>Ga0193753_10002165_pt1 | contig 15897 bp, 14 predicted proteins | sample H1c2metaG_FD_144925 | JGI IMG/M metagenome (GOLD analysis project Ga0193753, IMG submission 144925) | Soil microbial communities from a riparian zone of the East river system, Colorado, United States - H1c2 | ecosystem: Environmental > Terrestrial > Soil > Riparian zone | place: USA: East... | reverse complement strand
GGAGCTCCAGGTCCGGCTGCGCGCCGGGCAGCGCATCATCGATCTGCAATTGAATCTGCTGCAGGCGCGAGAGGAATTGCGCGAGCGGGCGAGTAAGGACCTGCTGACCATGCTGCCGAACCGCTCCGCGATTGCGCACACGCTCGAGAATGAAATTTCACGCTGCCATCGCGACCATCGCACGGTCGGCATCATTCTGCTCGATCTCGATCACTTCAAGAAAGTCAACGATACGCTGGGGCATTTCGCGGGCGATGCCGTATTGCGCGAGACCGCCGTGCGTCTGCGCAGCAACATGCGCCCCTATGACCAGGTGGGCCGCTATGGCGGCGAAGAATTTCTAGTCGTTCTACCCAATTGCGATCTGGAACAGGCCGCCAACCAGGCCGAGCGGATGCGCCAGCGTCTGCATGCCACGACCATGCTGGTGGATGGCAGCGAACTACAAGTTTCGGCGAGCTTCGGCGTCACCATTTCCGACGGTTCCGAACGCAGCCCGGACGTATTCGTGCGCGTGGCCGACGAAGCGCTGTACCGCGCGAAAGCCAATGGCCGCAACCGCATCTGGAGCCTCACGCTCGACCAATCCGCACTGCATTCGGTCTGACCGGCCAGGCGCATCCCGCTGTTATACTGTGTTCTGTTGCGCCCGTAGCTCAGCTGGATAGAGCGTCTGGCTACGAACCAGAAGGCCGGCAGTTCGAATCTGTCCGGGCGCACCATTTCCCCACAGAAAATCCTGTTCTAGAATCAAGTCTTGTCTAGAATCGCTTTCTCCGGCGTAACAATCTGTTCGCTCGTCGCCGCGCTGGCTCTTCGGCTCACCGGCGCTTCGCTCCCTGCCGCCCAGCGAATGGTCGTCGTGATCAGCCTCGATGGCTTCCCGGCCTACGCTCTCGAAGATCCCAAGCTGCCGGTACCGAATCTGCGGCAACTCATGCGCACCGGAGCGAGCGCCAGCCGCATGCATCCCGTGAACCCAACTGTGACCTGGCCCAACCACACCACGATGGTGACGGGAGTGCTTCCACCCGAGCATGGTCTGATCTACAACGGGACCGCCGTTCGAACCGGTGCCTGGCCACCCGTGGCGCTTGACTTTTCCATCGAAAAACAGAAGATGGTCCACGCCGTTACGGTCTATGATTTGGCGCATCAGGCCGGGTTGACCACGGCGCAAATGGATTGGGTCGCGATCAACAACGCGCCGACCATCACTTGGGAATTTCCAGAGCGTGCCACCTCGAATGATCCGCTGGTTCGCGAAATGATAGGGCATGGACTCCTCACCGCGAGCGACGTCGACCAGCCGCCTAAGGCGATCATCCTATGGCGCGATCAGCTTTGGACCCAGGCCGCGGAATACGTCATTCGCGAACACAAACCAAACCTCCTCCTGCTCCACTTGTTGACTCTCGATACCACGCAGCACGCCTACTGTCCGAAGACTCTGGCGGCTACCGATGGCATCGCTTTCCTGGATAGCTGCGTAGGCCGTGTTCTAAATGCGATTCAAGCGGCCGGCCTCCAGAGCCGCACGACCGTCATCGTGGTTTCCGATCACGGCTTCAAATCTTTCCATAAGCAGATTCGTCCCGCGCTGGCGCTCGCGGCGGCTGGCCTCGACAAACGCGTCTTTGTCATCCCCGAGGGTGGAAGTGCGATGGTGTATCTGGACAAGCCCGCGACCGAGGAATTGATTCCACAGGTGCGCCAGCTTTTCGCCGGAGCCGAAGGAATTGCCCGCATCGCCGGGCGCACCGATTTTGCGGAACTGGGCTTGCCCGACCCGGCCAAAGACTCTCAGGCGCCTGACCTGGTTCTCTATGCGAAAGACGACTACGCCTTCGGCAATTCGCCGGAGGGCGGCGCCCATGGCTACATCAACACCGATCCGGACATGGACGCCATCTTTATCGCCTCCGGCTACAACATACGCCACGCGTCTCTAGGTGCGATCAAGAATCTCGAAGTCGCTCCCATTCTCGCGGCGCTCCTCGAAGTTCACCTGCCGCACGCCACTAGCGCGGCGCCCAAGGACCTCTTCCTACAATGAACGCAATTTACAAGCTTGTTCTTTCCATATTGGTGTTCACGCATACGGTAATTTGTGCATCGACTACGCCGATCAAGCACCTGGTCGTGATCTTTCCGGAAAATATTTCTTTCGATCACTATTTCGGCACCTACCCGCATGCCGAGAATCCGGCTGGTGAGCCGAAGTTCGTTGCATCGCCGCACACTCCGATGGTGAATGGGTTGAGCACCGTTCTGCTCACGCACAATGCGAACGCGCTGAATCCCGCCAATGGCGAAGGCGCGATCAATCCGTTTCGCCTGGACCGCAGCCAGGCGGCGACCGCCGATCAGTCGCACGATTACACCCCGGAGCAAATCGCGTTTCATGCCGGCCTCATGGATCTATTTCCAAAATCGGTTGGCCGAGGCAACAAACCAACCGACGACCCGCATACTCCTCTGAACACGACCGGACTGACGATGGGCTACTTCGATGGAAACACGGTGACCGCGCTATGGAACTATGCGCAGCGCTTCTCACTGAGCGACAATTCGTACGGCTCGACATTCGGACCGTCCACGCCTGGCGCGATCAATCTCGTTTCCGGCCAGACGAATGGCGTGGTGGATATCCGCAATGGCAGGGGCGGTCTGGCGGATGGCGGCGACGGCTCGTTCACGCTCATCAGCGATCCCGATCCTGTGGGAGATGTTTGTTCCGCGCCGACTCGCATGCTCGTCTCGATGTCCGGCAACAATATCGGCGATTTGCTCAATGAGTCGAAAATCACGTGGGGATGGTTCAGCGGCGGGTTCGACCGAACCATAACCAATACCAATGGCACGACGGATTGCAAACGATCGTCAAAATCTCCTGTGTCGGGCAAAACTATTGCGGACTACATACCGCATCATGAGCCGTTTCAATACTACGCATCGACTGCCAATCCGGAGCATGTGCGGCCGGCAGCGGTCAAGCTAATAGGGCATGCAGGGGACGGAGCGAACCATCAATACGACATGCACGATTTCTACGATGCACTCAAGACCGGCAACTTTCCTGCCGTAAGCTTTTTGAAAGCGCCCGCCTATCAGGATGGTCACGCCGGCTATTCCAATCCGCTCGATGAACAAACATTCGCTGTCCAGGTAATCAACTTTCTACAGCGCAGATCCGAATGGAAGGACACGGCCGTGGTTATCGCTTATGACGATTCCGACGGCTGGTACGACCATCAAATGAGCCCGATCGTCAATCAATCGAGCGGTACGACGGATGCATTGACAGGGCCCGGCAGTTGTGGCGACGGATCGAGCGCGTTACCCGGCGTGGATGCATCGAATGCCCACGCACAAGGCCGCTGCGGATTTGGCCCGCGCCTGCCCATGCTGGCGATATCGCCGTGGGCGAGAGTGAATTTCGTGGATCATTCCCTAACCAATCAGGCTTCGATCATTACCTTCATCGAAGACAATTGGCTTCACGGCAAACGGCTGGGGAAAGGTTCGTTCGACGGCATCTCTAGTTCTATCACCGGTATGTTTGATTTTCAAAGCGCGCCGCGGCTGGGCAAGCTGTTCTTGAACGAGACCACCGGGAAAATCCAGTCGGCGCGTTAGCCCGCCCGCAATGACACGGCGAGAATTCCTCGAAGCCGGCTTGGCGAGCGCAATGCTTGTCCCGAATCGGCTACCTAAATTTGTGGACCGTCTGACGATTCCTCCGCTGGCTCAGAGCGTAGGGATGAGAAACAAGTCTCCCTTGTATCGCCTGCGCATGCGGCAGATTGAGAGAAAAATCCATCGCGACCTGCCGCCGGCACGAATGTGGGGCTTCGGCTCCACGTCGCCCGGCCCCACCATTGAAGCGCGGCGCGGCGAGTCGCTATTCATCGAGTGGGCGAACGAGCTGCCGGATAAACATTTCCTACCCATCGACCATTCCGTCCACGGCGCGGGAATCGAAATTCCGGAGGTGCGAACGATTGTCCATCTGCACGGCGGCCGCGTGCCGCCGGAAAGCGATGGATATCCCGAGAATTGGTTCACGCCCGGTAAATCCGTCGTCAGCTTTTATCCCAACCAACAAGATGCCGCGATGCTTTGGTATCACGACCACGCCATGGGAATTACCCGGCTGAATATCTTCGCCGGCCTTTTCGGGCTTTATTGCATCCGCGATGAAGACGAAGCTGCGCTGGATCTCCCGAACGGCAAATACGAGGTTCCGTTGATTCTCTACGATCGGAGCTTTCGCGCCGACGGCCAGCTCTCCTATCCGGTCTCCGGAGATCCCGCCAAGCCATGGGTACCCGAATTCTTCGGTGAAGCGATTCTGGCGAACGGGACGCTTTTCCCGTTCTTCGACGTCGAGCCGCGAAAGTATCGTTTTCGTTTACTGAACGCCTCGAATAGCCGCTTTTACTACCTGACACTCTCCAGCAAGCAGACGTTATGTCAAATCGGGTCGGACCAAGGGCTCCTCGCGGCGCCGGTCGAACTCGAGCGCCTGACTCTCGCTCCCGGTGAACGTGCCGACGTCGTCATCGACTTTAAAGAATGGCGCGGCGAACGCATCGTCCTCGAGAACGATCGATATACGATCCTCGAGTTTCGTGTCGGGGATAGATCCGTTGTCGACGGCGCTCCGATTCCGGGCCGGCTGCGAACCATACAGCGGATCCCGGAGAAGGAAGCCGTGAGAACCCGGCTGCTCACTCTCGAGGGAACGGGCGACCCGGACGATCCGACCTCGATGCTGCAGCCCATGCTGCTAAACGGCGCTTACTGGCATGAACCGGTCACCGAAAATCCTACTCTCGATACGGTCGAAATCTGGAGCCTGATCAATGTGACCGACGACTCTCACCCCATTCATCTCCACTTGGTGCGATTCCAGATCCTCGATCGCCGCCCGTTCGATATTTTCACGTATTTGAACGATCGCCAATTGCGCTATACCGCCGCAGCCATTCGTCCGGACGCGAACGAGGCCGGCTGGAAGGACGTGGTGCGGGCCGACCCTGGTATGGTTACGCGGATTATCGTGCGTTTTGAGGGATTTGCAGGCCGCTATGTCTGGCACTGCCACGTGCTCGAGCACGAAGACCACGAGATGATGCGGCCTTACGAAATACTAGCTTCTTCTCAACGAACATCGGGATGACACCCCAAGTTCGCCGCGATTCGGAAGGGTCAGTCTAGAAGTTAAACGTCTGGGTCGATTCGCCGTGCACCCGCAGACACACCACAAGAGTTTTGCCCGTCAAATTCGGACAATCGTTTCGCGCTATTCGTAGACTTCGCGCCGGTGTGCAATGCGCGTGATGCTGACGAGTTTCAGTGTATCGTCGATGATGTACAGCACACGCCAATCACCTATGCGAATGCGCCACTGATCCTTGTAGCCTTTCAGCTTTTTGCATCCTGGGGGCCGGGGCGTGTCGCCTAGAAATTCAACCTTGAGGACGACACGCGCCAACACGTTATCCGGTAGCGCTTCGAGTTCCTTTCGCGCGGAAGGCTTTACTTCGACCGCGTAATTGCTCAACGCAGGCGACCGCGTTTCACGAGGCCCGCTTTGATCTTTTCAAGCGGTATCCCCTTTTCCTTTCGACGCGATTCTGAAATCAGACCGTCCCAGAAATCCTCCAAAACCGCGGCGTGTTTTTTTAGGTCGATTTGAACGGCCACCTTGCGGCCTTTCTCATCGGTTACAAACTGGATTCCGGTCATAGCTCTATTTTCCTTCATCTCGCAAAAATACTTCGCCCTGCGTCGTCAATCACTTAAAGACCGTGACATACTGGGATTCTCTGTTTCGCAAAATGCGCCGTTTCTTCGCCTAGCCTAGCGCTTTCGCTCAAAAAAACGTTTTAGTATTTCCGCTGCCTCTACCGCAAACAGTCCTTCCTCTACGCGAACACGATGGTTCAGTAACTCGGAATCGCCCAGCCGAAAAATACTGCGCAGAGCGCCAAAGCGAATATCGCGGGCGGCGAAAACCACGCGCTCGACTCGCGCATTCACGAGCGCGCCGGCGCACATCGCGCATGGCTCCAGCGTGACGTACAGAGTGCTGCTCGGAAGACGATAGTTCCGCGCGGCTCGGGCGGCCATTCGAATGGCTTCGATTTCGGCATGAGCGGTCGGATCGCTCGCCGCAATCGGCCGGTTCCAGCCCTCGCCCGCGGCGGCGCCCTCGAGAACCAGCACGGCGCCCACTGGAATCTCCCCTTCCGCTTCGGCTTTTCTTGCCAAATCGAGGGCCTTTTGCATCCAGGCGCGGTCGTCAGACGTCCAGTGATCCGCCAAAAATGTTTGAACCTTGGAATTCAAGCGCGCGTATCCTACGGTACCCTAAAACACAAGGGGTGCCCTTATGTTTCGTTACTTCTCGCTGGCTTTCAAGAACAGTTTGCGCAACCGGCGGCGCAGCGCCCTAACTATATCGAGCATTGCGGTTTCGCTTTGTCTGCTAGGTCTCCTGATCGCTGTGTATAACGCGCTGTTCTTTCCGCAAGAATCGCCCAGCCAGGCGCTGCGCGTAGTGGTGCGGCATAAAGTTTCCCTCGGGCAGGCCATTCCGCGCGCCTACGAAGAAAAGATCAGGCACGTCGCCGGCGTGAAAGAAGTGACCGTGTGGAATTGGTTCGGAGGCAGTTACAAAGACGCCCGGGATCAGAAAAACTTTTTCGCAAGGCTGGCTGTCGAGCCGAAGCCTTTCTTCACGCTGCGCTCCAGCCTGGAAATGCCCGAGGATCAGAAACAGGCCTTCATACGCGATCGCCAGGGCTGCGTCGTTTCGAAAGACCTGGCTGAAAAGCTCGACTTGAAAGTCGGCCAGCGAATTACCTTGGTCGGCGATATCTATCCAGTCGATTTGGATCTCCATATCGTCGGCATCTTCGACGATCCGGACGCGCCTTTAACGATGTTTTTTAATTGGGAGTATCTCAGTAACGCTTTGCCGGTCGGGAGGCGGAACTTTATCAGTATCGTGGCAGCTCTGGCCGATAGTCCGGAGAGCGTTCCGCAAATTGCCAAGTCGATTGACGATATGTTCGCGAACTCCGCGTATCCGACAAAGACCGAATCCGAGCAGCAGTTCGCGCTCAGCTTCGTTTCGTTCTTGGGCAACATCAAATTGTTCCTGATGGCGATCTGCGCGGCCGTCACATTCACGATTTTGCTGGTGTCGGGCAATACCATGGCGATGTCGGTGCGCGAGCGTATCAAAGAAGTCGGCATATTGAAGACTCTGGGCTTCAACAACGATTCGATCCTGGGCATCATCGTTGGCGAAGCAGTCAGCATTGCCATGATCGGCGGCGTGGTTGGTCTGGTGTTTGCTTTTCTGCTGACCGCGATGGTCAGAAAAGCCGCCGGCAGTTTCATGCCCCAGCTTCACCATCTCTCGATCACACCGGTTACCGCGCTGATGGCGCTCGGCGTGGCGCTGCTGATCGGCGTCGTAAGCTCTTTCATTCCGGCTTGGAACGCCGCGCGGACGAATATTTTGGATTCGCTTCGTTACTCGGGTTAGGCAACAGATAGATATGGCTATTCCCCTTTCTTACAATTTCCGCAACCTGGTGGTTCGCAAGACGACCACGCTCATGACGGCCGCGGGTATCGCCATGACGGTGGCTGTTCTGCTCGCGGTGCTGGCGCTGGTGGGCGGCCTCCAGTCGGCGTTTGATTCGACAGGCGACCCGCTGCATGTACTGGTGATGCGGAAAGGCGGCAACTCGGAGTTGACCAGTTTGCTTACAAACCAGCAATTTCAGATTGTCAAAATTTTTCCCGGCATCGCGCCCGGAAAAGACGGGCAACCGCTGGCTTCACTTGAGATCGTTTCGGTGATCAATCTTCCGAACGCCGACAATCCGAACGGCATGAATATCACCCTGCGAGGCTTGTCCATGCGGGGCGTCGAAATGCGTAAACTCAAACTCAACGCCGGCCGCTGGTTCCAATCGGGCCAGAGAGAAGTCACGGTTGGCAAAGCGACTGCCAAGCGCTACCCGAATGCGCAGCTTGGCAGGCAGTTGCGCTTTGGCAAAGGTCTGTGGACCGTCGTGGGAATCATGGACAGTGGCGGCGGCGCGGTCGATAGCGAGATTTTCGCCGACGGCGCGCAGGTGGCGGGCGACTTCAACCGGCCCGATACGTACAGCTCGGCGCTGCTGCAAGCCACCGACGAAGTAACGGCCGGAGCGCTCAAGAAATCGCTCGGGGACGATCGGCGCTTGAACGTCACAGTCATGAGCGAGAAGGAATACTACGAAGCGCAGACGATTTCTTCGCGTCCGGTCAAGTTCCTGGGCATCTTCGTTTGCATCATCATGGCGATCGGCAGTTGCTTCGCCGCCATGAACACCATGTATGCCGCGGTGGCGCGGCGCGCGAAGGAAGTGGGCACGCTGCGCATTCTCGGTTTCACGCGCGGCAGCATCACGATGAGCTTCCTGATCGAATCTCTGTTGCTATCGCTGTTGGGAGGCCTGTTAGCCTGCGTGATCACTCTGCCTCTGAACGGCGTGACGACCGGCATGGGCAATTTCGTCACCTTCAGCGAGACCAGTTTCAATTTTCGTGTCGGCCCCGAAGTGATGGCGATCGGCATTGTCTTTTCGCTGATCTTGGGAGCGGTGGGCGGATTTCTTCCCGCGCGCCACGCCGCTAAGAAAGAAATCCTGACCGCGCTTCGCGACGTGTAGAAAAAAATGGACACCCAAACAGAGCTCAAAGGTCTTCAAATCGATCGGTCGGCGCGGCGTGAACGTGAGCCCAAGCCGGTTTTACGGCTCTTTGTCATCTCGACAGTCGTGGCATTGGCTGCCATCGGCGCGGTGATTGCGTATCGTGCGCTCAACGCGGCGACAGTCGTGCAAGTGCAGCAAGTGCAATCGCCGATGAGCGTTTCTTCGGCCGGCGAGCAAGTCATCCTCACCGCCACGGGCTACATCATCGCGGCGCACAAGATCGAAGTCGCTTCCAAGGTGAACGGCAGAGTCGCCTGGATCGGCGTCGACAAGGGCGATAAGGTGAAGGCCGGCCAGCCGCTGGTTCGGCTGGAAGATGACGAATACCGCGCGCAACTCACCCAACAGCAAGGCCAACTCGCCAACCTGCAGGCTAAACTCGCCGAACTGCAGAATGGTTCGCGTCCCGAAGAAGTCCAGAAGGCGCGCGCCGATGTCAATCAAGCCAAGGCCGACCAGTCGAATTCCAAAGTTACGCTGGATCGAACCAACCAGCTTGTCTCGCAAGGAGTACTGGCGAAGCAGACGCTCGATGACGCACAAGCCAAATACGACGGCAACGAGGCTAAAGTATTGAGTTTGCAGCGTACGCTCGATCTGTCAGTCCTCGGTCCCCGAAAGGAAGAGATCGATCAAGTACACGGCCAGATCCTGCAGGCCCGCGGCGCCCTAGCGTTCGCGCAAACCCAACTCGATAACACCACCATCAAGGCGCCGGTCACCGGCACCATCCTCGATCGCAATGTCGAAAAGGGTGAATTTATTACGACCGGTTTCGTCGGCGACAAGGGCGCGAAGGGCTATATCGTAACCATGGCGAACCTGACCGATCTGCAAGTCGAGTTGGATATCACCCAGAACGATTTTCCGAAGCTGGGTCCGCAACAAAAGGGGATGATCACCACGGACGCGTATCCGGACCGTAAGTATCCGGGCACTATTCAGCAGGTGTCGCCCGAAGCGGATCGGTCGAAGGCCACCGTACAAGTGAAAGTCCAGGTGAAAACCCCGGATGACTATCTACGGCCCGATATGAATGCGACGGTAAATTTCTACAACGATGCGCCAGCGGCCCCGACGACCGAGACGAAACGCGTCGTCGTGATTCCACCATTCGCGGTTCAAAACGGCAGCGTGTTTGTCGTGGTGAACGGCCACGCACGGAAACGCGCGGTCACGACCGGCGGCTCGTCGGACAAAGGCGTCATGATCGAGAGCGGTTTGATCGGCGGAGAAGACCTGATTGTGAGACCGCCGGCCGATTTGAAAGACGGGCAGCGCGTGGAAGTAAAGCAATGAAACAGGATCCTATGAGCGAAACGATCGTTACTACCAGCAAGTTGAGCAAAGAATATGTGCGCGACGAATTTCATGTCGTGGCATTGGATGCGGTCGATATCAACATTCAGAAGGGCGATTTTGTTGCCCTGATGGGCCCATCCGGCTCAGGCAAATCGACGCTGCTGCATCTCATCGCGGCCATGGATAAACCGAGCGACGGCCAGATCCAGGTTCTCGGCTCCAACTTGCGCCAGATGACCGACAAGCAAATCGCGCATTGGCGCAACGAGCATATCGGTTTCATCTTTCAGTCTTTCAACTTGATTCCGGTGTTGACCGCGCTCGAGAATGTCGAGCTGCCGCTGAAACTTACGAAGCTTGGCAAAAAGGAGCGGATCCAGCACGCCGAAACCGCGCTGAAGCTGGTGGGTCTGGGCGACCGTATGGGCCACTTGCCGAAGCAGCTCTCGGGCGGTCAAGAGCAGCGCGTGGCGATTGCCCGGGCGATTGTCACCGATCCGGATCTTATTCTTGCGGACGAGCCCACCGGGAATCTGGATGCTGCCTCCGCCGAGGATGTTCTGACAATGCTAAAGCGCCTCAATCGCGAGTTCGGCAAAACGATCGTTCTGGTGACGCACGATCCGCACGCGGCCAAGTTCGCCGAAACCGTCAGGCATCTCGAAAAGGGCCAGCTGCTGCCGCTCGGTCAACTCCCAGCGGATTGGGCTTCGACGATGGCGATGCGCAGTTAGTGGCGGAAATGCCGCACGCCCGTAAATACCATCGCTAAGCCCAGCCGGTCCGCGGCCGCAATGACATCGGGATCTTTGACAGAGCCGCCCGGCTGAATCACCGCTGTGATACCGTGCTTCGCCGCTTCCTCGACCCCATCGGGAAAAGGAAAGAACGCATCGGACGCGAGCACCGTTCCGGCAAGCGGCAAGACGGCTTTCATCGCGCCAACCTTCACACTATCGACGCGGCTCATCTGACCCGCGCCCACGCTGACCGTTTGCCCCTCGCGTGCATAAACGATTGCGTTCGACTTCACGTGCTTGCACACTTTCCAACCGAACAGCAGCGCGCGCATCTCTTCGGCCGATGGTTGGCGCGCGCTCTTGACCGAGAGCTCCGGCAAAGCGGTATCGGCAGTTTGCGCGAGCACGCCTCCCGAGATGGAGCGGATCGTCAGCTCGGGTTGGGTCGCGGCGGCGACACGCACCAAGCGCAAGTTTTTCTTACTGCGTAAGGTCGCCAGCGCCGCTTCGGAAAACGCCGGCGCGGCGATCGCTTCGACGAATAACTTCGAGACTTCGAGGGCCGTCTCTCCATCCAACTCGCGATTGAACGCCAGCACGCCGCCGAAGGCCGAAACCGGATCGGCCTCCAGGGCCTTCCAATAAGCGGCTTTGAGAGATGGCTGCTCCGCGCAACCGCACGGGTTCGTGTGCTTGATGATCGCCGCGGCGGTGTGCTCGAATTCCTGAACAAGCTGCCAGGCCGCATCCAGATCCACCAGATTGTTGTAGGAAAGCTCTTTCCCGTGCAATTGCTCAGCGGCCGCGATGCCTGTAGAAGCGAGGGTATAGAGTGCGGCCTGCTGATGCGGGTTTTCGCCATAGCGCAGTACGGCCGCGCGCCGGGCGGAGATGTTCAAGGCTTCCGGGAGTGCTGGCGCTGGAGCGTCCAACGTAAGTAGCCGGCTCGAAACCGCCCGATCGTATGCCGCCGTATGCGTGAAGGCCTCCTGCGCGAGACGCCAATGCGTAGCGGCGCTCAGCCCGCCCGTTTTCAGTTCGGTCGTAACCTGCTCGTACTGATCCGGCGAGACCAGCACGGCTACGTCCTGAAAATTCTTGGCGGCGGCACGAATCATGGTCGGCCCGCCGATGTCGATGTTCTCGATGAGCTCCTCGCGTGTAACGCCTGGCTTCGCGGCGATCTTTTCGAACTGATAGAGATTGACCACGACCATCTGAATCGGTGGAATATCGTGTTCCTCGAGCGCGCGCATGTGTTCTGCGTTGGCGCGAACGGCCAGAATGCCGCCGGCAATGCGCGGGTGAATCGTTTTCACACGACCGTCGAGCATTTCCGGAAATCCGGTGATTTCGGAAACTTCCCGCACTGGAATTTGGTTGTCGCGGAGCAGTTTGGCCGTTCCGCCGGTAGAAATCAGCTCCACTCCCATTTCGTGCAACTGCCTGGCAAATGGCAGCAATCCCGTCTTGTCCGTCACGCTCAGTAGCGCTCGCTCGATTCGCGGCATAAGCACTCATTTTCGCTTACGCGAATAAAATTGAGATAGCGCACAGGGCGTTTGGTGCCCGTTGTGCGCGATAAAGAAGGTGTGCCTCACTACTGCACTCTCATTCCAGGCGACGGTATCGGTCCGGAGGTTGCGCAAGCCACCGTGCGGGCGGTGGAGGCGACCGGCGTCGATCTGGTGTGGCGCCGCGCCGAGTTGAACGAAGCGATCATTCTCGAAGCCGGCAAGACCTTGCCGCAATACCTGCTCGATTCGCTGCGCGAGACGCGCGTGGGCCTCAAGGGGCCCGTGACGACGCCTGTCGCGGAAGGTTTTCAAAGTGTCAACGTGGCGCTTCGCAAGACGCTCGATCTGTTTGCCAATGTGCGGCCGATAAAAACTCTGCCCGGCGTCAAAACGCGTTTCAGCGATGTTGCCATCGACATGGTGATCTTTCGCGAGAACACCGAAGACCTATATTCAGGCCTCGAGCACGAGATTGTGAAAGATGTTGTGACAAGCCTCAAGGTCATCACTCGCACGGCCTCCGAGCGTATCGCCCGCTATGCCTTCCACTACGCGCAAGAAAACGGCCGCAAGCGCGTGGTTGCCATCCACAAAGCGAATATCATGAAGCTCTCGGATGGCCTGTTCATCCGCTGCTGCCGCGAGGTGGCGCAGCAATTTCCGCAAATTCAGTACAAAGAACTGATCGTCGATAACGCGTCCATGCAGCTTGTCATGCGTCCGGAAACTTTCGATGTGCTGCTGCTGCCAAATCTCTATGGCGATATCGTTTCGGATCTGGCGGCTGGTTTGGTGGGCGGACTGGGCATCGTTCCGGGCGCGAACATGGGCGAGACGCATGCGGTGTTTGAAGCCGTACACGGCAGCGCGCCCGACATCGCTGGGCAAGGTAAGGCGAACCCGACGGCGCTCATGCTTTCCGCGGTCATGCTGCTGGTTCATCTGGGCGAGAAAACGGCGGCTCACAAACTGCAAACCGCCGTCGAAACGGTTTATCGCGCTGGTAAATCCCTTACGGGCGATGTCGGCGGCGCCGCGTCCACGGAGGAATTCACGGACGCGGTCGTAAAAACGATTAAAGGCTGACTACAGCCCCTTTTTGCCGAGGAACGCAATCAGGTCGACAACACGGCTCGAGTAGCCCCACTCGTTGTCGTACCAGGAGACGACCTTCACGAGATTGCCGCCCAGCACCTTCGTCAACTCCAAGTCCACGATCGAACTGTTCGAATTGTGCAGCATGTCGCTCGAAACCACCGGGTCGTTCGTATAGGAGAGGATCCCCTTCATCGGACCGTCGGCCGCCTTCTTCAACTCGCCGTTGACCGCTTCGGCTGTGGTGTCCTTCTTCAGCACGGCGACGAAATCGACGACCGAAACGTCCGGCGTCGGCACGCGCATCGAATAGCCGTCTAATTTGCCTTTCATCTCCGGCACTACCAAGCCGATCGCTTTCGCGGCGCCGGTGGAAGTAGGAATCATGTTGAGCGCGGCCGCGCGCGCACGCCGCAGATCTTTGTGCTGAAAATCGAGCACCGGTTGATCGTTGGTGTAGCTGTGGATGGTGGTCATCGAGCCTTTCTCGATGCCGAATGAATCGTTCAACACTTTGACCAGCGGCGCCAGACAATTTGTCGTACACGAAGCGTTCGAAATGATGTGATGCTTGGCCGGAACATAGGTGTTGTCGTTTACGCCGAGCACGAGGGTAACGTCTTCATCTTTGGCCGGGGCCGAAATGATTACCTTCTTCACTGAACCGCGCAAGTGCTTCTTCGCATCGGCGGCGTCGGTGAAGCGCCCGGTAGATTCCACGACGACTTGAACGCCCAGGCTGGGCCAATCGATCTCCGCCGGATCTTTGGTGGCGAAGATTTTGATGGTCTTGCCGGCCACGTGAACGCCGTCGCCTTCCGCTCTCACCTCATGCTTGAGGCGGCCGAGAATGGAGTCGTATTTCAATAAATGCGCGAGGGTCTTGGTGTCGGTCAGATCGTTCGCCGCGACAAATTCGATTTCCGGATTGCTCAATCCGGCGCGGACCACGTTACGGCCGATGCGGCCGAAGCCGTTGATTCCCACTTTTATCGACATATTTGTCCATTTTACGGTCTAAAAGCCTGTACCCTGTAAATCTTCCATAGCGTGGTAGGATTGCAGGGTGGTGATAATAAGGCAAGTGCATGACCGGCTGAAGGCGCTGCTCAGCCGGTTTCCTTCCGTCGCACTGCTTGGGCCCCGCCAAGTGGGGAAGACTACCCTCGCCGAACAGGTAGCAGACGAACTGGGTCACAAGGCCGTATATGTCGATCTCGAGTTACCGTCGGATCGCGCCAAGCTTTCCGATCCTGAGCTTTATTTTGCCGCTCACGAAAAGCAACTCGTCATCCTCGATGAAATCCATCGTGCTCCCGGACTGTTTCAGACGCTGCGCAGCATTATCGACCAGCGCAGAAGAAAGGGGCAGCGTACCCAGCAATTCCTCTTTCTGGGTTCGGCGTCGATCGATCTGCTGAAGCAATCCGCCGAAAGTCTCGCGGGCCGGATCGCCTATCTGGAGTTGACGCCGTTTCTCATCAGCGAGATCGACGGAGCGGAGCCAAAGAACGCCGACCGGCTGTGGGTCCGGGGTGGATTTCCGGATAGCTATCTCGCGCCCGACGAAGCAGGCAGTTTCGACTGGCGGCTGGCATTCATCCAGACTTACCTGGAGCGCGATTTGCCGGCGCTTGGCCCGCGCTTGCCTTCGGAGACGGTGCGCCGATTTTGGCAAATGCTGGCGCACAGCCAGGGCCAGATGTTCAATGCATCCCGCTTGGCGGCGGGACTCGGCGTCAGCGGACAGACGGTAGCGAGGTATCTCGATACGCTCGTCGATCTGCTGCTTGTGCGGCGTCTCCAGCCTTGGACCGCGAATGTCTCGAAGCGTCTGGTTCGTTCGCCGAAAGTCTACGTACGAGACACCGGAGTGGCGCATGCGCTCCTCAATATTCCTGATCTGGAGACTCTGCTCGGGCATCCCGTCGCCGGTCCGAGCTGGGAGGGTTTCGTTATCGAGAATCTGATCGCAGCGGCTCCAGCGGGTTCCAAGCCGTGGTTTTATCGGACTGCGGAAGGCGCCGAGATCGACCTTCTGCTCGAACTTGGTGCGGCGGGACGTTGGGCGATCGAGGTCAAGCGTTCTATCTCGAGCCCCGCTCCCAGCAAGGGATTTCATCTGGCATCCGACGACGTCAAAGCGACCCGGCGGCTGGTTGTCTATCCGGGTAGAGAGCCCTATCGCATCGATGCCAAGATGGAAGTGACGCCGCTCGACCGATTGGTGCGATCGCTGAGCAAGGCGGGAGATGCGGCAGGCGGGGCGGCGGGCTAGTGCGGCGCCGGTAGCGGCGGAGCGGTCGTCCCGCCAATGTTGGCGTAGGACTCTTGAATCGCAACGACCTTGGTCTCATTGAACTTGACGAAAGTCATTTTCCCGGGCGGCTCGCCGTAGACCCAATCTTCGATCTCATCGCCGTCTCGATTCGTCTCGCGGCTCTTGCTCCTTGGCTT
>Ga0193753_10002164_pt1 | contig 15898 bp, 14 predicted proteins | sample H1c2metaG_FD_144925 | JGI IMG/M metagenome (GOLD analysis project Ga0193753, IMG submission 144925) | Soil microbial communities from a riparian zone of the East river system, Colorado, United States - H1c2 | ecosystem: Environmental > Terrestrial > Soil > Riparian zone | place: USA: East... | reverse complement strand
ATGGGCGACCACTACCAAAAAAAAGTTGCGAACGAGCCGGTGGAGCTCGAGCATTTCCGCGAGTTTCGCGATCACCGCCGTCTTGCGTTGCTTGCCAACCGCCGGCGAATCGAGCGCCAACTGCAGCTCCTTCGATCCGGACAGCAGCGCCTCCGCGTCGCGCAATTGTGCGACGGCGGTTTCCGCCGGCAGGCCCGATTTCGGCGCGAAAACCGCATCGGCGAGCGCGCTCGCGTAATGTCCCGCCAAGGCCCCGGGCATCTAGTTCTTCCCTCGCTCGACAAGCTCGGCGAAATCGTGCAGCATGTCTTCCGGATCGCCCGCGGCGAAACGTTCCGTCAAGCGCTTTTCAGCCACTCCAAATGCCCGCTGTGCCGCCGTGAGACGGACCTGTTGAATGCCTTCGCCACGCACGGCCTCGATCTCCGCCGCCATGCTCGCTTTAATGCGCTCTTCTTCTTCCCGCGTTTCGCGTAGCAGCCGCTCGTGTACGCGGTCCATATTGATCCGCGCCTCGGCTTTGAGTCGTTCCACCTCGCCGGGTAAGTTGGCCATCTGTTTATCGATCTCCGCATAGCGGAAATCGGCTTCGATTTTGAGGCCCGTGGCGTCCTTGATGGCTTTTTGAATATCCGCCGAGCGGGCGTTGAAGAAGCGCGGCCCGAGTTTCACGAGCGCATAGCCAAAGCCCACTGCGAAGATCGCGAAATTGAGAAGGCTCCAGGGCATTGGCTACGCCGCTCTCCTGCGGCTCAGCGATTCCACAATTTGCGCGCTCAGCCGCTCCACCAAAGCGTCCAACTGGCCCTTAGCCGTTTCCACTTCTCCCGCGATCACCTGTTTCGCCTGTTCGATCTGCTCGCCGGCTGCCGCGCGTACTCGCGCGATCAGTTGCGCCTGCTCCTCGGTCCATTGCCGCCGCAGCGCCTCGTTGTCTTGATTGATCTGGGCGCGCGCCAAGTCAAGCGCCCGCTCGAATTCCGATTTCTTCTTGTCTGCCGCTTCCAAGGCGCGCTGCGCCAGCTCCCGCACGCCTTCCGTCTGTTTGCGGCGTTCTTCGAGAATCTTCGCCATGGGCTTGAAGAAAACTTTCTTCAAATACCAGGCCAGCAAAATGAAAAAGACGATCGTCGGGATCGATTTAACCAGAAGGGCGACGAGGGCCTGTAACGTAGAGTCCATGCGGAACTTAAGCTTTTTGATAGGGAGGGCGGCGGACTGCCTCGCGCGCCGGGCGCAGTACGACTCCCGGCGTACTTCCCCTAAACAGATACGCTAGCATAGCGGCCTATCGTATTTTGCAATTAGAAGCCCGCGGAGGACATTTTGCCCTGGTACGCACTCACTGACCCGAACGACACCCAGCTCGACGACCTTGCCAGCCGCTATTCCTTGCATCCCCTGCACATCGAGGATTGCCGCCACCCCGGCCAGCGCGCCAAAGCCGAGCAGGGCGCGAGCTACATCTTCATAGTTCTCAAGCCGGTGACCATTCTGGAGGGGACCGAGCTGCGCTTCTCCGACCTGTGCATTTTCATCGGACACGATTACTGCATCACCGTCAGCGACCCCGGCTGCCACGCCACGGGCGATGCGCTCAGCCGGGCCCGCCGCGCTGGCCCCGACGAAGAGCCGGGCAAAATCTTTTATTCGATCTTCGACACGATCACCGATTCCTATCTCGCCGCCATTGACCGCTTCGACGATCGCATCGACGAGATCGAAGACCTGGTGCTCGATCGTCCCCGCCCGGACGTGCTGCAGGAGGTCTTTCGACTGAAGCGCGCCCTCATCGAGCTCCGCCGCGTGCTCGTGAACACGCGCGACGTCAGTCAGTTTGTGCAGCGCGACGCCGGGCCGCTGCTGTCAGCCGATCTCGCGCCCTTCTTCCGCGACATCTACGACCACGTGGCGCGCAATCTGGACGCCGTCGAAATGCTCCGCGACCTGCTCGGCAACACGCTCGACGTGTATCTCTCGAGCGTGGCAAATCGCACCAACGAAGTCATGAAAGTGCTCACCGTTTTGAGTACTGTGGCCCTGCCGTCCATCGTCATCTCCGGAATCTACGGCATGAACGTAAAGAACATCCCGTTCCTGGAGTCACCGCACGGAATGTGGATCGTCATTGGCATGATGGCTTGCTCGACAGTTTTGTTGCTTTGGATGCTCAAGAAATTCAGGTGGCTGTAGCCTCTGACCTGCGCCGTGAGCAGACGCTTTCGCCCAAATGCCGGTGTTTTGACTGTGGCGCGGACACTCGTGTCTGCCGTCTCGACAGTCGTGTCGAGACGCTTCTACCGACTGGCGCTCGACCACCGGTAATCCTCCGCAGCAGCAGGAGGTCGACGTGATTGGCCATGACTACCAATGAGCCGGACAGGCGCCGAGACGATTCGACGCGGCAGACACGAGTGTCCGCGCCACAACGGGCCCTTGGGCCTGCAAGGTCGGTTTTCGAGCTCGCTCCATACGCCACTGTTCGGATCTGGGATAACTATGTGGATTGGGCGCTTTGGCCTGCCGCGAATTTTTGGCGCGAAACCCTCGAAATTACGCTTATAATCGCAAGGAACCTAAAATACAGTGTCTATTCTCGACCCCCAGTCGCTCTCCGCCGCCGCCAGCCGATACAAGGAGAGAGTCCCTGTCACCGCTGCGGAATCGTTAAATGCCGCAGCCGGCGAACCCAGCGAACGCAGCAATTACCTGGCAAGCAAGCTTACGAAAGAACGAGCCCAGCTCTTCTCGGTCGAAGCCGCCGCCAAGGGTGAGCCACAACGCCCCGACCAAACCGTACAACAGATTGCCCGCGAGCGGATCGTCGGATCGAGCGACCTGGTCGATTTCAACTTCCTCGAACTGGCCATCTCCATCGGCCGCGCCGTCGCCCGCATCAAGCTCGGCGCCGAACTCGGCACCGGCGTCCTGGTTGGGCCGGGGTTAGTAATGACCAACCACCATGTGCTCGAATCCGCCGCCGATGCCTCCGGCGCCTTCGCGCAGTTCGATTACCAGGAAAATGCCCAGCACGATATGCTTCCCGTTCACCAGTTCCGCCTCAATCCGGCGCGATTCTTTCTCACGGATGCGGTCCTGGATTTTACGATCGTGTCCGTCGAACCGTCGTCGGACAAAGGCAAGAGCCTCACCGAATATCCGTGGATTCAATTGATAGGCCAAACCGGCAAGGCCGAGCCAGGCGACCCGATCAACATCATCCAACATCCCCGCGGCGGTCTGAAACAGATCGCCTTTCGCGAAAATCGGATAATCGATATCCCGCGTGAAGTCCGCGACTTCCTGTACTACACCACCGACACCGAACCGGGTTCTTCCGGCTCGCCCTGCTTCAACGATCAGTGGGAGCTCATCGCCCTGCATCACTCCGGCGTGCCTTCGACCGATGCCGCCGGCAACATTCTAAAGCGCGACAAGAGCGTTTGGAAAAAGGGTGTCGATCCTGACGCGCTGATCGAATGGATCGCCAACGAAGGCGCCCGTACGTCCGCGATCGTGGCCGCCCTACAGGCCGCCACGCTGCAGACGGAGGCTGCCGACCTCCGCAGCAAAATGTTGGGTGCGGCCCCGCCGAATCCCGTCGAGCTGGCTCGCAGGAACCTCGACACATCGCCTTCCTCCACGCAGGTTTCGCTTCCTTCCTCCCCAGCCGCTCTAAGTCAATCCATCTTCAAAGGAGTTAATTCCATGGGTCAATCGGTTACCCTCACCGTCCCTCTGCAAATCACTTTTTCGATTGGCGACACGCCGCTCCCCGCGTCGGTCACCGCGATCCCCGGTGTCGTGACCACCCCCTTGAAAGAGGCGGATTCCGATGGTGGCCAGGAAGTTACTATCGATCCCGATTGGTCCAAGCGGAAGGGCTACGATCCAAATTTTCTGGGAATCAAGGTCGCCCTCCCTAAGCTCACCGCCGCTCAGTTGGCAAACACCGTCGAGGTCCCTCCGCAGTTTCGCGTGCCGGGAGACAAAAATCTCCTGCCGTACTTCCACTACAGCGTCAAGATGAATACGCGTCGCCGATCGGCTTGGTTCTCGGCCGGAATGATCGACGGCACCCACTTCATCGACTTCAAACGCGGCAAGGATAAGTGGTTCCTCGATACCCGCATCGATTCCAAATTCCAGATGGGCGAGGAGCTGTACGTGGGCGCCAACACCGATCGTGGTCACCTTACCCGCTTCAAGGATCTTTCCTGGGGTGTCAACATGGCCGAGGCCGTGAACGGCACCAACGATTCCTTCCACTTCACCAACTGCACCTTGCAACTGAGCGGATTCAATGAGGGCAAAGACCGCTGGCAGGGCCTCGAACTCTATTTGCTCGAGAATCACGCGAAGGCCGATCAACGCCGGATGGTCGTCATCACGGGTCCGGTCTTCAAGTCGAGTGACCCCAAATACAAAAACCCGTCCATGGATTACACCGCGCAGATTCCGCTGGCTTTCTGGAAGCTCTGTGTTCTGAATCGTCAGGACGGCTCAATGGCGGCCACAGCCTTCACCTTGGGGCAGGAAGACATCACATCTCTTCCCGGCTTTGAAGAGAAATTCAATGTTGCAACCGCCCAGGTAACCGTGGCGGATCTCGAATCGACGACAGGGCTCGATTTCGGCGATCTCAAAAACCACGACGTCTTCGCGGCCAGCGGCGATCCCGGCGCCCTCGAAGCATTCCGCCCCGGAGCGGCTAAGACGAAGGTAAAGCCAATTGAAGATTACGAACAAATCGTCATCGGCTGACGACCTTCGGAAGCAATTCGGCGAGATCGATATCTATTGGTTCGATCAACTCCTGCGCGGCCGCATCGCGCCTGGCATGCGAATTCTGGATGCGGGCTGTGGCTCCGGCCGGAACTTGGTTTATTTATTAAGCCAGGGCTACGAAGTGTTTGGCGCGGATCGCGATCCACAGAGCGTAGACCATGTGCGCCGCCTGGCTGCCACGCTCGCGCCCAATCTGCCGCCCGCTAACTTTCGCCACGAGGCGATCGAGTCGATGTCCTTCCCGGACGCATTTGCCGACGTCGTGATTAGCAGCGCCGTTCTCCACTTTGCGCGCAATGACGGCCAATTTCGAGAAATGCTGCAGGGCTCCTGGCGAGTGCTGAAGCCGGGCGGATTGCTATTCTGCCGCCTCGCCTCTTCGATCGGCATGGAGCAACAAGTCCAGTGCATCGCGGGCCGCCGATTTCTACTGCCTGACGGCTCCGAGCGATATCTGGTAGACGAAGCGCTCCTGAATCAAGCCGCACGCGATCTGGGCGGGCGAACGATCGACCCTCTGAAAACCACCGTCGTTCAGAATGAGCGCTGCATGACGACCTGGGTCGTGCGGAAAGACGAGTGACGCGCCCCAAGCACTCGCTCCACAGTCGCGAAAAGAGCCGCAGCCTGGATGGGTTTGGTCAGGTAAGCATCCATTCCCGCGGCAAGGCAGCGCTCCAGGTCTCCAGCCATCGCATGGGCGGTCATCGCAATGATCGGGAGATGCCCTCCGAAATCACGGTCCCTGTTGCGAATCGCCGCCGTCGCTTCTAAGCCGTCCAAAACCGGCATCTGCACGTCCATCAACACGCAATCGAACTGCTCTCTCTCCAGCATCTCCAGCGCCTCGCGGCCATTAGCGGCCGTACTGACAGTGTGGTTCCGCTTCTCGATCAGCCGCGTTGCCACCAGCCGGTTCACCACATTATCTTCAACCACCAGGAAACGCAGGCGCGGTTGTCCCTCTTCGGTGTGGCGCGGCCCTGGGTCCGGTTGTGCTTCGATTCTCGGGGCCCGCACGCCACCGAGGCGCACAGTGAAGTGGAATGTAGACCCTGTCCCTTCTTCACTCTCTAGCCAGATCCGTCCGCCCATCATTGAGACCAATTGAGAGGAGATGGTGAGTCCGAGTCCGGTGCCGCCGAAGGTCCGCGTCGAGGAGCTATCCGCCTGAGCAAAAGCGCTGAACACATGTCGTTGTTTGCTTAAAGGAATCCCGATACCCGTGTCCTTCACGCTGAAATGCAGCTCCACTTCCTCGGCACTATCCGGCAACCGCTCCACGCGGATCATTACCCCTCCGTGCTCGGTGAACTTGATGGCGTTGCCCGTCAGGTTTACCAGAATTTGTCGCAGCCGCCCGGGATCTCCCAGCACCCTGGACGGAACATCCGGGCCGAGCTCGCAGGCCAGTTCCAGATTCTTCGCGGCGGCACGAACGCCAAGAAGATTTAACATCGCCTCGACGGTTTGCCGCAAGTCGAATTCGATTGCTTCGAATTCCAGCTTCCCCGCTTCGATCTTCGAAAAATCCAAAATATCGTTCAAAATCCGCAAGAGCGAGTTCGCGGAAGTCTTGACGCCCTCTAAGTACTCGCGCTGCTCGGCAGTAAGGTCGGTGTCAAGCGCCAGGTCCGTCAATCCGATAACGCCATTCATCGGCGTGCGGATTTCATGGCTCATATTAGCCAGAAATTCGCTCTTCGATCGATTGGCTCCTTCCGCGGCATCTTTGGCCTTTTGCAATCGCTCTTCCCATTGGCGCTGCTCCGTGATATCTTTCGCCACCCCAAAACGTGTCGAATCGTCTCGGTTGAACGTAGTTGTCCAATCGAATATTCTGTACGAGCCGTCCTTACAGCGATAACGATTCACAAAATGCTTGGTTCTGTATGTGCGGCTCTGTTTGGCGATCTCACTCAAAGTTTGCTCCAGATCGTCAGGATGGATGAACTCGAGCATCGGAGTCGACATCACTTCCTCATGCGTGTAACCGAGCGTCGTTTCCCAGGCCGGATTCACCATCTTGAAATAGCCGTCGGTCGAGACAATGCAAGCTAGATCCGGTATGAGGTTGAAGAACCGTTCAAAGTCGCGTTGCGCTGCCCCGGCGTCGGGAGAGCCATGTCCACTGAACGGCACATTACAGATATCGGCCAAAAAGGGGCTAAGCTTCAGTCGTTCTCTAGGCCGGTACCCGTCGCAACCCGCTTTCGTTGCTGAGCAAAACCGATGCCGCCCCATGACAGTACGAGTACATAGTTCAGTGCTTGGTACATCAGGATGTAGGCAATAGCTGCCGTACGGCTCAGGCCAAAAGGCGTCAGGACACTCGTGGCGACGAACTGATAGATTCCTACGTAGCCGGGCGTCGACGGCAGCGCGCTACCGAGCGCCAGGCCCGCAGTGAGCAAAAACGCCATCGGAAGCGTGATCCGCACGTGAATGGACTGCGCCAGAACAATCGTCATGACCGCGTCAGCGCTCCAGATGATGGCCGTCAATAGGACGAAGCGGGCCAGCCGGCTGTAATCGTGGAAGCTTCGGATTCCCTGGAGTCCATTACGCAGAATGCCTTCCACTTTGGCCTGCAGTTTGGGCGGCAGCGGCAGCAGTCCAACGACCTTAAACCAGAAAACTTCAAAGGCGGGAATAAGGATGATACTCGCGACGCCGCAGAACCCCAGAATGGCGAACGGTCTCGCGGCGTGCGCGAACCAGCCGGGACGATCCTTCATGGTGAGCAGAACTACCGAGCTGATCGTAATCACCGCGATCGCGTCTACCGCGCGTTCCGAAAGCGCCGTCGTAAGAACAAACGCCTTGCTCATGCCGGTGCGGCTGCTGATCATCAGGCTGCGAATCACCTCGCCGGCGCGCGCCGGCAGAACGTTGTTGCCGAGATAACCCGCCGAGGTTGCCCAGAAAGCCAGCGGAATGCTGACAGGGCCCTCCGCCGAGAGCAGCACCCGCCAGCGGTACGAGCGCAGAAATAACGATCCAGTCATCAGCGTAAAGCCGAAAACAACAAAGAGCACGCGCGCCGAACGGAGCGTGATCCAGACTTGCCGCCACTCAATACCGCGCAACGAATAATACAGAAGAACGCCTGCCAGGGCGAGTGAGGCAATCCAGTAGATTGCCTTTTTCGATGTCTGAGCGGGAGATCCCGCGGTTTCCGGCATGAAGTAGCAGTTTAGCCCGGACCGCCTCCGCCGTCCCATCGTGTAACTACGTGGAGAGTATCCTGCTGCGACGGAACAGGCTCCAGAACGTACACTCTCTGCCGGTCGCGCGACACGGCGTATTCGTTGGCCCAAAACGCGCCTACCAGCGATGTCCGGAATAACGTCTTCGGAGCGGACACATCAATCGCCGCGCCCGCCTTGATTTGGACCGACATAAGGTTTTTGTCCGGAGCAAGATAGAACAATTCCCTACCATCCCTGCTCCAAAGCGGCTGCACACCACCCTCGGCGGAGACCTGGACGGTTCCAGTGAAGGATGGAAACGCGGCGATGAATACCTCGGGCCGCCCCTTCCGATCGCGTTGTAGGGCCACGCGGGTACCATCCGGCGACAGATGAAGCTGATCTTTCGGGAAGTCACTATCGCCACTGGCAACCGGCTTGGCTCCCTGCTCCACTGGAAGCGACATTGCCAGGCGCTGGTCGCGGCGATAGAGAAGAAACCGGCCATCGCGCGACCAATCATCGGGCTTGTTCACCCTACCGTCAGCGAGCAGAAGCCTGGGCTTTTCTTCCCCGATGGTCCATTCCAGCAATTCAGTCTTGAGACCATGTACTTCAAACGAGGCGAAGATAATACGGCGCGAATCCGGAGACCAAACCGGATCTATATTGGCGACATTACCGAAGTCGTATCTCGATATGACTGCGGTGTCCAGCCGTTCGAGCCAGATCCTCAAGCCCGTTATTTGTCCCGGTGGGACGCCAACCGTCAGCGCTGCTGTCTTCTCATCCGGCGATAGCGCCAACTGCAGGTATGCTCCACTCCCGCCGATGTTCCTGAGACGCTTGCCATCGCGGCTGTAGCACGCGAGCTGGGTCTCTAAATTCGCGCCGCTTTGATAGACAAGGACACCGTTCTCTGAAATGGAAAATGCGGATTGTCCTATGGTGAAGGCGTTCGCTGCGAGTTCCATTTCTGCGCGAACAGTATTCCATCGCGCACGAACAGAAGATTGTCCGGTGGAGCGAACGCGCCCCTCGTTCTGTTCGCCAATACCAGATCCCGGTGGCCACTATCGAGCGATGAAAGATAGGTCGCGTTCTTGGTAATATCCCCAGTCGCCGCGAAGTAGAGGAAGCGCCGCCCGTCGGCAAGGAATTGCGGCCAATTGTGGCGAAACTCCCGGGGGTTCATCCAATCGCGTCAACTGCTGCACGGGCCGCCTGCCGCATTCACGTTGTAGGGCGGACCACCGCTGAATAGAGGATCACGCCTGCTCGCCCCAGCTTGCCCCGAAGGCCAACTCCACTGAATCGCACAGCACCCGGACAGGTCCGCCCGATGCGCCGACACGTTTAAGCTGGCCATCGGCGAAGAACCCGATCTCCCGGCCGTCCGGAGACCAGAAGGGTAGCTATGCTCCCTCGGTTCCTTCTAAACGCCGCGCCGTCTCGGAAGCAAGCGGGTGGAGCCAAATGGATGAGGGAGTGCCTGGTGGCGAAAGCCACAAGCGCTAGCGTCCGCCCATCCGGCGAGACCGCCATGTTCGGAACGTAAGGCGCACCGGCCATTCGTGTTCCTTCCGGCATCGCGAGAGTGAAATGCACAGATCCGCTGTCGCTTTCTGCCGGCGGACGACTGAACTTCACCCAGGCAAAGATGACTGCGCCGGCGCACACGGCCACCGTAGCGGCGAGAAGCGCAACTCGCCGCCGGCTTCGAGCCGCCCGCTGTGGCGCCGCAGCTATCGGTTCCGCCACCTGAGTCACAGGCGCGATGAACCGGTAGCCCTTCCGCGCAACGGTCTCGACATAAACCGGCCGAATCGTGCAAAGCCTGTCGGAGCTTGGCAACGGCGGCATTGAGACTCCGTTCAAAGTCAACGAAAGTGTACGAAGGCCAGAGCCGCTCCCGAACCTGCTCGCGAGTGACCAGATCCCCCGGCTGCTCCAGCAGGATTTCCAGTAATCGCAGCGTCTGCTCTTGAATCCGCACGCGGCTGCCGCTCTTTCGCAATTCGGACGTCGAGAAGTCTACCTCGAAAGGTCCGAAACGCCGCATGCGCTAAATCATACCCCAATCACACGGCCCCGCAAAATCACTGGTTTTAAGCGCTTTCGCGCGAAGACGAGAGATTGCTCATAGATAATCCCGCTCCATCGCGCCCGTGCTTAGACTCCAGGCCGATGATTCCCAAAACACCACTGCTTCTCTTCCTTGGTCTATCACTTCAGCTCGGAGCCACAGAGTGCGGCGTACTCCGCACCGTTCCGATTCGACTGATCAACGATGCTGCTGTCAAACCAAAGGTCATGATTGCGCCGCAGCAAGAAGCAGCGTACGTGCTGGAGTCGTTATGCGTTCAGGTGGAGTGGGGCGGGTAGCCCCGCAACCCAAGTGCCGGAGATGCGCATCATTGCCGGACAGCTTGGGCCAGGCATTACGGAATCCGCCCTCGGCATTACGATCCTCGCCGCTGACCACCATAACCGCGGAGCGGTATTCTTCGCTCGCGTGCGGGCCATGGAAGACGTGTATGGGTATCTGATCGACTTGGGAAGGCTGCTCGGCTATGTACTAGCCCATGAAATAGAACATCTGCTGCTGAATAGCAAAGCACACTCGCCGGAAGGCATCATGATCGCGAACTTCGCAGAGCCTGAAGTGCTAAGAGCCTCGCAGCGCCGTCTTAGGTTCACCCCCTCCGACCGCGAGATATTCTCGAGAAAATAGGTGGGGCGGACGGTCTTGCCGTCTGCCAGCGCCAGGTCGTCGCCGCCGCGTCACAAATCGCCCGGCTATCCTGTCTCGGAGATATGAGACTGTTTGTGCTCGGCGCCACCGGACGAACCGGCGCCGAAATCATCGATCTTGCGCAAACGCGCGGACACCAAGTCACTGCATTTGTCCGGTCGCCTCAGAAACTGAAACCGGCCCCTTCGCTCACCATCGTTCGTGGCGATCCCCTTCGCCCGGAAACCATTACAGCCGCGCTTCCCGGCCACGACGCAGTGCTATCGGCCATCGGCCCGCATCCGCGCGAAGCGTTTCGCCCCAGCACCCTGGTTGCCGATTGCGCGCGCGCTACCGTGAGCGCAATGGCCGCCAGCGGCGTCGCGCGTCTTGCCATTATTTCCGCCGCCGTGCTGTTCCCAGAAAAGGGACTCTACTATGCCTTCTTTCGATGGTTTCTCCAGCACCACGCGCGGGATCTCCACGCGATGGAAGACATCGTGCAAGCGAGCGGCCTGGCATGGACGATCGCGCGCCCGCCCCGCTTGACCAAGTCGGACGATGCGGCCTTCAAAGCCCTTCGCAACCGCCTACCGCCCGGAAGCCGCGCCATGTCATACCGTTCCGTCGCGGCATTCCTGCTGGATGCGGTCGAGCGCCGATCCCATGTCGGCGAAGTTGTGGGGCTAGGGCACGTAGCCGCGGCTACTATGCTGATGGAGGTGAAGCCGTTCTGACGACGCGTTCCGCCGCTGACGATCTCGCGGCCTTTGAACCGCATCGGGCCTTGCTCGTGGCGCACGCTTACCGCATGCTCGGCGATCTCGGGCGCGCCGAAGATATGGTGCAGGAAGCCTGGCTGCGTTGGAGTGGTCGCCACGTAGACGTAACCTCGCCGCGTGCCTATCTGGTCAAGCTCGTAACGCGCCTGTGTTTCAACGAGCTCGATTCGGCGAAATCGCGCCACGAAGAAAGCCGCGGCGATCGGCTCCCCGAGCCTGTCGATCTCGAGGAAGGAGGTATTGGCCGCGTGGAGCTGCTCGATCAGATTTCGATGGCGTTCCTGGTGGTGCTCCAGCGCCTCACTCCCGCCGAGCGCGCGGTGTTTCTGCTGCGCGATGTTTTCGAGTTCGATTACCAAGAGATCGCCGCGCTGGTCGACAAAAGCGAATCCGCTTGCCGCAAGCTTCTCGAGCGCGCCCGCCAAAACGTGGCGGTTGAGAAGCGCTTGTTTTCCGCGTCGCAGGAAGCCCACCATCGTCTCCTTGGGGCGTTCACCGAGGCGGCCTCCGCCGGCGACCTCGACGCGCTCGTCGCCATGCTCGCCGAAGATGCCCTGATGATCACCGATGGCGGTCCCCAAGGCCGGCGTGTCCGTGGGATTCGCAATCTTCCCAAGCCGCTCCACGGCGCCCGCAAGATCGCGGCCTTCGTCGCCGCCACCGCCCGCAGCGTCGATCTCGAGATCGAGCTGCATGCGCTCAACGGCCAGCCCGCCGTGGTCTTCTATGAAGGAGACGCACCATTCGCCGCTCTCCTTCTCGCCATCGCGGACGACCGCATCCACCGCGTCTTTTTCCACGGCGACATCGGGCGGCTGCGTTACCTGGGCCCTCGCAAAGGGCTCTACTGACTCGGTGGCGTATGGAAGCGGCCAAACCATGCCGCTTTGCCCACCACATGGCCGTCCATCGCCTTGAGTATCTCCTCGCGCGTGGTATTGGCCGGCAGATCCAGTTTTGTATCCAGCGCATAAAACTCGAACACGTAGTGGTGTATCGGTCCCGGCCCGGCCCCAGGCCCGAAATAAGCGGGTGGCTTGCCGCCGCGCGATGCAATGCCTGGGCCGTTCCGCGTCCCGTCGGGCAGGTCGCCCGATCCTAATCCTTCCGCCAGACCTTTGGCCGTCCCGGGTATGTTGAAGGCGCTCCAATGAAGAGTATCGACTGTGGTTTTATTAAACGAATTCTCGACGTCGTGAAAAATCACGGCATAACTCTGCAGGCCTTCCGGCGCGGTGGCGGGATTCACACCCAGGTTCCAGTGAAACTCAAACGCCGGTGACTTGTTCTCGCCGCGAGCGGCATTCGTCATCGGAATTTCTCCGCCGTCCGGCCATGCCGTGGTGGTGACCCAAAGCACTAGACGAGGTGGCGGCGCCGCCGGCCGTGCCGGAGGCGTTTGAGCGACAGCCACCGCAGACAATGATGTGACGAGGATTGCCGAAAGCAGACCCGCTTGCATTACCTTCATTTAGTGTTTTCCTCATTTTGTAGTCTATACGAGACGATGTCTTTCATCAGGCGGCTGAAAAACTCCCAGGCAAGGCTGTGGAGCAGGCGAAAGCGCCCAGTGCCACTTAGTTTTCAAGATTCGGCGTTCTGACTGTGGCGCGGACACTCGTGTCTGCCGTCTCTCGGGTATATACCGGGCACATCCTATACAAAAGGTACCGAGCACATCGTGAACAGTTTTGAGGGCAAGATGTTGCATGCCCTGGAAAGAACACGGTGTGATGGAAGAACGGTTTCATTTTGTGGATGAGTGGAAGAGCGGGGATTGGAACATGGCCGAGCTATGCCAGTTCTATGGCGTGACACGCGCGACCGGTTACAAGTGGGTGGAGCGTTATGGAAGTGGCGGGCTGGAGGGATTGCGGGATCGATCGCGAGCGCCACATCAGCATCCCAATGAGGTTTCATCGGAGATCGAGGAGCTAGTGATCGGAGTGCGGGAGAAGCACCGGAGTTGGGGAGCGTCGAAAATACGGGCGCGTCTGAAGCGCGATCCTGGCGACCAAAACATCCCGGCGGAGAGCACGATCGGAGCGATTCTGCAGCGGAATGGCTTGAGCGTGGCGCGCAAGCGACGCCGCACCAGTCGGATAGCCAGCGAACCGTTGGCGCATGCTGGGGCGCCGAACAGCGTGTGGTGTGCTGACTACAAGGGCTGGTTTCGAACCGCCGATGGGAGGCGGATGGAGCCGCTCACGATTTCCGATGCTTACAGCCGCTATCGGTTTCGCTGTCAGGCGCTGTCAGCGGCCAACTATGCGCACAGCAAGCCGGTATTCGAGGCGGCGTTTCGGGAGTACGGATTGCCGGAGCGCCTGCGGACCGATAACGGAGCGCCCTTCGGCAGCAACGGAGAGAGTGGCCTGACAGGGTTGACGGTGTGGTGGATCAAGCTGGGGATCACACCCGAGCACATTGCGCCAGGCAAGCCGCAGCAGAACGGGCGTCATGAGCGGGATGCATCGGTGTGCCGAGGGGGAAGCGATCTCCGGCTCCACCCTCGGCCCTCATCGTCTGGATGAGTCTGAGATCGGCTATTCCTCGGCGGGTTGCACTCCTGCAGCGCCCGCCTCCGCTTCACCCATCTGTTCTGACATTGGGCGAAAGCGCCCCGCCATTATTGTCACGACTATTGTCACGACGCCGAAAGCCAGACGGCAAGACCGTCTGGCACCGAAGTCTGGCGTTCCTGTAGCCACGCCGCCGCGTTTTTGCAGGCGGCGTGGAAGCCGGCTGTTGCGGCCTCGAGATCGGCGCCCGGCACCGACGGAGATGCGCCCGCGCAGGCTTCTTCGATTTGCGCAAAGCACCGCTGCAGAGCCGGATCGAGCAGCCGCGTGGCTCCCCCGCGTAGCCAATGCGCCGAATGCCGCGCGTCTTCCCAATTCCCGCTCTCGATGGCGCTGAGCAGATTTTCGAATACGGGGGGCGCCGTTTCAAGGAAGATTTCCATCAAGCTACCCATGAAATCCTCGGGCGGCGGCGCTACATGCGGAGCTTCGGCTTTGGCCCACGCCAGACACTTCGAAATGAGTTCCTCGCTCTGAAAAGGCTTGGATAGAAAATCGTCCATTCCGGCAAGCTCGGCGCGCTCCCGGTCTTCTTTGAAGGCGCTGGCGGTCAGCGCAATGATGGGGATGCGATTCGCGGGACTGGGCAGTTGCCGGATGTGCCGCGCTGCTACATAGCCATCCATCACAGGCATGCGGCAGTCCATCACCACGACGTCGAAACGATTGCGCCGGATCGCGTCGAGCGCATCCCTGCCGTTCTCCACTTCGTGTACCCGGAAACCTGCCCGCTTCAACGTCACGCCGGCGACCATGCGGTTTGCCGGGTTGTCCTCCGCCAGCAGGATATGCAAACTGGGGACCACGATCGACGGACGATCCTTGCGAACCGGCGGCGGCCTTTTTTTGTCGTGTGCAATCGCGAACCGAACCGTGAAATGAAATTGGCTCCCCTGGTGTACTTCACTCCGCGCCCAGATTTCGCCGCCCATCAGCCGGACCAGCCTGTGGCATATGGCCAACCCCAGCCCAGTGCCGCCGAATCGTCTGGTTGTCGAGCTATCGGCCTGTGAAAACGCTTCGAAGATAGGTTCTAATTTTTCTTTCGGAATGCCGATGCCCGTATCGCGAACGACAAAATGCAGGAAGACGAAAGAGGCATCGAGCTCCTGGCACGTCACCTCGAGCGCGACTTCTCCCTTGCCCGTAAACTTGATCGCGTTGCCGATCAAATTCAGGATGACTTGGCGCAGCCGCGCCGGATCGGCCTTCACGGTTTGCGGCACATCCGGGGCCACATCGAACAGCAGCCGCAGGCCTTTGTGCTCGGCGCGAAAAGCCATCGATCTCACCGTCGCTTGCAGTTCCTCGCGCAGATCGAAATCGATGTCTTCGAGATCCAGCTTGCCCGCTTCCACCTTCGAGAAGTCGAGAATGTCGTTGATCAGACTCAACAGCGAGCTCGTGGAATTTTCCACGATGTTCAAATACTCGCGCTGCTCCAACCTGGAGTCGGTTTCGAGAGCGAGTTTGGTCATGCCGAGAATACCGTTCATGGGCGTGCGGATTTCATGGCTCATGTTGGCCAAAAATTCGCTCTTGACGCGATTGGCATGCTCGGCCGCTTCTTTGGCTTTCACGAGTTCCAGTTCGGCGCGCTGGCGTTCCGCAATTTCCGTGCGCAACTCCGCGGTTCGCTCGTTTACGCTGCGTTCGAGCATCTTCGCCCGGTTCTGCGCATCGTGTACATGCGTTAGGTGGAAGCCAATAATCGTGGCCGCCAGGGCGAAAACGCAGAGACAGAAGAACCAATAGGTCTGGTAGTAGTGCGGCTCCAACTCGAGCGCGAGCGAGACCGAGGGAGAGTTCCAATTGCCTTCG
>Ga0193753_10002163_pt1 | contig 15903 bp, 19 predicted proteins | sample H1c2metaG_FD_144925 | JGI IMG/M metagenome (GOLD analysis project Ga0193753, IMG submission 144925) | Soil microbial communities from a riparian zone of the East river system, Colorado, United States - H1c2 | ecosystem: Environmental > Terrestrial > Soil > Riparian zone | place: USA: East... | reverse complement strand
GACAGGAACACGCCGATACACTCATAGCGGGCACCCAACCGGAGTTCGAAAATATCCTGCATTTATTGAGCGAGGCCGGTGTGCAGGAAAAGGTATTGGGAAGGGTGGCCGTTCAGGAAGAGGACCTGTCCGGCATCGGCCATTGGTGCCGCCTGGGACAGTTATCGAGGGCGCTTCCATTTCGCGAGGTGATCTTCTGCCAGGGTATGCTTTCCTTCAAAGACATCATTGCATTGCTTCCCGAACTCGATCACCGGATAAAAATAAAGATCCACGCGGCCGGCAGTCATAGCATCGTAGGTAGCGAGTCAAAGGATTATTCCGGCGAGGCATTATCCAGGGAAAATGGGTTTCAGCTGGCCGATCCTTACAACCTTCGCCTGAAGCGTCTTGCGGATGTCTGCATTGCATTGATAGCACTCGTGACTTTTCCCATCCAGCTATTGATAGTAAAACATCCTCTTCAATTCCTTGCCAACTGCATCGGCATCGTGTTTGGCAAGAAGACCTGGATCGGCTATGCGGTGCCACAGAGAGGACTTCCCCTGCTTCGCCCCGGTATCCTAGCTTCGAATGGAATACCGGTCCGGGTGAAGCAGCAACTTCCCATTCAGAGTCTCCAGATGATCGATTACTGGTATGCGCGCGATTATGAGCCATCTCATGATATTAAATTAATACTGAAAACATATCGCCAACTCGGCGGATAAAACTGCCGGATCGCGCGGACTTTTGACCCCTTTCAGCCTCTCAAAATTCGGGGCCGTTATCTCCTCGTTTACTCTATATTCGCAACCATAGAAGGGCTGTATTGCGTAACTTTAAAGAAAGAAGAACGGTTACTTGTCTTAGCACATGGCAACAATAATTGACATAAAACTTCCCAAGGCGCTCGCCGCCGCGCTCCGTATTCCTCCTAATGATGCTCCCCGCCAGCAGGTGAGGGTATTGAAGCGTCTCCTGAAGAAGGCAAGGTTCACCGAGTTTGGCCAGCAGTATCATTTCGATGAGGCCCTGCTAAGTAAACAAACTACCGAAATCTTCCAGGAGCGGGTACCCGTTCACGATTACAATAAGATCTATGAAGAATGGTGGAAGAAAACACTGGAAGGCGTTCCCGATGTAACATGGCCCGGGAAGATAAAATACTATGCACTCAGCTCCGGCACTTCGGACGCCGCGAGTAAATATATTCCGGTCACAAAAGACCTTCTCCGCAGCAACAGGATCAACTATGTTCGCCAGCTTATCAGTGTCTTCGGATACGAGGATGCAAACCGTCGTGCTCTCACGAAAGGATTTCTCATGCTCGGCGGAGCTACCGACCTGCAAAAGGGAAAGGCTGGTTGGTATGCCGGCGACCTGAGTGGAATACTCGCCAAGAAGAGACCCTTCTGGTTCCAGACATTCTATAAACCCGGCGGGCGCATTGCAGCGATCAAGGACTGGAATCAAAAGCTCAACGAGATCGTGGAACATGCAAAGGAATGGGATATCGGCTATATCGTCGGCGTTCCGGCCTGGTGCCAGATGTGTATGGAAATGGTGATTGAACATTACAAGGTGAAGAACATCCACGAGATCTGGCCAAACTTCGGCGTCTTCGTGCATGGCGGCGTAGCCTTCGAGCCGTATAAGAAAGGATTTGAAAAGCTATTGGGGAAACCCATCGTGTATATAGAGAACTATCTCTCCAGCGAAGGGTTCATCGGCTACAAGACGCGTGAACACGCCAAGGGAATGCAGCTCATACTGAATAATAATATCTTCTTCGAATTCGTGCCCTTCGACGATAAGAACTTCGATGCCGAAGGCAAGATACTCCCCAATGCTATTGCCAAAACCATCGGGGAGGTGGAAGAGGGGAAGGAGTATGCACTGCTCATGAGCACCAATGCCGGAGCATGGCGGTACCTCATCGGCGATACGCTTAAATTCGTAGACGTCGAAAAATATGAAGTGGTGATCACCGGACGAACCAAGCACTTCCTAAGCCTGGTGGGCGAGCACCTCAGCGTGGAGAACATGAACAAGGCCATTCAGCTAGTCAGCGAGGAGTTCAACATCAGTATCCCTGAATATACCGTGGTGGGCTTTCCGTATAAAGGATTCTTCGCTCATAAATGGTTTGTGGCCACGGACGACAAGATCGATCCCGATAGCCTGCGCAAGCGCATCGATCAGAATCTGCGAAGCATGAACGACGACTATGCCGCCGAACGGGATAGCGCCCTCAAGGAGGTTTTCCTCGAGGTATTGCCCGAAGAGAAATTCCTTGCTTTTATGAAAGTGAAGGGCAAACTGGGAAGCCAGCATAAATTTCCACGGGTGATGAAGGGAAAGATGCTTGATGAGTGGAACAGTTTCCTGGAAACCGGTAAGATTTAATTGACAGCACATATAGCGCCTCTTTCATAATTTTGAGAGAGGTTTTTCTATTTTATAGATCATTAAGAATATGCTGGAGGCGCTTCTCAAAGGATTAACATTCGGATTGTTGCTGAGCATCTCGGTGGGACCCATCATTTTTTCCATCATAAAGCACAGCCTCAATAACGGCCACAAGGGCGGAATGGCCTTCGTGCTCGGCGTCTCGGCGAGCGATATACTGGTCGTTCTCATCTGCAATGTATTCAGCAAGCTGTTTGCAAGTATCAGCAGCTACAGCCGCGAGATAGGCATAGCCGGCAGCGTATTCCTGATCATCATGGGGATCTATTTTCTCTTCTTTAAAAAAATCCGGGTCAATGAAAAAGGGCAGCACATACTCGAGGTCATCGGCGCCAAGGCCTATGTCAAACTTTTCCTCTCCGGCTTCCTTATGAATACCCTTAATCCTTCGGTATTCTTATTCTGGATCGCCACCTCCACCACCGTTCTGCAGCATTCCATCGAACAGCGGGTCGTTATCTTCGTTACCTGCCTCCTGCTTGTGCTGTCGGCCGATGTGGCCAAGGTGATGCTTGCCGGAAAGATCCGCAACAGGCTCACGCCGCACAACATTCATATCATAAACCGCATCAATGGGGTCATTCTTATCGGCTTCGGTATTGCACTCATTTGGGGACTCCTGTTGTATGTGAAGGGATGATAAATGGATTTTAACATTTACAGCCCACGTGTCTTTGTAAGTTTGACATCATGAACCGGCTGCTCCTGTTTTCGTTTTTATTATTGTCCGCCTTTTATTCCCATGCACAGACAGGTTATCTATTTGTGAAGAAAGGCGCATCGAAGAAGAGGACGTATGTGGAGGGGTCCACCATCTATCTCCGCCTGAAGGACGAAAGTTTCAGATATGGTCTCATTACGAGACTCATGAATGACACTATTTATGTTAGCGGAAGCCCCGTGCCCATCTCCTCCGTAAGCGATGTGTTACTTCGTAATCCTACGAAAGATAAAAGCAGGTTTCATATCGATGGCAAGCAGCTGCTTCTCATAACGGGAGGCGTAGCCCTGGTCACCACAGGGCTTACGCTCAGCAAGCAGGCCAGTTTCAAGAAAGCCATCACGGCAGGAACGGTCATCGGTTACGGGCCACTGGCACTCGGTTATTTAAGAAGTAAAATAACGTTTCGGCGTAAGAAATTTTCCATGGGGAAAAAATTCCGCCTGCAGGTACTTGACTTCTATATTCCAAAACAGCGGGCGTTTTAGTAGGGCCTGCAATGATATTATGTATAATATTGCAGCGCTGAATGACAACAAAAGGACTATTCCCCAAGATCTGGCGATGGACAAAAAGGATATTCATCATCCTTTTCATCGCGCAATTCGTTTACATCATCCTGCTGAAATGGATCGATCCGCCGATCACTATCACGCAATTCGTCAGCTTCGTTACGGGTCATGGTCTTCGCCGCGACTATGTCGACAGGGAAGATATCTCACCTAATGCACGCCTGGCCGTCATGGCCTCCGAAGATCAAAAATTTCCCGATCACAGTGGCTTCGACTGGAAGAGTATCCGGAAGGCCATGGAGTATAATAAGAGAAAGCCCGGGCGTACGCGGGGAGCCAGCACCATCAGTCAGCAGGTAGCCAAAAATGTTTTTCTATGGCAGGGCAAAAGCAAATTCAGGAAGGGACTCGAGGCATATTTCACTTTCATGATCGAGCATATCTGGGGAAAGAAGAGAATACTCGAGATGTATCTCAATGTCATCGAAATGGGAGACGGCATATTCGGGATCGAAAAGGCAGCGAATGTATATTTCAAGAAGAAGGCCCGCGATCTGACGCTGCAGGAGGCGGCGCGTATAGCATCCTGTCTCCCTAATCCCAAGGTGATGGGCGCAAAGGTTGCCGCATCCGCTGCTCCCTACAAGACGAGAAAGATCATGCAACAGATGATCTTCCTTCATAATGATCCCGACATAGAGGCACTCATGGAAAAGCCGCCCAGGAAGAAAGGACGCTGACGGCCTCTTTACTCATTCAATTCTTCAACGGCCTTTATTGCTTTTTGTAAACGGGTCTCATAATCACCGCTGATATCCACCCAGGGAATGGATTGATTGATCATCAGGTCCTGGTAGATCAGATACAATTTTTGTCTCGTCTCGAGATCGGGGTATTCCCGCAGCTCATCTTTCACCCATGGAAGATCGGTGTTGCAGAGAAGATAGAGATCGTATTTCCTTTCTACGATCTGCTGCAAAATGAACGGATCGCAGTTTCCAAACACAAATTCGCTCCAGACCTTCATCACATACATATCCGTATCGATGAAGAGAAGTCCGCCGTTCTTTTCCGGTGATTTCTTCTTCGTGTATTCGTCCTCCATAGCCAACTGCCCTTTTGCAATGGTGAGGAGATCGGCGTAGCCATAGCTGGTGCCATGAGCCAGCAGGTATTCCCTGGCGAACTCGGGGCACCATGCGGTTCCGAAATGCGCCGCCAGCTGCTCGCAAAGCGTACTCTTCCCTGTACTCTCCGGCCCGATGACGACGATTTTTTTCAACATGGAACAAAGGTACAACGTGAATCAACAACGTTTCATGGCGGGCTTGCTGCAGTTCTGGTTTTCATTGATGATTCAGCCTGCTCCAAAGCCGAATAGAATTACGTATGACCGAACCGCTAATAGCGAGCAAAAAGAGGTGGATTTTTAGTCTGCCAGCATAGCAGCAAGCCCAACGTTATAGGCCGCCCCGTTTTGTCGTTCTGTTCATTTTGAGGGTAAATGTCAATTAAATAGTTAACTCCCAATTTTGTTTAAGAACAGGACTTTGGACGGCTTCCAATCGGTTGCCATTTTATCAGCCAATTCAAGCCAGCGTTTTATCCTCTTATTAGGAGGAACCGATTCTTTCCAATACTCTACAAATAGAGCATCTTCCATTGTGTTGGCGGCATTCACCATTTCATCTTCAATATCTAATAATGCTCTATGAATATACAACCCCCCTCGATTACTATCTGATGCCATCGCTACGCTTCCAGCGGAGAATAAGTCTCTTGCCTGAGAAGCTAAAACGCCGTGATATGTTAGCAAATACATGGCAACATCGCTGTATTTATTTTTTACACGCGATCCAGCTACTATTATCGGACATAATAAGGACGCCTCTGCTCTCAATCTTCGTTTTTCCAATAGAGACAGTTCTGTGTATAGTCTAACTTGAATAGGTAATGAGTGTTCTTGTTCGGGCTTTTCTTCTATCCACCAAAGTCTTTCTCCCTTTTTTAATCTTGCCTTTGCGTATTCTCTGATGTAACGCATTTTCTTTTCAATCGGCAATACCGAAAAATCATCGTATGAAATCTTCATTTGCTCGAATAATGAAGATTTCCCGTTCATTTCTAATTCAAATCTTGGAACGTGAGATGTCCTAACGTGAATTACACAATCTTGATATGCTTGCCACCTTACCTCTGGTAACCCTCCCATTTTGCCGAATACAACATAAATAAATACAACCTCATTATTTCGGAATGTCTCAAATACGCTGTTAGCAATACTCCTCCAAGTATCCTTTTCTGAAAATTTTACTTCTATTCCATATTCGCCTATAGCAATATCAGGGAATGCGTATGGGTGTGGATTGTAGTCTATTTCAATTTTACTATCTATAATAAGAGTTTGAAGAATGTCTCTTACTCGGTTCTCAAACAATTTCGAGGCAGAAAATATTTTTTTACTTGCCTCCTGCGTTAATTGTTGCACTAATCTATCAAGAAGATTTTCAAACTCATTTTTAGTCATATCACAAAAGACAGTTTTTTACTGATTGTGCAATGTGCCACGCCAACACAGGTGGGACTGCATTTCCAATTTGTCGCTCCGTTTCTCGAAGTTTGGATTCAAAAATAAAATTGTCGGGGAAAGATTGAATACGAGCAGCTTCTCTCATTGAAAGTCTACGTGGTAATGAATAGTGAAACTGAATGTTTCCATGGCATTCTGCTCTAATTGTAAATGCAGGTTTTGTTGGTAATAATTTTCTTCCGCCTTGTTCTCCACTTTTTTTGGCAAAACTCCAAATATGGTTTATTTGTTCGTTTGCACCTGTTTTTTCTAAATCGTGAATAGCGTCATAACTTGTGAGCCAATTATCTTTTTTTCTAACTGGTTTAGGCGGAACAAATGGCTTAACATCTTTTGCTGTCCCTATAATAAAGACACGCTCTCTACTTTGCGGGACACCATAATCTGCTGCGTGATATAGCTGATAGCTTATATTATATCCTAATTCATTAAAATCTTGAAGAATTTTATCAAGAGATTCTTTCCGCGTTTTCATCAATAAACCCTTTACGTTCTCTGCAATAAATACTTTGGGTTTCGTAACTCTTATTGCTTCAACCATAAAAGTATAAAGGCTGCTTCTTTTCCCATTTATACCTAAACCCTTTCCATTTATTGATATGTCTTGACATGGGAAACCTCCAATCAAAACATCGGTTTGAGATGGGAGTTTACCTATAAAGTCCCGGATGTCTCCGCAATGAATGTTATCGTCAATGTTTCGTGAATAGCTTTTACAGGCATAAGGGTTTAGCTCATTAGCCCATTTGATTTTGAATGGGTTTTTATAATACTCATTTCCAAAAATTGAAAATCCACCAATAAAACCTAAGTCCATTCCTCCGCATCCAGAAAATAAAGAAACCACCGAAAACTCTCTCGCTTTTTGTGGAACAACTTGTGAAGCTCTTCTCGTTGCTTTTTCTTTAATAATTATTGCTGCCTCTTCCGCAATTGAAATTGTGTCCATTTCGTCCGACCTATAGTACATAATTTCAAAATTTTATTTTTGGTTGGGTGACTGGGTTTTGACGTATGTATTTTACCTTTTCTTCTGCAAGTATTAATACTTCATCCGCGCATTAATATTTATATAACTTGTGTGCAATTTTTTCACTTATCAATTCAGATTTTCTTCGTCAAGGCTAAACACATTTGCAAGGTTTGCTCCGAATTGGGTTAGCGCCAGCTATGTTGTATTCTTAATTTCCGTACGTAATCCCCAAAATTTACCTCCATAGCCTTGACGATCTTTGCAAAAATAAGAGTTGTTCCTTGTTTGCCAAAATTTTTAGCAGAAGGTATTGTATTATACCGAAAGGTTACGGGTGATGGGATAGGCTTGGGTTTTTGGAATTGTCTCTCAACTCAAGGTTGCACGGTGGCTGGTGGGTTGGGTAAGGTTGAGGATTGACGTCTCACGTTCCGCGTAATTCACGAACCTTTCCATCGCCGGCGCGTTACAATATCGTAACCAATTTTTTTATTAAAACAGAAAACATGAACTACAATCAGTCATGTGCCGCAAAAGGCAATCAATCCGGAAACAGGAACCGGCACCTGTTCATCCGCTCTGCGCAACGCGCCGCCGTAAATGTCTACAAGACAGACAACAGTTTCGAAATGCTGGTCTTCGCCCCGGGACGGGTGAAGGAAAACTTCGCCCTGGCCGTAAGGGGGAATGAGCTGAGCATCTCCTACACCCCACCAGAAGGATTTCCAAAATTCGACTGGGTAATGAGGGAGTACAGTCGTGGAGGATTCGTACGGACCTTCACGCTCGACGACAGTGTAGACGCATCTAAGATCTCGGCAAAGTATGAAGATGGTGTGCTGCAGGTAAGCCTCCCCGTTATTGAAGGGAAGGAAACGAGTAGCCAGGAGATCAGGGTGAGCTAAGAGTGTCGTGAAACGTCAATCACTGTCGTGAATCGTGAATCGTGAATACACCCTGCTATTAGAATATTCGAGTCGATCAGGAAAGGACCTTACTCGATTAGAATATTCTCATTACAGAGTGTTGTATTCACGATTGACGTTTCACGATTCACGTTGTTCACGTTTTGCACGCCTCCTCCACTCCGAGAGTCCATAAAACGCCATAACAGATAGAATGAGATAGTAAACGCTGGTAAATACCAGGCCCTTCACAAAATACAGCGGTACCGAAGCTATATCGGTAGCGATCCACCAGTACCAGCTTTCCACTTTCTTGCGTGTCATCAGCCACATGCCGGTGAATGCAGTAGCGGAGGCAAATGCATCCGCCCATGGAATGGCGCCTTCGAAAAAATTCTTCTTGAGATAGGTGAGCGAAAAGAAAATGGCCAGGTAAAATCCGGCAAAGAACAACACCTGGTAGAGCCACATTCTTCCATTAGAGTAAGTAATATGCAGCACGGGCTCATTGGAACGATCCTTCCGGAGCCAGAGATACCAACCATAGATACTCATGATGGTATAGTACAGGTTAACGCTGGCTTCGCCGGGCAGGTGATTGACCAGGCTGAGATAGACATAGAAGATGGTATTGAGGAGGCCGACCGGGTAAGTGAGAATGCTTTCCTTGCGGCTGAACCACACACTCGCTATACCGGAGAATACGGCGATGTATTCCAGCAGCCCGGTTTGTTTCATGCCCTCGATAAAACGACTTAGAATTTCAGGAAATGTCAATGGATGTGTTTGGGTTGACCCGGTGAAAGTAAGAAGACATTTGCTTCCTCTTGCTTATCAATCCGGATTGCGGTATATCGTCATTGTGCTCAGGTATTTTGCCCCGTCCGCCGTTTGGAATCGTGTGGGTACCTGTCGCCAGTTCCCATCTTTATCAAAGTCCCATACCAGGAAATGCAAATGCGGCAGGAATGCATATCCCGTTTTCCCACTCAGCGCAATAGGCTGGCCCCTCCTTACGGTATCTCCCACATTCACCAGCGCTCCATCTTTCTGAAGATGCCAGTAGCCGGCTCTCGATCCATCGGGGTGCTGTATCACGATATTGTTGCCATAAGGGCGGTATTTCTTGTTCCATCCTCCCCGATCCCCATCTTCCTTCACGCGGACAACCACGCCTTCCCTTGCGGCGCAGATGGTCGTTCCCCGCTTCATCTTGAAGTCAAGGGCCGCCCGCTCCCTATGAGAGAAATGACTGAAGTATCCCTGGATCATGCGATAGGACTTGCCCTTCTCGTAAGGTAAGGCGTAGATATAACTCGTGTCGTCCCTGATAAGACCCTTCTCCAGGAGACGCACCTCTTTCCGAAGGGGATTCGTGCTAACGGAACAGCCCGCAAGAATAATACAACACAGGTACAAGTAGAGCCTCATCAGTTAAAATGTATTTCAATAATAACAAATAAAATGGGTTTGGTCCATAACTTTATGTTATGGAAAAAGTAAAACTCGCTGAAAAGCTGGCCCTGTTCTCCGATCACTTCAGTCCGAAGGTGGTGGGTGAGCTGAATGGACAACATGTCAAGCTTGTGAAATTCAAGGGAGAGTTCGTTTGGCATCACCATGATCTCGAAGATGAACTTTTCTATGTAGTGAAAGGCAGCTTCGATATGCAGCTCCGGGAGAAGACGATCACCATCAATGCCGGCGAGTTCCTGATCGTGCCACATGGCGTGGAGCACCGGCCGGTGGCCAAAGAAGAAGTGGAGATACTGCTTTTCGAACCGGCGAGTACATTGAATACAGGGAATGTACAGAATGAACTAACCGTGAAAGATCTTGAAAGTATTTAGAGAACAAAATGTCGAACGACCACTTTTGATTCCCCGCCTCAGGCCTTCTCCGCCATTTCTTTCAGGTTGTTCAGTCCCTTGGAAAACTGGTGATTCAGATTCTTATTGAGCATTGGCCCCATCAACCGTGCAATGGGCCAGGGCAGATCGCCGCTATTCTGCCACGTCACCTTCGTTTCTCCTTCACCCCATGCTTCGAAGAGCCAGTTGTCCTTGGCTTTGGACTTCCATGGTTTCAGGAACTCGAGATCGAAGTGGATATGCTTATCGTCTAGGTCCCGCAGGGTAAGACTACCCACGCCGACCTTCTTTCCTGACCAGGAGTACTTATGCCCGGGCGATTTTGGCGAACCGGCGATCGTGTGTGTTGCGGAAGGATCGGATTGCTGCCACGGATTCCATTGACGATAGAAGTCGAGGTCCCCGATATAATTCATGACCGCGGAAACCGGTCGACGTATCACTATTGTCTTTTCAATGTTGAAGATCTTTGGCATCAGGGCGGCTATGACCAGGAGCGCAATAATTAGTCCCGCAAAAATGTAGATGATGATCATGGTATGACATTGAGCGTAGGAAGTTAACGAATAGCTTCGTCGTAAGCAAGCCATTTGTGTAAAAGACGAGGCGCGCATATCATTTTCTTTTCCTGCGGGGCGGCTTCTTCTTTTTGCGACCGGCCCCATGTTGTTCCCGGAGGAAAGAAGATGCCTGGAAGAGGGCGCAGCAGTATTCGTAGAAAAAGAGAAGATTGCCACGGTGAATGGCGGTCACCTCTTCGCTGTCATTCTTAAGCGCCAGGACCAACATATACCAGAGATGTTCCTGGGCCGCCTGGCCATCGAAGAAATGAAAGAATTCTTTTATCACTTCCCTGGCAGATGCGGCATGGGGATCTTTCGAAAGGGAAATGGAATGCTGCCTGATAGACAGCCCATCGAGCGGATGCATGACTGGCGAATTTTGGATGAATAAGGAATGGAAGACGAAGATAATTTCTATAGAATACAGGCCGATGCCTGTAACAGTGAGGAAGCATTTGCCGGGTGAATCTATACCTCCACAAATTTAAGACTGATCTTTTGGGTAAACAAATCTGTTTACTACTATTTTTGCAGAAAGGCCGCCCTTTTCAAGACAACAAATGGATAAAAAGAAACAGGCATTTCTTATTGCATTGGGAAAGAGGATCGTCTCGCTTCGCGAAGCAAAGGGAATTTCACAGACCCTGCTGGCCGGGAAATGCAGCAAGGACAAGCAAAGCATCAACCGCCTGGAGAAGGGAAATGTGAATCCCTCTGTATACTTTCTATTGCAGGTTGCGAATGCATTGGACATCTCCCTCGCTGAATTGCTCGACCCCCGGGACTGATCAGCTATCGAGGTGGGATTGAATAATCGCGAAGCGCTATCTTTTTCATTAGTAAATTTGCGGCTTAAACCTTAGTACATGACGATTGCCGTATTAGGCGCCGGTATGGTTGGCCGGGCTATTGCTTTGGATCTTGCAAAACAATATTCAGTAACATCGTTCGATCTGAATAGCGAGAATCTCCTGGAACTCACAAACAGGGACCCGTCGATCAACACGGTGCCGGCCGATCTTTCGCGCTATCATGAATATAAGGAATGGCTGACGACGTTTGATCTGGTGGTGACCGCCGTTCCCGGCTTCATGGGTTATAAAGCCCTGCAGGCAGTTATTAAAGCCGGTAAGGACGTTGTCGATATCTCTTTCTTCCCCGAGGATGTGCTGCAACTCGATTCAATAGCAAAGGAAAATGGTGTCACTGTCATCACGGACTGCGGCGTGGCGCCGGGTGTCAGCAATTTCATTCTCGGCCGCTATAACGAGGGAATGAAAGTGGTTGAATTTGAATGTTACGTTGGCGGTCTTCCTGCTGAGAGAAAGCCGCCGTTCCAATACAAGGCGCCCTTCTCCCCTGTGGATGTGATACAGGAATATATCCGTCCGGCCCGCCTTGTTGAAAATGGAATGATCGTGACGAGGCCAGCCCTCACCGATCGCGAGATGCTTTCCTTTGATGAGGTAGGAGAACTGGAGGCATTCAATACTGACGGACTGCGTTCATTGATCTACACTATGGCGCATATTCCACATATGAAGGAGAAGACACTGCGTTATCCCGGTCACATCGACCTCATCATTGCCTTGCAACAGGCAGGTTTTTTTTCACTTTCGCCCTTGCGCATCGGAGACCAGGTGGTTACGCCCCTGGATTTTACCTCGAAGCTTTTGGTGAATGAATGGAAGCTCGGCCCCGAAGAGGAGGAATTCACCATTATGAAAGTGATTGTAAAAGGAGAGGGCAAGAGAGTGCAATACGATCTTCTCGACCGGTATGATCCTCTCACGAAGACCTCATCTATGGCAAGGACTACCGGGTACACCTGCGCGGCCGGAGTAAACCTCGTTGCAAAGGGCCTGTTTAATAAGAAGGGCGTTTTCCCTCCGGAACTGGTAGGGAAAGACAAGGCTTGTTTCGACTTTGTGATGAAATACCTCGACGACCGGAATGTAAATTGGAAGAGATCGGAAGAAGGGGTATAGATGGAAAGCTACGGACATAAAAAATGCGACAGAGAGTCGCATTTTCAAATAGTATTCAATTAAAGTTTATTCTGCTTCCGCAACTACTTCCTTCACCTCGGGGATCATGCGCTTCATCATCCCTTCAATGCCCGCCTTCAGCGTGATCATGGATGAAGGACAACCGCTGCAGCTTCCCTGCATGGCAAGGTTCACCGTTCCGCTGTCGTAGCTTCTGAACTGGATAGCGCCGCCGTCCATTTCTACTGCGGGACGCACATAATTATCGAGCAGTTCCTTAATGCGTTTTACCACGTCATCGTCATCTGCCGCCACTTCGTTGCTGCTGGCTTGTTTCACGGTAGCGAGCTCTTCTTCGTTTATCACCGTCCGCCCTTCTTCCAGGTAGTCTTTCAGGAACTGCCGTACGGAAGGGATCACATCATTCCAGTCTGTTTCAGTCGTCTTTGTAAGCGTGACGAAATTACTGGCAATGAATACGGCCTTGATGAATGGAAAGCCAAAGAGCTCCACTGCCAGGGGTGATGGCTTCGCAGTCTGGGTGTCCGGGAAGTCGATGCTCTTGCCTGGATAGAGGAGTTTGTTAGCTACAAACTTCATCGTCTCCGGGTTGGGAGTCATTTCCGTATAGATGCTGATGATGGGGTTGCCTGTTTTAATCATATTGTGCTGTTTAATGCGCCGTGGCCCTCGCCTGAAGCGGGAGACAAAATTAACAATAATTCCGGCGGGTTGTTTGAAAAGCTGCCTATTAAAAGCCTAAAACGCAGATTAGCTCGGAAGCAAACGAAAAGAGCCCCCTGGCACCCCAATTCCCAATCCCCAATTCCTGGCGTTGCTACTCCTTAAACCGTCCCGTTTTCTTCAAATACCTGATAAGGAGATAAATGAGCAGGAGAATGCCGAGAAACACGCCAATCAGGATATTCCGGAGCCCGGTGTCGTTGCCCGTTAGTTCGGGATAGTTGAGGAGAAGCAGGAGGGTGATACCGATCAGCCAGATGAATTGCGTGGTATGTTCCTTCAGGATCCACCGGCGCCAGTTGAATTGCATACTGCGCAGCGTTTTACCCAACCCCTTCAGGTTTGGAAACCAGCGGTTGACATGCCTGCAATATTCATCAAACCCGGCCCCGAACTTTCCGCGAAGGAAATTCTCTTCAGCCAGCACGATCGCCTGGTAGATGAAAAGGAACACCGGGATCACGATTACCGTATAGACGAGGGAATTGGCCAGGATACCGACACCCAGCAGCATCAGGATATTCCCGACATACAGGGGATTACGGCAATGGTTGAAGATACCGTCAGTGACTAATCCTTCTGCATAGGGTTTTCCTTCCTTTCCCCCGCGGACTATGTAGGCTAGCCCGATCGTTAATCCGCGGATCAATTGCCCGGAGACCGTGATGAGCAAACCCAGGCAAATGGGCCAGATATAATAATGTGCGCCGAAATTTTCCCTCGAGAAAAGAGGCCAGGAAGGAATGAACAGCGCCGCATAAAAGAGAATGAAGATCCAGTTACGGTACTTGAAAAAGAAATTCCCGATGGCTACCATGATTATTTTTTTACAGCAATAATTCCCGCGAAGTTATACCACTTGAAGAAGACCTCGCAATGTGCAAAGCCCTTATCGCGTAAAAGCGTGATGTCCTCGCTCAGTTTGTAAGGGATAAGAACATTTTCCAATGCTTCCCTCTTCTGCGAGATCTCCAGGTCGCTGTAATGGTTGCGGCGTTTATAGTTATAGTAGTAGTTGATGAAATCGCGATTGAAGCGGCTCTCTTCCGCCAGTATCTTCTCTATGAGAATGAGGGCCCCGCCCGGGTTCAATCCATCGAAGATGTTTTTGATCAATTGTTCCCGGTAAATGGGACGAACAAACTGAAGCGTCAGGCAGAGCACAACCACCGATGCATTCTCTATCCGCACGCCCTGGTTGAGGTCGGCGCAACGAAGATCATAATTGCGGGAAAAGCCGATCTCCATCAAGTTCGACTTACACTTGTTAAGCATTTCCTGGGAATCGTCAATACCTACGAAACGAATATTCGGATTGACCATTGTATCCATGCCGATCATGGTGGTACCGGTAGAGCAACCGAGATCATAGACATCGGTGCCTTCCTGCGCATGATCCGCAGCAAGCTCCGCCATCATCCGCTGCATCTCGCCATAGTAGGGCACCGAACGGCTTACCATGTCGTCGAAGACATTGGCAACGTTGGCGCCGAACTTGAAATCACTTGCTTTTTCAATTTCCTCTTTGAAGACTTCATCTTTACCCATAGCGCTGAATATTAAATTAAGGGATACAAAGTAAAGCAATTTGTGTAATCTTTGAGTGCGAAAATACCCAACCACAAGGAACACAATGGAGGCACGGAGAACACGGAAAGAAGTTGACAAGTTAATAGGTTGATAAGTTGGCGCCTGCTATCCGAGATTCCTGGTCTGATAGCACGCCCAATTGGCACATTAGCATATTTGCACACTATCAAATTGTATCAGAAACCAATCATGAATAAGACATATCATCTCTCCAATTGCACCACATGCCAGGCCATCCTGAAAGAAACGGGCATCGATAAAAAGGCCGAACGGAATGAGATCCTTTTGCAGGACATAAAGCTGGAGAAGATCACCGCCGCGCAATTGGAAGAAATGAAGAAAATGGCCGGAAGCTATGAAGCGCTCTTCAGCCGGCGGGCCATGAAATACAAGGAGCTTGGTATAAAAGATAAGAAGCTCCAGGAAAAGGATTACAAAGATTATATACTCGGGGAATATACCTTTCTCAAACGTCCCGTTACGATACTCGGCGACAGGATCTTCATCGGCAACGATAAGAAGACGGTCGAAGCATTGAAGAAGGCCGTGAAGTGAAGGAATTGAATCACGCCACCGCCGTCTTTCTCTCCTTGCTTAGAACATTATAGGCAATGATCGCTCCTATCAGCATAAAAATGGCGCCCAGGACGAACGAGATGCCCGGGAAATGGAAGGGAGCACTGTCTTTCGTAAACCAGAGGAACAGGTTATTCATCATCAATGGGCCAATGATGGTAGTTAGACTCATCAGGCTGGTCAATGCGCCCTGCAGTTCTCCTTGTTCATTGCGCGGTACGTGTTCGGAGATCGTGGCCTGGAGTGCGGGTCCCGAAATCCCCCCGAGACAATAGGGGACAAGAAAAGCGAACATCATCCAGCCCTGGCTTGCAAAAGCAAAGAGCACCAGGCCGAGCACGTAAAGCAACAGTCCGGTATAAATACTCTTTTCATTTCCCAACCGTGGATTAATTACCCTGTTCAGCCCGCCCTGCACG
>Ga0193753_10002162_pt1 | contig 15907 bp, 13 predicted proteins | sample H1c2metaG_FD_144925 | JGI IMG/M metagenome (GOLD analysis project Ga0193753, IMG submission 144925) | Soil microbial communities from a riparian zone of the East river system, Colorado, United States - H1c2 | ecosystem: Environmental > Terrestrial > Soil > Riparian zone | place: USA: East... | reverse complement strand
GGCCCGCGACCGCGCCGCACACGATCGCGTCGGCGAGCTGCGAGAGCCGCGCCGTGATCTGCTCCACGTCGGAGCCCCGCACGAGGTCCTCCCACGCGATGGCGAGCAGGTCGCGCTGCTGCGCGAGGCGCAGCGCGCGCTCGCGGTCCTCGCCCGTGCCGGCGGCGAGGTAGCGGGCCGGCGCGCCCGCCGCGTCGAAGGGCGTGCCGAGGTCCGCGAGCAGCTCGGGCCGCGCGAGGAGCAGGTCCGCCATGTGCTGGCTGCTGCCCAGGAAGATGGCCAGCTCCGCCGCGGGCACGGCCGCCGGCGGACGCTCCGGCAGCAGCGCGACGCGGCTGCTGTTGATGAGCGCCGCGAGCGGATCCGCCGACGCCGCGCTGCCCAGCAGCAGCTCCGCCACGGCGGTGGTGGCCGGCGCGGCGAGCAGCGCGTCCAGCGCCTCGCATGCGGCGCGGCCGTCGGCGAAGCCCGCGGCCGCCAGCGCGTCGCGCGCGTCGGCATCCGCCAGCCTCCCGGCGCCGCGCGCGGCGGCCAGCGCCGCGAACTCGCCCTGCGGCTCGCTCACGGCCGGCCCTCCGCGAGCAGCCCGCGCGCGGCGGCGAGCACCGGCTCGACAGCCAGCCATTCCATGCAGATGCGGTCGCCGCAGCGCCGCAGCGTGCACGGGCTGCACGCCACGCCCGCGCGCACCACCGCCGAGCGGTCGAAGAAGGGCCCGGTCGCGGCGGGATCCTTCGGCCCGTACAGCCCGACGACCGGCGTGCCGAGGAAGTTGGCGAGGTGCAGCGGCAGCGAGTCGCTGGCGATGACGAGATCCGCCGCCGCGAGCAGCGCGAGCAGGTCCGGCAGCCCGCCGCGCGGCGCCGCGTGCAGCGTGCCGGGAGCGGCCGCGCGCACCGCGGCCACCAGCGCCTCCTCGCCGGGCCCGCCGGTCACGAGCACGCGCGCGCCGTCCTGCCGCGCGAGCGCCAGCCCCGTCGCGGCGAAGCGCTCCGGCGACCAGCGCTTGAACTCCCCGAACGCCGACGTGCCCGGGTGCAGCACGACGAGCGGCGCGCGGCGGCCGCCGCCCTGCGTCGCGTCATCCGGCAGCGCGGCGAGCGCCAGGCCGACGCGCGCGCGCGCCGCCTCGTCGATCGGCAGCGGAGGCCGCGGCGGCCTGCGCGCCACCGGCACGCCCAGGGCCGCGACGAGCGCGAGCGACTGCGCGACGCGGTGCTGGGCCCACGGCGGCGGCGCGACCTGCTCGGTGAAGGCGCGGTGGCTGCCCTCGCGCGCGAGCACGGGGTTGAAGCCGACCTTGCGCGGCGCGCGCAGGAAGGCGAGCTGCAGCCGGCTCTTGAGGTTGCCCTGCAGGTCCAGCACGAGGTCGTCGCGCCGCGCGGCCAGCCGCAGGAAGTGCCCCGGCCAGCGCGAGGCGCGCCGGCGCGGGAAGATCACCACGTCGGCCAGCCCCGGGATGCCCGCGAGAAGCCCGGCGGCGCGATCCTCCACGAGCCACGACACGCGCTCCGCGCGACCGCTCGCGAGCAGCGCGCGGACCGCGGGCAGCGCGAACAGGACGTCGCCCAGCGCCGAGAGGCGCACGACCAGGACCGAGCGCAGGGGATCCACGCGGCGCAGGCTAGCAAAGCCCGCCGAGGGAGCCGCGCCGCACCGGCCGCACACCGGCGCGCACGTGGATCGCGCGCGGTCATGGCGCTAAGGTGCGCGGCCACATGGACGCGTCCGACCTGCCGCCGGGATTGCAGGCCAGCCACGTTCTGCGGCGGCGCGGACCCGTGAGCCTGCTGCTGGCGCGAGGCTGGGAGGACGCGCTGCCCGTCGAAGCGCTGCTGGGCGGAGCGCCGCTCTCCGCGTGGGGCACCGCGGTGCCGCACGCGCTGGCCGGCCGGGGACCGGTGCACGTCATCGCGACGCCGCGCGGCGAGCTCGTGGTGAAGGAGCTGCGGCGCGGCGGCCTGCTGGGCGGCGTGGCGCGGCGCACCTTCCTCGATCCGCGGCGCGGCTGGCGCGAGGCCGAAGCGTCGCAGCGTCTCGCCGAGCGCGGCATCGCGACGCCGCCCGTCATCGCCGCCCGCTCGGTGCGCCTGGCCCCCGGCCTGTTCCGCCTCGAGATCGCCACGCGCCGCATCCCCGCCCGCGGCGACCTGCTCGACCTCCTGCGCGCACCCCGGCACGCGCACGATGCGCACGAAGCGCATGACGCGCACGAAGCGTGCGGCGTGCCCAACCTGCGCGAACTGCACGAGCTGGCGCGCGAGGCGGGCGGGACACTGCGCAGGGCACACGACGCCGGCCTGCGGCACCGCGACCTCAACGCGAAGAATCTGCTCGTGCCGGTGGAGCGTGGCGCCGCCCTCGTCGTGCTGGACCTCGACCGCTGCACGGTGGGGGCGCCGCTGCAGCGCGACGAACGCGTGGAGGCGCTCGCCCGGCTGGCGCGTTCGCTGGTCAAGCGCGGCGTGCTCCCGCTGCGCGCGGCGGGGCGCGATGCGGATGCCGTGGCGCGGCAGCGCGAGAACCTCGCCGCGTGCCGGAGCTTCGTGCGTGCGTACGGCGGCGTGCCCGGCCTGCCGCCATCGGGACTGCTGCGCGAGATCGCGGCGACGCTGCGCAGGTCGCTCTCGAGGCACGCGCTGGGCTGGTCCGGGGATGACTCGGCGCGCTGAGGGGCGCGCGGCGCGAATTCGCGCGCAAGGCGGGGCGGGCGGGAGGCCGAAAGGGGACGAGCGGCGGCGCTGCGTCCCTCGCGGGATGGCGGGGGCCACGCGGACCCAAGGACGGCCTCTGGAGAGACCCATGCGGCGACCCGCGCGGACCACGTTGATCGCCCTCGCGACGCTGCTGCTGGCGCGCGCCGCGCCCGCGCAGCTCGCCGACCTGCAGCCCGGGCGCAATTTCGTCAGCTCCGCGCAATTCGGCACGGAGCGTTCCTCCGACATCGACGTGGGCGACGTGGACGGCGACGGCGACCTCGATGTCGTCGTCGCGAATGGCGGCGAGGTCGGGCCGCAGCCCAACCGCCTCTTCCTGAACAAGGGCGGCCTGCAGGGCGGGACGCCCGGGACCTTCAGCGACGAGACGGCGACCTGCTTGCCGGGCCTGCCGGTGGACAGCAGCACCGGCTGCGCGTTCGTGGACCTCGAGGGCGACGGCGACCTCGACCTGTTCATCGCGAACGCCGGCCCGCCCTCGGGCGGCGGCGAGCCGTCGCGCTTCTGGGTCAACAGGGGCGGCCGGCAGGGCGGCACTCCGGGCGTGTTCACCGACGAGACCGGCGCGCGCTGGGGGCGCCTGCTCTCCGTGCCCGCCTGCGACCAGGTGTCGGGCGGGGACGCCGGCCCGTTCCGCGCCTTCGCGGGAGACTGCGAGTTCGCCGACTTCGACGACGACGGCGACATGGACCTGTTCTTCGGGAGCTGCGATCCCGCGCCGGACGCCGGCGGCCTCTCGCGCCTCTTCCTCAACGACGGCAGCGGCGTCTTCGACGAGTCCTCGCCGTGGGTGAACCACGATGCCTCCGTGCAGCCGCACGTCGCGGACATGGACCTGGTGGACCTCGACGGCGACTTCGACATCGACGTGCTGGTCACCGGTCCGTGGAGCCCGGCGCGCACGTACGCGAACAACCTGTACGGCGGCCTCGGCACGTCGGCCTTCAGCGACATCACGCAGGACGCGCTGCTCGCGCCGGGCGCGGCCGGCAGCGGCGTGCTGAATTGCGCCAGCGAGGCGGCCGACGTGGACGGCGACGGCGACCTCGACCTGTGGATGGAGAACCACGCCGGCACCGCCGACCGCGTGCTGCGCAACGACGGCCCCGCCGCGGGCGGCGGCTACGGCTTCACGCGCATGGACGGCTGGATCGCCGGCGACCCGCTCGCCGACGAGAACGAGGCTGCCTTCCTCGACTACGACGGCGACGGCGACCTCGACGTCTTCGTCGCGAACTTCAGCGGCACGAACTGGCTCTACCAGAGCAGCCTCGCGCAGGGCATCGACCCGGCGGTCAAGGGCCTGTTCCACCGCACGGGCGTTCCCGGCGGCCTCGCGCCGCGCCCCGAGCTGCCCTCCGCGAACAACGGCGGCCAGAGCCAGGACTGCGAAGCCGCGGACCTCGACGGAGACGGCGACGACGACCTGCTCGTGGCCAACGACGCCAACCAGCAGAACTACCTCTTCACCAACGTGCTCGGCGCGCGCGACAGTCACGCGCCGGTGATCCGGCTCATCACCGCGCAGGGCGACAAGCCCGACGGCAGCGCCACGGTGCTGCACGCGCAGGTGCGCGACAACGCGAGCCGCGCGCTGCTGGCCTTCTATCCGGCGCGGCTCGTCTACCGCGTGAACGGCGGCGCGCCCGTCAGCCAGCCGATGACCTCGCAGGGCGGCCTGCAGTTCCGCGGCGTGATCCCGGCCCAGGCGGACGCGACCGTGAGCTACCACGTGGAGGTCACCGACCTCGCGGGCAACACGGGCGCATCCTCGACGCTCGCCTTCGTGCAGGGCCGCCTGCCGGCCGCCTGGACGGACATCGCCTTCGGCCTGGCCGGCAGCGGAGGCATCCCGCGCCTGTCGGGCTCCGGCACGCTGCTCCCCGGCACGCCCGGCGCCGTGCAGCTGACCGGCGCGAGGCCCTCGACCGCCGCGATGCTGTTCGTGTCGCTCGACTCCGCGCCCATCCCCTTCAAGGGCGGCACGCTGGCCGCGTTCCCGCCGCAAGTGACCTCCGCGCTCACGACCAACTCCGCCGGCACGATCTCGCTCCCCTGGTCCACCTGGCCCGCCGGCCTGCCCTCGGGCACCCACCTGTGGTTCCAGATCGCCCTCGCCGACCCCGGAGGCCCCGCCAACGCCGCCCTGAGCAACGCCCTGCGCGCCGCAGTCCCCTGACCGCGCTTCGCCCCCGCAGCGGCTGTGCCCGAAACGTGAGGAGCTGACCCGCGTCGGCGGTGTGCGCGGAACTTGCACCGCGCCCGGCCAAAGAGCGGAGCCGCGCCCCGAGCGCGCCCGCCGCTACTTCACGACCCCGACCCAGTCCGCTCCGTGCACGCCCAGGTCCTGCCCGAAGATGGCGACGAGCGCCGCGTGCGCCGTGCTCGACTCGATCTCCCGCGCACTGTCGATCATCGTCAGCAGCAGCGGCGCCGCGGCCTTGCTGCGCGCCGCGCCGAGCGCGGCCGCCATGCTGGCGCGCACCAGCGGCACTTCCTCGGTGGGCAGCGCGCCCAGCAGGCGCTCCGTGAAGGCGGGCGCCGGGTGGCGCTGCGCGGCGCTCGCCACGTGCAGGCGCACCTTCGGCTCCTTGTCGGCGAGCGCGACCAGCAGGCTGTCGAGCGCGGCGGGCAGCGTCGCGTCGTCGATCACCGCGCCGACGGCGAGCGCCGCGTTGGAGCGCACGTCCGGGTCGTGGTGCTGCACCATCAGGTCGAGCAGCGGGCGCAGCGGCGTCTCCGCGTCGTGGAGCTTCCACAGGCCCAGCAGCACGTTGCGCAGCATGGCATCGTCGCGCGACTGCAGGCCCTTCACGAGGGCAACGCGCGCGCGCGCGTGCGGCGACTCGATGCCCAGCGCGTTGGGCGGCACGCGCGCGAACCCCAGCGCCCATGCCGCGACGAGCTGCCGCTCGCGCGCGCCCTGCTCGAAGGCAGCCAGGACCGCGTCGAGATTGCAGACGACGCGCAGGGTGATGATGCGCTCGATCGGCTCCTCGCGGCCGCGGCGCTGCTCGCTCTCCCACGCCGGGAGCAGGTGCTCCAGCGTGGTGAGCAGCGTGGCCGGGTCTTCCTTCTGGCGCGTGGCGAGCGTCTGGTCCAGCTGCCGGAGGAAGTCCGCCTCGTCGGCGGCGCGGCGCGCCGCCAGCTGGCTCGCGGCGCGCGCGGCGGCATCGGGGCCGACGTCGGCGGCGGGGGCGTCCGTCGCGGAGACGCAGCCCGGCGCGCAGAGCGCGGCCAGCACCGCGAGCAGGAGTCCCGGTCTCATCGGCTCTCCGACGGCGGGGCGGCCGGCGGACTTCCCCGCTGCAGGCACGCCACCGTGCCGGCGGGGAGGCGCACGGGGCGGCGGCGGGTGTCCAGGCAACCCAGCCGCGTGTGGCCCGTCGCGAGCACGGTGCCCGCGAGGTCGCGCAGCTCGTAGCGGAAGGTGAGGCTCACGCGCGCGAGCTCCACCAGGCTGACGGCGAGGCGCAGGTCGTCATCGAAGCGCGCCGGCTGCAGGTAGCGGACGCCGGCCTCCACGACCACGAGCCGGTAGCCGTCGCGCTCGAGCCCGGCATAGTCGCTCCCGGCGGCGCGGAGGTACTCCGTCCGGCCCACGTCGAAGTACACGAGGTAGTTGGCGTGGTAGACGATGCCCATGCCGTCCACCTCGGAGTAGCGCGGGCGGATCGGCACGGTGAAGGAGTCCATGCGGGCCCACCTTCGAAAACATCCCTGTTCCGCGCAAGGGTGCCGTTGCGGGATCATGGGGGGATGAGACCACCCGCGCCGATCGTCGCCCTGGCCGCCTGGGCCGTGCCAGGACTGGGCCATCTGCTCCTCGGCCGCGCGGCCAAGGCGGCCTACTTCGGCGTGCTGATCCTCGGCATCTTCGTGCTCGGCGTGTGGCTGGGCGAGGGCGCGAGCGTCTCCGCGGCGCGCTTCCCGATCCACATCTACGGCCAGGGCGGTGCCGGCGTGGTCGCGTGGCTGGCCGACAGGTTCTTCGGCTCCGCGCCGCAGAACCACACGATCGACCGGCTGGAGCTGGGCGTCGTGCTGACCACCGTGGCGGGCATCATGAACGTCATCGCGATCGTGGACGCGTACGAGATCGCGCGGCAGCGCAAGGAGCAGCCATGATGCCCGGCATCGTCGGGCCGATGTCGCTCGCGGAGCACCTGACCTGGTTCACGGTGCTCTCGCTCTTCGTGTTCCTGGTCTACAACGCGCTGCACGTGGACTCGGTGATGGTGGCCATCCGTCACGGCCTGCGGCGCTGGCTCGTGTTCGTGCTGGGGACCGCGGTGCTGGCGCTCATCAGCGGCCTGCTCTCGCACTACCTCTGAGCCCCGCGATCCGCGCCGGACGCGCGCGCCGCGAAGCGGCCACCCGGCAGGCGCTGCACCAGGCCCTGCAGCTCCAGCGCGACCAGGCCCGAGAGCACCGCCGCGGTGCCGCGACCGCTGGCCTGCGCCAGCTCGTCCACGGACAGCACCCGCGGACCCAGCGCGGCGAGCAGCGGATCGGAGGGCCGCGGTCCGCGCGGATCGCGCGCGGGCATCGGGCCGCGCACCCCGAACATGAGCGCGTCGAGATCCACCACCGGCGTCGCGCCGTCCGCGATGAGCCTGTTGCAGCCCGCGGACTGGTCGCTGTCGATGGGGCCCGGCACCGCGAGCACCTCGCGGCCGAGTTCCAGCGCGTGGCCGACCGTGATGAGCGCCCCGCTGCGCGCGCCCGCCTCGACCACGAGCACGTGGCCGGCCAGCGCCGCGATGACCCGATTCCGGCGCGGGAAGGCCAGCTTGTCCGGCCGCCTGCCCAGCGGGAACTCCGAGATCAGCGTGCCCTCCCGTGCGATCGCGGCCTGCAGCTCCCGGTTCTCCGGCGGGTAGGCGATGTCGATCCCGTTGCCGAGCACCGCGACCGGCCAGCCGCCTTCCTGCAGCGCGGTCTGCAGCGCGAAGCGGTCCACGCCGCGCGCCAGTCCGCTCACGATGGCGAAGCCGGCGCGCACCAGGGCCGCGGTGAGCCGCTGCGTCGACTGGCGCCCGTAGTCCGTGGCGGCCCGCGACCCGACGACGGCAACGGCCGGCGGTTCGATCGGCCAGCGCCCGCTGACCGCGAGCAGCAGCGGCGGCGCATAGAGGTGGTGCAGCGCGGCCGGGTAGTCGGGCTCGTCGTGCTCCACGAGCCGCAGCCCCGAGGCCGCGCAGCGTTGCAGCTCCTCTTCCGCGGCGCGTCCATCGCGCAGCGCCTCCAGGCAGCCCGCTTTCCACGCTGACAGACCCGCCGCGCGCCAGGCGTCCGGGCGGCCCCCTCTCCAGCCAGGCCCGGCCGCAGGCGTGATGCGCAGCTGCAACTCATCCCGGGCAGAGCAGCCGGCCAGGTGAAGTGCCATCCGATCGATGCTGGTGCGTGCCGCTGCTGCCGGCCGTGCCGAGTCCTCTGGGTGCATGACACGGCCGACGGCGCGCTGCCGGAGGGATTACTCTTGCGCGCGCTGTCCGGCCGATAGGACGGCGGGCCTTGCCGTGCTGGACCGACCTCCGAGCCGAGGATAGACTTCCGCCTTGGCCCATATGCATCTTGTTGAGGCACAAGTGGTTACGACGACCCTGCGACTCTCCCTGCTGAGCCTGACCGCCGCCCTGCTCGCCCCGCTGGCGGAGGGCCAGACGACCGTGATGCTGAAGACGATGCCCGGCACGCGAGGCCTGGAAGCACAGGGCAAGGGCGGCCTCACCGGCGTGCCGGCGTCCTCGCTGGCCGGACAGCTCGGCGCCGCCTCGGCACTCGTGGACCTCAACGCGGACGGCTTCGACGATCTCATCGTCGGCGCACCGGGCCTGCCGACGAGCCCCAACCTCGGCGTGCTCGACGATGCCGGCCACGTGTACCTGCGCTTCGGCGGACCGGCGGCGGGCCTGCCGGGCGACGCCGGCAACTTCAACTTCGCCAGCTTCAGCGCGGGCCAGGCGGTGGACTTCTTCGGCGATCCCGGCGATCGCGCCGGTGCCTCCATCGCGGCGGCGGGCGACGTGAACGGCGACGGCGTGCAGGACGTGATCATCGGCGCGCCGGGCCGGACGCTGAGCGGCCGCACGGCGGCCGGCGGCGCGTTCATCCTCTTCGGGCGCGCGGACCTCGCCGTGCTGCCGACGGTGGTCTCGCTCTCCGCGCTCGCCTCCGGCGTCGCCAACCGCGCGGTGTTCGTGCAGGGCGCGCGCTCGCTGAGCGCCAGCGGCAGCGCCGTCGGCGGCGGCGTGGACGTCAACAGCGACGGCCGCGACGACGTGATCCTCGGCGCGCCGCTCGACTCCACCAACGGGCACGCGCAGAACGGCACCGCCACCGTGCTCTTCGGCCAGCCGGGCTTCCCCGCGCTGACGACGATCGACCTCTCGCTCCAGGGCGCGGGGCAGGTCACCGTCGTGCACGGCACGTCCGACCTGCAATTCATGGGCTTCTCGGTCGCCGGCATCGGGCGCTTCGACCCGGTGCTGCCGATGACGGCCAACCAGACCAACCTGCTGCTCGGTGACGACGTGGCGATCGGCGCGCCCGGCACGACCGCCGGCGCCAAGTTCTTCGCGGGTGCGGTGTACGTGCTGCGCGGGACCGCCTCCGGCACGCCGGCCGCGAGCTACACCGCGGCGGACTTCGGCAACGGCACCTTCAAGGCCGGCGTCGTGTACGCGGGCAGCGTCGCGGGCGACCAGGCCGGCTACTCCGTCGCGCCCGCCGGCGACGTGATCTTCGACGGCCAGGGCTTCGACGACTTCCTCATCACGGCGCCGTACAGCGACGGCGTGGGCAAGCCGGACAGCGGCTCGGTCTACGTGATCGGCGGCAACTTCCTCGGCGCCAACCCGCAGGGCTTCGATCTCGGGCTCGTCGGCTTCGGCAACCCCGCGATCATCGCCATCCACATCCAGGGTGCCGCCACGAACGACGGCAGCCTCGGCGTGCTCGCGGCGCGCGCGGGCGACTGGGACGGCGACAACTTCCCGGACCTGGTCCTCGGCTTCCCCAACGCCACCGTCGTGAGCGGCGCCAACGTCTTCGTCGCGGCGGGCCGTGCGCGCATCCTCGACGGCGCGGTCGTGCTCTCGTCCTCGGGCACGGTGGACCTCAGCAACACCGGAGCGGGCTACCAGCTCCTCGAGCTGCAGGGCGAGGCCACCGGCACGCACGTCGGCACGGGCATCGCGATGGGCGACTTCAACGGGGACGGCCAGAAGGATGTCTCCGTCGGCGCCGACCGCGCGCCTTCCGATCCGCTGCCGGGAGACCTGAGCGGCCTGGCCAACCTGCGCACGGGCCGCGCGCACGTCGTGTACGGCCCGGTGATCCGGCTCTCGGCCATCACGCCGAGCACGTCGCACTTCGGCGGCCCCGGCGTGACGCTGTCCGTGCTCAACGCGCCGTCCGCGGTGCAGGTGCTCGTGGACGGCAAGGACGCGCACGTGAGCGCGGTCGTGGAGGGCGCCGCCGGCAGCATCACCTTCGACCCGCCCAAGCCGCTGGTCGCGGGCAACCTGGCCGACGTGAGCTTCAACACCTCGGCGGGCGACATCACCTACAAGAACGTGCTGCAGTACACGCCGCTCTCCGTGACCACCGGCCCCAGCCCGAGCTCCGGCTTCGCCGGCCTCAGCGTGCAGTTCACGGGCAAGGCCTTCTCCACGATCGCCGACACGTCCGTGATCGTCCGCCAGGGAGCGCTGCAGTTCCCGGCGACCGTCACGGCGGTGGACGGGATCGCGGGCACGATGACCGTGCAGCTCCCCGGCGGCCCGGCGGGCAACGTGCCGCTCGACGTGCTCGTCACGAACACCAACGGCACGACCACGCTCGCCGGCTCGCTGACGTATCTCTCGCTGGTCGTGGGCGCGGTCAACCCGCCGCAGGGCCTGCAGACCTCCGGCGTCTTCTCCGCCGGCAAGGTGCCTTACGAGGGCCAGCCCGCGGTGCCGGTGACGGTGACCGTGACGCCGGCCAGCGGGCCGGTGCCGCCCGACCTGGTGCTCGAGTTCGGCACGGCCGCGTCCGGCTTCAAGCAGGCGACGATCACCGGCATCGTCGGCACGGCCGTGAGCGCGCTGCTGCCCGCCTTCGAGTTCGGCGCCCAGACGGTGGTGGACGTGCGCGCGACGGGCGGCGGGAACACGGGCCTGAACACCGGCGCCTTCACGTACCTCGCGAGCGACTTCAAGGAGTTCGCGCAGTACAGCAAGGCGGGCTACGGCAGCAGTCCTCCGCGCACGCTCATGGCCGGCGAGTTCAAGTCGGGCGGCAACGTGCTGCTGCAGATGTCCAACTGGCCGGTGCAGAACCAGATCGCGATCCTGTTCGTCGGCATCGGCATCACGGAGCCGGCGCTCCCGATCAAGGGCGGCCTGTTCCCGATCAATGCCGGGCTGCCGTTCTTCTCCTTCTTCCTGCCCTTCCCGGGCATTCCCGGCACCTCCATCGCGATGACCCTGCCGGCGTTGGATCCCGCGGCAGAAGGCTTCCCGATGTACATGCACGTCATGACCAAGGAATCCGTGCTCGGGCAGGTGAAGTTCGGCTTCTCGAACCTGCTCTCGGCGACGATCAACAACGTCCCCTGAGTCACGGCCCGCGCGCGCGGCCCCTCCGGCCCGCGGCGCAGCGCACGGACAGGCGCGTGTCGCGCCGCGACCAGAGCGGCGCGTGCCGCGCCGCGGAGATGCGGAGATCCGGTGCGACGCGGAGCCGCTCGCACCGAGTCGCGCTGGCCGCCTGCGTTGCGAAGACCGGATGCGCGCGTCCCGCGCGGCGAGCGCCGGGCGCCCGCGGCTCAGGTCAGGACGTCGAGGATCTCGGAGAGCGCGCGGCGGCCCTGGCTCCCCGCGTCGACGCGCAGGCCGAGCCGGTGGTGCAGGGCCTCGCGCGCGAGGCGCGAGACGGTGGCGTTGAGGACCACCGGAGCGGCGCGACCGGGCAGGTCGATCTCCACGTCGAGGCGCGTGCCCTCGGCGTGCCAGTTGGCGGAGGTGCGCACGGTCCGCACGCCGATGCCGCTGGGCGACACGTCGACCAGCTTGCCGCGCACGATGCTGCGCTCGCCGCGGATGGTCACGGACAGGCGCACGCCCAGCTCGCGACCGAACACGCGCTCTCCGCGGCGGCGCTGGCAGGGGGCGACGAGCGACGGCGCCTCGAGCAGCACGCGCGCGGCGCTCGGGCGGTCCTTGAACGGCGCCCAGTCGTGGATGGAGGTGAGGAAGGTGTGCACCGCGCCGTCGCCGTCGGTGAAGAAGCCGCGCACGGCGGCGCCCTGGCGCATCGCGCCCGAGAAGCCGTCAGGCAGGCTGGCCGTGAGCTGCGGACGCCCGCGTTCGTCGGCGGGCAGGAACGAGCCCGAGCACTGCACGATCTCGCCATTGACGAGGATCCACAGCTCCAGCGGATGACCGCCCGCGCAGGCACCAGCCAGCGGCGGGGGCAGCACGTGTGTTGCACCCATGGGGGATTCGTCGGTTTTTCGGGTTGGTGAAGTTGAGGCGGTCTGGGGGCACGCCTGGGGCGGGGCTCCGCTTTTTGGCCGGGCGCGGCCCCCTGACTTCACACGGGCGGGAGTTCGCCTGGTGCGGGTGTGTGCGCGCTGCGAGGTCGGCCTCCCGCTGCGGTCAACACCCGCAGAGGACACATGGCGAGCGGGTTCGGGGCGCTTGCTGCGGCTGAATCTCGCGGGAGGCCGACCTCGCATCGCGCACCAGCCGAGGCAAGGGTTCCCGTTCGAGACGAAGGAGGGGCCGCGCCCGGCCGACGCTGCGCCGCGCACCAGGCGCCTCATGGTCTGGAACGCACCCTCCGCAACGAGACGGCGCCCCTTCTTCACGCGCGCTCGGGAAACGCGCTGGCTCTTGTGAGCGCGCTCGGGCGTCGTGAGCGTGCGTGTTGAGGTCACCGCGCGAAGACGGCGCGTGCAGCGGCGGGCGGGCGAGGGTCAGCGGGCGATGGCTTGCAGGGCTTGTTGCACGAGGGCGGGGTCGGGGGCGCGGAGGAGGCGCAGGTGGCCGGGGGCGTCGGGGAGGATGAAGAGCAGGCCTTCGGCGCGGCGCTTCTTGTCGTGGCGCAGGGTCGACAGCACGCCTTCGGGGCTGAACATCCCGTGTGTGGGCAGGTTCCAGCGGCGCAGCGTGGCGGCGAGGCGCTGCTCCAGGCCGGGCTCGGCGCCGGTGAGCACGGCCAGGCGCGCGGCGCACAGCAGGCCCAGGCCCACGGCCTCGCCGTGGCGCATGGCGCGGACCGGCGAGCAGGCGTCCGCGGCCCGCATGCGCGCGGCGGCTTGCAGCGACAGGGACTCGAAGGCGTGGCCGAAGGTGTGGCCGAGGTTCAGCTTCTGGCGCGCGCCGTCGTCGCGCGGGTCGCGGGCCACGAGGAGCTGCTTCACCGCGAGGCAGCGCGCGATGAGCGCGCCGGCGCGCGCGCCGCCGCCGGCGAAGTCCGCGGGCTCGCAGCTCTCGACGTCGGCGAGCAGCGCGTCGCCCGCGATCACCGCGGCCTTCAGCGCCTCGACGAGCCCGCAGCGCAGCTCCTCCGCGGGGAGGCTCGCCAGCACCGTCGGATCCACGAGCACGAGCTCGGGCGCGTGGAAGACGCCGACGCCGTTCTTGGCGCCGCCGGCGTTCACCGCGGTCTTGCCGCCGTGCGCCGCGTCCAGCATGCCGATGAGCGTCGTCGGGATCGCGCACCAGCGGATGCCGCGCCGGTGCAGCGCGGCCGCCAGCCCGCCGACGTCGGTCACGACGCCGCCGCCCACCGCGAGCAGCTGCGCGTCGCGGTCCAGGCTGGCGGCGGCCAGCGCCTCCAGCAGCGCTCCCAGCGAGTCCCAGCTCTTGGCGGCCTCGCCCGGCGGCAGCACGTGCCGCGGAAGGCGCGCGAGCGCGGCGGGCAGCAACGGCTCGACGTTGCCATCCGTGACGACGAAGCGCGCCGGCGCGTCGGGCAGCTCCGCGGGCAGCGCGGCCAGCGCGCCGTCGCGGATCAGGACGCGCGTCGGGTGCATGCCGACGGCGGCTCCGCGCTCAGCCGGCGCCCGCAGCGGCTGCGGCTGCGAGCTCGACGAACAGGGACCGCTGGCGCCCGTCCTCCAGCATGCGCTCCGGGTGCCACTGCACGCCCAGGAGGAAGGGCGCCGCGGTGGACTCGAAGGCCTCGATGATCCCGTCCGGCGCGCGCGCGACGACCCTGAGACCGCAGCCCAGCCGGTTCACCGCCTGGTGGTGCTCCGTGTTCACCGGGAAGCTCGCGCCGAGCAGCTCCGCGAGCCGGCTCCCGAACTCCGCGTGCACCTCGTGCCGCCGCAGGAAGCTGGGGTCGCGATGGTCCACCAGCGCGGCGACGTCCGGGATGTGCTGGTGCAGGCTGCCGCCGCTGGCGACGTTCAGCGTCTGCATGCCGCCGCAGATGCCCAGCGCCGGCGTGCGCCGCGCGAGCACCGCGCGCGCGAGCAGCAGCTCGGTGGTCATGCGCGCCTCGTGCATGAGCGAGGTCTGCGGGTGCCGCGCCTCGCCCCACAGCGCGGGGTCGAGGTCCTCGCTGCCGGTGAACACGATGCCGTCCAGCCGGTCGAGCAGCGCGTGCGCCTCGGCCTCCGTGCGCACGAAGGGCAGCGGCACCGGGAGCGCGCGCACGGCGTGCACCGCCTGCACGTAGCGCGGGTTGACCCGCGGCCCTCCCTCGGGATCCGAGCTGCACGTGACGCCGATGAGAGGTTGCATCGCGGCGGATTATAGTGGGTCGCATGACTGCCGCGACACCGGGGACTCGCCTCGCCGAGCGACTTTCCGGGCTCATCGACCTCGAGCGGTCGCGCGGCTTCCACGCCGGCCGCGTGCACCTCGACCTGTCGCGCATGGAGGCGCTGCTCGCCGCGCTGCCGCCGCTGGCCCGGCCGCGCGTGGCCGTGCACGTCGCCGGGAGCGAGGGCAAGACCTCCACGACGGAGCTCATCGCGGCGGGCCTCGCGAGCCAGCACCTGCTGGCGGCCACGTACACCTCGCCGCACCTGCTCGACGTGCGCGAGCGGCTGCGCATCGGCGGCGCCTTCCCGCCGGACGCGCCGCTGGACGCCGCGGTCGAGCTCGTCGCGCAGACGGCCGAGCGCCTCGGGCAGGCGCCCACCTTCTTCGAATTCCTCACCGCGGTGGCGCGCGTGCTGTTCGCGCACGCCGGCGTGGACGCCGTCGTGTGGGAGACCGGCCTCGGCGGCCGGCTCGACGCGACGCGCCTGCTGCCCGCCGACGCGTGCGTGATCACCTCGATCAGCCTCGAGCACACCGCGATCCTCGGCGACACGCTCCCCGCGGTCGCCGCGGAGAAGGCCGGCATCCTGCGGCCCGGCGCGCCCGTCGTGCTGGGCGCCGACGTGCCTGCCGCCGCGCGCGAGGTCATCGCGGCGCACGCGGCGGCGCTCGCCTGCCCGGTCGTGACGGTGCGGTCCGCGGGCGACGACTTCCGCGCGCGCAACCGCGCCACGGCAGCCGCCGCGCTGGGCGCGCTCGCGGAGCTCGGCCTGATCGCCGCGCCGGACGCCGCGACGGACGCCGCGCTCGCCGCGCACGTCGTCGCGGGCCGCATGCACCGCGCGGGCGACCTGCTCTTCGACGGCGCGCACACCGTCGCGGCCTGCGCCGCGCTCGCGCGCGCGCTCGCGGCGTCGGGCGTCTGCCGCGAGCTGGGCGCGCTGGTCTTCGGCGCCACGTCGGGGCGCGATGCCGGCGCGATGCTCGCGTCGTTGTTGCCGCTCGGCGCGCCGCTCATACTCACGCGCGCGCCGGGTGACCGCGGCGTGGACCCGGAGGAGCTTGCGACGACGCAGGGGGCAGGTGCGCGCGTCGTCGTGGAGCCGGATCCCGAGCGGGCGCTGCTGCGCGCGCGGCAGGTGGCCGGGCCCGGGCGCACCGTGCTGGTGACCGGCTCGCTCTATCTGGTGGGCCGGCTGCTCGAGGTCGCGTGCCGCTGAACGCCTCCGTCCTCTGCCTGCTGGTGGCGCTCGCGATCGGCGGAGCGGCCGCGCTGCTCGGCCTCGACGCGTGCCGCCTCGCGAGCGCGGCGCTGCCGGGGCTGCAGCCTGCCGCGAGCTCGACCGCGCCGGGGCTGTGCCTCGCGTGGGCGGCGGGCCTCGCCGTCAGCGCCCTCCGCCGGCGGCGGACGCCGCTCGCGAG
>Ga0193753_10002161_pt1 | contig 15908 bp, 11 predicted proteins | sample H1c2metaG_FD_144925 | JGI IMG/M metagenome (GOLD analysis project Ga0193753, IMG submission 144925) | Soil microbial communities from a riparian zone of the East river system, Colorado, United States - H1c2 | ecosystem: Environmental > Terrestrial > Soil > Riparian zone | place: USA: East... | reverse complement strand
GCCGCAAATTCGAGCGATTCAGTCTGGGCGGTTTGCACGACGAAGCGGAACTGCGCGGCCATCGGCGAACCTATGTCGGCGCGATGGCTGGCCGGCTCTTACAGGCCATGCGCCGGGCAGGCGCTCTCAATCCGGTGTTACTGCTGGACGAAGTAGACAAATTGGGCCGCGATTTCCGGGGCGATCCCGCGGCGGCGTTGCTCGAAGTGCTCGATCCGGAGCAGAACAAAACGTTCCGCGACAACTATCTGGATCTGGCGTTCGATCTGTCGCGCGTGTTGTTCATTACCACCGCGAACTCGCTCGATACGATTCCGCAAGCGCTGCTCGACCGCATGGAAATTCTGCGGCTCTCCGGCTACAGCGAAGAAGAGAAGGAACAGATCGCGCGGCGTTACTTGATCCCGAAGCAATTGAAGGCCACCGGACTGACCGCCGAACAGATCGAGTTCACCGACGAAGGGCTGAACGCGATCATCAGCGGCTACACGCGGGAAGCAGGATTACGGCGTTTGGAGCGGGCGATCGCGCGCGTTACGCGTAAAGTCACTCTGCGTCTCGCTGAAGCCGAGATAGAGAAGGTGACCGTCACGCCAGACGCTTTAGGCGATTTGCTGGGTCCGGAAATCTTCCTGCCGGAGCAGATGCGAAAAACGGTTCCGGCCGGTGTCGTGACCGGTTTGGCGTGGACCGAAAGCGGCGGCGACGTTCTCTACGTCGAGAGCGCGCTTCTACCCAATGGCAAAGGCCTGACGTTGACCGGCCAGCTTGGCGAAGTCATGCAGGAATCGGTCAAGACCGCGCAGAGCTACATCTGGGCGCACGCGGCGGAACTGGGCGTAGACCCAGAGGCGATCAAGAACAACGGTGTCCACGTCCATGTGCCGGCGGGCGCGATTCCAAAAGACGGGCCGTCGGCGGGCGTGACCATGACCTCGGCAATGGCCTCCCTCTATACCGGGTTGCCGGCGCGCAGCGATATCGCGATGACCGGCGAAGTAACCCTGGCGGGGCTGGTTCTGCCGATCGGCGGTATCAAAGAAAAAGTGCTGGCCGCGCGGCGAGCGGGTATCCGGCACGTTATTCTTCCGCAAGGCAATAAGAAAGATTTGCGTGAACTGCCCGACCATGTGCGGCAGGAAATGCAATTCCATTTCGTGAGCCGCGTGGAAGAAGTTCTGTCGGTAGCCATTCCGGGGATCAACCTGCGCCCCCTCGCGCTCGCAAGCTAAACCCTCAAAAGCCCGTCGCGGAGACATTCTTCGCGCCGGGCTCTTGCTCTCTTCCCCGGTTTTCGAGAAGCTATATTTGTCTCCCTTCTCGAACAACCATGAAAATTCTGGCGTGTTTGCTGGCCATGCTTGCGGGCTCGGCGGTGGCAAGGGCAGGCATTCTTTTTGTTTCGGACCCGGCAGCGTTGAATGCAAACGATTCGGTGGACTGGGGCCAGTTCGCAACGGATTCAACCTTCGCAAGTCCGGCGGCGTTCACTTCCTCGAATGGGCTCACCGGCGTAGCCTCGACAAACGATCCGCGCGGATTTTTTCGCCCCGTCGTACCAACCTCGTGGGCTTCCGGATTTTTCCCTGGCGACAAGCTTCTCAACACCAACAGCTTCAGCTACCATCCGATCACGATTGCGTTTAATGCACCGGTGCTCGGAGTGGGAGCCTACGTCGACAACGATCTGACCATCACCGGATTCACCGCGTCGATCTCGGCCTACAACGGAGACGCGCTCTTGGGCGTGTTTACGGCATCCGGCACAAACACCGGTTTCGGGACCGTGCCCTTTCTGGGCGTGATCGACGACACGGCCGAGATCACCAAGGTCGTGTTCGAAATCACCGATACCGGTCCATTCACGCCTTTGGACATGGCAATCAGCGCGGTTGCGTTGCGTGATTCCGCTGCCGCCACACCAGAGCCGGCGACTTTCACTTTAGCGGGAGCCGCGCTGCTTCTCGCAATCGGATTTCGCGACTATTCCAGACGATAATTAGGCGCTTCTTTGGTGATGATCACGTCGTGGACGTGGCTCTCGCGCAAGCCCGCGACCGTCACACGCAGGAAGCGTCCATGCTGTTGCAGTTCCGGAATGGTAGCGCAACCGCAATAACCCATGCCCGAGCGCAGTCCGCCCACCAATTGGTAGCTGAGTTCGGCCAGCGGGCCCTTGTAAGGCACGCGGCCCTCAATGCCTTCCGGCACCAGCTTGCCGCCTTCGGTTTGCGAATAACGTTCCGCGCCGCCCTGCGGCATCGCGCCCATGGAACCCATGCCCCGATAACTTTTGAACGTACGGCCCTGATAGAGAATCGTTTCACCCGGACTCTCGTCCGTACCCGCCAGGAGGCTGCCGATCATGACCGAATCGGCGCCCGCGGCGATGGCCTTCGTAATATCGCCTGAATACTTCACGCCGCCGTCGGCAATCAGCGGGATGCCGGTCCCGCGAAGCGCTCTGGCGCACTCGGCAATCGCCGTGATCTGCGGCACGCCCGCGCCGCTCACCACCCGCGTCGTACAGATGGAGCCTGGCCCAATGCCGACCTTGACGCCATCGACGCCGAGCGCCGCCAGATCGCGCGCGCCTTCGAACGACGCCACATTGCCGGCGAGAACTTCCACCTCCGGCATCTTGCGCTTCAGAGTCTTGATCGCATCCATCACACGCTGGCTGTGGCCGTGGGCGGAATCGATGGCGATCACGTCCAATTTCCTGCGCACTAGCTCTTGCGCGCGCTCGAGAAAATCGCCGGTGGCTCCAATAGCCGCCGCCACGCGCAAACGCCCTTGCGAATCCTTGGCAGCGTTCGGATATTTCAGCTTCTTCTGAATATCTTTGACCGTGATCAGGCCCTTGAGCACGTATTGATCGTCGACCACAAGCAATTTCTCGATGCGGTGCCGGTGCAGAATCTTCTCCGCCTCTTCGAGCGTTGTTCCGACCGGAACGGTCACCAGGTTCTCCTTCGTCATCACGTCGGAGATCGGCAGATCGTAGCGCGTCTCGAAGCGCAGATCGCGATTGGTAAGGATGCCGACCAGCTTGCCGTGGCTCGTGATAGGAACACCCGAAATACGGTACCGGCTCATCAGCGCGAGCGCTTCCGAGATTTTTCTTTCCGGTTCGATTGTGACCGGATCGACAATCATTCCGCTCTCGCTGCGTTTCACGCGGTCCACTTCCTCGGCCTGCCGTTCGATGGACATGTTGCGATGAATGATGCCGATGCCGCCTTGCTGTGCAAGCGCGATCGCCATGTGCGATTCCGTGACAGTATCCATCGCAGAGCTGACGATCGGAATTTTTAGTTCAATTTTCGGAGTAAGACGCGTTGTGGTGTCGGCGTCGGCAGGCGCCACATGGCTGTGGGCTGGCTGCAGCACCACATCGTCGAAGGTAAGTCCTTCCGGTATCACCTCAGGAATCATCGGATTTCCTCCATCCTAACAAGCGCTCTCACGCGCCTCTATACTGAAGGGAACGTGAACCAGGCTGGACGCTATCAGATTCTGGAAGAGTTGGGCCGTGGCGCGACCGGAGTGGTATACCGGGCCACTGATCCGGCGATTGGCAGGACCGTCGCCCTCAAATCCATCCGCCTCGCCGATGTGGGCGACGCTGAAGAGCAGCGGCTCGTTCGAAACAAACTGCTAAGCGAAGCCCAGTCGGCCGGAATTCTGTCGCATCCCAACATTGTCACGATCTACGATGTCTTCGAGAGCGGCGAACTCGCCTACATCTCGATGGAGTATGTCGACGGCGTCTCGCTCGAAGAACTCTTGCGCGACAGCGCGCTACCGGGGCGCGATAAAGTTCTGCGATTCCTGCGGCAGATCGCCGAAGCGCTCGACTACGCCCACCGCAAAGGAATTGTACATCGCGATATCAAGCCGGCAAATATTATCGTCTCCGGCCGGCATCCGGGCGTCGAACAGGCCGCCAAAATCGCCGACTTCGGTGTGGCCACCTTTCTTTCGAGCGAAGCGACGCATAACGGAGCGCTCATCGGCACGCCAAATTACATGTCGCCGGAGCAAATTCAGGGGCTCATGGTAGGCGCCAAGTCGGATCAGTTTTCGTTGGCAGTCGTGGTCTATGAGGTCCTTTGCGGCGTGAAGCCGTTCGCGGCGGAAAATCTGCAGGCGCTTCTCTATTCCATTTGCAAACAGAACCCCAAACCGCTAGAAAAAGCCAACCCGCTGTTGAATGAAACGATAGGCATGGTAGTGAGTCGCGCGCTCGCTAAAGAGCCCGAAGAACGATTTCCTTCTTGCTGCGATTTCATAGCCGCGCTGTCTTTCGCGATAGACGAGTGCCCGGATTGGAAGCCGGCCGTGGCAGTGGCGGAAGTCAAGGCTCCGGCCCCGGAGAGTCCCACTCCCGTAATCGCCATCGAGCAGCCGAGCGATCGACGGGAAGACCGCGTGAAGGCTGCGGCGGCGGCCCTGGCCATCGGATCGGGCGGTGAACTTCCTGGCCGGGAACGAACCGCGCGCCGCAGCGAAGCAACCCAACTGCGCAAGGAAAACTCAACCGGCAAACGAGTCGGCTTAATTGTCGCGCTGTGTTTTGCCGTCGCCGCGGCCTGCATTTTTATCGTCCGCCTGAATTCCGGACCAAGCGTCCCGGTTCAAGTCCTGGATACGAAAATCGGATCGAGCGCGCCTCCACCTGAAGAGACGAAAGTAGCCGCGAAAGCCCCTGCGAATGAAAATCCTCCGGCTCCCGCCGACCTCACGGCGCCGCCAGACCAGACCGTGCAACCACCGGCGCCCACGCCTATAGTGCCTGCGCCAAGTACTCCCGCGGCGAAAGCGCCAGCAGCCCAGCCCGAGAAGGAACGCGCACCTAAACCGGATGCAACACCGGCGATGGCAGACGTGGAGCTAGTGACCGATCCTCCCGGCGGCAAAGTGGTCGTCGACAACCGTCAAAGTTGTTTGAGTCCCTGTTCGATTCCGCTAGCGGGCGGCAGACACACACTAACAGCGGAGCTCAGCGGCTACGGCTTGGCGCAAAAAATTATCCAGGTGCCCGCCGATGCCAACGTTTTTCTGCCGCTCGTCAAGAGCGTAGGCGTGTTGCTCGTCTCTTCGGAGCCCAGCGGCTCGCAAGTGGCGGTGGACGGCAAGAACTACGGCGTTACACCGGTAACGCTGCATCTGACCGCCGGAGCGCATCATTTGACTATTTCCGATGGCGACCGGCGTCACGACGAAACCATCGAAATCGACGGTGAAGGTGTGCACACGCGCACCTTCCGCTGGTAGGTCCCTACTGTTCTTTTAGCCAGGCGAGATCGCGATGCGCGGGCAGCTCGGGAAGCCCGGTTGCGGTAAGAACCGCGCGGTTCACGGCGCGCGCCATCGCCTCGGCCGCAATCGCTCCAATCGTGCTGGCGTCCGCGCGTGTGGCGGCGGTTCCCGTGGCCGCCGCAAAAATCGTATCGCCGTCGAAAGCGGTGTGAATCGGATTGATAGTACGCGCCAGGCCATCGTGCGCCATCTGCGCCACCTTGGTGGCTTCCGTCTTAGTGAGAACGGCATTCGTCGCGATGATTCCGATAGTCGAATTGCCGCCCGGATTAGCGCGAGCTAGAGTAACTCCGGCAAGTACCTGGGCCATGCTGTCCAGAAAACTTTGCCCGTCCGGAGCGCGCGCGCCGGCCAGAATCCTGCCCGTTTGCCGATGCCGCACGTCGCCTACGGCATTTACGGCCACGATCGCACCAACTACCAGACCGGAAGATCCAATGGCGAGACTGGCCGTCCCAATGCCCGACTTCATCGCCGCTTTCATCCCGAACATCTTGCCGACCGTGGCGCCCGCTCCCGCGCCCACATTACCTTCGCGCGGCGCGGAGTTCGAAGCTGCCTGACAGGCCGCGTATCCGGCCTGTTCGCCGGGACGAATCTTGGGATCGCCCACACCCAAATCGAATAGGATGGCGGCAGGAACGATCGGCACGACGATCGAGCCAACTCGGTAGCCCATCTTGAATTCATCCAGATAGCGCATAACTCCGCTCGCCGTATCGAGACCGAAAGCGCTGCCGCCGGAGAGCACCAGAGCGTTGATACGCTCGACCGTGTTGACGGGGTTGAGAAGATCGGTCTCGCGAGTTCCTGGCGCCGAGCCGCGAACGTCCACACCGGCCACCGCGCCGCGCTCGAACAAAACTACCGTGCAGCCAGTAGGGCGCCGGCTGTCGGTGAAGTGCCCTACCCGCAGTCCGCCCACATCGGTGATGCTGCCCTCCGGCTCGCGGGTCAGTGGCTCTTCTGCAGCGACTGCGCCGCCAGCGGCCAAGCTTGCCGCGGCGCGCAAAAGACTACGTCTCGAGTTCTGCCGGATGCTCTGCATGATGATAGACCTTGGCGCCTATGCCTTCCAGTTTCTCTCTTCGATGGGTCGCGGTCAGTGTTTTCGTCGTTTCCTCGACGTTGAACTATTTAGACCGGACGCTACTAAATACGCTGGCCCCGCTGATCATGCTCGAATTCCATCTCAACATGTCCGGGTTTGGAATCCTGCTTTCCGCTTTCTCCATCGCGTATGCGGCCAGCACTTTGGCGGCCGGCTGGATGCTGGATCGCTTTGGAATCAACCGTGGCATCAGCGCCGCGGTTGGCTGGTGGTCGGCGGCGGCAGCGAGTACCGGCTTGGTGGGAAGCCTGGCTGGGTTGACGATCTGCCGCGTTGCGTTGGGGCTAGGCGAATCCGCCGGCATTCCGGCAACGGGAAAGGTCAACGGCGTCTATCTCAAGCCGGAAGAACGCGCGCTGGGAGCGGCGGTAAACCAGATTGGCTTGAGTTTGAGCGCTCCTTTGGCGGCCCTCTCCATTGGCATCGCCAGTACGCACGGCTGGCGTCTACCGTTTATCGTCAGTGGGCTCGCCGGGTTCTTATGGATACCGTTGTGGCTCGCGGTGAGCGCGCGCATACGCCCGCAGTATGCCATCACAGAGCGAACGGACCGATCCAGATTCGCGCTTCTGGGTGAACGCAATCTGATTCTTCTGGTAGTCGCGAACGTGCTATGGATGGCGGCGTATTCATTGTGGTCCAACTGGACAACGCTCTACTTGACTCACGTCCACCATCTCAGCCTGGAAGCGACGGCGCGTTATGTCTGGATTCCGCCATTGATTTCGAATCTGGGCGGTTTTTTTGGTGGTTGGCTCTCGCTACGTTGGATGAAGAAGGCGGTTGCGCCGGTGGTGGCGCGTCGACGAGCGGTCTGGGTAAGCGCCGCCGGCTCGTTGCTGACGCTCTTGCTGCCGTTCGCGGCGGACGCGGGTTGGGCGACAGTGCTTATTTCTTCGAGTTTCTTTTTTGCGCTGGCCGGCAGCGTGAATATCTATGCTCTTCCCATAGACATCTTTGGCGCGAGCCATGCCGGACTGGCGATTGCGTCCCTGACCTGCGCCTTCGCGATTCTACAGGCAGTGATCTCGCCGATGATCGGCTATCTCGCCGATCATCAGTTGTACACGCAAGTCGTTTGGCTGGTAACTTTGCCTTTGTTCGCGAGTGCCTTTGTCCTCCAAGGATTGAAAACAGATGACTAGTTCGTTCGAGCAGGCCGGCATGGCGACCGGTTACGCCCGCTTCCGGCCCCCGGTGCATCGAAAAATTTTAGAACGGGCGATTGCGCCCGGAACAGTGTTCCAAAGAGCGTTGGACGTCGGCTGCGGAGCGGGTATGTCCACGCAGGCGCTCGCGGGTTTTGCCGATTTCGTCATAGGCATGGAACCCGTAGCAGGCATGCTGCCGACGGGCCCGGGCTATTTCGCCGGCGCCGCCGAAGCCATTCCCGTGCATACCGATTCGATCGACCTGATCACAGCGGCAGGATCGCTGAACTACACCGATCTGGATCTGTTCTTTCCCGAAGCCGCTCGCGTCTTACGTAATGACGGCTTCCTGATTGTTTACGATTTCGAGCCGGGACGCAGTTTTCGTGATTCCGCCAAACTGGATGACTGGTTCGATACCTTCATCGCCCGCTATCCATGGCCTCCGCACGAGGGACAAGAGCTGAATCCTGAAATATTGAGCGCTCTCGCCGCCGGTTTCCGGCAGGAGCGTCGCGAGCGTTTCGAGATCGCGCTACCGCTGGCGCGCGCATTCTACTCGGAATACATGCTGACTGAAACCAACGTGGCCTTCGCGATGCGCAAAGGCATCGCGCGCGACGAGATCCAGTCTTGGTGTACCAACACGCTCAATGAATTCTGGAAAGAAGGCGACCGGGAAATCTTGTTCCGCGGCTATTACGCCTGTTTCGCTAAAATGCGAGCAGACGCTCGGCCTCGCGCGTAATATCGCGCACTTGCGGCAGTATTTCGTCTTCGAGTTGCGGATTGTAGGCGACCCAGGTGTCGAGCGCGGCCACGCGGCCGACAGGCGCATCCAGATCCGTAAACAACTCATTGGCGGCGCGCGCCGCGATCTCCGCGCCGTAACCCCAGGCGAGCGTATCTTCATGCGCGATAAGCAAGCGGCTGGTTTTCTTGACGGACGCCTGAATCGCATTCCAGTCATACGGCGCCAAGCTTCGCAAATCGAGAATTTCAACGGAGACAGTAGGATGCCGCTGCTCGATTTGCAGTGCCGCCTGTAAAGATTTCTGTACCAACGCGCCGTAAGTCACAATCGTCAGATTCGCGCCTGGCTTTACGATCCTCGCCTGTCCGAACGGAATCGTGTAGTCGGGACCGGGATGCGGCTCGCGGTTGTAAATTTCGCGATATAGTTTTTTGTGCTCGAGGAACAACACGGGATCCTCGCAGCGGATGGCAGTGCGTAGAAGACCGCACGCATCGAGAGCGTTTGACGGAAACACGACGCGCAGACCCGGTATGTGCGTAAATGTCACTTCACCGCACTGGCTGTGATAAATCGCGCCACCCGTCAAATAACCGCCGATGGGCACGCGAATCACCACCGGACACGAAAAGCCGTTGCCCGAGCGCCAGCGGAGATTCGCCAGCTCGCTGCGAATCTGCATCATGGCGGGCCAGATGTAGTCGAAAAATTGAATTTCAACCACCGGCTTCAGCCCACGCACCGCCATACCCAAAGCGCGGCCCACGATCCCCGCCTCGGCGATCGGCGAATTGAAGCAACGCTTGCTCCCGAATTCACGCTGCAGACCGGCGGTGGCTTTGAACACGCCTCCTTTGCCCTTCACTTTGGGCAGATGCTGTTCACGGCTGCAATCGGCGACATCCTGGCCGAACACGATCATGTTCGGATTGCGGCGCATCTCTTCCGCCAGCGTCCGATTGATCGAATCCACCATAGTGCGCGGGTCGCCTTCAAAACGCGGCTCCGCGGCGAATGCCTGTGAGCACGGATCGACCTGATCCGAATAGAGAAATTGAAATACCGATTCCGAGGCCGGCGGCTCCTCACGCAAAACCCGTTGCGCGATCTCCTGCACTTCCAAATCCATCTCACGTGTGATGTTCTTGAGCGCGGCGCGATCTAGCAACCCGGCGCGAACAAGAAATTCCGGAAAAGTTTTCAGCGGATCGCGCGCCGCTTCCTGCTCGCGTTCGACCTGACCCTTGTACATTCGCTCGTCGTCCGAATAGGAGTGCGAATACGGCCGGATCACGGAGGCCAGCACCAACGCCGGACCATTTCCCGCGCGGCAGTGCGCAATGGCCTGGCTCATAGTGCGGTAAGACTCGACAAAATCCGTCCCGTCCACTTCCAGGCGCAGCAGACCGGGAAAACCTTCGAGCAACCGCGCGATATTGCCGCCCGCGGTCTGCCGCTCGACCGGCACCGAGATCGCGTAGCCGTTGTCTTCAATCAAGAAAATCAAAGGCAGCTTGTCGAGGCACGCGCTGTTCATGCATTCCCAGAACTCGCCCTCGCTGGTCGCGCCTTCGCCCGAAGAAACCAATGTCACTTCATCGGAATCGGGATTGAGGAATTTCGCCGCGTGCGCGCAGCCCGCACCGTGCAGAAACTGCGTTCCGGTCGGCGACGAGCCGGTAAGAATATGCAGTTCGGGAGAAGACCAATGCGATGGCATCTGGCGTCCCGCCGAATTCGGATCGCGCGCCGCGCCCACCGCCTGCAGTAGCATGTTTTCCGCGGTCCCGCCCAAAGCGAGGACCAGCCCGCGGTCGCGATAGTAGGGAACCACCCAATCCTTGCCGGCGCGCAGTGCGAGGCCAGCCGCCACCTGGACCGCTTCATGACCCGCGCCGCTGACCTGGAAGAAAATTCTGTTCTGGCTCTTCAGCAGCACTTCGCGATCGTCCAGACAGCGCGACAGATACATGAGCCGAAAAGCTTGGATCAGCCGGTCGCGATCGAGCCCCTCGGGCAGCGAGTCTTGAGCGGCGGAAAGCGCGGATTGAGACGTTGTCGTCACCAATTGCACATTATCGCGCGCCTCGGTTGCGAGAGGAAGTGCGTAAGGATAGTCCGCGCGGGCGCTCCATATAGAATCAAAGCGGGAGACATAAAAAACTTTCATGGCGAGCTCAGGAGCGGGGCTGGAGGGCGTGGTTGCCACCTCATCCAAAATCTGCTACATCGACGGAGATAAAGGAATACTGAGCTACTCGGGCTACAACATTCACACGTTGGCCGATCATGCGTCCTTCGAGGAAGTTATTTGGCTGCTGTGGAACGGCAAATTGCCGCTTCCAAACGAGTTGCAGAAGCTGAAGACGTCGTTGACGGCGGAGCGGGAACTACCACCCGAAGTCACCGCGTTCTTGAAAAGCGCTCCTAAGGGCGCTTCCCCGATGGATGTCCTGCGCACCGCGATATCGATGCTCAGCTTGTACGATCCATCGGCCGGCGACATGTCGACGGAGGCAAATACACAGAAGGCAAGCAAGCTGATGGCGCGCGTGGCGACCATCGTGACGTCGTTCGATCGGCTCCGCAATGGCAAAGAAGTGATTCCGGGAGATCCCGCGCTCGGCTATGCCGCAAACTTTCTCTATACGCTGACCGGCAAGAAGCCGGATGACGTCATGGAGCGCGTCTTCGACGTGGCGCTGATTCTGCACGCGGATCACGAATTGAACGCCTCGACGTTTGCCGCGCGCGTGACCGCGGCAACGCTATCGGATATCTATTCGGCGGTTACTTCCGCGATCGGCGCGCTGAAAGGCCCGCTGCACGGCGGCGCAAACGAAGCGGTTATTCAAATGCTTCTTAAGACGAGCTCGAGCGAAGACGCCGTAAGCAAAGTAAAGAACGATCTTGACAACAAGGTCAAAATTCCCGGCTTCGGACATAGGGTGTACCATACTGTGGACCCGCGCGCCATTCACTTAAAAAAGCTAAGCGAAGAATTGGCGAAGCGGACGGGTCACGCGGATCTCTATGAGAAATCCGCACGTGTCGAGCAACTCGTTCAAGACCTGAAAAAGCTGAACGCAAATGTAGATTTCTATTCGGCATCGACGTACTATTCGCTCGGCATACCGGTGGATTTATTTACTCCCATCTTCGCCGTCAGCCGCATGTCCGGATGGACCGCGCACATCCTGGAGCAATACCGCAATAACCGGCTGATCCGGCCAAGAGCCGATTATACGGGCGAAGCAGACGGGCGGCCCTGGACGCCGCTCGAGAAGCGCTCCTAGAACGGAATGCACGATCTTAGCTTCTTCCGGAACAATCTGGAAGCGATACGCAGCCGCCTCGAGCCGCGCGGGTTTTCGCTCGACACCGAAGCCTTCCAACAACTCGACCAGCGCCGGCGCCAATGCGTTACCGAAAGCGAGCAACTGAAGGCCGAGCGCAATCAGGCGACCGCGGAAATAGGCAAGCTCCGCAAAGCGGGAGCGGATACCGCCGAACGCCAGCAAACGGTGCGAGTCATGGGGGAACGCATTGCGGAGCTCGACGCGGAAGCCGGCAAAGTCGATACGGAGTTCCGCGACGTTCTCGCCCGCGTGCCGAATATTCCCCACGAGAGCGTGCCGGTTGGCAAAAGCGAGCACGACAATGTCGAAGTGCGGCGCTGGGGCACGCCGCGCCAGTTCGACTTCGCGCCGAAGGCGCACTGGGACCTGGGACCGGAATTAGGAATCTTAGATCTGGAGCGTGCCGCGAAAGTCGCGGGAGCGCGCTTCGCGGTCTATTGGGGCCAGGGAGCGAAGCTCGAGCGAGCGCTGGTGCAATTCATGCTCGATCTCCACACCAAGGAGCACGGCTATCACGAGGTACTGCCGCCGTTTCTGATCAACTCCGCGAGCTTGTATGGCACCGGTCAACTGCCGAAGTTCGCCGAAGATTTATTTCGCTGTGAAGGGCACGATTTGTGGCTCACTCCGACGGCGGAAGTTCCAGTGACGAATCTTTTCCGGGACGAGACGCTCACCGAAGACGAGCTACCGATTAGTTTGTGCGCCTATACACCTTGCTTCCGCAGCGAAGCGGGATCGTACGGCCGCGACGTGCGCGGCATCATCCGGCAGCATCAGTTTCAAAAAGTGGAATTGGTGAAATTTACCGCGCCCGGGCAGAGTTACGAAGCGCTCGAGAAATTGACGCGTGATGCACAGGACGTCCTCGAGCGGCTCGAATTGCCGTACCGGACGATGGCCTTGTCTACTGGCGATCTCGGCTTCAGCGCGGCAAAAACATACGATATTGAAGTGTGGCTGCCGGGGCAGCAGGCATACAAGGAAATTTCTTCCTGCTCGAATGCCGAGGCGTTTCAAGCCCGCCGCGCGCAAATTCGCCTGAAGAGCGGCAAGGGTAAGTCCGATTTCGTGCACACGCTGAACGGCAGCGGGCTACCGGTGGGGCGGACCTGGGTCGCGATCATTGAGAACTTCCAGCAAGCGGACGGCAGCGTGCTCATCCCCAAAGCCCTTCAGCCCTACGTGGGCACCGAACGAATCGAGCGAGCTCCAAAATTTGGCTGACTCCGCTCAGGCGCCTCCCAGCCAGTCACACCACTCCCAAGATTTTCCCAAATTCCTGTAAGCTCCCCGCAATCAAAAATTTAGCGCCTTTTGAACGCCTCTGGCCGCCACTCCCGGCCCATCGATGCCGCAAATTCGCGTGTTTGACTGAAGTCGCTCGTTAGACAAACGATCGATTTTCGGACGTGAGGCATCATGGTTAACCTACGCCGCCGACTTTTGGCGACAATTCTATTCACCACCCTTTTTGTTTGCAGCGCATTCGCGCAATCCACCCTGACTCAGATCTTGGATACCATCCATAACTCGGACGGAACGACGTTTAATGGGACGGTTGTGATCACCTGGAACGGCTTCTCCGGAACCGGTAGCGGCTCGGTATCGAGGGTCAGCGTTTCCGCCCGCGTCTTCAACGGGGCGCTGTCGGTTTTCCTGGCGCCGACAACCACTGCCGCCGCAGGCACCTACTACCAGGTTGCGTATAGCAGCAGCAACGGGCTGGTAGCCTATGGCGAAACGTGGCAGGTCCCGCCCAGCACTACGCCGCTGACTATAAGTCAGGTTCGCGTGTCGAGCACCACCGGCGGTGGTTCAGGTTCCGGGCCGGGCGTTCAGTACGCGACGCTGCCGATCGCGATCAGCCAAGTCACGAATCTGAGTGCGGACCTGAGCTCGATCAACGGCTCCGTGACGTCCCTAACCACGCAGGTGAACAACCTTGCCGCCACCGTCGCATCGACCGGCTCAATCACTGGTCTCCAAACTACTGTCAACAATTTGAGCGCAACGGTTACCAGCTTGGGAACAACGGTTGGCGGGCTCAATTCGAGCGTCGCCACTTTGAGTTCCACCGTGAGCACAAACGGTACGACGCTGACGGGCCTTTCCTCGACGGTGAGCGGTTTGAGCTCTACCGTGAGCGGGCATACGGGCTCAATTTCGACTCTCACCACCAATCTCGGAGCCCTGACTTCCACAGTCGGCGGGCACACCACGTCGTTGACCAGCCTGAACACTTCAGTAGGCGGCCTCAACACATCGGTAACAAATCTTGGCAATTCACTAACTGGCCTTACCGCCACCGTGAACACGCTCAGCGCGAGTGGATCGAATGCCGTCTTCGTGGACGCCGCGATACCCGGAGGCACGATGAACGGCGTCAATACGGCCTTCACCTTGGCGAACGCTCCGGCCCCCACAACGAGCTTGACTCTGTTCCGCAACGGCATCCTGCAGCGGGTGGGCATCGATTTCACGCTATCCGGCAGCGCCATCACTTTTGCGGCGGGCAGCATCCCGCAGAGCGGCGATTATGTACGCGCCTACTATCGCACTCCCGGCACCGGAACCGCCACGAATTTCAACGACGCCGAGTTGCCGAGTGGAACCATCAATGGAACGAACTTGACGTTTACCCTGGCCGCGACGCCCAGTCCGGCGGCAAGTCTGACACTGTACAAAAACGGCGTGCTGCTGACGCAAGGCGCAGATTACGCGCTAAGTGGCACTACCGTAACGTTCGCTAATACCACCGTGGCGCCGCAGTCAGGTGATTCGATAACGGCTTCGTATCGTCACTAAAATCCAGACGAACCCAAATACTTCTTCAAGTCCGGATGCAGTTGCGCGTCGATGGCGGGATCATTCAGGTTCTGTAGATCGACGTAGCGGGGAGGCAGGAACGTCTTCTTTGGAACCTTCTCTCCCCGCACCGCTTTCATCGCCTCATCGAAAGCCGTCTCGCCCATGCGAAACGGGTCTTGGATGATCAGCGTATGGATCCAGCCGGCTTTGAGATTGTCGATCAGCGCCGGACTCGAATCAAAACCGACCAACTTAATTTTGCTACGCCGTCCTTTGAGCGCTCGTGCGGCTCCTTCCGAGCCGGACTCATTCGAAGAGAACATTCCATCCAGGTCGGGATGCGCGGTCAGCATATTTTCCGTGACGGTAAGCGACTGCGCAATACTGGCCATGCCAAAGCGCTCGTCCAGAATCTTGATATCGGGAAATTTCGCTTTGAGCTCGTCTCGAAACCCGTCCTCCCGGGCGGTTGTGGAAGCGCCGCCCGGAACGGTCTTCACCATCACAATTTTCCCCTTGCCGTGCAGAATTTGTCCTAACCGGTCGGCGCCCATTTGGCCGCCCAGATAGTTGTCGGTAGCGACGAAAGTAGTGTATTTATCGGTGTCGATGCCGGAATCGTAGATCACGACCGGAATGCCGGCGTCATGCGCGCGATCCACGACGATCTTGAACGCCGAACGATCCGATGGCGCGAGCGCAATCGCATCGACGCGCCGATTGATCATCGTTTCGACAATCTGCATCTCCGTCGCAATGTCGGTCTCGTTCGCCGGACCGTCCCAAACGATCTTCACGTTATGCTTCCAGGCGCTCTTGACGGCTCCGGCGTGAACGCTCTGCCAAAAAATATCGGCGCTGGCCTTAGGAATCACAGCCACGGTAGTGACATGCTGCCGATTGCAGCTTAGCGAGGCTAGCGCCGCGGCGAACAACACCGTAACAAAGCGGCATGAAACGCGGCGGCTACAATTGAATCTCATTTCTTCGGAGAAACAATGCAACTTGGCTTGGTCGGTCTGGGACGTATGGGAGCGAACATGGTGCGGAGACTGCAAAAAGGCGGCCACACATGCATCGTATTCGACCTCAATCCTGAAAATGTAAAAAAGCTGGTGGCCGAGGGCGCCGCCGGAGCGAATTCGCTCGAAGATTTGGTAAAACAACTCGCCAAACCGCGCGCCGTTTGGGTGATGGTTCCCTCGGGAAAAGCGACCGAAGCCACGGTGCAAACCCTGGCGGCCGCGATGGAAAAAGGCGACAGCATCATTGACGGCGGAAACAGTTTTTACAAAGACGACATTCGCCGCGCCGCTGAATTTAAGAAGAAAGGCATTCAATATCTGGATGCCGGTACCAGCGGCGGCGTATGGGGCGTGGAACGCGGCTATTGCCTG
>Ga0193753_10002160_pt1 | contig 15914 bp, 16 predicted proteins | sample H1c2metaG_FD_144925 | JGI IMG/M metagenome (GOLD analysis project Ga0193753, IMG submission 144925) | Soil microbial communities from a riparian zone of the East river system, Colorado, United States - H1c2 | ecosystem: Environmental > Terrestrial > Soil > Riparian zone | place: USA: East... | reverse complement strand
GGACAGACCAGTTCCCTTCTTGTAAAGCTTCTTACCATTTTGGCTGAATAAAATAAAGGGCCGTTCCATCAGGATCAGTAAAGTGTATAAATTGTCCCCCTTCTTCGTCGCGTGCGGTTATAGTAACGCTTAATTTTTGCAGCTGAGCTTTACTTTCTTCAAAATTAGCTGTAGTAAAGCCAATTGAAATATTTCCAGAACCAGTTGCATGGCTACCATCATTGACCGGGTGTAACCCTATCGTTATTCCAGGAGCTGTAAGCCGGGCATAATGATTTGCCCATCTTTGTTTTACTGAAAGACCGATTGATTCATAAAACAAGATGGATGCATCCATATCCTTTACCATGATTGTAATATTGGAGTCTTTGATGGTCATAACATATGAATTTAACACATGAATCAAACCGGCAGGTTGGCACCCATGGAGCTACTGATGAAAGTTACATCATTTAATGGGTATGTCTTTCTATTATCACCAATTGTTCTCCTGTTCTTTATTTGTTCTTTCGATCATTTTAGGTGGATTTATTTGCCAATTGGGATCATACCTTACAAAAAAAGCCAGCCAGCCTGTTCTGGATACCCTCATAAGATAAGGTTGGATGGATAGCATAAATACTGCATTAAAAATCAGCCAGTACAGAAGGCTGTTTTCACTGTTTAATCCTACAGCATACCACCAGGAAACAAATGTAACTGCACTGATGGCCACTGTTAAAGCATAGCTGACATAAGCCGCACCAAAATAAAAACCTACTTCAATATCAAGTGGCTGTGCACATACAGGGCATGTCTTATTCATCTTCATGGTATTTTTTAATCGCCAGGGATTTTTATCAGCAAACATATCTCCCTTCCTGCATCTTGGGCATTTACACGCAAGCAGGTGCACGATGCTGGTATTTTCTTTACTGGTTGCTGCAGGCATATCTTTACTATTTATTTTTTGAGTGACTAACATCGTTCTTATTTTTAGGTATGATAAATTGTTTTCTGAATTCATCGGGGGTAATGCCTTCATTCTTTTTGAAGAACCGGTTGAAATAAGAATTATCCTGGAAGTTGAGGTTGAAAGCAATTTCTGTAGCAGTCATATCAGCATTGGTAAGCAAACGTTTTGCTTCCAGCAATACCCGGTCCCTTATTAATTCGCCTGCGGTTTTGCCTGATAGATCCTGCGTTAAAGCGTTCAGGTGGTTAGGTGTTACATATAATAAGTCGGCATACTCTTTTGGTAGTTTGATTGATTTGTAATGCTGATCAATTAAACGCCTGAAGTTTTTTAACAACACCTGCTTTTGTTGCGGAATTATTTTTTTGGGATTGTTTTTGCATGAATCATCAACAAGGATAAAAAGATGCAGGAGTAATAACCTGCTTATATCTGGCCTGCTTTCTTTTTGGTTATCCGCCTGTGCCAGTATATCTTCAAACAACTGAATTACTTTATTGTGAATGGCTGCAGGTAAGTGGCAAACACTTTCTTCACTTATCCCGCTAAAAAAAGAAAAACGTTCCAGGTAATCTGGGTTCAGTAAAAATGAACGGAAAAGATTTTCAGAAAAATTTACAATGAAGCCATCAACATCGCTTTCAAAATGCCAGCTGTGCACCTGGCCGGGTACCATAAAATAGATGTCAAAAGGCTTTACTTTAAACCGGGTAAAATCTATGGAATGTATGCCTGCTCCTTTTGTAAATAATACCAGGTGATAAAATGAATGGCGGTGTGGGTGGTGCAGATCAGGGGAATGTCTTTTTAAATAAGCGCTAAACCGTTCTGCCAGTAATTCGTTTTGCTGATGCCGGTCTTTCTGCAAACTGCAGATATCATAAACGGGTATTTTTTCCTTAGGCATAACCATCTTTCATTGTACTGTAAAGGTACAACCGGCAGCCCTGCGGGCTATGACACGATTTATGGGTTTTATGGTGTTTTTTACTGAATTGCAAGAATTGCTTATTTGGCTTGTTTCGGTTGCTGTTGAGAAGACCAACAAAGACTGGAAATGCCGGAGTAGCGGATGAAACAGGGTTAATTAAAGTTTCTTAATTTAGAGAAAAAATTAATCAGCAGTGGAAGCAAATACTGACATCTATAATATATATTTTGACCAGGAAATGAATGCTGTAGTTATGGAATGGGACGGCTATGCAACAAGTAGTCAATTCAAAGAAGGTACAGAGCTTATGCTTAACACATTGATCCAAAATAATTCTTTTAAAGTTTTAGCTGATATAAAAGATATGGTACTAATCGGCATGGAAGATCAGGAATGGTTGAGTATTCATTTTTTACCCAGGGCGATAAAATTTGGTTTTAAAGCTATTGCTATAATCAAACCTGATCATTATTTTAATAAAGTAGCAGTGGAGGCGATATCTTGTAAGGTAGACAAGGAAAAGCTGGCAATTAATTTCTTTGACAATATCGAAGAAGCCAAAGAATGGTTGAAAAAATGTGACCGGGCACAGCCGCTGTAATTTTATAAGCTGGAAGACCCAGGCTACTCTCCTGCGTAGTAACAAACCGCTGTCCTATATGTGCTGTAAGAAGTCTCAGACTTCGTACATTTTATGTTCTTCCCGAACTCAGTTTGGTTCAATTCATTTCAACTCTCTGCTATAGTGAGAACAGATTGCTTCACTTCGTTCGCAATGACGGCAAAGCCTTTAGCGTCATTCATTGTGGCCTGATACTTGGCACACTATACCTGTAGAATCCTGTTCATTATATTATAAAACACGTATTATGTGGAAGAAAATTTTACAATCCGACACTGAGCTAACAATTGTGGCCGGGGATATGATTTCCCAATTGCCTTTAGGCAGCTCTTCTGAATTTTTAATTGGAGAAATCAAACTGGAATATGTATTCGCAATACATACTAATACTGATGGTGAATGTTCTAAAAAGTATTTCCCCTTTTCCCATTTGCATAAGGATAACTGGTGGCTAAAAATGGCCTCTTAGCCTTGAAATCAGATCTGTAAAGGGAATGGCATAAATTAAAACAGACTATCCAAATTTAGAATAAATCTAAAAAAGTTGCGTTAAAATACAACTTAAATTATGAAGGCGTTATATAATTTTGAGTGGTTAAAAGTGAACCAAATGCCCGAAACCCCGCTAAATAAAGAATATTTTGCTTTCATGCAATGGTTTCAAAATAACCACCCGGATTTGTATATTAAGTATTGGACAAATATTATTATTCCTGTAAATGGCGAAAAAATCAATGTCTCCGATACGGTAATTGATGCTAAAGACTTCGATCAGCTCGTACAGATAGAATACGACTACTACCACCCTGAAGAATAGGCACCATCGAAAAGATGTTTCAAAAACGGAAAAGAGGATTACATTCAGGAACCCAAGAAACTGAACGTAAGAGAGTATATTACAATGTTCCAGTTAAAAGCTGATTGAAGAAGGATTAAAAGGTATGAACAGCAATACCAACCCAGAAGTATTAATTAGTTATGCCCAGCCAGATAAGTTTATGCAATAGCGCATTGCAGAAAATACAGGTAATTTGTTGTAATTTGGCGGATAGGGCTTGCTTACTATTATGTGTACAAAACGATTGATTGTTCCCCTAAATGTACCCAAGTATCTCACAAATAAAAAATACCATTGTAAATCAATCACAATGGTATTAATCTAAAAAAGCTGTAGGGGGAGGAGTCGAACCTCCACGGGGCAGTTAGCTATAGCACAAAGTTCAGTGGTCGACCCTGGTCGAACAGGTATTGCTACCCATCCGGCTCTATGCTACGTTTGTTCTGTGACCCCCACCCCCGAGACAAGAGGGCATGTCTGCCAAAAATTTCATCACCCCACAGTATATAAGAACATCGATAGCGCAATATTAAGCAAAATACCCAATACGTTGAAAATATTTTAAGATTATTTTCAAAAAATTAGATATTATGTAATTTTTTTGCCTAAATTGTAGAATAATATTAAAAATCAAATTCAAATGGGAGCAAAATTAAATCTTGACAAACTTGATCTGCAAATCATCCAGGAGATGATGGAGAATGCAGGCATATCCTATGCGGATTTGGGTAAAAAGCTCTTTGTTTCCGGCGGTACCATCCATGTACGCATAAAAAAACTACAGGATGCCGGCATCGTTAAAGGTACAAAACTGAATGTAGATATTAAGCAATTGGGCTACGATGTAATCGCTTTTATAGGCATTTATCTTGAAAAAAGCTCCATGTATGATTTTGTGGCAAAGGAATTGCGTAGCATACCCCAGATTGTAAGGCTCAATTATACCACCGGCAATTACAGCATGTTTGCTGAAATTGTGTGCAAGGACATCAACCAGTTGCGTTTTGTGCTGCACGATGAATTGCAGAAGATCAAAGGCATAGAACGAACCGAGACCTTTATATCGCTGGAAGAAAGTTTTATGCGGAATGTGCACGTGCACGATGAAAATAAATAAGCCGGTCGGGCGTTTTACAATTGTAGTGTAAGTTTAACAGTATCATCCAATATCTTGAAAATCTTATTTAATTCAATTTTACTATGAAAAAAATTGTTTTTGCATTAATCATGGCTACCGTGGTTTTTGCTTCTTTTCCATCCTGCAAAAAAAGCAAAGCAGATAGCGAAGCCGGCCTGGTGGTGGAAACCACACCCGCCAATAAATCCAATAATTTAAATGTTCTTGGCCCCGATTTTCCTTTGAAAGTGGATATTACGTCTGCTATACCCGCCAGTGGCGCCAAAATTGAAATAACAGCCAGCGCAGAAGGTGTAGCAGAGGCTTTTTTTACAGCTACCAGCTATTCTTCAGCCCCGCAAAATAATTATGTCATTACCAATACACCCAATGGGTTTACCTGCGTAGTAAACATTACCGTTACATCGCTTAGTAAATCTACTAATGTGTGGAAGGGAACGTACCGTTATTCGAAGAAATAATTATCGTGAGTGGTGAATTGTGAGTCCCTGCGACGAACAGTGCCGCTCTTGCGACTCACGCCTCACGATCGCACGTTCAGCGCATCGCGCAGCCCATTACCCAACAGGTTAAACGCAAGTACCAGTATCATGATGGCAAACCCCGGGGCCAATGCCAGCATGGGATTATGTGTAATAATAAAATTGTAATTTTCTTTTATCATAAGCCCCCAGCTGGGTTGTGGTGGTTGTACACCCACGCCGAGAAAACTAAGGCCGGCTTCAATTACAATAGCAGAGGCAAAATTAGCTGCACCCACCACCAGGATGGGGCCGGCAATATTGGGCAGTATATGGCGGAATATAATCCTGCCCTGCGAATAACCCAGGGCCCTTGCCGCTTCTACATATTCCAGCTCACGTACGCTTAATACCTGGCCGCGCACTATCCTTGCCACGGTTACCCACATGGTTAATCCAACAGCAACAAACACCTGCCAGAAACCTTTACCCAACAAAAAAGTAATGGCAAATACCAGTAATAAAGTAGGGATGCTCCAGATAATATTGATAAACCACATAATGATATCATCTGTCCTGCTCCCAAAATAACCCGCCAGCGCACCCAGCACAATACCTGTACTCAGGGAAATAATAACCGCGATAAAGCCTACACTTAAGCTTACGCGTGTGCCGATAATAAGGCGGCTTAAAATATCCCTTCCATATTTATCGGTGCCCAGTAAAAATTTTTTTGAAACAATATTTTTTGCAGGCGTTTGAGATAAGGCAAATGCCATACGTTCTTCTATCCCGTCATCAATAAATTTTTGTACAATAATACTGTCTCCTTTTTGCTGGTTGCCGGTGATGGGCAACCATGTATAAACATCATGGCGCCCATATAACAAACGGTGAAACAAATTATTTACGGCTGTTTGTTTTTCTTTATTAATCAATAAGAATTGCTGGGTATAGCCCGGGTTTTTACCGCCAATTTCTACTGTCATGCGGTTGGCAAAAGGAGAATCATCGGGCGCAATAAAATAAGCCAGCAAAGCTACGCATACAGCCAGCGCAATTACTGCCATACCAAAAACAGCCGCTTTATTTTTCTTTAACCTTCGCCAGGCTGCTTGTTGTATTGATTCGCTCAGAGGCATCAATGAAAATACGATTTTATAGTGAGGGAGAGGCGTGAGACGTCAATCGTGAGTAGTGAGTCGCAAGCGCGGCAATGTTCGTCGCAGGAACTCCCGATTCACCACTCACCACTCACGATTGACGTCTCACGATTATTTCAATCTTCTTCCCTTCCATTTATACGTCTTAAACTGGCCTAAAAAGCCGGATACCACGATATAGATAATATGAAATGGCTGAAGCAGTAACAACCAGGGCACTAAATATTGCTGCTGAAAAAAAGCAGCTACATCTTTTACAAAAAACAATTCCATAAAAAATTTAGCCACGCATAGCAGTACAAACAGCATGAATGCAAATTTTTGCCAGAACCCCATTAATAGAAAACAAAAGATAAAAAGATTGGTAAGGTACACCAGCAGCAATACCAGGAATATCCCCCGCTGGTTATAATGCGTTGCCTTGCTTGCCCAGCGTATGCGTTGCTGAAAAAATGCTTTCCAGCTGGCAGCGGGTAATGTAGTTATAATAGCAGCCGGTGATTTAATAAAGCCAAGTTGCCGGGGATATTTTTTAGCTATTTTATTCATGAGCAGCATATCATCGCCGCTGGCAATATTATCAATACCGGCAAACCCATCCACCTCATAAAATACTTTCTTTTCATAAGCCAGGTTAGCGCCGTTGCACATATTATGAAAATGTTTAAAAACGGCTCCCCCGGTGATGCCCTGCATGGTTAAAAAATCAAGTGCCTGAAATTTTGATAACAACGAAGACCCGTCTTTTATTTTTACAGGCGCCGCAATAAAAATATTTTTTGACTGGTGGTGATAAGCGGCTATGTTTTGCAGCCAGCCGGGCCCGGCAATACAATCTGCATCCGTGGTTACAATCAATTCTCCGCTGGCCATTGCTATACCTGTTTCAATGGCCCTTTTTTTTGGAGCGGTGTTTTTATCAGCAGGAGCAAGCCTGGTACAAATGATTTGTATCCCTTCATACGCAATACCATTGGCTATCCGGAATGTATTATCGGTTGAATTATCGTCTACCAATATAACCTGGAAAAGATGCTTGGGATAATTTTGTTTGCAAATACTATGCAGGCAGGCGGCAATGTTTTCTTCTTCATTCCTGGCAGCAATAATAACTGATATTTTTACTGAAGGTGTATATGCTGCAGCATCAGCAGCGTTAAAATCAGGAAGATCTTTCCACCAGCTGCTGTAGAATTGAAACAAAATGCCATATGCCAGCAGCAAAAAAATAGCAATGTAAAAAGAAATTATCATGTGCCGGCAAGATAGGGTTTTATATTGCTGGTTGCGGGATCAAAGGATTTTGCAACCAGCCGCCAGGCTCAATACCGGGAACCAACCAATCATTTATTTTTTCCCAATTCATTTCCCCGGGGGTACTGAATTGCTGATCCAAATTTGAAAATTGCAGGTTAGAAATGGTCCGGGATAAAAGAAATCCCAGGATCCCAACATCTCAAAATCAGCAATCGGAAATTAGTTTTTTATAAATGAACGCACCATTGATTCTCCGGCAGCAGTAACCTTAATATGATATATCCCGTTGCCCGGTAAAGCTGTATTCAGGTAAAGCGTGGTAGTACCTGCTTCAATCCTTCTTGTTGCTGAACTGATAACCATACCCATGTTATTGAGGATTTGCAATTGAACGTTTTGGGTATTGTTATTTTGGAATGCTACTATCACCTGCGAGGAAGAATTAGCAAAAGCTTTTACCAGTTCCAATTTACCGGAGCTGATATGTACACTCATTACTGGCGATGTATGTTTTTTGCCATCCCTGTCTACAATTACTATTTTATAATAGTTCCATCCTTTAAGAGGCTGATCATCGGTGTACTGGTACTGGTTGTTCCCAAAATTGTTATTGGCTTTCACCGTGGCTATTTTTGAAAAACTTCTTCCGTCTTCACTGCGTTGTATTTCGTAATTGTATACATCCGTTTCTTTGGCTGTTGCCCAGCTTATAATATTGGTATTATTCTTATAAATGGTGTTAAACTGTAAAAAACTAGCGGGAAGTGTGGCCAGGAAAATATTCTCCCTCAGTACTCTTTCAAAAAGAGAGTCGTGCCCAATATCATTCATATGTGTTCCGTCTCCTGCATCATACCGTATTGAACTATCAGAATTGATAAGACCTGTATAAAAATCAATAGCAAAAGACCCAAACTCCAGGAGAATACTGTCTTTTAATTCTGCCAGCTTTGCTTTTGATACCGATGTAATAAAAGGATAACTTGTTCTTGGTTGTGAGGTTGTAACAAAACAGGGAATACCAGCCTGGATGGCAGTATTCCTCATGGTACGCAGGCAAAATAAAATACTGTCAACCGGCAGGATATCGTAATCGTTGGTAGGATAATTCACTAAAATAACATTTGGATTGGATGCAATTGCCGCAGTTATATTGCGGATGGGATCGGGCTGAAAGTTAGCTTCGGGGTGAGGTGGAACATAGCCAGTAGGCATTCCCCGGTAACAATTATAGCCACCTGATGCAAAGCCATTGTCTATTGTTGTATCATCCGGAACTTGCTTATTAAAATAGGCCCTCAGCCTGCCCACATAACAGCTGTCAATAATAGACGGGCCGGTGCAGGCAGAAGTGGATGAACCAACAATGGCCAGTTTTTTCTGCGCGCTGACACTGTTTATTGCACAAAAAAACAATATACCCGGTAATAAAGCAGATAGATATTTCATAAAAGCGCATAGGAGGTTATAACAAAGCAGTAAAAGTGGTAATAAGGACAAATAGACGCCAGGGTAAACGATTAGACTAGTCAATAGGGTAATTGATAAGCAGGGCTCAAATATACTTATTCTGGTGCCCGGCCCTCTAAATAAGGGTTATTTTTTTAAAAAAATAAGGCCGGAATATTTTCAAATGCCAAAACTAAAATATACTTTTATATAGTTGTTTATCTAACTATATGCCAAACAACCAATTTAAAAAAGGAGAATTATACAGTTTTATAACCGGCAAAGCCTCTACCGCTATTGCCCGCAGGCTGCAGAAGAAATTCAATGCAGCCGGCCTCAGTATTACCATTGAACAATGGAGCGTTTTATATCATTTATGGAAGGAGGATGGCAAAAGCCAGCAGGAACTATGCAACCGTACATTCAGGGATAAGCCCAGTATTACCAGGTTGGTGGATAACCTGGAAAAGCTAAACCTGGTAAAAAGGGTTTCCTCAAAAGAAGACAGGCGCATCAATATGATATACCTCACGCCGGAAGCACATACCCTGCAGGAGCAGACAATGGGCCTTGCTGAAGAAACATTGAATGAAGCGCTGCAACTGGTACCACCAGACCAGGTAGAAGTGTGTAAAGCAGTGCTGCAGGTTGTATATGATAACCTGAAATAAAAAATAATACTAACCCTGTTCCGTCATAAAAAAAAATCTGTCACTTTAAAAACCATTTTTATGGATACTACAACACAAAAAGCAAATTCATTAAAAGGTGGCGAATGGCTGGTAAAAGAATCCACCGCGTTTGATATCTTTATCCCCGAAGATTACAATGAAGAACAACAGATGGTAAAAGATATGTGCGCAACATTTCTTGACACCGAAGTGCTCCCTGTAATTGAACGCATTGATAAACTGGAACCTGGTTTAATGCCCGGCCTGGTACAAAAAGCCGGCGAACAGGGCCTGCTGGGCGTATCCATTCCTGAAAGCCTTGGCGGACTGGGAAAAGATTTTATTACCTCAACATTAGTAAACGAAGCGCTGGGTGGCGGTTTCTCTTTTTCTGTAGCGGTGGCCGCGCATACCGGCATCGGCACCTTGCCTATTTTATATTTTGGTACCGAAGCACAGAAACAAAAATATGTAACCAAACTGGCCAGCGGGGAATGGAAAGGTGCATACGGGCTAACAGAGCCAAACAGCGGCAGCGATGCACTGGGAGCAAAAACAACCGCTGTACTAAGTGCTGATGGCAAAAATTATATACTGAACGGACAAAAATGCTGGATCACCAATGGTGGTTTTGCAGATGTGTACACCGTGTTTGCAAAAATTGATGGTGATAAATTTTCTGCGTTTATTGTTGAACGTGGGTATGAAGGTTTTACGCAGGGTCCCGAAGAACATAAAATGGGCATTAAAGGGTCTTCTACTGTTCAGTTGTATTTCCAGGATTGTAAAGTGCCGGCAGAAAATTTACTTGGCGAAGCCGGCAAGGGGCATATCATTGCTTTTAATATCCTGAATATCGGCCGCTTAAAATTATGCGCTGCCGCTATGGGTGCTGCAAAAAGGGCCGCTACCACTTCCATTGAATATGCCAATACCAGGGAACAATTCAAAACACCGATTGCCAGTTTTGGGGCCATTAAAAATAAGATTGCTGATATAGGTATAAAAATTTGGGTTTGCGAAACTGCTTTATACCGTACTGCCAAATGGATAGATGATAAAGAACATGAATTGATGGATGCCGGCAAACCTTTTTACGAAGCATTGCTGGGTGCAGCAGAAGAATATGCTATTGAATGTGCCATGTTGAAAGTATTTGGCAGCGAAATGCTTGATTTTGTAGTGGATGAGGGCGTTCAGATACATGGCGGTAACGGATTCAGTGATGAATACATTATTTCCAAGGCTTACCGCGACAGCCGTATTAACCGCATTTATGAAGGCACCAATGAAATCAACCGCCTGCTTACCGTAGACATGGTATTAAAAAGAGCCATGAAAGGAAGGCTTGACCTGATGGGCGCGGCAATGAGTGTACAAAAAGAACTGATGGCCATACCCGATTTTGAAAGCGGCGATGATGCCCCTTTTACAAAAGAAAAGAAAGCCATTGCAGGATTTAAAAAAGCAATTTTAATGACTGCAGGGGCAGCTGTTCAGAAGTTAATGGCGAAGATAGAAGGCGAGCAGGAAATACTGATGCATATTGCTGATATGGCCATTGAAACATACAATGCAGAAAGTGCTTTATTGCGTGCAATGAAATTAACCGATCAGCGGGGTGAAGCTGCCTGCCAGTTTGAACTGGATATTACCAGGACTTATATCTACGATGCGGCGGATAAAATCAATAAGTTTGGAAAAGACGCCATTAATTCTTTTGCCGAAGGAGATGAGCAACGCATGATGCTGCTGGGGTTGAAGCGATTCACCAAAGTGGATGCATTTAACAGCAAGGAAGCCAGGAGAAGGATTGCAGCCAGGTTGATAAGCGATAATAAATATCCATTGTAAAGAATACATACCCAGTTATTGCTGGTAATTTAAAGCAAGCCTGTTCAATTTTAAAAGAATTGAACAGGTTTTTTGTTAAGCACAATTGCAAGATTGGTAAGAACCCTGCCGTTAACAACCTGCTTACAACCTGCTTTAATTATATTTACAAAAAATCAAAAGCTGATGTTATTTTCTTTTTCAGGCTATCCCGGTAAGTACTGGCCCCACCTGCTGCTTATATGTATTACATGTGCATGTGTAAGTAACCCGTACAGAAAAAGTAATAAAATGTACAGGCGGCAGGCAAAAATTTTGGCTAAACAACTGCGCAGCTTTCCTATGCCGGATTCTATGCAGCCACCTGCATACAATGTGGGCAGTACCAATTTCAATTTAAGAAAACCAAATTTTGTTGTTATTCATCATACCGCGCAAAACAGTTGTGAACAAACACTAAAAACATTTACTACACCACAAAAACAGGTGAGCGCACATTATGTTATTTGTAAGGATGGCACCATCCATCATATGCTGAATGATTACCTGCGGGCTTGGCATGGGGGCGCCGGCAAATGGGGCAACAGTACAGATATTAACAGCAACAGCATCGGCATAGAAATAGACAATAATGGCTTTGAAACTTTTACGGATGCGCAGGTAACTAGCCTGCTGCGTTTACTGGCTTCATTAAAAAAGCAATACAGTATTCCCGCTGCCAATTTTATTGGTCATGCAGACATTGCCCCCGGCAGAAAAGTAGATCCCAACAGAAATTTTCCCTGGCAGCAATTGGCAACTGATGGTTTTGGTTTATGGTACGACACAACAAATGTTCAGGTACCGGATAATTTCAACCCCATGCAGGCATTACGTATTATCGGATATAATATACAGGACAGCGCATCGGCCATATATTCTTTTAAACTGCATTTTATACAAACAGATTCTTCTAAAATGATTACAGATACCGATAGAAAGATCCTATTCGATTTAATGAAGAGGTATCAATAAAGCGATCTATGCCGCTTATTATTTAAATTCGCGTTTTACCGGTTTACATCCGGAGGTTTATTTTTTTTATAAATCACCTGTCGTAAAAGAATTGGGCCAGGTAATGCCGTTATTAAAAATCCGGATACAGTTGTTATTATTGCTCTTTACTGCAATAGTACTATTTTCAGTAATTGCAGGTGAAACCGGTTGCCAGCCCTTTGCGATATTGTTTGTATTAAATCAACAGCATGACAGCAGAACACCAACGCCTTGCAGTTAACGCAACCCGTGATATACCACTTGTACAATGGGGACCTTACCTCAGCGAACGCCAGTGGGGTACTGTGCGCGAGGACTATAGCTCAAATGGAGATGCCTGGCATTATTTCCCTTTTGATCATGCGCATAGCCGTGTCTACCGCTGGGGAGAAGACGGGCTTGCCGGTATATCAGATTATTTTCAAAACCTTTGCTTTGCTATAGGCCTGTGGAATGGCAAAGACCCTATTTTAAAAGAACGTTTATTCGGACTGGGCAACAGCCAGGGAAACCATGGAGAAGATGTAAAGGAATTGTACTATTATTTGGACAATATTCCTACCCATTCTTACATGGAATTCCTTTACAAATACCCGCAACAGGCTTTTCCTTACGATAAATTAAAAGAAGAAAACCGCAAACGCAGCCGGCAGGAACCGGAATATGAAATACTGGATACCGGCATATTTGATAACAACCAGTATTTTGATGTAATGGTTACTTATGCCAAACAGGGCGTGCAGGACATTTTTATAAAAATAGATATCACCAACCGGTACACAAAAGCGGCTGAAATAACGGTATTGCCTACCCTATGGTTTTATAACCGGTGGAACTATGGCGGCCTTGACAAAAAGCCTTTACTCACTGCTATTGGAAAAACAACCGTAAGGGCCGAACACGAAAGACTGGAAAATTATTTTTTTTATTTCCAGCCGCCCAGCGATCGTTTTTTTACGGAGAACGAAACCAATACAGAAAAAATAACCAATATACCCAATGAAAGTATTTTTGTAAAGGATGCATTTCATGATGCTGTTATTAAAGGTGAAAATACAGCGGCGCTCCGCAACAAAAAATCGGGGACAAAATTTGCGGCGGTGTATAAAATGAAACTGGCCGCCGGCGCAACCAAAACCATTTATTGCCGCCTTAGCAATAAAGACATGGACAATGCCTTTGTAAGCGGGTTTGAAAAAATATTCAATACAAGAAAAGAAGAAGCCAATGATTATTATGCCGCCATTTTACCAAAGGGCATGAGTGATGATATGGCAAATATTCAGCGCCAGGCACTCGCTGGTTTATTATGGAGTAAACAATATTACCATTTTGATGTGGAGCGCTGGTTGTCTACCGATGATGGTATTACACAGGTAAGTGTTGGCAAAATGACGGGCCGCAACAACGACTGGAAACACCTGAAAAACCAGGATATTATTTCCATGCCGGATAAATGGGAATATCCCTGGTATGCTGCATGGGACCTGGCTTTTCAATGTATTTCAATGGCTGTAGCCGATCCTACTTTCGCCAAACACCAGTTGTTGCTGGTGATGCGTGAGTGGTACATGAAACCCGATGGACAATTGCCTGCATACGAATGGAATTTTAGTGATGTGAACCCGCCAGTACAGGCATGGGCCGCTATGCAGGTATACAACATAGAAAAGAAACAAAAAGGAGGAGTAGGTGATATTGTTTTCCTCAAAAAAGTTTTCCAAAAACTGCTGATCAATTTTACCTGGTGGATAAACCGCAAGGACGTAAACGGTAATAATATATTTGAAGGAGGATTTCTTGGACTGGATAATATTGGTGTATTTAACCGCAGTTTTCATTTTTCAGGAGAAATGCAATTGGAGCAGGCCGATGGTACCAGCTGGATGGGTACCTATGCTTTGGACATGATGGATATTGCCCTTGAAATTGCCATGCACGATGAGGCTTTTGAAGATACCGCTACCAAATTTTTTGAACACTTTGTACTGGTGGCAGAAGCCCTGAATGAACATGGCCTGTGGAATGATGAAGACAAATTCTTTTATGATGTATTGTGCGTAACAGGCGCCGATCCATTACCGCTGCGTATCCAGTCAATTGTAGGACTTACATCTTTGTATGCAGTATCTACCATCAGTAAAAAAGTACTGAATAAACTGCAGGATTTTAAGAAACGAATCACCTGGTTTGAACAATACCGCAAGAAAAATAAAAAATTCTGGCCAAATGAAGAAAGGGGCGATGGAGAAGAATTACTCTTGTCACTTGTGCCAAAAGACAGGCTGGAAGCATTACTGGTAAGGTTACTGGATGAACAGGGTTTTTTATCCGATGGCGGGATACGGGCATTGTCTAAATACCATGAAGAGCATCCTTACTCTGTAACAGTGGAGGGCATTATATACAGCATTCATTACGACCCCGGGGATTCTACTTCTGACATGTTTGGCGGAAACAGCAACTGGCGCGGACCGGTATGGATACCTATTAATTTTTTGATCATACAATCTATCCGCAAATACGGTGAATTTTATGGCGATAATTTACTGGTAGAATATCCCGCAGGTTCAGGAGTGAAAATGAACCTGGATGCAGTAGCTGACGAACTAACGAAGCGCGTTATTTCTTTATTTGAAAAAGATGAAAATGGCAAGCGCAGGCTGTATGGCGAATACAACTGGTTTTACCAGCAACCGGGCAATGAACACCTGGTGTTGTTTTACGAATATTTTCATGGCGATAGCGGAAAAGGACTGGGGGCCAACCACCAAACGGGTTGGACGGCCCTGGTTGCCGAACTGATCAGTGAATATGGCAACAAGAAAAATGCAACGGCAGAGCTGGGGAAAAAGGAGGCCGTTGTTGCCCCGGTTAGCCTCAGTAAATAAAAACTATTCTTAGAAGATAAGATATGGATTCATCTTACTTGCTTTGCATTTCTTTATCATCCATATGAGAGAGCTTATAAGTATCATGTTTTATTAATTTTAATTTAATCACTTAATTCCTGGCAAAAATAGCCGGCCTGCTGTAATCTTTTTTCTATGGTATTGGGGGCAATACTGGAGCATTCAATACGCAGCACCTTATCAACGTCCTGCAGGTCTACGTTCCATTTAATAATCCCCTTTATATTTTGCAGGTGCGGCGCCAGGGCATTTACCCGCTTCCTGTTGCTCACATCGGTTTTAAAAACAAGAATTTCCATACACATAAGATTTTGATTTATTGAACTGTACTTGCCAGGCTCTTTAACAAGCCAGGTATAACAGCGTAGTTCTGATGTTTCATTGGTATATGGCACCGGCAAACCGCCATGGAAGAAAATATAGTTGCTGTCTCAAAAGGCTTGTCAGCCTGAACTATCGAGGGCTATCAATTTGGCAATCAAATTAGCCTTTTGAGACCGCAAACATATATTTGTTATTCAGTTTGTTATTCAGCGTTGTCTGTTTGTGTTGCAGATGGCCTTTTCCATCCACCACTGCAACGGCTTCTCCAGTCCTGTTTAAACTTTTCTCTTTCTTCCGGGCTCATGTTCATCCATTTTTCTTTCAT
>Ga0193753_10002159_pt1 | contig 15922 bp, 4 predicted proteins | sample H1c2metaG_FD_144925 | JGI IMG/M metagenome (GOLD analysis project Ga0193753, IMG submission 144925) | Soil microbial communities from a riparian zone of the East river system, Colorado, United States - H1c2 | ecosystem: Environmental > Terrestrial > Soil > Riparian zone | place: USA: East River... | reverse complement strand
CCATGGCGAGTCCCTCGATGTTGAAACCGGAGCCGTCGATCGCTTTCGGATCGATGCCCTCCGCCCCGCTCGCAGTCAGCTCGTAATAGTTGTTGCCCAGGCCGTGGCCGTTGGTCGCGTCCCAGTTCATCAGATCGAGTTTCAAATAATCGTAGCGACCGACGAACGACAGGCTGACGTTCGTGCCGCTGCCCGCGAGATCCGTGGCGAAGATCCGTCCGCGATTCGTGCGCACTTCGGCGTCCTGTGCGTGCGAGTGAGAACCGATCCAATAGAGGCGGTCGCCCACGCGAGTGGACGCTTCCAGATCGATCTCGCGCGGCGTGCCGTCATCGTAAAAATCGACGAGGCCGAGATATGGATTGAGATTGAACTGAACGAGGGCCGGGCCTGAATTGCTGCGGCTGAAGATGCGCAAAATCTGGTTCTCATCGTCGCCGGCAAACATGTAATTGGCGTCGATGGCCATCGCGGGCGAGCCGTCGCTCACGCCGGTGTGAAAGCGTCCGCCACCGCGATCGTCCCGCGACGCCGCATAGGCGAACTTCACTCTTCCCTCCACCGGGCCGCCGCTGATCGTGATGGTGATCGTCGAGTAACCGACATTCGTCGGAAAAATGGCGAGCGTGCGCTGGCTGCCCGTGCCGCTCAGGATGAGATTCGAGTCCGGCACAACCGTTTGATTGCTGCTGGTCGCGGTCACGATGAGCAAATTTTCCGGCGTGTCGGGATCAAAAAAGGTGAAGGAGATCAACGGAGTGGTTGGATCGTCGATCACGCTCGAGAACGGATTGAGCGGGCTGGTGGTGGGCGCGAGCTTGTTGAACGCGCCAATGGTGAGCGACGAGCCGTAAGGAAAAAAAGCGCTGCCGTCTTGCGCCGCGTAAGACACGGATTGCGGATCGCTCCCCGCGAGCGGGGCGTTGATCCAGGCCGCGGCGGAATTTGCCGCCGCGTTTCCCGGCAAGCGTGTGGCGGCATCGGGAATGCCCGCATCCTGCGTGAGCTTCGCGGCAGAATAAATTTCATCGCCGTCGCCGCCGTCGAGCCAGGCCACGGAATCGAGAATGGTTGTGCCCGGCGGCAGTCCTTCGAGTTTGCCGTTGTCGCCCGCGTCCAGATCGCTTTTTTGAACAACGGCCGCGGGACTGCTCACGAGCAGGAAACTCGCGCTGCCATTGCCGAGTGCGCCTCCGGGCTGGCTCAACTCCGAAGAGAGAAACACGCGGACGCCATTGGGAATCGTGTAGGGATGCCCATCACCCAGGATTACAAGCAGGCCGCTCGATCCAAGCTGCGTGCCGCTGAGGTCGAGGACGGCGGTGGCGGTGCCGGGATTCGCCTCGAGGTTTCCTTCGATGACGAGCAGGTAAACGTTTGTGAGCAAGGCATTGGGCGCGCCGAGCAACTCGACGAATTCATACGGCGCGTCTTCCGGCCCCGGCGGGTTCACTTTCAACTCATTGAGCAACACCGTGTCGTTCTCGATCACATTCAGCGAGACGGACGGGCCGGACATGCCCACTGGATAGTTCGCGTCCGCGCTGGCGATGACGGTGCAGGTCACGAGCACGGCGTGCGGCGAGGTGCTCACAATGTTGTCGTCCAGCGCGCGCACGGTGATCGCACGGGCGTTGGTGCTATTGAAAACAATGGAGTAGCCGGATGAAAAGCTGACACCGCCGTTGGTGCTGATCTGCCCTTGCGTGGATGCAGCGACTTGAACAGTCACGTTGCCACTCGGCATGGCGTTGAGCGCGAGGGTGAACGAATCCGTGCCGGAATCTTCCACGACGTCGGTGCTGCCGCCCGATTCGAAGACCACGAGAACCGGGATGTTGGGCGCGCCGAAATTCGCCAGTCCAATGTGATTCAACGGGCGGCCATCGTACGCGGAAGGCAGAGTGTCGCTCAGGCTGAGGCTTAAATTCGGCGCCACGCCGATCAGACTGTCGCCGACGACCCAGGAGGCCGCGAGCCAGTTCGTAGTGTGTCCCGTGCGGCCGACGTACGAGGGCGTGAATCCCATCGGCACGACAGTCCCGCTGCTGATTACCGTGGCTCCATTGCCCGGCGCAGTGGCGCGGCGGAAATTGATTTTGCCGTAGCCAATGTCGCCCGCGCCGTCGCTATCGAGAATGGCCACGGCGTCGAAAACATTCCAACTCGCGTAAAGCTCACCGTCCGGCGCGCCATCATTGTTGGGGTCAATGTCCGCGTCGATGGTGGGAAAGTTCGCGCTCTGAATGAGGAAGAACGTCACCGAAGTATTTTCTAATTCCGTTTGTCCGTTCTCACCGCGATGACGAATGGAACTGCTGCTGCCGTGGCCGAAGCCAGCGCCATTCGTGTTCACGAGCACGGTGGTATTCGATCCCACAGCGAACGAGTTCGAGTTTTGCAGCAGCGCGAGAAAGCCGTTGCCGCCCAGCCTCCGGCCCGAGAGATCAAAGACATTTTGGATCGTGCCGGGATTGCCATTCGTGTCGCCCTCGACCGCGACGAAGTAAGTGCCGGCGGCGAGCAGTGCGTTGGGCGTGCCGCGCAACTCGACATATTCGTGAGGCGTGTCGGCGCCGGGAGGATTGAAAAGAATCTCGCTGATCCAAACCTGGGCGTGAACGTCGACGGCAATTGAGAAGAGTGCCGCGAAAAGCCACGGCATCCACTGGCGTCCACGGTGTGTGTGTCTGGCCACAGCTTCGGATTAAAGCGAATGATCGACGGAAAAAGTGCTTGTCCCTTTCGTACGACAAACGGGCGATGAAGTCAAAGCAGCAGACGGTGTGGGTGATGCGTCTTTCCCAGTTCGCGGCGCACGCGGAGCGACGCGCCCTACTTTTCACGTCTCAGGCCTCGACTGGCCTCCGAGGGTTTTCAAGACACCCGGTTGCGGTCCGGCCTGCGTGAGCTATAGCTAAACAGGAGGAGGAAACAGCCACGAAACCATGGATAATCCATTGCGCATTCTGATGCTCGAAGATCGTCCCGAAGACGCCGCGTTGACGAAAGAGGCGTTGCGCAAAGGTGGGCTGCGCTTTTCCTTCGCCTGCGTGGACACGAAGGATGAGTTCGTTCGACAGCTCGACGAGCAGAAGCCCGACGTCATTCTTTCTGATCACGGCTTGCCTGCCTTCGATGGTTTTTCCGCATTGCGCCTGGTGAAACAGAAACACCCGGACCTGCCCGTCGTGTTTGTCACGGGCGCGCTGGGAGAGGAATTCGCCATCCGCACATTCGAAATGGGCGCGAGCGATTACGTGCTCAAGCATCGTCTTTCGGAACTCGCGCCCGCGGTGAAGCGCGCGTTGAGCACGGCGGAGGAAAGCCGCAGGCGCCGGGCTCAGGACGATGAGTTGCGGCGCAATGGCGAGCTGTTTCTCAACCTCCTCAATGGCGTCAAGGATTACGCGTTCTACATGCTCGATCCGCAGGGGCGCGTGACGACGTGGAACAAGGAATCCGAACGGCTGGAGGGCCATGCGGCAAACGAAGTGCTGGGCCGGCCCTTTGATGTCTTGTTTCCACCGGAGGACGTGGCGCGCGGCAAGCCCCGGCAACTCCTCGAGGCCGCGGCGCAAAAGGGCCGTCACGAAGAGGAAGGCTGGTGCCTGCGGCGCGACGGGACACGCGTCTGGATGAACATGGCGCTCACCGCCGTGCGCAATTGTCAGGGAACGCTCCAGGGATTCGTGAAGGTGGCGCGAGACATGACCGACCGAAAGAATTCCGAGGAAGCATTGCGGCGCAGCGAGGCGCGGATGCGCGGCATTCTGGAAACGGCGCTGGATGCCATCGTCGTCATGGACAGCAACGGCCTGGTCCACGAATGGAATCGCGCGGCGGAACAGATGTTCGGCCATGCGCGCGCGGAAGCGATGGGGCGCAAACTCAACGACCTGATCCTGCCCGTTTACCTGCGCGAGACCCACGAGCTGCGGCTCGCACAACACATGGTCGAAGGCCGCGGGTCACTTTTGAACCGGCGCCTCGACACGGTTGGATTGCGGGCCGATGGCTCGGAGTTTCCGATTGAACTGGCGATGACGGAGACCGGCTCCAATGGCGAGCGGATGTTCACCCTGTTCATTTGCGACATCACGGAACGGAAGCGGGCCGAGGAGGAAATTGGCAAGCTCAACGCTGGACTCGAAGAGCGCGTCCACAAACGCACCGAGCAACTGGAGCTGGCGAACAAGGAGCTGGAGGCGTTCAGCTATTCGGTGTCGCATGATTTGCGCGCGCCGCTCCGGCACATCACGGGCTTCGTGGAAATTCTGCAGAGCAGCGCCACTAAACTGGACGAGGAGAGCTACGGTTTTCTCAATACCATCGCGGAATCGGCGCGGCAAATGGGCCGGCTCATTGACGATCTGCTGGCGTTCTCGCGCGTGGGCCGCGCCGAGGTGCGCATGGCCAGCGTGAAGCTCGACAATATTGTCGCCGAGGCGATGCGTGAACTGCGCCGCGAAAGCGACGGGCGGGAGGTGCGCTGGGACGTGGGCCCGCTTCCGGAAGTTCATGGCGATCCCGGCATGCTACGCCAGGTGTTCATCAACCTTCTGTCCAATGCGTTGAAATACACGCGCACGCGCCCCGTCGCGTCGATCGAAGTGAAGGCCACCGAGTCAGCCGAGGATTACATCATTTCCGTGCGCGACAACGGCGTGGGTTTTGACAATGCCTACGCGCACAAATTGTTCGGCGTCTTTCAACGGCTGCACCCGTCGCATGAATTCGAGGGCACGGGCATCGGGCTGGCCATCGTACGCCGCGTGATCGCCCGGCATCGAGGACGAGTCCGAGCGGAAGGCGTCGTGGACCAGGGCGCCACTTTTTATTTCACGCTACCGAAGAACCCGCAACCGTTGCCGCCAATCTTCGCCGACTGATCGCGGCAACCTTCGCCTGGCCGGCCGTTCACGGTTTCTGTAACCGATAAAAGCCCGCCGCGTTCGTCGTGGGAATCATCAGCACGTTGAAGCCGTTTGTGATCAGCGGCGAACCGTCCACCAGTTGCCACACGCCGTTGTCCAACTGCGGCCGCCAGTGCAATTGATAGCCGGCGGCGCTCGCCGGCCAAGTCACACGAAACTGCCCATCCATGCTGCCCGCCGCGAGCGCGGGAAATGCGGACGCCAGAGCGTAGCCGCGGCCTTCCAGTTCCAAATTGAAACTCACATCCGAACTACCCGTGGAATTCTGGTGAATCTCCACCGCGACCACGTTCGTTCCCGGAACCGTATTCGTCGTGGCCAACGAGGTGACGAAGAACGTCGCTTCATCCGTGCTGCCGACTGAGTTCACTGCCGCCGTCGTGTAAGTGATGGCCGTGAGCGGCATGTTGCTCCGATACATTTCGCGACCGTTCAGCCACACTACCGCGCCATCATCGCGCAACAGGCGAAAAGTGAGATTCGTGAGAAAGGTGTTCGGCGGCACCACGAAGGACCGGCGGAAATAAGTCGTGATGCTCTTTACGGCCGCGTTCGAGCAGCAGATGACCGTCATCTCGGGCCGGCCATCCGGGAGATCCCCGTAGCCCAATTCCGCCGCGCCCGCTTCCCAGCCCGAGTCGTCGAAATTCTTCTGCGCCCAGTTCGTCCCCTGGTTCGATCCGTTATCGAGATAATTCCAAACCGAGCCGGCCGGCACCAAAACCAGAGACACCGGTTGATGACCCACGGTGATCTGCACTGGCGGCGAAGTGATGCTGTTGCCGAGATCGTCGATGGCGCGCGCCACAATCGTGTGCGCGCCCGTCGATGCGCCAGACCACGTGACGCGATAAGGAAAGGCAAGCGCCTGGCCGAAGTTGGTTCCATCGCTGTAGAATTCCACGGCGGTGAGCGCGCGCCCCGTGGCGGGACGGGCGTGGGCCGTGACTTCAATGGGCGTCTCCACGACTTGAATGGACTTGTTCGCCGGCGACCCGATAAAGACGCGCGCGTCGGTCGTTCCTTCCGCGTAGAGATTCAGATCGAAGCCCGCATCCGAAGATTCGATCGCCTGGTGCAACTCGGCGGCGATCACGTTCGTGCCATGCACGAGGCCGGAGCCCGATAGCGCGAGCGCGTAAGTCACGGGAATGGTTTCCTCCGGCGTTTGAATGCTGCTCGAGGGCGGAGTGGAAGCGCCGATCGTTCCAGCGGGCATGTTCGTGCGAAACACTTCCACACCATTCAGGTAAACCACGACGCCATCATCGCGGACGACATTGAAGAAGAACGTGTCGAGCGCCGCGGCGTTCGTGACCACGGTGGCCTTGCGGAAGTAATGCGTGATGCGGCTGGAATTCAGCAGCGTCGATTCGCCATCCCAGCCCCAGCCAAGGCGCGCGTTTCCAACCGGCCACGCGCTGTCGTCAAATCCGAGTTCCTTCCAGCCGTTGCCAACGGCCTCAGCATTGTCCCAATACGACCACGGCGCGCCAAAGCCGATGAATGACGTGAACACGGGCGCAATGGGCGCGGGCGCGGGACCAACCACGATCGCGACGGGAGGACTCGTCATGCGCTCGCTCGCGCCGAAGGTTGCCACCGCCGTCAGCGTGTGCGCGCCGGCAGCAGCGCCATTCCAGGTTGCGGAGTACGGAGCCACGCTCGCCTGCCCGACTTTATTCGCGCCGTCATAATATTCGACCAATGTGATCGCGCCGCTCGAACTGGAACCGTACGCCGTCAACGCGATTCCGGCCGGCATGTTGTAGTGCGCACCCTGCGCCGGGCTGGTGATGTAAATTCCATCCGTCGTGTTCGTGTCGCGCAGTCCAATCAGCGCGAGGTCGAAACCAAGATCGCTGCTGCTGATGCTGTCCTGGTGCATCTCGACCGCGATGGTGTTGATGCCTGAAACAAGCTGCGCCGTGCCCAGCAAAACATCGAGCGGTGTCGTCTCGTCACTCCCGCCAATCGCCGAGAGCGCGAGCGAGTTGTAACTCACCGGACCCGCCAGCAGGTTGGCGCGAAACACTTCGGTGCCATTGAGGTAAACGGCCGCGCCGTCATCGCGAATCAAACGCAGCAGCAAGCCGTTGAACGAAGCCGGATCGGTGACGGTAAATTTTTTGCGGAAGTAAGTGGACGTGTACTTGAAGGCCGCATTGGTGCCGAAACTCACGGTCGTGTTTTCCACATCGCCGTAGCCGAACCGCGCGGGCCCGGCCATCCATTGATTGTCGTTGAACGCGCCCGTCCTCCATGTCGTGCCGAGATTCGATCCGTCGTCGAGATACTTCCACACGTCACCGAACGAGATCAGCGCATCGCCAATCGGCGCGGGCAAAACCGTGATGCTCACCGGTGCGCTGGTGATCGACGCGCCGTCCGAGTCGTAAGCCACGGCGACAAGCGCGTGCGCGCCACCGGGCGGATTGCTCCACGCGAAAGAGAACGGCGAGACCGCGTCTTCTCCGATCTTCACGTCGTCCGCGTAGAACTCGACGTTCGTGATGGCAAGGTTTCCGCCCGCCACGACCTGAGCGCTGAGCGTGACACTTCCCGGCAGCGGAACAGTGCTGCCTTCAGCGGGCGATGCGAGCCAGCATCCGCGCCCACGGTTCGTGGAAGCCAATCCGCTCAGGCCGAGATCGAACGCCAGGTCAGAACTGTTCGCCGTGGCCTGGTGGACCTCGACTGCGATGACGTTCGTGCCGGGAACCAATTCGTCCGCTGGAACGGTGAAATTAAAATACGTGCTGCCATTGTCCGCCGCATTGGTGGCGAACATCGCGTAAGTGGGAGTCACTCCGGTCGTGATGTTGTCGCGCAAGATCTCCGTGCCGTTGAGATAAACCACCGCGCCATCGTCACGCGCGAGCAGCACGGTGAGATTCGTGACGGAGCCAGGATCATTGACCGTGAATGTCTTTCGAAAATAGATCGTGGGATAACGCGCGGTGCTCGGCCCGCCATTGATCACGGTCCCTAATCCTGTGTTTCCGCTGTTGAACCCGAGGCGCGCTGTGCCAGGCGTCCACGTGGCGTCATTGAAATTCAAATTCTGCCATCCTGCGGGCGCGGCGACAGTGCCGGACAGGTAGCGCCACACTGCGCCAGTCTGCACCAACGTCAGCGCGAGCGGCGGATCGACGGGCGCGCTTACCGTGATGCTCACCGGCGCAGAAGTGCGGCGCAGGCCATTCGCGTCCGTGCTGATGGCGCGCAACACGTGCAAGCCATCGGACGGATTGCTTAACACGGTCGTGTACGGCGCGGCGTCCACCGAAGCGAGAGCGCCGTCGTAAATCTCGACATTCGTCACGATCGCCGGCGCGCCGAACGCATTCGCCGTGATCATAATGTTTGTCGGGCTGGTGAACGCCGCGTTGTCCGCCGGACTGGCGATGTAAATGATCGTCGCCCGCGCCACGTTCATCGTAGATTCCCCCGTGAGAAACAGATCGAAGGTGATGTCGCTGCTGTCCACGGCATCCTGATGCACCTCTGCGGCCAGCACGTTAGCGCCCGCCATGAGGAGCGAAGATGGCACTCCAGCCGTAAACCAGGTTTTACCGTCGTCGGTCGCGTTGTCGGAAGCCAGCATGTTGTAGAGCGCGCCGGCCGCGAGGTTGTTGCGGAAAATTTCAACGCCGTTGAGATAGACGGCCGCGCCGTCGTCGCGCAGGACGTGGACCACAAGATTGGTCAGCACGGCTGGATTAGCGATGTTGAAGGTCGTTCGATAGTAGTAAGTAATGTGTTTGTTGCCCGGCACTCCGCCGAAGCTGTTGGTGGTCGTTTCATCGCCTTCGCCGTAGCCGAATTGGGATCGGCCGCTCGGCCACGTTGCATCATTGTAATTTGTAGCTCTCCAAGCCGTTCCTAAGTCGATGCCACTATCGAAATACTTCCAGATAGCGCCCGTGGCGAGGAGCGTGACGGGCGGCGCGGAAGTACCGACGATGAAATCGATGTTCTGCGCGCTCGGCCCGAGGTTCACAGGATTGCCGAAAAAGGGATGCACGAACTCCACAGCGCCGCGCAGCGGTTCGAGGGCCGAAACGGTGTAGCTCCCCGCGCTCAAACCTGGAATCACATAGCTCCCGTCCGCGTCGGCGAAAACCGATCGGGAGCCGGCGGTAATCAGCGCGCCGGACATCGGCTGGCTGCGCACGTCCGTCACGTGGCCGCTGATGCGGAACACCGCTGGGTTCCCGACGCGCACCACCAGCGTGTGCTGCGCTGTGCCGCCGCGCATGTCGCTCACGACGCAACGCACGGCGTATTCGCCGACGCTGGCGAAGTTATGCGTCTGCGTGAATTTATTGTCGGAGGAATAACTTTCCGCGCCATCGCCGAACTCCCAGTAGTACGCCAGCGTGTCGCCATTCGGATCGCTCGCGGTGGCTGTGAAGGTCGCGGCCTGGCCCACACCCAGCGTGAACGTGCTGGCGCTCAACATCGCCGTGGGCGGCAGGTTTCCCGGTTGCGCTCCCGCGACCGCCACCACGTCGATGGATTCCGGGTAGGTGTTCCCCTTCCCCACTGGCGTGAAGTGAAAATTCAAATTGGGATCGCTGAAGGTGCGCCCGATGACGACGGCGTTGTTGCCCGCGTCGCCGCGCAGCCGCACATCGAGCAGATGGCTGCTCTCGTTGCCGTTGCGGGTCCAGAGCAATTGCACGCCATTCATCAGCGCGGCGGAACCTGTTTTGCGCTGGCGAAATTGCAGCCAGTAATTCTCCGAAGCGCTGCGGACGAATTTCAATCCTCGCACGCCGACGCCGTAATCCAGATCGAAACAGTAGAGGCGGTAGCGATTGCTGCCCGTGGCCGGAATGGTGGTGATGTCCGCGTTGCTGATCCAGCCGAGATGATTTTTGTAGCGCGAGTTGTATTGGTTGGGATTGCCGCCGCCGCCCATCGGATCGTTGTTGTCGCCGTACTCCTGATTCTGGCCCGCGCCGATCATGCTCTGCAACGCGGTGTCCCAAAAATTCGCGTGATTCAAATCGAGGTTGTGCCCGAACTCATGGCTCGAGACGGCGGCATCAAAGCAATTGTTCGCGAGATGAAAGCCGACGCCGCCCACGTAACCGAGGCCGCAGTAGGACGCCGACGGCAGACCATCCGTGACGTAATAGACGAAGTCATACTTGCTCAGATCGTAGCCGTTGGTGCTGGCCGCCGCGCGCGCGAATTGCCACACGGTGCCGTTGCCCAATCCGGAGGAGTAAGTCGAAACGCTGCCGTCCATGAGCAGTTCCTTCGAAATATCGGAGCCTTGGCCCAGCGCCGCGAACCGCAGTTTGCCGTAGGACATCTGCCACATGTAGTTGCTGAAGTTATTGAAGTGCGTGATCGCGGCGTTCGTCGTCATCGCCACGGCGTGGTCCGACCAATACGGGCGCAGCAGGAACATGCGCTTGCGCCCTTCGGTGTAACTCGACTCCGCGGTGGCCAGGCTCGCGCCGGTCGGCGTGCTCAAGCCGGCCGCGGCCACGGCACCGCTGGCCCATTGCTCAAGGTGCGACGTTCCGCAAAACGTGATCACCTTGCCGCCTACTTCCGCCGCCGTTTCGGTATTTTTCTCGAGCCAGGAATTGCCGGAGACCGAGCACAACACGTCCGCGGGTTCGGCATCATTTGTGGCCGCGGTTTGTTTTCCTTCCGACTTCTTCGCCGCGCTCGACCCGATCTTTTTCGACGAGCGCCGATGCTTAATTGCCTCGACCCCCGACCGGGCGAGAACACGAACTGGACTTGGATTCAACGCCAGGATCTTCGTGGCTTTGACCAATGGATTGACCGGCGGCTGGGTCGCGGCGCTTGCGGGAACGGAAAATCCGTTCAGTGGCACGTTGTCCTTGGTCACGTAGCGCAACCCCTGGCCGAAGGTGAACGCATGATAAGTTTCCTCTTCGATCGTGGCAGTGCGAAAGGTCGATGGCAGCTCACTCGGCTGCCCGTAAACCGGGAGCGTTCCCATGACGGCAAAATCGCCGGCGTCGTTCACCGGGGTTTCGATCAGTGCCTGCATCGATGCGGGCAGTTGCTCGCGCACGGCCACGGGCAGCGCCAATTCCACGGCTCGTTCCGTATTCCTCTGAACCATGTCCGCCATCGCTGTGAGCCGCGCTTGCGCCAGGAGCTTTCCTTCCGCGTCCAACATTTTCTTCGTCGCATCGTCCGCTGATTCGTAGCGCTTCAGCCATTGCTCGAAGGCAGCGAACTGCGGCTCGCGCATGGGGTCGGGCTGCACGCGCATTTCACTTTTGATGATGACGAGGGTGTTGGATCTTATCGCGGCAGAATTCTGTGAACTGTCTGGCGCGTTTGCTCGTCTGGAGATGGAAGGGCCACGCGGCTCTGACTCACCCGGGGCGACGGTTGAAGGACGAGGAAAACAAAAAGGAAAACAGCGGCGAGGCATACCCATCCCAGGAGTCGTTTGAGTTTCATGAGTTCCGCGCAGTTTCAGCGGGCCAGAGCGAGACCGCAAGTTCGATCCCGGCGCGGAGGGCACTTACGGATGCTTCAACTTTGAAACATCGTACGTTTGCGATCAATTGACGCGCCGGAGAAAATCCCTCAATCTCACCCGCCAATGCGACTCACGAAAATCTTTTGCGCGCTCGTTTCATCGCTCACCGTGGCGGCTTCCGCCCAAGTAGTGACGCAGACGCCTGCTCCGCCCGCCGAAAATACCGAGCAGCTCCGTGATGCGGTGCGCAGGGCCTTGCAGCCCGATGCGCCGTCCGCGCCAGCGGTGACGACTCCGGCGGCCGCGCCCGCCGCGCCCGATTACCGAGCGACACCGGCCGCGCGCACAATGAACGTGGGCAGCACCAACGTCACCGTAGCGTCGCTCACGCTACAGGACGCCGTCCATCTCGCGCTCATCCACAATCGCGATTTGCAGGTGCAGCGTTACAACCCAATCATTTCCGAATATGACCGGCGCGCGCTCTACAGCTATTACGATCCGACCTTCAGCAGCGGCGTGAGCCGGAACAACACCGAGCGCGAAGGCGGCGGATTCAACCCGCAGACCGGCGCATCATTTCCCGCGACGCGGACGGAAACGGACAACCTCAACGCGGGCCTCGCGGGCGTGCTGCCCACCGGCATGCGCTACGACGTCGGGCACAGTATGACTCAGGTGGACGCGAAGCGCCCGTCTCTCATCGGCACCAATCAATTCGGGGCCATCTTCGGCAAGGATCGCTCCGTCTCGTGGGAGTCCGACGCCGCGATCACCGTGACGCAGCCGCTACTGCGCGATGCCTGGATCGATGCGCCGCGCCTGCAAATCAAACTCGCCCGCCGCAACGTGCGCATCAGCGAACTCACCCTCGAGCGCGAAATCATGCGCATCGTGACGCTGGTCGAGCAGGCGTATTATGAATTGATCGGCGCGCGGGAAACGGTCCGCGTGCGCGAGGCGGACGTGGCGGTGAAGAAACAGTTTTACGACGAGAACCGCCGTCGCGTCGAGGTCGGCACACTGGCGCCACTCGAAGAAAAGCTGGCCCAGTCCGAACTCGCGCTCTCGGAAAGCTCGCTCATCACGGCGCGTAATGACGAAATCAGCGCGGAGGCCATCTTGAAAGGTTTAATCCGCGACGATTTCGTCAATCAACTGAGGGTCCGCCTGGAGCTGACCGACAAACTCATCGCCGTTCCCGTCGGCGTCGATCTGTACGAAAATTTCCGCCTCGCGGTGGAGAAGCGTCCCGATCTTCAGGCCAACCGCCTTAACCTCGAAAAGCAACAGCTCCAGCTCAAGTTCGATTACAATCAGTTGTTTCCGCAGTTGGATGTCTTCGCGAGCTGGGGCGTGAATGGACTCGACCAGAGTGCCAGCGGCGCGCTCGACGATCTGGCGAAGAGGCGTTTCCAACAGGACAGCTACGGATTGGCTCTGTCGTTTCCCCTCTGGATGCAGGGGCCGCGCAACAATTATAAAGCTTCTAAAAACGCGAAGGCCCAGGCCATTCTTGATCTGAAACGGTTTGAGGAAACGATCATCCAGGATGTGGACTTCACCGTGCGGCAATTGCGCACCCAATGGTCCTTGATCCCGCTCACCCGCGAACGCGTGGCATATCAGCAGGCGGCGCTGGAGGCCGAACGGAAGAAACTCGAATTCGGAAAAAGCACGAGCTTCGAAGTATTGAAGATCGCTTCCGACCTGACCTCCGCGCGCTTGAACGAGATTATCGCCGTCAAGAATTACAACCAGTCGCTGGCGGAACTGGCGTATCGCAACGGCACGACGCTGGAGCGGCAACGCATCGATCGCCCCGAGCGCCCGAACCAATGATTCATCAGTTGAAACAGGGCCGCCGTGCCATGACCTTTCGCAGTATGAAAAGGCAGATCAACAAAGTTCAACCGGGACTCGTGGTATCAGGCCAGGGCATGGGCGGAGGACAAATGGAAGGCCCGCTCGAAATCATGTTCGCCGGTATCATCGGCGCGCTGGCCGGCTTTGTGTGTGGACTGCTTTTTGGCTCCCTCGCCCGCATCTTCACGCTGAACCGCGTCAAAGGAATGATTGGCGGCAGCCACTGGGCCGCCTACGGCGCGGGCGCCGGAGCGCTCGCCCTGGCTATGGTGGAGTTGTTGACTTGAAACCGAGCCGTCCTCCGTTCGGTCTCTTTATTGCTTTCTGTTCCACCGGCATGGCTACGGCTACGGCTAGGCTACTTTAGACTGAAATCGTTGCGGCCTATTGCTGAAGCACAATGCGGTAGATCCGCTGCGTGTTGGTCCCCACGGTGTCAGTCAGGATCGCGTTCGTCCCGCTTCCGACAATGTTGGTGGATAGCAGTGTCCATGTTCCTTCCGACAAATCGCTTTTGTATTCCACGTCGTACGTCCGGCCGGCGATCGCGTTCCAGTTCAACGTCACGATGTTATTCGATACGGCGATGTGAGCGGTTGGAGCCGGCGGTGTAATAATCTCGCTGACGTGGATCGTGACGGCGAAGGAATCACTGCGCGGTGGCATTCCGTTGTCCGTTGCGCGCACGCGGACGCTGTAAACGCCGGGGCCGTGGGACTCATCGGGCGTCCACGTGAACACACCGTTAGTGGGACTAATGGAAGCGCCGGCCGGCAAACTTTCCGCGTCCAGACTGAACGCCAATTGCTGCGCCGGAAAGTCCGGGTCCGTCGCGGTCATCACGAAAGTAAGCACCGATCCTTCGCTGACGAACTTGTCCGCGGTCTCCGCCACCACGGGCGCGTTGTTCGTCTTGAACACCGTGATGGTGAAACTCTGCGTCGCGCTCAAAGATGGAACTCCATTGTCGGCAACGATGACCGTGATCGGGAAAGGATTTCCGCCGTCGCTCTCGCTGGGCACCCAGTTGAACCCACCGTTGGCCGTTCCAATCGAAGCTCCCGCCGGCGCGCCGGCAGCAAGTGACCAGGTCAACGGTTGCGCCGGCACGTTGGCGTCGCTGGCGGTGGCCGTGAACAGCAGCAATTCATTTTCCGCAACGATCTGGTTCGCGATTGGCGCGAGCAGGGGCGCGATGTTCATCTGCGGAATCATGTTGGCCGCGCGCGGCGTGAAGTTGGTCAGGAACTGAATCGAGGCGTTGCCGTCGGGAAACCTGCCCATGCTCACGTCGCTCGTTTGGCCGCTAAAGGTCACCGCATCGATCTGGATTCCATCCGGCGTGAACAGGCCGATGGCTTCGCCGCTCTTCGAGAGTTTGAAGTTCACGTGCAGGTCACCATTGGCCACGGCATTCTGCGCCGACTCGCTGTCCGCCCAGACCAGCAGATAACCGTGCGGCGCGATCGAGTAGCCGGACGGAATCTCGAATTTGAATTTATTCGTCAGCGTGCCCGTGAGGTAATAACCAGCGAGGCTCACGGCGTTGCTGCCGGGATTGTACAGTTCGAACCAGTCCTCGTAATTGTTGTCCGCCGGATCGGCCAGCGCGCTCACGTTGTCCGCCATCCATTCGTTGATCGAAACAATCACGGGCGGCAGCGTGCCGTTATTGGTCGCGCCGGGTGTGACAAAATAAAACTCCTGCCGCGCGAATGGCTGGCCGTCGGGAAACGAACCGTAGGAATGATCGAGTCCCGCCGTGTAATTCACGTAATCCACCACCTGCGTCTGGCCGTTGAACATCCGCGACATCACCACGGACCCGACGCCTGCCGGAAGACGGAAGCTCGTGTGCAATTCATTGTTCGTCGTCTGCGCAGGCTCGCCGTCGCAGAACACAACGAGGAACTGTCCGGCGTCCAATGTCGTGCTGGCGGGGAATGCCCAACTCGTGAGGTTCGCATAATCGTGTGAGAGGAAAAGATTCGTGAGCACGACTGCGTTCGTGCCGGCGTTGTAAATCTCAATCCACGGCTCACGTCGGCCGGCGCTGTCGAGAATTCCGCTGAGATTGTCCGTCTGCACTTCGTTGATCCAAAGCGTCGGGAACGGGGACAGGATGGCCATGCCTGTGTTCGCCACGCCGGGCGTGAGGGTGTTCGTGCCGGCGCTGATGAGCATGGGAGGCACGTAATTCGAGGGCGTGATGAAGATGTTGATGTTCGTCGGGCCATTGGCCGGCCCGGTGGTGAGGCCCGAACTATTCAGGATGCGCACGTAAAGGTTTGTCGCGGAATTCGTCGCCCAATACCAGAAGCTCAAGGTGGCATTGGTGCCGCGCGGCAGTTCCGCAACAAATTGATAGAGGACGCGATTGAACGAACTAGCCACGAGGCCGGGCGTGGTGCCGATAATTTTCAACGCACCGTTCCCCGAGTGCGCCAGATCGCTGACGATGAGTGAGTCGGTGTAGTTGGTCCCGAGAAACCAACTGTTGGTAATGGTGGGATCATCCAGCAGCGGCGATTCGAAATCGCCATTGCGAACGTAGTTGGAACCGACGGCGGCATTGGTCCCAATCACGACCGACAAATCATCGATGAGCGCGCTGCCTTCCTCACCGAGAAAA
>Ga0193753_10002158_pt1 | contig 15928 bp, 8 predicted proteins | sample H1c2metaG_FD_144925 | JGI IMG/M metagenome (GOLD analysis project Ga0193753, IMG submission 144925) | Soil microbial communities from a riparian zone of the East river system, Colorado, United States - H1c2 | ecosystem: Environmental > Terrestrial > Soil > Riparian zone | place: USA: East River... | reverse complement strand
CCGGACGTAGAGCTCGCGGATGTCGAGCTCGTTGCCGTAGCGCGTGCCCGACTGGTAGGGGACGTCGGTCTCCGAGGTCCCGTCCGCCGGATTCGAGTCGGTCGAGAACGTGGTCGTGTTGAGCCGGCCGCGCACGTCGGCGCGGAAGTAGCCGCGCGACCCGCCGATGTGCTTGGCATCGAGCTGCGTGCGCAGGTCGGTGAAGATGCGGTCGACCGGGCTGGCCGAGAACTGCGGCGCGTCGATCGACGACGGCGGAGTCCCGTTCTCGCCGTCCTCGCGGTAGTAGAAGGTGGTCGACGTGAAGCTGCCGTCGTAGACGGTGCTCTGCTGCTCCTCCTCGCCGACCGGGCGATCCGCGAAGAAGCGGTCGGTGCCGAGCTTCTGGGCCGACGCCGACGCGGCGAGCGCCGCCACCAGCGCCATCGATCCGGCGAGGCGCGCGACCGTGGGCCCCAGTACCTCTAGCGACATACCGACTCCCGCCCGTAGGTGGTTCCCTGGACCGGCGCGGCCGGGCGCCACGTGTTCGGGTTGTGGCACAGCCCGCACTGCACCGTGCCCGCCACGTGCGCGATCTGGTTGGCCGCCCGCATCTGCTCGCCGTGGCAGCCGTAGCAGGTGGGCGACAGGCCGCCGAAGTTGCCGGTCTTGTGGCAGTCGTAGCAGGGCAGCGTGCGGTGCAGCCCGGTCAGGTTGCAGCCGACCGTGGTGTGGTCGAACTTGGCCGGCGCGAACGACCACTGGGAGTGGCACTCCCCGCACCGCGGCGACAGCGAGTTCGAGTGGATGTCGTCCTGCCGGTGACAGTTGATGCAGAAGTTCCCGGTGCCGGCCAGCGGGCGGAGGTTGTCCCCGTGGCAGCGCTTGCACGGCAGGTTGTCGTGCTGGCCGCGCAGCGAGAAGTCACCGACGTCGTGCTGCGGCGCGACGTCCTTGAACGTCTTCGTCGAGTGGCAGCCGTCGCAGGTGGTCCCGTACTGGCCCTTGTGCACCGCCGGCTCCGGGTGACAGGCGCCGCCGCCGAAGCAGTCCTTGGGCCGCGGCTTGAACGTGATCGACGGGTGGCACTCGGCGCACCGCGTCTTCAGGTGCGCGTCCTCCAGCTTGTAGTCGGCCTGCAGGTTGTGGTTGAAGACGTTGACCCCGGTCTCCAGGTGGCACTCGCCGCACTGGTCACCCAGCTTGCCCCGGTGGGCGTCGTCCTTGGCGTGGCAGCCGACCGCGGCGCAGTCGCGCGGCGTGTTGGCGTAGATGCGCCCCGGGTGGCAGTCGTCGCACTTCGGGACCTTCCGGTGCAGGCCGTTGAGCGGCCACTTGGTGTCGTCGCTGTTGTGGTCGAAGCGGGTCGCCTCCCAGCGGCCCGGCTCGTGGCACTTGTCGCACTGGTCGCCGAGGCTGCCCTTGTGCAGCGAGTCCTCGTGGCACCTGACCCCGCACTGCTTGGGCGTGTCCTTGAACTCGCTGTCCTTGTGGCACTTCTCGCACGCGACGCCCGCGTGCTTGAAGTTGAGCGGCCAGCGGCCCTGCGGGCCGTGGATGCGGTCCGAGCCGGCCTGGGTCATGCGGATGCTGCCGGCGGTGAAGTGACACTCGAGGCAGGTCTGGACCAGCTCGCGCTGCCCGCCGGGCCCCTTCTTGAACAGCGGCTTGCTCTTGGGCTGATCGGTGAACTCGTTGTTGTGCACGTTCACGTGCTCGTGACAGCTCATGCAGCGCTCGCCGTGGCTGGTCTTGTCCACGAAGCGCTCCCACTGGTACGGCTCCTTGCCCCGGTGGCAGCTGCGGCACGCGATGAGGCCGTGCTTGCCCTGCAGCGGGAACCTGGTCCGGGCCCCGTGGTTGAAGCGGTTCGGCTTCCAGCTCGACTCCGGGTGGCAGTCCTCGCAGGCCGGCAGCGGCCGGCCGAACGCGGCGAACCGGTCGCGGTGCGGGTTGTCGTTGGCGTGGCAGTTGGCGCACGCGCGGTCCGGCTTGCGCTCGCCCAGCTGCTTGGTGTGGCACTTGTAGCAGGTGAGCTTGCCGTGCGCGCCGGCCAGGCTGAACCGGGTGCGCGCCAGGTGATTGAAGTCGAACCGCTTGAGCGAGCGGAAGGTCGGCGAGTGGCACCAGTCGCACGCCTTCTTGTCGAAGAGGTGGCCGGTGTGGGACGACACGTGGCAGCCGGTGTTGCCGCAGTTGCCCGGCCGCTTGCGCTTGAGGTTGAACTGCGACTTCGGGTGGCACTTGCCGCACGCGACGTCGGCGTGGGCGCCCTCCTGCGGAAACTCGGCGTCGGCCTTGCTGTTGTGGTCGAAGTCCATCCGCTCGCGGCGCGGCTTCCACGCCACCTCGGTGTGGCAGCGCTCGCACCGCATCATGGGGCGGCGGTCGAACTGGTGCGGATCGTCGTCCTTGTGGCAGCTGCCGCACTCGCGGCTCTCGCCCAGGTAGGTCCGCCTGCCGCCGCTGTTCTTGTCCTTGTGGCACTCCGCGCACTCGAGCACACCGTGCTTGTCGCGCAGCGGCCAGCCGGTCAGGGCGTGGTTGAACGTCTTCTCGCCGCCCTTGATGGTGCGCCAGCCCATGATGTCGAAGTTGCGCTTCTTGTGCTCGACGTGGCAGGTCTCGCACTTGCGGCCGCGCACCGCGCCGGACGAGTGGTAGCCCTGGCCGGCGTCGATCCGCTTCTTCAAGTTCTCGTGGTCGTGGCAGCCGAGGCACTTGTCGTTCGACAGCGCCTTGGACCCGCTCACGTGACAGTCGTTGCAGCGGGCCTGATCGTCGAGGTTCTTGTGCTCGGTGGTGAGCGGTCCCGGCGACGAGGTGAAGAAGTCCTGGTCCTGCCCCTGGGCCACGGCCAACGGCGGGCCGGCGCCCTGGTTGCCGCGCGGCCACATGACCGCGACGAGCAGCCCGCCGGTCGCCATGAGGCCCAGGAGCGCGATTCGATGGAGTTTTGCTCTCCGCATGGGGCAGCGCGCCAGTCTACAACGAGTACTGGAAGGCCAACCAGATGTGCACGGCCGAGATACCAGCCATCACGATGCTGAACGGCACGTGCACCTTCTTCCATGTGTGCAGCAGCAGCTGCGCGCGCGGGACCAGCACTCGCCGCCGCTCGAACAGGAGCAACCGCCCGGTCCGCTGCGACAGCTCTCGCGCGACCTTGCGCGGCACGTTGGCGCGCGCGAACAGCGCCCGCCGGTGCAGCCAGCGCGCCGGCCGGCCCACGTCCTGCAAGACGATCCACCAGAACGCGCCGAGCAGGCGCGCGCGCTGTCCGACCATCATCGCGCGATCGCGCTGCGCCCCCAGCATGCGGTCGGCCTCGCCCGTCGCGGCCGGGTACTGCGAGCGCAGCCGGGTGAACGCGCGCTGGTGGTCGAGGTCCTCCAGCTCTCGCCCGTTCAGGAGATCGGGCACCTGCGTGTAGAGGTAGCGCCCGATCACGCCGGACACGACCACGATGATCATGCTCCAGAACGCCGACGACACCCAGTTGTCGAGCTTGAGCGCCGAGTGCAGCAGGATGAACATCGGCCCCATCGTCCCGGCCATCATGTGGAAGTCGAACCACATGGTGTTGGACGCGATCCGCCGGAACACCCGCAGGCGGCGGAGCGGCGCGTACAGGACCGAGATGAGCATCAGGATCGCGCCGACGTAGCCGCAGTTGACGGCCAGGTCGGTGCCGGCCCGGAACCCGACCTTCAGCTGCGCGATGACCGGCTCGAGCCCCTCGTTGCGCAGCATCACGTACTCGAGCGAGCTGGTCGGCTTGTACAGGCGGAGCATGATCTCGGCCAGGGCCAGGAACCAGGCCGCCAGCGCGATGCCCCAGAACAGCACCGGAGCCAGGCGCCCGCGCCGCACCTTGGCCATGCCGGCGTCGCGCACTCCGACGCCCTTGGTGAACGGCTCGGGCGGCAGCATCTCGGCGTGGTTGAGCGCCATGTCCTGGCCGAAGCCGGCCTTGGCCAGCGCCGCGGCCGCCGGCGACCGCTCGCGGAACAGATCGTACGCGTTGATCTCGATGAGCGAGCCGGTCGGGCAGGCCGAGACGCACGCCTGGTCGCCGTACTGGGCGCAGTGGTCGCACTTGTTGGCAATGCGGCGCGGCCGCGCGATGCGCGCCTTGCCGGGGCCGAACTTGAGCGATCCGTCCCCCTCCAGCCGCATGCGGAACCCTTCGCGGTAGTTGGGGTTGGAGGGGTCCTCGACGTCGATCATCTCGATCGCGCTGTACGGGCACGACTTCGAGCAGAGCGTGCAGCCGACGCACGAGGTCTCGTTGATGACGACCTCGCGGATGTCCGGGTCGTACTTGATCGAGTCGTACTCGCACGGGTCGATGCAGCGCTGGTCGCTGCAGGTCCGGCAGGTGAAGACGAAGTCGAGCATCCCGATCTGGTAGCCGCCCAGGGTCAGGCGCTGCGAGCCGTAGCGGTCCTCGCACGCCTTCTCGCACAGCTTGCAGTCGATGCAGCTGTCGAGCTGGCGCACGCGCACCATCTCGCCCGACACCGAGATGCCGTGGCGGATGAAGAAGTCGAGGATCTCCTGCTTGACGCCGGTGATGTTGCGCAGGCGGTCGCGACCGACCTCGATCGCGCGGCGCAGACGCGCCTCGAAGAACGGGTAGCGGACCGCCATCTCGGCCACCGCCGCGTGCGAGATGGAGATCACCTCGGACGGGGCCAGGGTGTAGAAGGCGACGTCGCCGCCGGCGCCCGACATGAGCGCGGCGGTGTTGAAGATGTCTCCCTCCATGAACGTCGCCAGGTTCTTGCGCGCGTCGCGCGCGAGCGGCGGCGGCTGCAGCGCGGAGAGCTCCTCGCGCTCCTCGCTGGTCATCTTCTCGAAGCGGGCCTGGTCATCGACCCGGTGGGCGAGGACCCCCGGGTCGAACACGCCGACCCCGAGCTGTCCCGCGGCGACCAGGAGGATGCGCGGGCCGCTGCCCGCGTCCTGACTCGACACGGTGTACGGATCGGCCACGAAGTGGTCGCGGTCGTACTGACGACGATCGACGTCACCGGCGGCGATGGCTCCCCACAGCTCCGGGTTGGGCACTCCCTCGAAGACGGGGATGCGCCGGAGCGCGCGGTAGGCGTCCTCCAGCGCCGCTTGCGCGGGGCTGGGGGGCGGCCCGCCCCGCTCGCTCATCACTTCCTGCATGGCGTGAGGGCCTCGCTGGTTGTCACTGGAGAGTCCTGGCTCCACGGGGTATCGTGCGAGAAGCAAGCGGCGTGCACGGGCACGGAGTCGCTTCGGTCCGAACCATTTCCATATCTTGTCCCACGAAAGGCCGGAGCGCGCGGAAGTGACCGGGGGGTTGGCTCCCCAAGCGCCGTGCAGGGCTGCAGTGGCACGTCGCGGACTTACGCTGCTCCCAGTCGCTACTGTACTGTGGCTCGCCGGCGGGGGGCAGACCGCGGCGGCCGGCTCTGGCCAGAAAGTGCGCGTTCGGGGGCAAGATCCGGATCCTCCGTCGCATTTCGTCGCGCTGGGGGCACTCGGGGGGGCAGTCAGGACGGAGGGCGCGTGGGACACCAGCTTCGGCGGCGAGATCGCCGTCGGTGAGCTCCGGCAGCGCGGTGCGCTCGCCGCCTGGGCGTTCGTGATCGGGTTCTCGACCTACTCGGAGCGCGATGGCGGGCGGGTGTCGGGCGAGGTCGCGGCGGGGACCCGGTGGCTGGGCGGCATCCTCGTCGGCGCATCGGCCGGTCCGGTGGTGGCGCTCGACCAGTTTCGGCGACCGCGCTGGGGCGGCGAGGGCTCGCTCTGGCTCTACGCCGGCCTGGTCCCGTACGTGCGGATCGGAGCGATTTCCGACGGAGGCGGGTTCGTGGACATCGGCGTGCGCATCCCGCTCCCCCGCGGTGCGCTGGTAGGCCGCGCGAAGAGATCCCGTGCTGATTGCGGCCTGGAGAGTTGACAGTTTCAGCTCAAGTAGGGATAACTCCTATCTCGCTGTACCGGGGCGTAGCGCAGTCTGGTAGCGCACATGGTTCGGGACCATGGAGTCGGAGGTTCAAATCCTCTCGCCCCGACGACCAAGGAACGATGCGATTCTCTGAAAAGGTGTGTCGTCACGGAGATCGTGAACCGTGCCTCAGCTCAGTATCCTCGTCGTCGACGATGACCATGACGTCCGCGAGTACCTGCGCGATTTCCTGACGTCGGAGGGATACGGAGTAGCGGTGCTCGACGACCCGACCGGGGTCGTCGATGAGCTCAAGCGCGGCGACTACCACGTCGTCGTGCTCGACCTCATGATGCCCAAGCTGTCGGGCATCGATCTCCTGACCCGCATCCGGGAGGTCGATGACGACGTCGCGGTCATCATCCTGACCGGGTTCCCGAGCCTGGAGACGGCCGCCTCGTCGATCGAGCACGACGTCTCCGCCTACATCCGCAAGCCGTTCGCGGTGAAGGATTTCCGCGAGGCGATCCAGCGCATCGCCAAGAAGAAGGGCCTGCTCCTGCGCGGCGAGGACGAGCTCCTCGCCACCATCGGCCGGACCATCCGCGAGCTGCGCAAGTCGCGCGGGCTGACCCTGAAGCAGATGGCGCGGCGGACCGACCTCTCGGTCTCGCTGCTGTCGCAGATCGAGCGCGCCGAGTCGTGCGCGTCGGTCTCGTCGCTGTTCAAGGTCGCGACCGCGCTCGACGTGCGGATCACCGAGCTGTTCGGTCAGTACTGAGCCGCGGTGGCGCGCTCGCGGAGCGCGGCGATCGTGGCGGCGTAGTCCGGCGTGTGAAAGATGCCGCTCCCCGACACGATGACGTCGGCGCCGGCCGCCGCGACTCGATCGACGTTGTCGACCTTCACCCCGCCGTCCACCTCGAGGGCGACGTCGAGGCCGAGCGCGGCCACGCGATCGCGCAGGGCGCTCAGCTTGGGTAGCGCCCCCGGGATGAACTTCTGCCCGCCGAAGCCGGGGTTCACGCTCATGACCAGCACCATGGAGAGCATGTCGAGCACGTGCTCGACGGCGTCGGTCGGCGTGGCCGGGTTGAGCACGACGCACGGCTTCTTGCCCAGGTCGCGGATGCGCTGCACGGTCCGGTGCAGGTGCGGGCAGGCCTCGGCGTGGACGGCCAGGATGTCCGCCCCGGCGGCGGCGTAGTCGTCGAGGTAAGCGTCGGCGTTCGCGATCATGAGGTGGACGTCGAGCGGCAGCGAGGTGTTCCGCCGGACCACCTCGACGATCATCGGGCCGATGGTCAGGTTCGGCACGAAGTGGCCGTCCATGACGTCGACGTGGATGAGGTCGGCGCCGGCGGCGGTGATGGCGCGGATCTCCTCGCCGAGGCGGCCGAAGTCGGCCGACAGGATCGAGGGCGCGATGGCGATCGGGCGCGGCACCGGGTGACCTTACATCGAAACCGACACCGTCGCCGAGGGTGGCGACCCGGCGCTCAGGAGCGGCGGCGCAGGCGGGCGGCGAAGAAGGCGTCGGCGTCGTGGCGGTGCGGCCAGGTCCTGACCTGGTGGCCGCCGGTCTCGATCGCGCCCCAGTCGACCGCCGGATCCGGCTCGGGCGGGACGTGCTCGAGCTCGTGGTGGGCGGCGAGCAGATCGTGGATCTGGGCCGGTCCCTCCGCGTCGGTGAAGGTGCAGACGCTGTAGACCAGCACGCCGCCGGGGCGGAGGCGCGGCCACAGCGCGGCGAGCAACCGGCGCTGGAGCGCTGCCAGCTCGGCCACCTGCGCCGGCGAGCTTCGCCACTTCAGCTCCGGGTGCCGGCGAAGGACGCCGAGCCCGCTGCACGGCGCGTCGAGCAGGATCGCGTCGTAGGGGCCGTCCAGCTCCGGCCCCGGCTGAAGCAGGTCGACCTCGATCGGCCGGATCGACGACAGCCCCAGCCGGCGCGCGGTGCCGGTCAAGAGCTCCAGCTTGCGGGCCGATTGATCGGCCGCGTCGATGGTGGCGCGGTCGCCGGTGATCTGGGCCAGGTGGGTCGACTTGCCGCCGACCCCGGCGCACGCGTCGAGGATGCGCTGGCCCGGCCGCGCCCCGACCATGCGCGCGACCACCTGCGCGCCCAGATCCTGGACCGTCCACAGCCCGTCCTTGAACGACCGGCTCGAGTCCGGGTTGCCGATCCGGGTGATGCGAACCGCGTCGGCGCAGAGCCGACTCTCCTCGGCCGAGGCGCCCGCCCGCTCGCCGGCGAGGACCCGGGCGAGCTCGGCCGGGTCGATCCGCGAGCGATCGATCCGCCCCCACAGCGGCGCCTGCGCGGTCAGCGCGACGGCCCCCTCCTCCCACTCGTCCTCGGCCAGCGAGTCGGTCAGCTGGTCGACCAGCCAGGCAGGCATCGAGCAGATCGCCGCCAGCCGGGCCGGCATGTCGCTGCGGTCGGGCGCCGCCGGCTCACCAGCCGAGGCCACCGCCCGCAGGACGTGGTTGGCGAACCCGGCCACCCGGGGGCCAGCCACCCGCCGGATCGCGCCGACCGCATCGTCGACCACCGCATAGGCCGGGACCCGATCGAGAAACAGCAGCTGATACGCGGCGGCCTCGAGCGCGATGCGCACCGCCGGAGACAGCCGATCGAGCCCGCGCGGCGCATGCACCGCGAGCGCCCGCCCGAGGCGAGTCCGATGGCGAACCACGCCATAGGCGATCTCGGTCGCCAGCGCCCGGTCCTCCGGCCCCAGCCGGCTGCGCTCCAGCTCCCCGTCCAGCGCCAGGCTGACGTAGGCGCCCTCGCCGTCGACGCGCCTGACCACCCGCCGCGCCACCTCCCGAGCATTCAGCGGACGAGCAGGCACCCTAGTGCACCGCCGCCGATATGACATCAACGATCCGGTGCGCCTCACCGCCGATCGCTGCGTTGCAACTCCTCGAGCTACGGCGAGTAGCCGGTCGTCGTAGCGCCTTGCGCTCGACGGCGATCCACACCGCCTCGTTGACGCCATATCGGCGGCGGTGCACCAGGCGGCCTGTCCCGGGCGCGGCGCGATCGGCCTTGGTCGCGGTCGTCGCGGGCGCGGTCGCCGCGTCCCTTGGTCGCCGTGTCAGCGGCGCGGTCGCCGCGCGCCGTCCTGCAGTCACCCGCGCGATCGAGAGGCCGAGCCCTCGCCGCATCACGGCCCCAGGGTCGCGCCGACCGCGAGGCCGCGGCCGCGGGCCAGCTCGGCCGCCGCCATGCGCCGGCCTCCGGGGGCCTGCAGCTCTGCGATGCGCACCGTGCCGGCGCCGCACGCGACCAGGACGCCGCTGCCGTCGATCGCGAGCACCTGGCCGGGCGAGCCGTCGGTCGCGCGCCCGTTGACGCCCTGCTCGGCCGGCGCGCTGGCCCCGTACAGCTTGAGAGGCACGCCGCCGAGAGTGGTGGCCGCCCCCGGCCACGGATCGGCGCCGCGGACGAGGTCGCGCACCAGACCGGCGGCCAGGCTCCAGTCGACGAGGCCGTGTGCCTTGGTCAGCATCGGCGCGTAGGTGGCGAGCGCCGGATCCTGCGGCGTCTCGACCGCGGTGCCCGACTCGAGCTGACCCAGCGCGTCGATCAGCGCGTCGGCGCCGAGCTCGGCCAGCCGCGTCGCCAGCGCACCGGCGGTGTCGTCCTCGCGGACCGCCTCGCGCCGCGACAGCAGCATCGGCCCGGTGTCCATGCCTTCGTCGAGCCTCATGATGGTGATGCCGGTCTCGCGCTCGCCGCGGATGATCGACCACTGGATCGGCGCCGCGCCCCGGTAGGCCGGCAGCAGCGACGCGTGCACGTTCACGCAGCCGCGCGGAAATGCGTCGAGCACCGCGCGGGGCAGGATCTTGCCGTACGCGACCACCACGCCCAGGTCGGCGCCCGTGGCGCGCAGCGCGTCGGCGATCTCGGGCGAGCGCGCCGAGCGCGGCTGGATCACCGGCACCCCCGCCTCCTCGGCCACCCGCTTGACCGGCGGCGCGGTCAGCCGGTTCCCGCGGCCGGCCGGCTTGTCCGGCTGGGTCATGACCAGGGCGACCTCGTGGTGGGCGATGACCGCGCGCAGCGAGGGCAGCGCGAAGTCCGGTGAGCCCATGAAGACGAGGCGCAGCACGGCCATGAATTGTGCGCGACCGGCCGCGGTCAGTCGAGCAGGTTGGCCTGATACGAGCGGCGCACCTGCTCGTCTCGCAGCACCTGGTACGCCTCGTCGATGACCTGGTTGATCTCGCCCAGCTCGCCGGCCAGCTCGCGCTGCAGCTCGGACGGGAACACCGTCGACGCGTAGTCGCGCCGCGCCGCCTCGTACGCGCGGCGGATCTCGAAGCTGGTCGCGTCGCGCCGCACGCCGAGCAGCGTGAAGTAGTCCGCCTCGTGGACCAGCGCGTGCTTGGCCAGGACGCGCTGCCGGTCGATCGCGATGTCGGTCTCGCCGACCAGGGACCGCGCGCGGACCGGCGCCCGCTCGAGGGCCGACGGCCCGTGGTCGACCACCTCGGCCACGCCGAGCGCGACCAGCCCAAAGGCGAGCTGGAGCGCCGCCAGGTGATCGACCTGGGCCGCCTCCGCCACCTGCTGGATGGTCCGCTCGCCGTCCAGCTTCTGGATGACGGCGCGCTCTGCCGGAGACAGGTCGGCCACCGCCGCGATCGCGCCCAGCTGCCGCTGCGAGCGCACCGCGACCACCGCCCCGGCCGAGCCGAGCCGAGCCTCGAGCAAATCGGGTCCGTACTTGCGCCGCACCCCCTCGAGCACGATCGCGGCCGGATGTCGGGTCAGCCGGATCCGCTCGGTGGTCGAATCGCCGCTCGACACCGCGAACTCGCCCGAGTCCCAGGCGAACACCGAGTAGACGATGTCCTCGATGTGATGCCGGACCGCCGGCAGGAGCTCGCGCGGCTTGAGGAAGCCGAACTCGACCAGGATCTCGCCCATTCGCCGACCCGACTCGACCACCAGATCGCGCGCGCGCTGCTGCTGCTCGCGGGTGATCTTGCCCTCTCGGTAGAGGAGGTCGCCCATCCGGTCGTGCGGCAGGTTGGAGATCGCGAACACCGGTCGCCCGTCCTCGAACTGGATCGCCTTCTCGGCCGGGCCGCGGCGCAGCTGCACCCGCCCGGTGAAGCGGTTCTGGAGGAGCCGGCCCATGAGCGACGCGACGTCGATGTCGGCCAGGTCGCCGCGCGCCGGCGGCTCGCGGGTGATCGATCGACGCCGCCCGGTCGTCTCCTCTCGCTCGTCGGTCTGCATGTCGCCCGTCGGGGTCGGCTCGAGCCGGCTCCGCGGATTGGTGTCGGCAAACGTGTCGACGTTGTGGATCGCCTCGTAGGGGGTGGAGCGCTCGGCGTCGTCCGGGGTCTCGACTCCGATCGAGGCGAGGTCGATCTCGGTGTGCGCGTCGTGGGCCAGCCCCATGTCGAGGCGCGGACGATCGCCGCCGCGCCCGGGGAACAGGCGCTCCGCCATCATCGACATCTTGCGCCGCAGCTCGCGCGCGAGCACGCTGCGGGGCCGTTCTCCCTCCGGCGGAGGCGCCGCCGGATCGCCGCCCGCTTCGAGCGCGCCGAGCAAGCCGGCCGGCCCGCCCTCGAGATCGCGATCGAGCTCGTAGTCCGGCAGATCGTCCGCGTCATCGGCGAGCTCCACGCCGCCCTCGGACCGCGCACGCACCCGGCGCGGCCGCGGATCCGGCGCGCTGGCGTCGACCGAGGAGTCGGCCGCCACGTCCTCATCCCACGGCGACGACGACTGCGGCGCGGTCGCGTCCACGTCCGCCGGGTCGACCCGCGACGGCACCGGGGCCGCGCCCTGGCCGCCACCGGGCAGGATGAGGGTCGGCTCGCGCCAGGCCGGCGCCGGAGGGGGCTCACGCCACACGCCGTCCGGCTCGCCCGCCATCGGCGCCGAGCTGCCATTTCCGCCCATCGCCGGCTCGCCCAGCCGTGAACCCAGCGGGGCCGCCGCCTCGAAGTCGCCCGACCGCGAATACACCGGGCTGGCGAGCCGCCCCCCGGCCTCACCCGCAGCCGAGTCAGCGCCGTCATCCTCGTACCCGTCCGCGCTGGCAGCGTCGGAATCGCTCGACGGAGCTCGCGCTCGACGGCCGGCCCCTCTGCCCGCGTTCACCGTGCGCGCGGTCAGGTCCTCGACCGAGTCCTGCACCCGCCCGTCGCGATCCGGATCGATCGTCCATCCGGTCTCGAGCGCGCTCATCGCGTCGCTGACGAAGCGAGTGATCGCCTCGTCCATGGCGCGCTCGAGGCCAGGCGTGGGGCCGTCGCCAGGCCGCCGCGAGCCGGCCACCACCGGCCCCGGCGGCATGCCCGGCCCGGTGCCCGGCGTCGTCGCCATGCGCATGGGAAACCGCTCCGGCGGCTGCGGCGGAGGCGGCAGCGGCCGCGGCGTGGGCCACGACGGCCCCGCCCCGTGTATCGGTCTGGTCGCCGGCCCCTGCGCCGCTGCCACCACGCGCCCAGGGGGGAAGCCGGCCGTCGAGCCGCGGGCGGGCGTCCCCGGCCGAGCCCCCGCCAGGACCTCGTCGCGCGCCGCACCCGGAACCGCGGCGGCCGCAGACCCCGCATCGCGCGCCCGAGACGGGGGTGGCGTCGACTCCGACTCCGACCGCGACCACAGAGAAGTCCCTCCGCCCGATCGCGACGGCGACCGCGAGCGCGCCGCGGCAACCGGTGCCATCGGTCCCGACGGCCCGGTCGGCCCCGCGCCGGAAAGCCCAGCCGTGGAGGCCACAGCAGGCCCCGGCTCCCCGGGCAGCCCGGCGCCGCCGCCGACCGCCGAACCATCGGCGAGCACCGGGGCCCCCTCGGCGGGCAGCCCCGACAGCGCCAACATCGCCGCTTCGCCGGACGCCGCGACACCACTCGTCTCCGAGTCTCCGACATCAACGGCTTCGGACGCCGCGCGCCCCGACATCGAATCCGCCGCGCCGACTCCACCGACCTCCGAAGCCGCGCGCCCCGACCTCGCGTCCGACGCGCCGACCCCACCGGCCTCCGACAACGCGCGCGCCGACGCCGCGCGCCCCGACCGCGAATCCGCCACGCCGACCCCACCGGCCTGCGGCGCCGCGCGCCCCGACGCCGCGCGCCCCGACCTCGAATCCGCCACGCCGACCCCACCGGCCTCCGGCGCCGCGCGCCCCGACGCCGCGCGCCCCGACCCCGAATCCGCCGCGCCGACTCCACCGACCTCCGACGCCGCGCGCCCCGACGCCGCGCGCCCCGACCTCGAATCCGCCACGCCGACCCCACCGGCCTCCGGCGCCGCGCGCCCCGACGCCGCGCGCGCCGAGATCGCGTCCTCCTGCGCTCGTTGCCGCCCCCCCTGCGAGACCCTCCCGGTCCGCTCTCCCGAGATCATCGGAGCCGTCGCCGCGCGACCACCGGCCTCCGCCGCGGCCACCAGACTGCCTGCCTGTCCGATCGGCGGCCGCGCGGTCGCCGTCCCCTGCCCCTCGGCCTCCATCTCGCTGCCCGCGCTCGCCTCGGCGATCTCGCTGGCGCACGATCGCACGGCGAACGCGAGCGCCTTGGCCGACAGCGGTCGCCCCACGAACCGATCGACCTCGAAGTCCGACGCATCCAGCGCGTTGCGGATCGGGCCGGTCGCGTCGCCGATGAGCACGATGCGCAGCCGCGATCCATGCCGCGACCCGCGCATCGCCGTCGCCAGCGACCGCGCGTCTCCTTCGTCGAGCGAGGCGCTCAGCACCACCACGTCCGGCGCCACCTCCTCGCACAGAGTCAGCGTGTCGTCCCCGCCCGACGCGATCACCGGAGCTGATAATCCCGCCCCGACCAGCGCGCTGGCGATCTCCTCCGCGTCCCTCAGCTTCGAGACCAGGAGGATCCTGGCTGCAGGCGTCGCGCTCATCCCCATAAAGACAAACTATTCTAGCACGTTGCCGATCCCCGTAAGGTCCGTCTGCTCCGGTTCTCTCACAGCGCCGAAACCGGGTCGACATCGATCGTCACCCGAACCCGTCCGGAGCGCGCAGCGGCCCCCGCCGGCGGCACCAGAGCGCGCAGAAATGCCCGCAGCTCGCGCCGCTCGCGCGAGCGCAGCCACATGTGCCAGCGCGTCCGCCCCTTGAGCCTCGCCAGCGGCGCCTCCGCCGGCCCCAGCACGGTCACACCGCACCCGTCGGTCCCCGCCCCGAGGCCGCGCGCCCGCTCGGCCAGCCGTCTGGCCTCGGCGGCGACCTCGTCGGCGTCCTGTCCGTCCAGCCGGACCGCCGCCAGGTGACCGAACGGCGGGTAGTCGAGCTCGCGGCGACCCTCCAGCTCGTGCCGGTAAAAGCGCAGGTAGTCGTGCTCGCGCGCCGCCGCCACGGCGACCGCGTCGGTGCGGTAGCTCTGGATGATGACCCGCCCGGCCCGGTCTCCACGCCCGGCCCGCCCCGCCACCTGGGTCAAGAGCTGGAACGTCCGCTCCGACGCGCGGAAGTCCGGTAGCGACAGCCCCGTGTCGGCCATGAGGACGCCCACCAGCGTCACCCCCGGAAAGTCGTGCCCCTTGGCCACCATCTGGGTGCCGACCAGGAGGTCGAGCTCGCCGCGCGCCATCCGTCCCAGCACCCGATCGATCGCGCTGCCCCTCGCCGCGTCGCGATCGAGCCGCGCGATCCGCGCCTGTGGGAACATCCGCTCCAGCCCGGCCGCCACCCGCTCGGTGCCCAGCCCACGCCGCGCGATCGACCCGGTCGCCGCGCACGCCGGACAGTTCGACACGGTCCGCTCGGCGTGGCCGCAGTAATGGCACAGCAGCCGATCCACCTGCCGGTGATACGTCAGCGACACCGAGCACGACGGACACCGAAACGCGTGCCCGCACTTCACGCACAGCACGAACGTGTGGAACCCGCGCCGGTTGAGAAACAGGATCACCTGCTCGCCCCGGCCCAGCGTCTCCGCCACCGCCTGGGCCAGCGGAGCGGTGAGGAGCGAGTCCTGCTCCGCGCGGTGGACCCGCAGATCCACCAGCTCGACCGTCGGCAGCGGCCGCGCGGTGGCCCGCTCGCCGAGCGTGAGCAGCTGCAGCCGCCCGGTCTCGGCCCCGTGATACGACTCCAGCGACGGGGTCGCCGAGCCCAGGATGCACAGCGCTCGCGCCCGCTGCGCCCGCACCAGCGCCACGTCGCGCGCGTGGTAGCGGACCCCCTCCTCCTGCTTGAACGAGCCGTCGTGCTCCTCGTCCACCACCACGACGCCGAGGTCGGCGAGCGGCGCGAACACCGCCGAGCGAGCCCCCAGCGCGATGTGCGCCGAACCGTCGCGCAGCCGGCTCCACTCGTCGAACCGCTCGCGGTCGCTCAACCCGCTGTGCAGCACCGCGACCCGGTCGCCGAACCGCGCGCGAAACCGAGCCGACAGCTGCGGGGTCAGCGAGATCTCCGGCACCAGCACCAGCGCGGTCTGCCCCGCCGCCAGCGCGTCGGCGATGATCTGCAGATAGACCTCGGTCTTGCCGCTGCCGGTGATCCCGTGCAGCAAGTACCCGCGAAACTCACCAGCCGCCAGCCCCTCGCGCAGCGACGCCAGCGCCAGCGCCTGCCCCGCGCTGGGCAACGGCGCGGACACCGGCGCGATCAACCCCGCCCCCTCCTCGCTCCGCCCCGCCCACGGATCGGCCCGCACCACCCGCTCCTGCACCTCGACCAGCCCGGCCCCCGCCAGCGACCGCAGATGAGCCGCCGCCTGCTTGTGCACCGAGCGAAGCGCCGCGACTTCCGCCTCGCCGCCCGCCGCCACCAGCGCCTCCAGCACCGCCCGCCGCGCCGGAGCCCGCCCCAGCTCCGCCGCCTCCCGCTCGTCGGGCGACCGCAACACCACCGCGACCCGCGACACCCGATTCCGGACCCGCGCTCGCTCCACATCCCGCACCAGCCGGATCCACCCGGCCGCCATCAGCTCCTCGACCACCGCCGCGCCCCGCCGCCCACCCGTCACCTGCCCGGCCGGCAAATCCCCACCAGCCGCCGCCAGCGCCGCCAG
>Ga0193753_10002157_pt1 | contig 15936 bp, 15 predicted proteins | sample H1c2metaG_FD_144925 | JGI IMG/M metagenome (GOLD analysis project Ga0193753, IMG submission 144925) | Soil microbial communities from a riparian zone of the East river system, Colorado, United States - H1c2 | ecosystem: Environmental > Terrestrial > Soil > Riparian zone | place: USA: East... | reverse complement strand
GGTAATGCCGCACAGGCTGCCTGCGAAGCCAGATAAGAATGCGGTCGTGAAATCCAACCGCCCGCGATAGATCAGATACCCGCAGAAAACCAGCAGCGTCTCGTCCGGGATGGGCAGTCCGAGAATGCCGAACATCAGCCCCGCGAACAGGCCCACATAACCGTACTGGGACAACCACTCAAACAGCCAATCCATCCGAGGTAGTCAGAGGATACCAGCCTGGCAGCCAACCGGTGCTTGGCAACACAGTCTGGAAATCGCCAAGCCCCCGCGCGGGCGTTGCCGGGCGATTACCAGAAGCATGCATGCGCTACGATTCCGTTATGGCGCAGTCCACCAGCCCGCTCTTTGACGTCCAGTGCCCGTGCTGCGGAACAACTCTGCGGGTCGATTCCGAAACGCAGGCGGTGATTCACCACCGCGAGCCGGAGAAGAAAGCTCCGATCGAAGATCTCCAGGCCGCCGTCCAGCAACTGAAAGGCGAAGCAGCGCGCCGCAACGACATCTTCGAGAAAAGCTTCAGCTCGCATTTGGGCGCCGAAAAAGTGCGCGAAAAGAAATTCGACGAGTTGCTGAAGCAAGCCAAGGAAGATAAGAGCGGCAAGCCTCCGGCGCGCCCGTTCGATCTCGACTAGCAATGGGTCTTTGCCGCTGCCCTGAGTCGCGTCGCGATTGACAGACAACGAATTTGGCGGCACCCACGAGGCTCCAAGCGTCAACCTAGGGCTGGAATCAGACACATTCGGCCTATTGGTCGAGCTAATTTCAAACGCGGACCCGTTCGGCAGTAGATCATACGTAGAATGTCGCTATGGAGACTGTGACGAATTCAGAGTTCATGGAATGTTGGCTGAAGTTTCATTATGAATTTCGTCCGGGGTGGTTGCATCACTACACGACAGCCGATGGGCTTCTAGGAATTGTGCGCAGTAAAGCAATCTTCGGCACCCACTATCAATTCTTAAATGACTCGCTAGAGCTCGTTTGGGGAACGGAGGTAGTCGCTCGACACATACGCGAGTACATTGCTAACGCCGAGGACCACGTCAAGGAAGCTCTGCAGCAGTTTGAGGGCGCAAAGATTGAAGAGCATTGGGATGTATACGTAACTTGCTTCTGTACAGAAGATAACCTCCTGAGTCAGTGGCGCGCTTACGGGAGGAGCGGCGGCTATGCCCTCGCGTTTCGCCAATTGGATCTTATCGGATTGTGCCAGGCAAGAGAACGATGCCTTCGCAAAGTAATCTACGAGCATTCAGAGCACGACCGTTGGATAAGGCTCGCGCTTGACTGGTTCGTTCAACAAGCTAAAGCAATCATTCTGATAAAGGACCCCTTTGCGGCCGAGTCTGCACGCCAAGAAATAGTCAATGTGATGTGGCGAGCCATCTGCGAGATGTGCATATCTTTCAAGCTCGATGTCTTCAAAGAAGAATCAGAATGGCGCGCCATCGAATTCCTCCCAAGGAACGAAACGAACGGTGTCAACTTTAGGTCTAAGGCGGGCATTTTAGTGCCATACAGGTCGTTTCCGATTGAGCAAAGGCAGGACGAAAAAATACTTCGCGCCCTGGACCATGTCACCTGCGGCCCAACCCTTTCGCGAGAAGATGTGAAATGGTCAGTCATATTGTTGCTTCGATCGCAAGGGTTTTCGGATGTTTGGGTCAACAATTCGATGATTCCTCTGAATGCAGCCCTTGAATGAATGGAGTCGGCTGTAATATTCGGCCACAAAACGAGTTACCATACCCCCAGGGCTAATGATTTTGGGTGAAAGCGCTTCTCTGGTGCTCGTGCTGTCACGGCACGACTAAGCCACCGTAAACTGGTCGAGACTTCGGTACACTTCGTCGGCAACGGCCAAAGACGATATTCTCTGCACCCGGCACAGACAGTGAATCGGAAGTAGCACCGAGCGGGCCTCCGCTTCGACCGTTTTCTCCACCGACATCGCGCCCGCGAGCTTAGCTTGATTCTCCGCCGCCTCCGCCGTCGTCGCGATCTCCAGCATGGCGAGAATCGCCGGCCCGCTCCAACGGAACAAGGTAGCTCCCGAGAGTCGTTTCGCGAGCTGTTGCGCCACCAGCAGCAGAATGTCATCGCCTGTGGCACGTCCGAAGCGGCTATTGATCGATGACAGACGATCCACGACGAACATGGCCGCCACCTGGTCGTGACCGGCCGTGATTTTCGCGGCGATCGCCTGTTCGGCCTGCGCTCGCGCCGGAAGGCCCGTGACCGGGTCAATAGAAGAATCAAATAACGCCATCTGAATCCGGCTCGATGCCCGGTCCACTTCCGCCTGCAAGGATCTGAGCCGTGCCTTCGATTCCGACTGGATACGCGCGCTCTCGCTCCGCACGATAGTTAAGCAATCCGTCATCTGCGCCCGCAATTGACGCGCATCTTCTAGTGTCGATGCCCGCTGCAGCTTTCGCTCGATCGTTTGCAGCTGATTCACGCTGGTCTCGCTGGTCGCGGTCAGGAAAGAAACCGTCCCAGTCATCATGACCAGCATGAGACGCAGTTCATCGGCGTGTCGCTTGCGTGCGTCCGCCACGCTCTGGTTGTACTCGCCGAGAATCCGTAGCGCTTTGCCGGTATTTACCAGAAGATCCTCGTCGGTGCTCTGCTCATTCAGCGAGCCGGTGATGGAAGCGATCTGGTCTCGAAAATCCTGAAGCTGCGTAGGGTCTCCCTCTAAGGCATGTATGGACAAACCCGTAAGCAAAACCTGGATGTATTGCAAATAATCGGGCGTAGCTAGCGTGCCGGACTTAAGATGGCTGCCGAGCAAGACCAGATCCATTCGTTTCCCCCAACCGCCGAAACCTTCAGGTGAGGTAGTCGCGGGCGCAGGACCTATTTCTCAGATGGCCCGGGCCGGAGTCCGAGCTGTCGCGCGAAGTCCCCGCGCGCCAACCGCCTCACGAAATCGAGATCCCCAGCCAGAAAATCCACCGCCGGCAAGGAGGTCAAATCGACCCAGGAGATCTGCTCGAAGGCCAGCGCTTCGGGCTCTCCGCTGAATTCTTCCACCACAAAGAAAAGCAAATGCACGCGGCTTCCCGTCGCGTACTCGTGTTCATAGCGAGCCAGTTCCGCGCCGACCTTCGCCTTAATTCGTAATTCCTCGGCTAACTCGCGCACCAAAGCCTGCTGCGGACTTTCGCCCTGCTCCACCTTGCCGCCCGGAAATTCCCATTTGAGTGAATGACGGCCACCTTTGCGGCGTTGGCCAACCAGTATTCGCTCGTCGCGTGAGATGATGCCCGCCGAAACCAGCAAGGGCAGCCGTTTTTTCATTAGTGGCGCGTGGTCCGCTTAGGCCGCGGCGTTTGCAGACGCTAGAATCTGCCGGAAAACATAAGGCAGAATACCGCCGCTGCGATAGTATTCGGCTTCCTGCGGTGTGTCAATACGCGCTTTCGCCGCGAACTCGATCTCCTTGCCGTCCGCCCGCGTGGCCGTTACCTTGATGAGGCTTTCGCTAGACGCGAGCGCTTGCCGGACACCCGTCATGCGAAACCTCTCCTCTCCCGTTAAGCCAAGCGATTCGCGATTCTGCCCATCCGGAAACTGCAGCGGTAGCACGCCCATTTGCACGAGATTGGAACGGTGGATGCGCTCAAAGCTCTCGGCTATCACGACGCGAATCCCGAGCAGCAGCGTTCCCTTGGCGGCCCAGTCGCGAGAAGATCCGGAACCGTACTCTTTACCGGCGAGAATCAGCAGCGGCACATCCTCGGCTCTGTATTTTTCCGCGGCGTCGTAGATAAACATCTTCTCGCCATGCGGCATATGGCGAGTCCAGCCGCCTTCTACGCCCGGCACCAATTGATTCTTCAGCCGGATGTTCGCGAACGTTCCGCGCACCATCACTTCATGATTGCCGCGCCGCGCGCCGTAGCTATTGAAATCCGCCGGCTTCACTCCCAAACTCATCAGATATTTCCCCGCCGGGCTATCCACCGGAATGGAGCCAGCCGGCGAAATATGATCGGTCGTGACCGAATCACCCAGCACCGCCAGCGCCCGCAGCCCCGCAAAATCCTGCACAAACGTGAGCGGATCGACTAACTTGTCAAAGTACGGCGGCTGTTTAATGTAAGTGGAATCCTCCGTCCATTCGAACAGATCGCCACCCGGCACTTTCAGCGAATTCCAGCTCTGGTCACCCGCAAACACCTCCGCATACTCTTTGCGGAAGAACTCGGTTCGCGCCGATGCTTTGACGACTGCCTCCACTTCCTCCGACGACGGCCAAATATCGGCAAGATACACATCCTTGCCTTGGTAATCTTTGCCTAGCGAATCCTTGGTTAGATCCACATCTACGGTTCCTGCAATCGAATACGCGACAACCAACGGAGGCGAGGCGAGGTAGTTCGAGCGCACCAGCGCATTCACGCGGCCTTCGAAATTGCGGTTGCCGCTCAGTACGGCCGCCACATTCAACTTGCCATCCGTCACCGCAGTCGCAACATTCTCGGGCAACGGGCCGCTATTGCCGATGCAGGTGGTGCAGCCGTAACCGACCAGGTGGAAATTCAGCTTCTCGAGGTAAGGCATCAAACCCGCATCGCTGAGGTAATCCAGCACCACCTTCGATCCAGGCGCCAAGGAAGTCTTTACCCACGGCTTTGCCGAGAGGCCCTTCTCCACGGCTTTCTTCGCAACCAGGCCGGCTGCGATCATCACCGAGGGATTCGACGTATTCGTACAACTGGTAATCGCTGCGATCACCACCGCGCCGTCGTGAAGTTCTTCCTTGTGGCCGTTCACCCGAAGCTTCGCCTTTTTCGGCGCGCCGCCCAGCGAGGCAAGGAAGTTCTGCTTCACATCCGGCAAATCGATACGATCCTGCGGACGTTTCGGCCCAGCCACAGAAGGCACTACTTTAGCCAAATCGAGCCCGAGAGTGTCCGAGTAGGCCGGGTCGACCGAATCCGCTGTGAGAAAAAGCCCTTGCTCCTTGCTATAGGCCTCCACCAGATTCGCCAATTCGGCTGTGCGATTTGTCAACCGCAGATAGTCGAGAGTGACCGCATCTACCGGAAAGAAACCAATGGTCGCGCCATATTCCGGAGCCATGTTACTAATGGTGGCGCGATCGGCCAGCGATAGCGCGCTTACTCCCGGCCCAAAAAACTCGACAAACTTACCCACCACGCCTTTCTTGCGCAGCATCTGGGTAACTGTCAGGACTAAGTCCGTGGCGGTCGCGCCCTCGGGCAACCTGCCGCTGAGCTTGAAACCGACCACCTGCGGTAACAGCATCGAAATCGGCTGGCCCAGCATGCAAGCCTCGGCCTCAATACCTCCCACGCCCCAGCCCACCACGCCCAGGCCATTGATCATGGTCGTGTGCGAGTCGGTGCCCATCAGAGTGTCTGGGTAAGCGCGTAGGATGTCGTTTTGTTTGTCGCTGAAAACCACACTCGCCAAATATTCAAGATTCACCTGATGCACAATGCCCGTATCGGGCGGCACCACGCGGAAGTTGCTGAACGCCTTCTGCCCCCAGCGCAAGAAGGCGTAGCGCTCCTGGTTGCGGCTGAATTCAAGCAGTGCGTTTTCGTGAAAGGCGTTGCTCGAACCGAAAACGTCGACTTGCACGGAATGATCGATCACCAAATCCGCCGGTATCAGCGGATTCGCCAGCTCCGGTCTTGCCCCGGCTTTTTTGAGCGCATCGCGCATGGCCGCCAAATCGACCACGCAGGGCACACCAGTAAAATCCTGCAACAGAATCCGCGCCGGACGAAATTGAATCTCCTGCGCCGCTATCCTCGGATCCCACTTGGCGACGTATTCGATGTCGGCAGGCTTGACCGTGCGGCCATCCTCAAACCTCAACAAATTTTCGAGAAGGATCTTTATGGAATACGGTAGCCGGGACAATTTCACTCCAGCCGCTGTCTTCTCGAGCGCGTCGAGCCGGAATATCTGATAGGTTGCGTCGTTTACCCGCAGCTCCGCCGCCGCGCCGAACGTATTCTTAGTCGCCATCTGTCTTTAGTTTATTCCTCACATGTAGGGCGGCTGCTCAATTCCCAGCACACCCAGAATCGAAAGCAGTTGATCGCGCACGTAGCCGGTGAGCCAGAGCAGTACCGCGCGGCGGTCCTGATCCTCCTCCGCAATCACCGAATGTTCGTGATAGAAGTTGTTAAAACTCTGTGCGAGCTGGAATGCGTACTTCGCTACATGCGCCGGTTCGCCGGCGGTGATCGCGCGCTCTACCGCACCCTCCGCTTTGGAAGTTAATAGCAGCAACTGCCACAAATCTTCCGATTGAAATGCACCCTCGAGTATTTGCGCGTTCAAAACTTCTCGAAACGCCGGCAGGGTTCCTCCACGGTCCTCAAATTTCCTCAGAATGTTTCCCGCGCGCACGGCGGTGTATTGTACGTAGGGCCCGGTCTCGCCTTCAAAGCTGAGCGCTTCGTGAAGATCGAAGGCAATCACCGAATTGCGCGTGAACTTCAGCATGAAATAGCGCAGCGCCCCCACTGCGATCTGCTCGGCAACCTTCCGGCGCTCCTCTGGCGGCGCTTCCGAATGACGATGCTCCACTTCCGCGAGCGCTGTCGCGATCAGCTTATCGATCAAATCGTCGGCTTTCACGCCCAGCCCCTTGCGTCCCGAGACCTCGACGTAGCTGCGCCCCTTGTCCTCTTCCGGGATCGCTATGCCTAGTTCCACGCACGTGCGCGGGGTCAACGCCACCATCTCATACGAAAAATGCACCGACGCCTCTGCCTGTTTCGGATAGTCGAGCGCCCGCAATCCCGCCACTACTACGTCCTGCAAGTACGATTGCCGCGAGTCGATCACGTTGAACACGCGCCCGGCATGTCCGAAAGAGGGCGGCCGCTCGCCGCTCGGCTCATCGCTCGTTACCCACACACTATGCCCGTCTTGCTCGCGCGACCAGGTTCGATAGTAGAAGTCTTTTCCAAGCAGGCCGAACTTCCATAGTTGATAGGCGATGTCTTTTCCGACGTAAGTTACCGTCCCGTTCGAGCGCACAATCACCTTGCTGTCTTCGACCGCGTCGTCGTCCCCCCTGGCTGATTCGCGAAATGCGCTCGACGGCATTACCCAGCAGCCTTTGTTCTTTCCCTGCTCCTCGAAGTAAATCGCCTTGCGTTGTTTCAGAAGCTCGAAAGCCGCGGCCCAAAACTGCAAATGCAAAATCTCGCTCTCGCGCGGCAGCAGATCGTAGCGAATACCGAGGCGCGCCATCGTCTTCAAGTGCGCCACAACGATGGCATCGGCGATCAAATGCCCCAACTCGGCCAGCTCGCCCTTCCCTGCCTCAATCTCGTGCAACGTCTCGGCACGCCACTCGAGCGCCGCCGGATTTTCTTGGTAATATGCCGAAGTCCGCGCATACAGATCCCAGCAAAGATAGTCGAAGCGCGTGGCTGGATCGTCTATCAGCCGCCGCACTTCCGCCACACCGCGCTTTTCTAAATGACTGAAACCGGCGACCACATCCGCCACCTGCACGCCGGTGTTATCGATGTAGTTCTGAACTTCCACATCACTACCGCGCTTGCGCAGCATTCGTACAAATGTGTCGCCCAAGATCGCATTCCGCAGATGCCCAATATGCGCGGCTTTGTTCGGGTTGATGTTGGTATGCTCGACAATTATCTTTTCCGCGCGCGCCGCACCACTCGTTTCCTCACCGGCCGCATGCAGAAGCGATGCCGCATAAGCGCCACGCGCCAGCCGGACGTTGATGTACCCATTCCCGGCAATTTCAAGCGACGCAATCTCGGGTAAATGCTCAATTTCCCGCGCCAGTTCTTCGGCAATCTGCTTCGGCGGCCGCTTCAATTCACGCGCGAGCTGAAAAGCGACCGGAATGGCTAGCTCCCCGAACGAGTTCTGCTTAGGCTGCTCAAGTGAAACTCTTACTTGAGATTTGAACTTGATGGTCAGTTGCTCCTGAATGCGGGTGGCTATCTTCGTTGCGATCTCGTCAAACACTGCCTTCCAGTATGCCCGAGCGCTCCGTGACGGTTCCCGGTGCCAGTCTAAAATGAGGAGTGCCGAAAGTGACATTCCTGCCCGAGAACAAGACCGTCGAGTTCGAATCGGGCAAGTTGCCGTACGACGATCACGGCAAACCTGAGTCCCTCCTCGACATCGCCATGAACTTCGGCGTCCATCTGGAACATGCATGCGGCGGTAGTTGCGCCTGCACCACCTGCCATGTCCTGGTCCAGCAAGGTCAACACAATCTCTCCGAGGCCGACGACGACGAACTCGATCGCCTCGACATGGCCGCAGGCCTAACGCTTCGCTCGCGTCTGGGATGCCAGTCGGTGGTCAAAGGCGACGTTACAATCGAAATTCCGTCCTGGAATCGTAACTACATCAGCGAGGGTGGTAAATCCACACTCTAATGCGCCGTGAAGCCGATTTTTTTGGCGAGGTCGAGCTCAATCTGATTTACATCGCGAAGAAACTTCGTGAAGCGCTCAAGATCGAAACCTTACTCACCGCCGCGGGAATCGATTATTTCGTGGAGCCGGATACCTACACCGGCGGTTTGCTGTTTCGTCGCGAGTTGACGGGAGCATTTTTCTACGTCCTGCCCACCGACGTCGAGCGCACTCAGCAATCGCTTTTAAGCGGAGATTACCAGCCCTACCAAATCGGCTAGCTGTTCGTTTCCGGCTTGCTCTTTCGCAAATTCTCCGCCATCTCTTCCGGAGCCGTGTCGGCTAGAAAACTTCCATAACCGGTCTCCATCGTGGCCAGATACTTCAGCTTGGTGGCGCTTCGCTGCAGCGGCAGAAATTGCACATGGAAATGATACGGCGCCGCGGCGTCCTGCAGTGGCGCCTGTTTCACCACCATCATCAGCGGCAGCATGAACCCATACAAGTCGTCGTATTTGCGGCGGATCACACTGATGTTCCGGGCGAGACTATTCTTCTCTTCGGCAGTCAGATCCAGCAGAGTGCGCACATGCCGCCGCGCATAAATCGCAATCTCAGCCGGAAAACGCGCCGCAAATGGCACGAACGCCGTAAAATACTCATCGCCTGAAACAATCCGCGATTTCTGCGCCAGCTCTTCCGCGAGCAGCCGGCAAAAGAGGCACTCGCCGCCATGTGCGTCAGCGTGCAGCCGCGCGGACTCAACCTCTTTCTCTACCAGCGGCGCGACAAACGGAATAGCGTAAATCTGCCCGTGCGGATGCGGCATCGTCACACCCACGGCGTCGCCGCAATTCTCAAAAACACAGACCATCGCAATCTCCGGATTCGCCGCATGCTCGGCCGTACGCTTCGTCCAGACCTCAACGATCTTCGCCCAATTCTCGACCGTCAACTGCGAGGGCGGCAACGTATGCTGCGGCGAATAGAGCACGACGTCGCATGCCCCGCGCGGGCCATTTTCCGCAAATAGCCCCGGCATCATTACATCGACAAACGGTTGGGCCGCCGGCGAAAATCCCGGGAAGTCGTTGGGATAAATATAGACGTCGTAGTTATCCGGCACTTTGCCCGAGCCAGGATCGAACGGGCACCAATTCGCCGGCATCTGCGGACGATTCTGCCTGTCGGTAGAAAAAACAACCCACTGCCGCAGCACGGCATTCCATCGAAGCGCGTGCATGCGGGCTTACGGATTCCTCTGTTCGACGGGAAACGTAATCGTGTTGCTGGCGTTTCCAGCCTGCGTCAAAAACAGATGCGCCGTCCCTTTGCCGCTCGCATCAGCCGGCAAGATCACTCGAATTTCATACACGCCCACCGCATCCTCCGGAAGTTTCGCGGAAACAACTTCAGCCGTCAAGCCGTTCACGGATGCGCTCACCGGATTCAATACGTTTCCATCGTCGTCCACCGCTCCCAAACCGGTGCCCCAAGCCGTGACCACTTCCCCCGGCTTGGCTGGAGTTTCGGGCGTCACTGGTACGCCGCTCGAGGTTGCTGCGTCGGCATGCAGTAGCAACCCGGCACGCGGCTCGCTTCCTCCGAACGCATACAACCCCGGGAACGCGCTCGCGAGTTTCACGCCCACCGGGTTGGAGACCGTTATCGCGCCGCCTGCCTGCTGCGATCGTACATATAAACTGCCGGCCGTCGCGCCTCCCAAATCGGCAGGCATCTGGATTTGAATTTCCTCCGCGTTGACCGACAACACCGGCACCGTGTCGCCATTCAGCAGAACTTCCACCCGCGCGGAATCGCTCTGCCCTTTGGTTCGAATGGTGGCCAACCCTCCCGCCGCTAGCGGAGTCGCGAGGAGACTCGCCGCATTCACTACCGCATCACTCGCCAGCGTGGTATCGCCTGGCGTAAAAACCATGATCCTTCGATCCGCGGCGTCCGCGACAAACAAGTTTGTGCCGTCAGAAATCAAAGCGGCCGGACTATGCAGCGTATTGGCGCCCGGAGCTTCATTGGCGCCTGTAGAGCTAAAGTCTGGCTGCCCAAGCACCGCATCGGCCAGCTGGTCCTCCGTCTGCGGCAGCGTGTTCCATACCAGTACGCGATGCAGACCCGCGTCGCCGATAAACAAGCGCTTGCCGTCGAACGCCACTGACGTAGGTTCGAGCAATACGCTACCGGCCCGGCCCAGCACGACATCCGGCTTCTGCGAGCCAACGCTCGTATCGCGCCAGATCAGCACGTGATGATTCGCCGCGTCCGCCACGACAACCGTCTTCCCGTAGGCCGTAGCCCCGGCCACGCCGCGTATTACGGCTTGATTCGCAATGCTCACTGGCGAAAATCCGCACACGCCACAGGCCGGGCCATCGCGGTCGCCGAAATCGTCTTTCGGTCCGGGGATTTTCGTCAGGTCGAATGTCAATATGCGATTGCTTGCGTCCGCCGCGTACAGCCGTCCTTTCGAAACCGCCAGCGCATGCGCAACAATGCCCGCGTCGCGTGCGGAAAACGACGCCTGCCCAATCACAGCGCGCGCCGCCTGGCCGGTCTGAAATTCAGCCCCGGATATAGATGTAGCGAGTGCCGCCAGTACGGCGGCCGATCGGTGCATCATGCAAAGTCCAACTATTAGACTACTTCTTCTTGCGTTGGTAGGTCGCGGTCACACGCGTCGCAATCCCGCCCCGCGCCGCGAAATCGCCGTCGACAGTAGCCCTCACCGGATCGGCGGCTTTCACCACATCCGCCAAAAAACGGTTCACCGCGTTCTCCTGAAAAATGCCGAGGTTGCGATACGCCAGCATGTACATCTTCAAAGATTTCAGCTCCAGGCAGAGCCGATGCGGCATGTAGACCAGGCGCAACGTGCCGTGATCCGGCAAGCCCGTCTTCGGACAAATCGAAGTGAACTCCGGCATCACAATCTCGATTTCATAGCCTGGGGTTTGGCCTAAGTATTGATTCGGCCAGGTCTCGATATCCGGTAGCGGCGCGCGCACTCCCGCCTCCGCGTGTTCGTCGGTATATTGCCGCGCCTTCTTCATCGGGTTTCCAACTTGTTCGAAAGCAAGCCCAGAAAAAGGCCCACATCGGTGACCACGCCCACGGCCTGCCCCGTTCCCCGGTCGCTGACCTTCGTCGGAACAGCCGGGTTAATATCCACGCAAACAATCTTCACCCACGCCGGCAGCATGTTCCCGACCGCGATCGAATGCAGCATCGAGCTCAGGCACAGCACTACGCCGGCGTCACGTAGCTGCGCCGCATAGGCGTCTTGTGCGTCATTCATATCGGTGATCACGCCCGGCAGCGGCCCATCGTCCCGCAAACTTCCCGCCAGCACGAACGGCACTCCAGCGCGCACACACTCGTACATTACCCCTTTGCGAAGAACGCCTTTTTCAACGGCCTCTTGGATACCGCCGGCGCGATTGATGGCATTGATCGCTCGCATGTGATTGCGATGCCCGTGCTGTTCCAACCGTCCATCGGAGGCGCGAACGCCCAGCGAAGTGCCCAGCAACGCCGCCTCGATATCGTGCACCGCCAGCGCGTTCCCCGCCAGCACTACATCGATCCAGCCATCTCGAATCAATCGCGAAAGCGCTATTCCGCCGCCCGTATGCACCACCACTGGTCCCGCCACCGCCACGATCTTCTTACCGTCGCTCCGCATCTGGCGCATGATCGCGGCCGTCTGCTCTACCGCTGTCTCCACCTGGCGCTCCGAAGAGATATCGTTGCTCATGAACGCGAATGCCAGCCGGTCGCGCTCCTTGGCTTCGGGTACGACGCGGATGCCCTTCATCCCAACCACGATCGCGTCCCTGGCTTTCACATCGCGCAGCCGCACGCAACGGGCGCCCTCGTCATCGACGACGATCATCGCGTCCATGCGCTGATTTGCCACCTCGAGCCATTGCCCTTTGCGCCGCACCAGCGTTCGCTGATTCGTCGTCGAGTAGAAATCGTCCGGCGCGCAACGGCCGCACTCCGCCGCCTTCAATTCAGCGTCTCCGCCATCCACTGCCGCGCAACCGAGACCCAGCAGCAGCGTCATCATCTGCTCCAACTGCTTCTGCGACGGCGCCTCCACCCTCAGCCGCAGCTTCGATAGCTCGCTATTCGTCCGGCCGATCGAGAAATGTTCCACCTCGAAGCGGCCCCCAAACTCGACCACCGCATCGAAGATGCGCTCCATGATATGGGAATCGATCAAATGGCCTTGCGCTTCGACCACTTCCGACAGCATGCGCTCAGGCATGCGTCAGAAACACCGGCAACGTTTCTTTGCTCGTGTACGTCGGGCGATATCGTTCCGTGTTGAACATATTTTCGATGTCCACCTTCCGCGGTCCCAGCGCCGGATCGGGTATTTTGACCATCGCGAATTTGCCTTCGTTGATCGCCGCCATCGAACCGTGCCTGCCCGACGTGATCGCATCGTAGGCCATCGTGCCGAACGTGGTAGCTACCATCGTGTCCAGAAAATCCGGCGCGCCGCTACGCAGATCGTAGGTCAAATCGCTCACCACGGTCTCCGCGCCCCTGCGCTGAATAATCTGATCGCTGAACGCTTCCGCCACGCTGAATTTCTTGCGATGCCCGAACGCATCCGGCTCGCCGTACTCCTTTACCTGGTAACCTTCCCACTTCGCGCCTTCCGACAAGATCACCAAAGCGTAGTTACTCGGGTTATTTTTCTTGTCCGTCATGATCAACTCGATCATGCGCTCGAGATCGAATTCATACTCGGGAATCGCGCAGCGTATCGAAGTAGCGTACGCCGTATAGAGCGCCGTATATCCGGCATCGCGTCCGAAAACTCGAAAAATTCCAATTCGCTCATGCGATCCAACCGTGGTCCGCTGCCGCTGGATCGCATCCATGGCCCGCGAAATCGCCGTCGAAAAGCCGATACAGTATTCCGTGCTCCGGACATCGTTGTCCATCGTCTTCGGAATGCCGATCACGTTGAAGTTCTGTTTATCCAGAACCGCGGCGTAACTCAGCGTGTCGTCGCCGCCAATCGCCACCAGCGAATCCAGCCCCAGCCGTTCGAGATTCGACAAGACGCGTTTGGTCATGTCGTAGGTCGTCACCGTTTCGCCGTTCTTGGTGGTCTGCGCGGTCGGAAAATCCGTCGGATTCAGAAACGCCGGAACCTTTTTCATCTTCGACGGATTCGTCCGGCTCGTGTGTAAGAAAGTTCCGCCCGTGCGATCGATCCGCCGCGTATTCTCACGCGTCAACGGTAAAACGAAGCGCTTCACACTCTCTGGATCGTCGAAATTGAGATCCGTCAAACCTTTCCATCCCAGACGAATTCCGGTGACCTCGTGGTTATCCGACGTCGCACGGTACACAACGTTCTTGATCACGGCATTCAGACCCGGAACGTCGCCGCCGCCCGTCAAAATGCCGATTTTTTTTCCTGGCATGACTCTCCCGTCGTGACTATTTTAGCGAGCGGGGAAATTGCCTAGACCCACCAAGGCGCGGTCGGTTGCTCGCGGATCATGATCTCATTCAGAAATTCCGCGGCTTTTGTCAATCCTTCGTCCGGCGACATCAGCGTATCCTCGTGCTCGATCGACAGCACGTAGTCATAGCCGTACATGCGCAAAGTCGAAATAAATTCTTTCCACCAACCGTACGGATGCCCGTAGCCGCACGCACGGAAGATCCACGCGCGATTGCGTTCATCGGTGTATTTCTTAGTATCGAGAACACCCGTCTTCGGCAGATTGTAATCGTAGATCTGGGTGTCTTTCGCGTGTACGTGAAAAATCGAATCGCCCAACACGCGCACCGCTTTGATCGGATCGATTCCCTGCCAGAACATATGGCTCGGATCGTAGTTGCATCCCACGCTCGTACCCGCAATCGAACGCAGCTTTAACATCGTCTCCGGACTATAGACGACAAAGCCGGGATGCATTTCGATCGCGATCTTCACCCCGTGATCCTTGGCGAATTTTCCATGCTTCTCCCAGAACGGGGCGACTTTCTTTTCCCATTGCCACTCGAGCAAGTCAAGATATTCGGTAGGCCACGGGCAGGTCACCCAATTCGGATATTTCGCGTGGTCCGAATCGCCGGGGCAGCCCGAAAAATCGATCACCACCGGCACGCCCAGCTTCGCGGCCAGTTCTACCGTCCGCTTACTTGTCTCCACATAAGCCTTCGCCACGGCCTTATCGGGATGCAGCGGGTTGCCGTGGCAGCTCAAAGCGCTGATCGAAAATCCCTGATCGTCCAACTTCTTCTTGAACTCTTTCAGCTCTTTTTGATTGCGCGCCATCGACAGCTTGCAATGTGGATCGCCCGGATAGTTCCCGGTGCCCAGCTCCACCGTCGAGATATTGAGCTTCTTGAGCTTCTCTAGAACTTTTTCTAGCGGGAATTGCGCTAATAAAGCGGTAAAACAGCCGACTCTCATGTGCGAAAGCGTATCACAAGCCAAGCGGCTGCCAACGCAAGACCAACTGCCGCCTTATACTCTTCGTTACGCGAATATCGCTTCCAGGAAAATCGCATGGCCGGCCCTGGCCACTTCGCGATCGGCAGAAAACGCCGGACGCGGTCAGCGTACTCCGCATAGTCCGGAAAAATTCGCCGCAGGTGCTGTTCCTCGAGTTCAATCGCCGGCAAATAGACCAGCAGAAACACCGCCGCAAAAAGTATCGCGAGCCAAATAGATCGCGCGGCGACGACCACACCCAAAGCCGTGATCAACGTCCCCGCATACAGTGGGTTGCGCATATACGCATAAGGACCCGACATCGCAAGCTGCTCGTTCTTCGCCAGATGTCCCGCCGCCCAACCGCGCAGCCACAATCCCAAAATCGAAACGGACAAGCCCGTCACAAGGGACACGCAGGTCGGTTTCGCTAGCCATGCAAAGACCACGAGCAGCAGGAAGCCACCCCCCACGCGAAAACGCTGCACAAAGTCTGAGTACCGTTTGGGAAACAAATACCGCGGCCCAGCGCTCATGCCGGGCTCACCGGGATCGCGAGCAGCAATTCCCGCGCCACGCGCTCCGCCGAGATCTTGGTCATACTCTCGGTTTGCGCAACGCCGCCGCCAGATGCAGCGGCCCACTGTCCACACCCACTACCCCGATCGCCCGGCGCGTAGCATCGATCAAACCGCTAATAGAGGAAGTATGTAAGCGCAGATGAGTAAACTGCCTCAGTTCCCCTTCGCGCCCCGGAGCCACGTTCGCTACTAGCTCCAGCCCTCGGGCCCGTATCCGCTGGCCGAGTTCTTCATAACAAGCAAGAGGCCACTGCTTGCTCCCCCAGCCAGCCAGGGGACTGGCCAGGATGAACGGCCCCGCCGGCAACACTCCCTCGCGCCGCCCCGGCGGAATCCACGATTCTTCCACGAGTGTCGCCGCGCCGGCCGCCGCCGCCAACTGCAGATTCATCTCCACGCGATGCGGACCCGAAGCCTCTATCCGCCTCGAATAAAAAAGCGCGGCCAATGGCTCGCGCGCGAG
>Ga0193753_10002155_pt1 | contig 15949 bp, 6 predicted proteins | sample H1c2metaG_FD_144925 | JGI IMG/M metagenome (GOLD analysis project Ga0193753, IMG submission 144925) | Soil microbial communities from a riparian zone of the East river system, Colorado, United States - H1c2 | ecosystem: Environmental > Terrestrial > Soil > Riparian zone | place: USA: East River... | reverse complement strand
CGCGCATGAAAACAACACTCAGGATCATTATCGCCGGATTCATTGCAGGCTTCGCCGGTGCCTACGCCGTATATTTCTATTTCATCAAGCCAGATCTTACGAAGACGAGACAGGAAGCCAATTTTAATATGGTGAACGATGGCGCTCCTACTTTTCAAAATTCCAGCCCCGCTGTTGTCAATGCTGCCGCGCTGCCTGCCGTAGACTTTAGTGAGGCTGCCTCCAAAGCGACGCAAAGTGTGGTCTATATTAACAGCATTTCACGGGGCGCCAGCTACACCACATGGGATTGGTTTTTTGGCGAAAGTACCGGAGGTGGGCGAACTCAGGTAAGCAGTGGTTCGGGCGTTATTTTCTCCAATGATGGATACATCATAACAAACAACCACGTAATTGAATCTGCGGAGCGGATAGAAGTTAATTACAATAAACGGGTCTACCCGGCTGAACTGATCGGTACAAATCCATCAACGGATCTTGCGGTGATCAAAATTGCTGAAACAGGGCTTCCGGCTATTGCAATTGGAAGCTCCAAGAATCTTCAGGTTGGAGAATGGGTAGTTGCAGTTGGTAATCCTTTCTCGCTGGCCTCCACAGTAACTGCGGGAATTGTTAGCGCCAAGGGAAGGAGGATTGGTATTCTGGAGGATAAGTTTCCGATCGAATCATTCATTCAAACCGATGCAGCGATTAATCCGGGAAATTCCGGAGGCGCCCTGGTCAACAAGAGTGGTGAACTGGTTGGTATTAACTCTGCTATTTTAAGTCGTACCGGTTCCTACACTGGTTACGCGTTTGCCATTCCGGTCGATATCGTTCGAAAGGTGTTTGATGACCTCGTCAAATACGGAATTGTTCAGCAGGGTTTTATTGGCGGAGCTGTAGTTGAATACAACTACGACAATGCCAAGAAGTACGATCTTGATACGCGCGTGAAACTTTACAATGGTGTATTATTGGAAAGCGTGGAACGCAGTGGTCCTGCCTTTGATGCCGGACTCAAGCCGGGCGATATCATCATCAAGCTCAACGACGTAGAAATAAACTCACAGAGCGCTTTTGAAGAAGAGCTGAGCTACCATTACCCCGGCGATAAGATTACCCTAACGTACGTGCGCGATGGTAAGACATCAACTGTTGGATTGACAATCGTCAATCTGAGTGGAACGACTGAAATACTAAAGAGACAGATCTTTAATAATGAGTCGTTAGGCGCGCAACTGGAGGCAAATCAATACGGCGTGAAAGTTTTCCGTATCAAGGATACCAGTGTATTGAAACAGATTGGTGTACCTGAAAACTTCACCATTATTGCTATCAACCGCGTGCGGGTGAAAGATCCCGAGGAAGTTGTTGAATTTTTCAAGAAGTTCAAGGGAAGAGGGGCGCTGTATGGTGTGAACAGCTCAAGACAACAGGTTGAAATTCCATTTGTTGTACGGTAAGCTCTCCAGCAATAATTAAATATCGCTGGATTCGTCGCAAAGCGAATTGGGGAAATAGCTGCTCAATTGAATCATACGGCCTTAATGGCCATTGATTCAATTAAACAAAAACTTTCTTATTTAACGTGTGATAGTTGACAGCAAGAAGTGCCGTCTATGATACTCTCAGCTTTAATTTTTTACCGAGTTCGTCTACGGTCGACTTAAAGTTCGGATCTGTTTTCATCATATCTTCGACAGATTCGAGGGCGTGGATCACTGTACTGTGATCGCGACCGCCAAAATTTTCTCCAATAAGGGCCAGCGTTAACTGAGTATACCGTTTGCAAAAATACATGGCCACCTGGCGCGGTATCACAATCTCTCTTTTCTTTAGTTTGCCTTTCATTACCTCCGGATCGATCTTAAAAGACTCGGCAACAGTTTTCTGAATGAAATCAACGCTAACATCCGATTGGATCTCTTTGATGATATTTTTCAGTACCTCTTTGGCAAGTTCCAGATCAATTTCTTTTTTCAGCAGTGTTGCGTGAAAGATAAGTGAGTTGAGCACTCCTTCCATGTCGCGAAGGTTAGTGTCGACGCTGTATGCGAGATATTCGGAAACTTCTGTGGGAATTTCTATTCCGTCTGCCATCATCTTGCGGTTGATGATCGCCATCTTCGTTTCAAAGTCGGGTTCCTGAAGATCAGCTGTAAGTCCCCATTTGAAGCGGGACAACAATCTTTCCTGAAAGCCCTTCATATCACGTGGTGGGCAATCACTTGTCATGATGATCTGCTTACCAGACTGGTGCAGTTGGTTGAAGATGTGAAAGAACATCTCCTGTGTCTTTTCCCTACCTGCAAGAAATTGTACGTCATCCAATATCAACAGATCCACCTGCTGATAAAAATTTTGGAAGTCCTGCAACTTGTGATTTTGGAGCGCGTTGAGGAATTGATTTGTAAAATCACTTTGATCAACATACAACACGACCTTATTAGGCATGTTGTTCTTGATCTCATTACCAATGGCCTGCACAAGGTGTGTCTTACCAACACCAACGCCTCCATACAACATCAGAGGATTAAAAGATGTTACACCAGGCTTCTTCGCCACCGCAACTCCGGCTGAACGTGCCAACCTGTTACAATCGCCCTCAACAAAGTTGTCGAAGCTATACGCTGCATTCAGTCTTGAGTTGACCGTTTGCGGATTTAATGCTTTATATGAGAATGGAGAATAGTCGTCAGGTCCGAAGCTTCCATTCATGGCACTTCTTCTGTTTCCAGCACCGTTTGCAGGATAATTAACAGAAACCGATGGCGCTTGCTGATTGCCGCTGTCAACTACTACAGAGTACTCCAGGCGCCCTGTCGGGCCAAGTACAGTATGAATGGCACGCTTGAGTACAGATACATAATTATCCTCAAGCCATTCGTAAAAGAACTGTGATGGCACTTGTATCGTAAGAACATCACCGTCAACACGTAATGGCGATATGGGTTTAAACCACGTATTGAAATTCTCCTCACCGACATGTTCATGTATGACCTCAAGACAATCGCTCCAAACTGTTTTACAGCTTATTTCCATTGATCTTTCTATTCTATCGGATTTTAAAGTTTCCATGCGGAAGGGGAGACAAAGATGTAAAAAAAGAGATTAACAAAACAAGAGACATCGTCCTTGATTTTTCAGAAAAATAATTGCTACCAAAAATTTAAAAATAAAACGCAAACACGTGATGAAAAACTGACTAAAATTGAATTGAATTTTCTCAAATGTCGCAACATAGTATCAGTGACTTAATTAAGACGTCCTTTCCGGAAACGAGCAAGAAGGATTGGGAACTGGTTGCCTCATCCGAATTACAAAATAGAAATTTTGAACAAACACTCACGTGGAATTCAGATAATGAGTTAAACTTTTTTTCGTATTACAGATTAGAGGATATCAAAAATTTTGACTATCTGAAAAATTTTGAGCTCCGTCCCTGCCAAACGGATTCAATAAGCCCAAAGCGTTGGCAGAATCTTCCCCAGGTATCTGTGTCACTATCGCAGGAAAAAAATGCCAACAGCATCGCACTGAATCATCTCTTGCAAGGCGCAGATGGCATTCTGTTCGATTTGCGCGAGCTGAAACAAGTAAACCTATTCAAGCTCCTAGACGACATCGACTGGCAGATCTGCAACTTGTCCTTTCTCATTTCTTCGGCGAATGATCACGTTGGAAATATTCAGGGATACATTCAAAAGAAAAATTATCCGCTCGCATTGTTAAGAGGTTGTCTGTTTTGGGATAAAGTTCCAGCTAATCCCGATTCGGTCATTCAGGCTTTTGATGGCATGACTCTATATAAACCTTTGGGTATTGTCATTCAACCTTCTTCACACACAAACGAGATATCAGCCGCTATGATCGAGGGCCTGACACTCATGGATGCATTGTTGGCGACGGGAATCGAACGCCAGATATCATGGCGAAGTGTTGCTTTCTCTTTTGAAACAGGTACTCAGTATTTCATGGAACTGGCAAAGCTCAAGGCATTTCGCATGTTGTGGCGGATGCTGGGTGACGCGAATAAAATAATATCGCACCGCACGAACGAAGTCCATGTTCACACACGCTCTTCACGCCCAGATAACCTGCAGCCACAAATAAATTTGATAAGTACCACGACGGTATCACTGTCGGCGATTCTTGGCGGCGCTGATGCAATAACAATATCCCCTTATGACGAAGCAAACGTTGTGATGAATCGCGTCGCACGTAACGTTTCAAACATCTTTCGCGAGGAAGCCTACATTGACAGGGTTGCTGACCCGGTCGCTGGATCGTATGCACTGGAGTCGATGATCCACACGATGGCAACGTCTGCCCGTGATAAATTTCAATCAGCCATCAACAACCGCATTTCGCTGGATTTCGGTGCCGTCACACAAAGTGTGACAGATAATGAAGGTATACGTTATCACGCAAAGCCCTCACCGGAGAAGATTGATATTAAACCGGTTTACAATAGCACCGATCTCGAACAAGTCAAGCATCTTCATTACGATGCCGGATTGCCTCCTTATGTACGCGGGCCATATGCCACAATGTATACCTCCAGGCCCTGGACGATCCGCCAATACGCAGGCTTTTCCACGGCAAAAGAATCGAATGAATTTTACAAAAAGAATATTGCGGCAGGTCAACGCGGTCTTTCAGTTGCATTTGACCTTGCAACGCACAGAGGTTATGATTCGGATCACCCTCGGGTCACCGGTGATGTGGGCAAGGCAGGTGTTGCAATAGATTCGGTTGATGACATGAAGATCTTGTTTGAAAAGATCCCGTTGGATGCGATGTCAGTTTCTATGACGATGAATGGTGCCGTTCTCCCCATCATGGCGTTTTACATAGTGGCCGCGGAAGAGCAAGGTGTACAGCCACAACAACTCACGGGCACAATCCAGAACGATATTTTAAAGGAGTTTATGGTCAGGAACACATACATCTACCCTCCTGGCCCTTCTATGCGCATCGTTACAGACATCTTCAGGTATACATCGAAGTATATGCCAAAGTTCAACTCGATCAGCATAAGCGGTTACCACATGCATGAAGCCGGAGCGCCTGCGCACATCGAACTTGCGTATACCCTCGCCGATGGACTGGAGTACCTGCGGAAAGGTTTGGAAGCAGGAATTACAGTGGATGATCTCGCTCCCCGCCTATCGTTCTTTTGGGGTATCGGGATGAACTTCTTTATGGAAATAGCGAAGATGCGCGCCGGCCGGTTGCTCTGGTCATATATGGTGAAGCAATTCAATCCATCCAATCCCAGGTCCATGACCTTGCGAACCCATTGCCAAACTTCAGGATGGAGCTTGACTGCGCAGGACCCCTATAATAATGTGACACGCACTTGCCTGGAGGCACTGGCAGCCGTGCTGGGTGGTACTCAGTCATTGCACACCAATGCTTTGGATGAAGCCATTGCCTTGCCTACAGATTTCTCAGCGCGAATAGCGCGGGACACCCAGTTGTTCCTGGAAAAAGAAACGGGCATAACGAAGCTGATTGATCCTTTTGGTGGCTCTTACTATGTTGAGTCACTTACTGCCTCGCTGGTTGAAAATGCCTGGACGCTAATCCAGGAGATCGAGGCACTTGGCGGGATGACCACTGCCATCGAACTGGGCATACCGAAGATGAGGATCGAACAGGCAGCAGCAGCGAAACAAGCCAGGATCGATTCAGGAAAGGACATCGTTGTAGGAATAAATAAATACGCCATCACAGATAAACCCGATTTCGAGATTCTTGAGGTGGACAACGCTTCCGTACTGCAAGAACAATTGGAGAGGTTGAAACATGTGAAGAGCAACCGAATACAACTTGATGTCGACGAAAGCCTGCGGGCACTGACCGCAGCCGCCTCAGACAATTCTGGAAATTTGCTCGAACTGGCAGTGAATGCGGCGCGTGCACGGGCTACGTTAGGCGAAATCTCTTTTGCATTGGAAAAAGCCTTTGGACGCTACCAAGCTAAAATCAGTTCCGTTTCAGGCGTATATTCGGCTGAAATGAAAAATCAGCGTGAATTCGAGGAGGTCAGGAGACTCACCGACCAGTTTGCAAAATTGGATGGCAGGCGGCCCAGGATATTGGTAGCTAAGATGGGCCAGGATGGACATGATCGCGGCGCAAAGGTCATAGCGACGAGTTTTGCTGACCTTGGATTTGACGTGGACATCGGTCCTCTATTCCAAACACCCGATGAGGTTGCCATGCAGGCAGCGGAAAACGACGTCCATGTGATTGGAGCATCCAGCCTGGCAGGTAGTCATAAAACACTTATTCCGCAGCTGATAGCTGCTCTGGGAAAAATAGGGAGACCTGACATCATGGTCGTGGCGGGCGGTGTGATACCTGAACAGGATCATGAATATCTACACAATAAAGGAGTCGTTTTTGTATTTGGCCCCGGCACCGTCATCTCGGATGCAGCGAGAGAAATAGTTTCGAGACTGCTTCAGCCGTAAATACCGGTATCCATTCTTTCTGGCTGTATCGGTTCTCTCTATAGAATTGAAAATTTCTTAGCTTGGTAGTCAAATTCAAATCATAGCTATGAATATGCTCAGGTATTGCCTGTTCTTTGCATTAACGCTGGTTTCCTCTCAAACACTATTGGCTCAAAATAAAAAGTTTGACAAGAGTCTGCGGAAGGTCGATTCTAATTACGCAGCAGGAAATTTTAGTAAGGCCAGTAGTGGATTGCAAAAACTCAAAAAATCGGTCGTGGCCAAGATGGGCCAACAGAATACTTACACGCCAGGGCTATTGATCCGCGAAGCCCATATCAATTTGGCATCAGGCATGTTGGAAAATTTTGACAACATTTTGAACAATGCATTGTCAAGCAGTCTTGCAACTTTTGGTGAGAATAGCACGAGCTATGCAAGTACATTGATCGACGTTGCCGAAATATATAACGAATATGGAAACTACCGGCTCTCACGTGAATACGTAAGCAAAGCGAAAGAGGTAGTTAATAAAACGAACCAACAATCTGACTACCTCAATGGAAGGATCGGCCTGGTAGAAGCTGAGGCGATGACCGGCCAGGGATTCTGCAATGACGCATTATCCATGCTCGCTACCATTGAATCATACTTTGCAGGCCGTGCCGTTGAAAAAGAAACAAAGGTTGACGGTACGTCCATCAAAACACTACGCGTGCCTGATGAAGAACTTCCCAGGCGTTACACAGAATACGGCCGGTTGTTAACGTTGACGGCAAATGCTTATAGCAAAAAGGGTACGCTACTTTCTGCGGATTCTGCATTCAAAGCCGCGCAAACCTGGATCCGAAGGAATCAAAAGTTTATGGGCGAAGCTAATCTTTCGCTTGCCCAAAACAATTACCTGTATGCGAAGATGCTGATCGATAATGGCAATGAGCAGCGGGAGAAAGAACTTGAATTTGAAAATATCCTTAATAACCTAAAGAAGCGGGCCAAACCGACGAACACGTTGGCCAACGATCTCTATCTTGCTTATTTGCATCAGCTCCTGGTGGAGGAGAATCGCGCGCGATACCTGAACACAAAGATGGAGTACCAAAAAGTGCTCGATAAGAATTTCCCGAAATCGAGCCTCGTACAGATAAACCTCAAAGCAGTTGAATTCGATTCGAAGCTTGAACGTGACAAGACCAAAGACCTTGAACAGGACGCCGCCAATCTGCTGAAATCTAAATATCTCCCGAAGAATTACAGAACGACCGAGCATATTTTGAACTTCCTTTTTGACGTGGCACAAAAGTCAAAGCGGTATGTCAATTCGGAAAACTACTTAACACAGATTACTGACATCAAGAAAGAACTTCACGGCGAGAACTCGCCGGCATATCACCTCGCGCGCATCAGGTTGGCGAGTTTTTACCTCGACTACACAAACAAGATCGAGGAAGCCCAAAAGATCTTTGATGAGAGTTATACAAAAATTGTGGCCAAGGAGATCGGACCGTGGCAAGAGGATCACCTAGATATTTTGAACCACCTCGCCACATTGTATGAGTTCACGGACAAGTATGCCTTGGCAACATCAACACTTGATGCAGCATCCGATGTCGCACGCTCCAAGTTCAGCGACAAGGATCCTGAATATGGTGTTGAGCTCGACCGCATCGCGCAACTGCAGATCAAACTTGGACAATATGAACGTGCTGACCAGAACATAGCTAAATCATTAAAGATCCTCGAGGATCACCGCAAGGATGACAAGCGTGTTGGCGATTACATTCATGCTATTGAAACGCAGGCAAAATTGTACGGTATTAAAGGCCTGTTCGACGAGGCCGAAGCAAATCTTGACAAGTCACGCCGACTTATATCAAAGGCCGACGTTATCGTTGGAAGCGAATTGTCAACAGCAGAAGAACTCACAGCGTTATTCATCCAGCTGGGACGTTTTTCAGATGCAGACCGGCTTCTTAAAACGCAGATCCCGGAATATGAAAAACTGTATGGTAAAAATTCGCTGCGGCTGATCGAACCACTCGTCAACAAAGGGCGTATTGCGTTGGCCAAGGGCGACTATACGGAAGCAGAAGAGATCGCAAATTCCGCCAATCGCATGGCCGTGCAAACGTATGGAGATGTCTCAACCAAAACTGCACCCACTCAAAAATTATTGAGCGATATCAATTATACGCTGGGTGACTATGACAAGGCCGAACTCAACGTTTCCAAAGCAATAGCCAGCCAGGAAAAGCAATTCGGACGCAACCACATCGAAGTCGCACGATCACTGTCGCAGATCGCGCTTATCAAATTTCACAAAGGTGACGACAAAAAGGTAGTAGAAAACTTGATGCTCGAAGCACGGGATATCATCGCCGCCAAAGTGGGAAAGGACAATCCCCAATACGCCGAGATCCTGAAGAACATGGCGGTACTTTACATTTCTGAAAAGAAATTTGACATAGCATTCAATTCGTTAACGGTCGCTGAGAATATCTGGAGGGATAAAACGGGAACAAAGAACAACATCAATGCCGCAAGCATTTACACGTTGACCGGAGATGTGTACTACCAGCAGCGGACATATAAAAAAGCTGAGGCCTTTTATACGCAGGCCAGAATCCTATATGAGAAATTCTTTAATAAAACGCATCCTGAGTATGTAAAGGTGCTTTCCAAACTTAGCAAGGTATACTACATGCAACAGGATTATAAGAAATCCAAAAAGCTCATAGAGGAGTCGCTGAGCAATTACGAAGCTTTTATCAAACAATTCTTCCCTGCATTGAGTGAACGCGAAAAAGCAAAGTACTGGAACACGATCAAGGGAGACTTTGAATTTTACAATACTCTGGCTTTCAGCAATCTCGATGACTTCAAGGATCTTTCAGGTAAGGTGTATAATTATCAGCTGTTGACAAAAGCATTGTTGTTGAGTTCATCCATCAAGATCCGGGAACGCATCTTGAACAGCACAGACGAAAACCTTAAGTCCCAGTTTGCCTTGTGGTCGCAAAAGAAGGAGATGTTAACCCTTGCACTTTCCATGAGTCCTGCGCAATTATCAGAAAGTGAAATTGATCCCGGCGGGCTGCAACAGGAAGTTGAGCGTTTGGAAAAAGACCTCAGTCAGCAATCCGAACTCTTCGGGCAGAGTTTTGAAGACAAACGCATCACATTCGAAGACGTGAAAAAATCGTTGAAGCAAAATGAATCTGCCATTGAAATGGTGAGGTATCGCTACTTCAATCATGACTTCAGCGATTCGGTGATCTATGCCGCTCTCTATTTAAAGAACGACTTTTCGAAACCAAAGGTCATCATGCTGAAAGATGGCAAGAAGATGGAGACCCGGTTTTTCAAGTTTTATCGCAATGCCATCACGGGGAAAGTGCCAGACGAAGTCTCCTATGGTATTTTTTGGAAACCGCTAATCGAAGGAATAGGTCAATCCTCAACCATTTACTTATCGGCTGACGGCATTTATAATCAAATCAACCTGGAGGCTATTCCCACACCAGACGGGCGATACGTAATTGACAATGCCAATATTGTGTTGGTGAGCAATACGAAGGATATGTACCTTAAAAAACTAAAGTCGAAAGTGGCAGCCGCGGAGAACACAGCATCAATGTTTGGCAATCCTCAGTTCTACAATACCGCATCAGCTTCTCAGGCGATCAGCTCCTTGCCTGGCACTGAAAAAGAAGTCAATCAGCTTCAATTCATGCTAAAACAAAAGGGCTGGATCACGGCAGAGTATGTTGAGCAATCTGCATCGGAAGAAAAAGTAAAGGAGATGAACAGTCCCAAGATCTTTCATATAGCGACGCACGGTTTTTACAAACCCAGTTCACAGTTAACACTGCAAAATGAACTTGAGGGTAGTGAGGCGACATTAAATCAAAATCCGTTGATGAGAACGGGCCTGCTGCTGCGTGGCGCAGGTGATCTCATGGAGAAGACAGATTACAACTACAACATGGAGAATGGCATACTCACAGCCTATGAGGCCATGAGCCTGAACCTTGACAAAACAGATCTTGTTGTGCTCAGCGCATGTGAGACGGGGCTGGGGGACCTGGAGGCTGGTGAAGGAGTATATGGACTACAGCGAGCTTTTCTGGTCGCAGGCGCGAAGGTTTTAATCATGAGTATGTTTAAAGTAGATGATGATGCCACACAAAAGCTCATGCTGAAATTTTATCAAAAGTGGCTCAACTCCGGCAACCTGAGACAAAGTTTTATCGAAGCAAAAAAAGAACTGAGAGTTGACTACCCCGAACCGATCTACTGGGGAGCGTTTATGATGATTGGACTTGATTGAGAATTGACGATTTAGTGATTGGGTGCTGTCAGCCAAGGATGTAGCAAGATATTAACGACCAAGCCCCACGAAGAGTCTCTCTCGACATCGCGAAATACTACAACCTCTCAAGCCAGACCAATCACTAAATCACTAAATCGTCAATCACTGAATTCTCAACAATCACTAAATCGTCAATTCTCACCACGGTGAGAACTCATAGCCGTCCTTGAGAAAATTCGGAAATATCTGGACGTGCTTTTGTTTTACTTGCTCGAATATAAGCTTCTTGAGTTCGGTGATGTTGTAGTTGGTTGTGGCTGAGACGAAGATGACATGCTCATAGCCCATCTGCCGGTAATAACCTTTCATTTCATCGAGGTTGGCGTCGGGACGTTCTTTTAAATACAAGTCTACCTTATTTAATGCGAGGATGGTAGTGATGTTGGCGGCGCCGATTTCCTCCAGTGTCTTTGAAACCACCCCAAGCTGATTGTCATGGTAAGGGTGTGCAAAATCGACGACATGCAATAGCACCTCTGCCTCCCGAACTTCATCGAGCGTAGACTTGAAGGATTCTATCAGGTGATGAGGAAGCTTACGGATAAAACCCACCGTGTCAGAAAGTAGAAATGGGATGTTGCCAATAGTTACCTTCCGCACAGTAGCGTCGACCGTTGCAAAAAGCTTGTTCTCAGCGAGGACTCCTGAACCCGAGAGCAGGTTCATGAGCGTTGACTTTCCAACGTTTGTATATCCTACTAGCGCAACACGTACGATGTTGCCTCGAGACTTGCGTTGCGTGATCTTCTGTTTTTCGATCTTGATGAGCTTCTCCTTCAACACGGATATCTGGTCACGTATATTCCGTCGGTCGGTTTCAATTTCACGTTCCCCTGCACCACCGCGTGTACCCGTGCCGCCACGCTGGCGTTCAAGGTGAGTCCACAATCGCGTAAGTCTTGGCAGCAGGTATTGATTCCTGGCGAGTTCAACCTGTGTTCGCGCCTGTGCAGTTTGCGCTCGCCACAGAAAGATGTCGAGTATCAGCAAACTGCGGTCGTATACACTGACGCTATTAGGCTGCTCCGCTGAGTTGAATTCTTTTTCAAGATTGCGTAACTGAGAAGGAGACAGATCATCATCGAAGATCAGGTGTCTCACATTTTGAGCAATCACAAACTCTTTGATCTCCGCAAGCTTACCTTTACCTACAAAAGTTCGTGTATCAGGGTGTGTAAGGTTTTGGACAAATTGTTTAATTGTTTTGATGCCTGCTGTCTCGGCGAGGAAAGCTAATTCATCCAAATGCTCTTGCGTTTGCTCAGCATCTTGTGGTTTGCCAAGCGCAACCAATACAGCGTTGCTAATTTGTTGTTCACTCATGATGTAATAACTTATTCAGTTTAGATTAAATTCAAAGTTATTTGTTTAAACAAAGTTACTTTTCTTATATTTGATGGATCTAAACCAAGAGATTTTTTAAGATTACCTGATTTTCCGACAACGTCGTCAAGTTAGGATCGGAGAAGTTCTCACCATCAGAGCCCATCAGATGAGAATTGCGATCGTCCTCAACACCTCCTGGAACATTTATAATTTCAGGATGAATTTTATCAAGGCCCTAATTGAAAAAGGCCATGAAGTGCATACAATAGCTCCTCAGGATGATTACACACATCACCTGATTAGCGAAGGCTGCATTCATCATAAAGTCAAAATGGATAGCAGAGGGGCAAACCCTGTAAAGGATGCTGCGTTGATATTCGAGCTATTCTTTATTTACCGAAAGCTAAAGCCAGACATCATCCTGCATTACACCATTAAGCCAAACGTCTATGGTACGTTGGCGGCATCAATTCTAGGGATACCAGTCATTAACAACGTATGCGGACTGGGGACGGCATTCCTGAAGAATAATCTGATATCGTGGGTGGCCATTGCCCTCTACAAGGTCAGCTTCAGATTCGCCAGCAAGGTATTCTTTCAAAACCCTGAAGACCTCAAGCTCTTCCTTCGCAAAAAGTTGGTGCGTGCCAAGGCAGCGGACATATTACCAGGCTCCGGGATTGATCTGACCAGGTTTAAACCATCACCATTTAAACGCAATCCCAAGTTCACGTTTCTGTTAATCTCCCGCCTTATTACGGACAAGGGAGTACTAGAATACGTGGAGGCCGTACGCAGGCTCAAGTCATACGGTTTAAATGCAACATTTCAGGTACTCGGCGCGATGGATCCTAAGCATAAGCGCGGAATAAAACTCAACGTTATCCAGGAATGGATCAATTCAGGTACCATTGAGTACCTCGGCACGACCAATGACGTGAGAAAATTCATCGATGGAGCTGACTGCGTTGTGTTGCCATCATATCGTGAAGGAACGCCGAGAACATTATTAGAGGCGGCAAGCTCGGCCAAACCAATCATTGCCACCGATGTGCCCGGTTGTAACAATGTGGTGGAAAACAATGTAAATGGGCTGTTATGCAAAATCAAGGATGCAGGCGACCTGGCGGAAAAAATGAAAATTATGGCCGGGTTCGAAGATGAAAAGCTGAGAGTGTTCGGACTGAACGGAAGGGCCAAAATGGAATCCGAGTACGATGAGTCCCTGGTTATTGAAAAGTACCTTTCAACCCTTTCCACACTTAGGAATGCTTCCTGAACCCATTCAAGGCAGTTATCGGTAGATCGACTGCCGGATTGATCACGTTAACGGATGCCCCACAGGCAGCAAGCTATGCCGCCCATTTGCCCCCGAGGCATATAACTACCCAATGGCCTATTGCGAGATAGTTTGTTAGAATTCTGTAATTTTACCAATGTGAACCAACTTTTCTTTACGTTGAAAAATTCGCCCATTGATGCTAAACTTCTATTATCGCTCGTAAGTCTACTGCTGGCATCATGCAGCTCCTACCATCAAAACATTATGTTCACCCTGCCCGAGGGCACCGCGATGAACCAGCAGGTTACAAACGTTGAAAAAAATTACACGATCCAAAAAAACGACTTTCTCCAGCTTGAAGTTTATACAAACAAAGGAGAAAGACTCATTGATCCCGATCTGCAGCTCACCAAAGAAAATACGGCTCAAAAGAACGTTGACACCAAAATAGTACCCAGCTATCTTGTAGACACTGATGGCATTGCCACATTTCCCATGGTTGGGGCACTTAAGCTAGAAGGCCTCAAGCTTCACGAGGCGGAAGAAATCCTCCAGAAAGAATATTCGATTTATTATCGCGACGCTTTTGTCATCTTGAAATACGTCAACAAGCGCGTCATTGTTATGGGTGCACCAGGCGGACAAGTGATACCCCTGGCCAGCGAAAACATGCGCCTTGTCGAAGTGCTCGCGCTTGCCAAGGGACTCAACAACGACGCAATGGCTCAGAATATCAGGGTTTTGCGTGGCGATCAAGTTTTCCTCGCCGACCTGTCTACATTTGATGGCTACCTTAAGGGTAACATGGTAATGGAACCAGGCGACATCGTATATGTTGAACCCATACGTAGACCCTTTGCTGAAGGGTTACGTGACTATGGAGTGCTCTTCAGCATCATCGTTAGCATTGCAACGCTGATGGTGGTAATAGTACAATAATGACAGTGGAGAATCAACGCAACATAAGAGTTCAATCCAATGCTCCGGAAGGCATTGATTTCAACAAACTCAAGATTGTTGCCAGATCGAATTGGTTCTGGCTGCTCGCGATATTTCTGATCGTCAATGTGGGAGCTTACCTGGGTGTCAGGTACACAAAGAATCTGTACAAATCCTCTTCAGTCCTTAAACTCGATGTTAAGAAAGAGGCATCAGAGTTTGGAATCAAAACGACCATCGTTGAAGATCAGAATCTGTCACTTATCTCCGGAGAAATCGAGATCATTCAATCCCGTCTTTTTCTGAATCGTGTAGTTGATTCTTCGGCCCTCGACGTAAGCTACTATAGCATCGGACACTTACTTAATGATGAGCTGTATCAGAGTCATCCGTTCACCGTGAAGTACAAAGTCCACACGAACAATCTGTTTGATAGGCAGATCAATTTCCTGGAGGAAGGAAAGGACGATTTTACGTTGAGGTTTGGATTCAACAATACCGACGTAAAAGGGAAATATGACCAATGGATTGCGCTGGATGACATGGATATTCTCATAGCGAAAAATGAAAAATTCAGGAAAGGGGACGAGATCGGATACTTCTTTATCATTAACAGTGAGAACTCACTCCTGGAATACCTGTTGAGTAATCTTTCTGCAGAACCACTCAACTATAATGCCAATACAATTCAAATCTCATTTCAGGATAATAATCCCTTCAAGGCAAATGCCATTCTCAACAAGATCGATACAGTATATCTGCAATACAGCAACGAGCAAAAAAACCTGGCAACAAAACAAAAAATTGAATGGATATCCAATGAGCTTGTAAACATCGAACGCAAAATGGAAGATTTCGAACATTACTTCGAGAACTTTACGCTGCAGAACAAGACAAACAACATGGATGAAGATCTCAAGAAAACCGTAGAATCAATCAACAGGATAGACTCACAAAGGTACGGACTGAATCAGCGCCTCCAGGAAACGGACAAATTACTGAAAGCAATGGAGACAGGTAATTATAATATTTCTCTTTCACAGCGAAGTATTCTTCCGGCAATGCTTGCCACAAGTCTTGAACGATTGGAACAGCTTCTCGTTGATCAGGAGAAATTGAAACTATCCTACAATGAAATCACCTTTGCGTTCCGCGAAAAGAACAAAGAAATTGACTTAATCCGGGAGAAGGCATTGCGTGAGCTTACGGAGCTCCGCGAAAATTATCAACAGAAACTGGAGCTATTCAACCAGAGCAAATCGCAACTGGAGTATCAGTTTGCAAATCTGCCGGACAAGTCGACCCAGCTATCCAAGAACCTCAGGTACTACAAGTTATATGAACAATTCTACCTCTCCCTTGTGCAATCGAAATCGGAATTTGAGATAACGCAGGCAGGAAGCATCCCCGACTTCAAGATTCTTTCGCCAGCAGCAATGCCGCACGGTCCTATTTCACCAGACAAACCTATGATTGCCGGTGTCGGATTTGTTTCAAGTATTGTACTCATGTTGTTCTTGCTAGGCATCCTATATCTACTGAATGACAAAATTACAACGTTGTCGGAGATTGAAAGAGTAAGTG
>Ga0193753_10002154_pt1 | contig 15955 bp, 15 predicted proteins | sample H1c2metaG_FD_144925 | JGI IMG/M metagenome (GOLD analysis project Ga0193753, IMG submission 144925) | Soil microbial communities from a riparian zone of the East river system, Colorado, United States - H1c2 | ecosystem: Environmental > Terrestrial > Soil > Riparian zone | place: USA: East... | reverse complement strand
GCGCGTTTGGTTGCGGCCTTGGTTGCAGGCTTTTTTGTGGCCTTCGTAACGACTCTCTTGCTCGCTATCTTCTCAACCGGTGCGCCAGGCGTTTTCCCGAGCCGGCCGAAAAACGTTTGAAGAGAACTCCGCAATTTCCCCAAAGCGCTCCGGACAGCTTGCTCCGTCGTCGGCGCGCGATCGCTCGCGGCCAAAGGCGGACGGCCGGCAGGCCGCGCCTCGATCAGGCAACGCTTGTCGAACTCGCCGAATTTATCGCTATTCACATCGCTGAGATGAACTTCCACGCGAGTCAGCTTTCCGAGAAACCGTGTGAGAACGCGGTTGACCTCGGTTTCCACGAAACCGATGATCTGAGCGTCCACCGCAATATTTTTATCGCTGTTGATTTGAATCCGCACATCAATCCTCAACCACCATGCTGCCAGACTTGCAATTTAATTTCGTTTATTCTAGCTACCTGCGTTGTGTGTCAAGCGAGTTTGGTTACAACCACAACGTGTACGATTCTTGCGTCTGGTATGGGCAGCGCGCTTGCCGCGCAAACCAATCCCACAAGCTGCTCCGTCAGCTATGACAACCGCAGCAGCCCCGGCGTCATGAACGGAACTATACCGCCGGCGGTTGCGGCCGCTGACGCCTCCATTTCCGGAACCTTTTCCGTGACGTCTGTATCTTTTACGGGCCATGCGAGCGGTGATGCGACCGGTGCCGCGACAGCGCAAGCATCGTTCAATGAAACTGTGTCTCTGTTGCTTTATACCCCGGGACCCGTTCGGTCAGGATTCATCACATTTACAAGCCTGGATCCGTTCTCGCCAGGCCCGCCGACGGGCCAAACGGCGCAAGTCAGCGTCGGCCCTTATTCGGCCTCCTGCTCGGCGAGTGGTTGCGTAGACGACTTGGGAGCACGGCCAGGACTTGCCAGTTTCACTTTGCCTTTTACTCTCGGCGAACAGTATCTCTTCTCGGAAACATTCACGGTAGATTTTTCGTACGTTCTTACGGACGCGGCCGGCAACCTGGTTGCGCCGTTTGAGGCCGCCACCGCACCCGAGCCCACGTCCGTGTCCCTTTGCGTGTTAGGGATTTCCTTGCTCGCGCTAGGCACGCGGCGAAGAAGGCAAACTAGGCGCATGACGACGGCTTAGTCTCGATCCCGATAGGCTCCTCGCTCTAGGCGCGCAACATAGTAACGGCACATGGCTAGCGGTATCGAACCAACAATTCCAAAACTACAGTCCAAAAACCGCCAGTAAAGAGGAATTTCCCGTATCGCGCCTGCCACCAGCGCCAGGGGCACGACCGCCGCGCAGGTAATCAGCCCCCACGTGATCAACCACTTGTTTCGAACCGGATCGATCCACAGCCCGGCGAACGCCAGCCAGTCTGTTCCATACGCCCCAAAAGGATAGCGCCCATTGGTCACGGCTAACGCGTCGTGCGCCGTTTGCAGCCACCTGGCTCGACAATTCCCGACTTAGCGTTCCCGGCCGTGTCAGTCGGCAGCGAACCGCTCCTTCCAACGGACATGCCCGGTCACCTGCATCACAACGAACAGCGTCACAACACAGCCAACGGTAATCGCCAGGCCCGTAAAACCCTCGGGAAAAACGTGTACGAAAAAAGGACGAGATAGATCAGTTGCGCCAGCCGGCTTCGAAAATGCAAAACGCGGCCCCGCCACCAGGCGCAAGTAACTCACCACTAGACCGACAGAGACAACCGAACAGATAAGAAAGGCGAGTTGAATCGAGACGTGGTCGACCAGATAAGCCAGAAGCAAATGAAATGCAAAGAATGCCGCCGCGAGAAAAACATAATTCATCGGATGCAAATCGATATTACGCAGCGTCGTCAGAATAAACATCAGAAGGAAGAACAGCAGCAGCGAAACCGGCGCGAAGCGGCTGATCTCTCCCGCCAACGGCCCCGGCTGTAGTTTTTCGGGCATCGTCATGCCGATCTGGAAGCCGGAAATCAGATTGCGATACTTCCAGATCAATTCCCACCCTGCTGCATCTTCCCGTTTCTCGGTCGGCGCAAGCGTACTCAAAGGAAAATCAATCTCCTTGAAATTGGTCTTCATCGTCAATTCGAAGTCGCGCGTCTGCGTCACATCGTCGCCAGGATTATAGCGCCAATATTCGAGTCCCTGCGAGCGATATATCATGCGAAAAGCGGCCGCTTTGCGGGGCTCGACCACCGCCGAAACGGAAGCGCCATCCCGGCTGGAAACGAAAGGCAGAGGCCGCCCGTCCACGTCGATTGCAAGCCCATCGTAGATCGCGTGCGCCTCATCGCCTGGATTTCGAAACGTATACACGCCCGCGAAATCCACGACATACACGCTGTACCAGAGCAGGCCCTTTTGCCGGTATTCGAGCGCCAAGCCCGCGTCGACTCGGCTCTTCTCAGCGGCGATAGGAATCGGCGCGCCTTTCCCTTGGTCAAGCATTGCCACCGGCTGCCGCTGTTCCTGCGGCGTCCCCAGGTCGAAGCGACATTCGGCTTCAGTCTGTCGTTGAATTCATCCGTGCGCGATCAGATGCTGTGCGCCAGAAGCAACCACGCAATGCTGGCCGAGCGGCCTCTCAAGTGATGTGCCGTAGCGCGATGGCTGGGTTCACGCTTGCGGCGCGCCACGCAGGCAGATAGCTGGCCGCTGCCGCTACGGCAGCCAGCGCGCCTCCGGCTGCCGCGAGCGTGAGCGGGTCGTACCATTCCAAACCGAACAGCAACGCCCCGGCCGCGCGGCCGGTAGCCAGCGCTAGCAGCGTGCCGGTCCCCAAGCCGGCTGCGAGAACAATCACCGCCTCGCGCAGAACGAGCGCTATCACGGCGCCCCGATCGGCCCCCAGTGCCACGCGAATGCCAATCTCGCTGGTACGCCGCGCCACCATGTACGAGATGACGCCGTAGAGTCCGGCGGCGGTGAGCACCATGGCGAGTACGCCGAATACGCCGGACAGCGTTGCCATCAGACGCTCTCGCAGAAGAGATTCTTCGACCCGCGTATCGAAAACATGGAAGGAATAGCGGATGTCTGCGCTGGTCCCGGCGAGCGTGCTTCGCACCTGTCTGGCGAGCGAATCCAAACGCGCGCTGGACCGGATCATGATGCGGCAGTGCGGCCGCGTGAGCGCGGCCTGCGATAACGGCGTGAATAGTATCGGTTGGAACTCCTCGCGCAGATCCCGATACTTCGTGTTCCTCGCCACGCCGACGATTTCGAATGCGATCTGTGGCTCATAAGGGGTTGCTTCGATCCAAAACCGTCTGCCCACTGCGTTCTGTCCGCCCGCGAGCTCGCGCACGAATTCCTCGTTCACTATGGCGGTCTTCGACCACGGCTCCAAATCGTGCTCGTTGAACTCGCGGCCGGCGACGAGCGGCGTCCTCAACGCGCGAAAGTACTGTGTGCCGATCATGCTCCGCAGGGAAACTCGCGCATGCTCGGAATCCGAGCCGTCCATCCAGACCCGGTTATTCCAATTCCCGCCGCTCAAAGGAACGATCGTCACCTCGGCCGCCGCTTCGACGGCGGGAATTGCACGCACGCGCGCAAGCACGTCCCGGCGAAGCGATAGGGCGCGCCCAGGAGCCAATGGAAGACCCGAAAGATTCAAATCCGCAATCAGAATTCCGTGCTGCTGAAATCCGGCGTCCAGCGTTTTCAGATTCCGCAAGCTTCGGGCGAAGAGCAGCGTGCCCATCACCAGTACGAGCGACACGGCAAATTGCGAAGCGACCAGCACGCGGCCGAGGCCGAGGCGTCCGTCGCCGCCGCTGAGGCTTCGGCTCCCCGATTTCAGCGCCTCGCCGGGATCCGTGCGTGCGGCCCGCAGCACTGGAGTCGTCGCAAACACGAAACAAGTCAGAATCGCGAGCGCCGCCGCAAAGGCGAAGATGCGCAAGTCCTGATGCAGCGCGACGAAGGTGGGATCGTCACCCGTGGCCAGGAAAGACAGAAGAAAGCGGCTCAACGCCCTTGCCAGCAACAAACCAAGACTGGCGCCGCTCAGCGCGAGCAGCAGGCTCTCGGTTGCCAATTGCCGCACTAGACGTGCCCGCGATGCACCCACCGCGAGGCGCACTGCCATCTCGCGCCGCCGCGCGCTGGCCCGCGCCAGCATCAGGCTTGCGAGGTTCCCGCAGGCAATTAACAACACTAGACCGGCGATCGCGAGCAGCAGCATCAAGGGTTTTGAATATTGCTCGCGCATCCGCGAAATGCCGCTGCCTGCGGGAATTGCAAGCAGTTTCATCCCCAGGTACGGCTTCACGCTCGCTGTGGGATAGCCGGCCGGAAGTGTCGCTTCGAAAATTCCCGCGGAATTCGCCCGGAACAGCGCCCCCGCCCGCGCCATCGATACATTGGGCTTCAGCCGCCCCATCACGGTGAGCCACCAGGTTGTGCCCGAGTCGAGCCGCCCTTCGGCGGGATGCCACGCAGGTTCGGAGCAGATCGGCAGCGCGATATCGAACCTCCGCCCTACTTCCAAACCGGAGAATTCGGGCGGCGTTACACCGATGACTTCCACTCGGTTCTTGCCGATTGAAATTTTCCTGCCGGCTATTGCATCTACATCGCCCGCGAGCTCTCGCTGCCAGAATCCGTAGCTGACCACCGCGCCCGGAGTTAAGCCGCAACCGCGCCGATCGTCGGCCGCCGTGAACAATCGGCCGAGTACCGGCTCAACGCCCAGAACACGGAAGAAATCCCCGCTGACCCACAAACCCGCTACTTCTCGCAATTCGCCGCTCCGCGACGTGTCGAAAGACTCGCTGGCCCACGCAAAGACTCCCGAAAACGCTTGTTGGCGCGTGCGGATCTGCTCCCAGAGTGGATTGGTCATTGCGGCGTCGCGGAGCCAATTCCCTCTGGCGTGCATCATGTCGTCGATGCGAACCTCGACCAGTTCCTTGGGTGCCTTCACTGGTAGCGTGCGTAGCCGAATCGCGTCGAACAGTTGAAAGATCGCGGTATTCGCTCCCGTGCCAAGCGCAAGCGACACAATTGCGACGACGGCAAAGCCGGGGCTGAGCCGAAGCAGCCGCAGAGCGTAACGGATGTCCTGCCAAAGCGTGTCGATCATTTTCGCTCATGCCTTAACCCAACGCCGCGTCGTTACGCTCGCTCCACAGCGGGCACGCACAAGCGGACAACAGAAGGGAGCCCAGATTCTCGCGATCAGCGACCCGCGCGGGCCAGGGTCACGTCAATCGATTGTAATCTTCGTGGCTTCCAATCCAATACCACACTGCGCGGCTCTTTTGTACGACCGCGAGCGCCCTATAGTTCAGGCCAATTCGTAGTGAATAAATCTGCTCCTCCCCGGCGAGCTTCTTGAACCGAAGACCGGGATGAGATGGATTCGTTCGGAAGAGCCGCTACGCTCGTTTGCATGGTCGCGCGCGATTCGATCAAAGCATGTTGTCCAGCGGCAAGGTCTCGCCGCGAGCGTCTTCGTCAAGAGCCTCTTCGGCCATGCGCCGGATCACACTCCGCTTCTCAACGAAGCGCAGTCGCCAGGCTTCTTCGTCGGCAAGGGAAGCCAGGATTTGCGTTGCGATTGCGTCCTGTTCTTGAGGTGGAAGAGTGCCAAGCTTCTCCAGGGCCTTTCCAGAAGAGAACTCATGTTTGAGGCTAACAGAGCGCCGCCCCATCTCGCTTGCCCATCGGACCTCAGGTTTGGCAACTTTGCAATGCAATGAATCTCAAGGCCGCAATGGCAATTTCACGCTCCGTCCGCTTTGCGCCGACTGCCGTGCCGCATCCAGAATCTCGCTGACCGTCAGATTCGTCTTGAGCGACGACACGCTATCTTCCTCTGCCACGCGCCCCCGAATCACCGCCGCCAGGTAATGAAGCGGATCGTCATACGGCGCGCCCGGAGGAGCCGCCTCCTCGACATGCCCCTCCTTTTCGCCCGCGCGCCGTACATTCACTCGATCCGAACCGATCGTTAGTAAGTGCCCTGTCCGGCCGTAAACATCCATATCCTTCACATTGAAAGGCCAATTCCAGGAACCCTGCAGAATCCCGACCGCGTTCTTATAAGTAAGCAGCACATCCGCTTCGTCATCCACCTTCGGATACACATCCGGCTGTATCTGTCTCGTGATAGCGGTCACCGACTCCGGCTTCTCGCCCTTCATGAGCCAAGTCATGAGATCCGCGCCGTAACATCCAAAATCGTAGAGCGCGCCCGCGCCATTGAGCTTGGGATCGGTGAGCCACGCGAAGAACTCGGGCGAAACATGAATCGCCTTCGGACCGCTATGGCCATCTCGTACGACACATTTCAATAGCGTCCCTAGCGCGCCTTGCTCGAGCAGGTCGTGCGCCGTTTTGTTGCTTCCATACCACGACGTCTCGTAATCCACCAGCACGTGAATCTTGCCGCGCCGCGCCGCCTCCGCCATCGCGAGCGCGTCTTTGTAGCTGACCGCCATTGGCTTCTCCATCATGGCGTGGATGCCGAGCCTGGCGCAGTCTTCCACGGCCTTGGTATGCCCCGCCGTCGAAGTGAAGATCAGCGCCGCGTCCGGATGCGTGCGCGAAGCCAGTTCTTCGATACTGCGGAAGTGCATGTCCGCCGGCCAGTGGAAACGCTCGGCGTATTTGTCGAATAGCTGCTGGTCCTGCTCTACGACTCCAACAACCTGGATATCGGGCCGATGCAGGGCACCGCCGGCCGGCGTGAGCGCACCTCCATTAAGAAAGCCCGCCACGTGCCCGTGTTCCAGGCTGATAATGCCCACCCGCAGCGGTGCTGAAGAAGGATCGGCCGCAAAACAGGCGCCAGCGGCCATTAGCGATAACGCGAAGATCGAAGTCTTTATCACAGCCCTTCCATTATGGAGAAGCGTCGATTAAACTTTTAGCAGCCCCGGCGACGACAAGCGTTTTGAAAAGTTCAAGAAGATGGGATCAATCTCCCGGTGAACTTGGCCAGCGAATTCAACATGAGGCTTCAGTTTCCGTCTTCTCGGCTGTGCCCAGGCCAATACTTCAGATACAATTCTTTCGGGGTACCACGATGAAGCGTACACTGTTCTGGCGTCCCGCCAAAAGCTGCTTGACCATTGCGGCAGTAATGATCCTAGGCGTCATGACTTGCGATGCCGCTTCTGTCCTCGTCGGAACTGCTTTCAACGGTATCGGCGAGAGCGCCGTCAGCAACCAAGGACCATTAGCTCAGCGCTTTGTCTTGAATGAACCGGCGCAGATAGTCGAGATCGATCTGCACATGTCGGGATTTGGTACTGACGCGTTCTCGCTCTGGCTCACTAATTCCATCGGACCATCAACAACCGCGGCAAATGTCTTGCTCGCAACGAGTTTGACGTTTCCAAATACCGGCGGAGGGACAAGCGGCCAAGCAGTTGCTTATCAAACGAACTTATCGCTCGGTTCCGGCTCGTATTTTCTTGTCTTGAGTTCTCTACAGCCCTCGATTTTTCAGGGTTGGATTGATGGAGGGACAATTCTCCAGACCGCAATTGGCAATGTGGGCTCGTTCTTCGCAGCCTCCCCGAACTTTCCAGGAGGTGCTATTGATGTGAATTTCCCGCCCGCATCAACGTTTACGCTTCTCTCCGTCCCTCCTGCCGACTTTCAGATCATCGGGAACGTGCCGGAGAATGGACCTCGACTGCTTGTCCCGCTAGGCCTTGTAGCCATCTTTGCAATATGGAAGCTTGCCCCAATCTTTTTATTGCTTCGGCAGCAGAAATGCGCTGCGATCAATAGGGCCGTTTGAGATCTGTTACGGCACGGTAGAACGACTACGGAGGATGCACGTATGGTTATTAAAAGAATCGGACCCGTCTCATGCGCGCGCATTACTGGCACGCTTTACGCAATTCTCGGTCTGCTCATCGGCGCTGTCGTCTCATTGACTGCGTTGGTGGGCGGATTCGCCTCTAGAACTGCAGCGGGAAGCGGTATCGCAACGGCTCTGGGTATCGGCGCCATCGTGGCCTTTCCAATTCTCTATGGCGCGATTGGATTTGTTTCGACTCTAATCGGTGCTTGGCTCTACAATATGTTGGCTGGTTGGGTTGGCGGGATCCAAATGGATGTCGAGTGAATGTCGCGATTTCTAAAGATCTGATTCGCTAGGATTCCATGTCTTTATCACCAGCCTTTCTATTATCTAGAAGCGCCGATTAAACTTCGTACAGTTTGGCAACTCCGCCGATACCGTCCCCATCTGTACAGGCGGAGGTAGTTATGAAACGCGTTTTTCGCATCGCGGTTCTCAGCATCTTCACTTTGGCGTTGACCACCGTTGCCATACCAGCCCAAGCCGCTGAACACGGCTTCTATCGGGAGCAAGACTCTCGTCACGCTCGCTATATCCCCAATGATCGCTATTATGACGATCGCTACCATGCTCCTGTCCGCTACTACGACAACGATCGCCACGGATACTACGATCGCGACAACCACGCCGGCCGGTCCGCTGCCATCATCGGCGGTAGCGCCGCCGCCGGAGCCGTGATTGGCGCGGCCGCGGGTCACGGCCAGGGCGCGGCCATCGGAGCCATCATTGGCGGCATCGGCGGCTTCATTGCCGATCAAAGCGTTCGTCATCACGATCGCCGGTAATACACTCGAAGAGTCGCCCAAGGCGGCGCGATGTTGGCGTGAACAAAGATTCTGAAACCAAGTTTGCTGCGGAACCTGAGTTCTCGAGCCAATCGTTGGAATGGGAAGGCGTGTCGCTCGGCCGATTTTCGTTGCCGCCTGTCGAGTCGGGCACAATTGAAATCCCCGAAGTAACGCTGCACCTGCAGAGCGGAGCTTCCTCCCGTATCGAAGTGCACGAAGCGGGTCGAATGGCCGATCTCACATTGGGAGACGCACAACTCTGTGTCTCTCCCGCCGGCTGGAGGGGCCGTATGCTCATCACCGATCCCTCCGAATTCGTCCAGCTTCGCATTCAACCGGATTTTTTCGGCAAGACGATAGATGAAAATGTCCGTGGACGAAACGTCGAGCTCGTCACGCGCCGTGCTGTAATCGATCCGCAATTAGTGCGCATCTGCCAGGCGCTCGAATACGAAGCGCAAATGGGTGGCGAGAGCGGCCGGGCTTTTAGCGACGCTCTCGCCACCGCTCTCGCGGCCAGATTGCTCGCCGTCTACAGTGTTGAGCCATTTCTGCCCTATCAATACCGCGGCGGCCTGCCCAGATACGCCCTGCGTCTCGTGATCGATTACATGCAAGCGCACCTGGACCAGGACGTCCGCTTGAGCGATCTCGCAAATTTGGTTCACCTGAGCTCGTATCACTTCGCGCGCCTCTTTCGCCAAAGCATGGGCGTCGCCCCGCATCGTTATTTACTCGAACAGCGCGTCGAGCGCGCCAAGGCCCTGCTCGCCGATCGCACTCTTACCATCGCCGGCGTGGCCGCCGCGCTCGGATTTCAAAGTCAGAGTCATTTCACATCCGTCTTCCGCCGCATTGCCGGCTCGACCCCGAAACAATACCGGAATACGAGATGACCGCAAGAACGAGCTAAAAGCAGCAAGATCTAGATAGACCCACCGGCCAATCCGCGGCTACCCTGATGAAAGTTATGGCGGGTGTGGAGTTGGTTGTAAACGGGAAATCGGTGTCGCTTGAGGTAGCGCCCGATACACCGCTGCTCTGGGTCCTGCGCGATCATCTCGGCCTCACCGGAACAAAGTACGGCTGCGGCATCGCGCAATGCGGAGCATGCACGGTTCATCTCGACGCCGACGCCGTCCGGTCTTGCGTTACTCCGGTCTCGCGAGCAGCGGGCCGTCGCGTCACCACGATTGAAGGTCTCTCTCCGAATCGTAGCCACCCGGTGCAGCGTGCGTGGCTCGAGGAGCAAGTCCCGCAGTGCGGCTATTGCCAGTCCGGCCAAATCATGAGCGCGGCGATTCTCCTGGCGCGCGTGCCCAACCCGACGGACACGGATATCAACGCGGCGATGGCCGGCAACTTGTGCCGCTGCGGAACCTACGCGCGCATCCGAAGCGCCATTCACCGCGCGGCTTCGCTTGGGAGCGCACAAGCCGCCCCAGCGGCTCGCAAGGTTGAGCAGACGAGCGCGTCGATTCCGCTGGGGCGAGTCTGTTGTGCGCGTTTACCGGAGAGCGAGGCTTGACCGCTTGCTGGCCGATCGTCGTGAGTCTCTGCGCAACTCGCCTGCTAATGGCTGCGGAAAACACGGACGAATCCATTCGCGCCTTTCGAGAAGTCGCATCCGTCTTGCAGTCTCCCCGCTGCCTGAACTGCCATGTGACCGACAATCATCCACGTCAAGGAGACGCGAGCCACATCCACACAATGGGTGTGGAGCGCGGTCCGGATGGGCGAGGCGCCCCTTACTTGCATTGCGCAACCTGCCACCAGGATCAAAATTCCGTGTCCGATCACGCGCCTCCGGGAGCGCCGGGCTGGCGCATGCCGGGCCCCTCCACTCCCATGGCGTGGCTTGGCCTCAGCGTGGCACAGCTCTGCGGGTCCCTCAAAGATCCGCGCCGAAACGGCAACCGCAGCGGAGCCGACCTGGTACGGCACGCCGCTGATGATCACATCGTGAACTGGGGCTGGCGCCCGGGCGAGGGGCGTTCGATTCCACCGATTTCCCACGACCGCTTCGTGGCGGCGGTTCGTGAATGGGTAGCGAACGGAGCCGCATGTCCCGCCGAGTGACGAGCGCAATGGATTCAAGGCGCGATTTTCTTCGCCTGGGCACTGGATTGATCCTCGGCTGTAGCGCCGACTTCGGTATTCGTTCACTGACTCTCGAAGGAGCCCAGTCCGCGTCTCTTGCATTGAACGCCTGGCTTCGCATCGGCACGGATGGTTCGGTCACGATCGTCGTTTCGCAAGCCGAAATGGGCCAAGGCATCATGTCCACTCTCCCCGCCGTTCTCGCCGAAGAGCTCGGCGCCGATTGGGACCGGGTGAAGCTCGAGATGTCCCCGGTTGCGCAGGCCTATCGCAACCCGCGCTTGCAATGGCAGTTCACGGGCAACAGCGAAAGCACGATGTCGTTTTTCGATCTCATGCGCCAGATGGGAGCGAGCGCGAGAGAGATGCTAATCGCGGCAGCTTCGAAGCGCTGGAAAGTCGACGCCGCAAGCTGCTCGACCGATACGGGTTTAGTTCTGCATACCGCCACGCACCGCAAGCTTTCCTTTGGCTCGCTCGCCGAGGCCGCCGCACGCGAACAGCCTCCCAAAAATCCGCCGCTCAAACCGCGCGAACAATGGAAGCTCCTCGGCAAGCCGCTTCCGCGCGTAGACAATCCGGCCAAAGTCGACGGCTCTACTATCTTCGGCCTCGATTTCAAGATTCCTGAAATGGTCTACGCCGTGATCAAGAACATCCCCGTCTTCGGAGGGAAGCTATCGCGTATAGATCGCTCCTCGGTATCAGGCATGCCCGGCCTGATCGATGTCTGCGAAGTCCCGGGCGGCGTTGCTGTCATCGCCGCGTCGTATTGGCAAGGCAAACAAGCCGCCGATCGGCTTCGAGTCGATTGGGACGAAGGGCCAAATGCCGATGTTTCGAGCGATAGCCTGAACGATCGTTACCGCGAAGCAATGGCCGCGGGCCCTTGGGTTTTAGCCAGCGCCGTGGGCAACGCGAATGCAATTGATTTTCTCCCAGCGAAGTTTTCGAGCGTAAAAACCGCCGAGTTCTCCTCCCAGTTCCTGGCGCACGCCACCATGGAGCCGATGAACGCGACCGCGCGCGTCACCTCCGATAGCTGCGAAATCTGGGCCCCCACCCAAGGGCAAGAGCTAGCGCAGCTCGTGGTCTCGCAGGCGCTGAAGCTGCCAAAAGAAAGAGTCCAAGTCCATCGGACGTTTCTCGGTGGAGGGTTCGGCCGCCGGCTCACGGCCGAGTACGTTCTGCAGGCCGCCGTTGCCGCGAAAATCTGCGGCAAGCCCGTAAAGGCGGTGTGGTCGCGCGAAGAGGACATGCGGCATGACTTGTATCGGCCTGCCGTCTTGCACAACATCACCGCGGGCATCAATGAAAACGGTATGCCTGTCGCCTGCGCGCATCGCCTCGTCTCGCCCTCCATCCTGCAGTATGTTTTTCCCGTTGCTGTCACCAAGACCTACGACCCCAGTTGCCTCGAAGGGCTGCTCGAGACGAACTATCGCATCCCAAATGCGCGTTTCGATTTTCATCTATTGAACGTCGCCGTGCCTACTTCCGTGCTGCGAACCACCGGCTATGGTCCGAATATCTTTGCCATCGAGAGCTTCATCGACGAATTGGCCCACGACGCGAAAAAAGATCCATATCTCTTTCGTCGCGAGTTGCTCGGCGCTAACGCGCGTGCCCTCGCTGTCCTCGATCTGGTGGTGGAGAAGTCCGGTTGGAAAAATCCTCCTCCGCCCGGCGTCTTTCGCGGTATCGCGATATGCGAAGCCTTCCACACCCATTTAGCGCAAGTAGTCGAGATATCGATTGAGGGTAAATCGGTAAAAGTGCATCGCGTGGTTAGTGCTGCCGACTGCGGTACAACCCTCAATCCGAATATCGCCGCGAATAACATCGAAGGCGGGGTCGCCTGGGGTCTTTCGGCGGCATTCAAATCTGAAATAACCTTCGAGCGCGGCCGCACCGTTCAGTCCAACTGGCATGACTACGATATCTTGCGTCTGCCGGAGATGCCCGCCGTCGAAACGTATTTCATCGATAGCGGCGCGCGGCCTCTGGGCGGTACCGGTGAAGTCGGTCCGGTGACGGTTATCCCCGCTGTAGCAAACGCGCTCTTTGCCGCAACCGGCGAACGTCTTCGCTCGCTACCCCTCTCGCGCCACGGCTTTCGAATTTCCGCATGAAACTTCTGCTCTGTTTTCTTCTATCGATCTCCTTTGCGACGGCCGCCGAGATCCGTGGCGGATTGTTCTGGGTTACCGATGGCGCCTACAACACCATGTTCTTGGTGACGAGCGATTCCGTTGTTGTGGTCGATCCTCTGCCAACTCTGGGCCTCAACTATTTAAAAGCCATTCGCGAAGTCACCACGAAACCGGTCAAATACTTGATCTACAGTCACGAGCATACGGATCACATCGGCGGCGCCAGTCTCTTCGGCCCCGGACTGAAAATCATTGCGCAAAGGCGCACCGCCGAATTGCTCGCGCTGCGCCACGATCCCCGTCGCCCCGTGCCGAATATTGTCTTCGACACGGATTACACGCTCTCCGTAGGAGGCCAACGCCTCGAGCTGCACTACGCGGGGCCAAATCACGAAGACGGAAATATCTTCATCTACGCGCCGCGCCAACGAACCTTGATGTTTGTCGATGTCATCTATCCCGGCTACATGCCCTACAAGAATCTGGGAATCGTGCAGGATGTGCCGGGATACATGCAGTCGCACAACGAAGCGCTGAAGTACGACTTCGACACCTTCGTCGGCGGCCATGTCGGGCGTCTGGGAACCCGGCGCGATGTCGAAGTCTCGCTCGAATTCGCGCAAGATCTGCAAGCTGTGTCCGCCGCACAGCTAAAAAATGTGCCATTCCCTGCTTTTCTAGCCACTCATCCGGGACCGGACAAGTGGGATCTGCACAACGAATACGAACGAACGCTGGTCAATCGCTGCGCCGCCGAACTGGAGCCCCGCTGGGCTGCGCGTTTGGCCGACACTCACACCTATCTGAAAGACAACTGCTGGGCCATGATCGAGGCCCTAACCGTACAAATGCCGCCCAGCTGATCGTCATGCACAGAATCTGCGTTGTCGTCTGTGCCCTCGCCTGGCAGTCTCTAGCCTGGGCGCAATCGGCTTCCTTCGGCGGCGAGATTCGTGAAACCTGGGAACGCTTCCACAACGACTTCGGCTCGTCTCCCGCCGATACCGATGGCTATCTGCTTCAGCGCTACCTGCTCCACGCCGACCTGCACCTCGGCGACCACCTCAGGACATTCGTCGAGTTACAAAGCGGTCTTGAAAACGGACGCGTGGGTGGTCCCCGTCCGGTTATCGACGAAGACAAACTCGATGTGAACCAGGCATTCGTTGAAATATCCTTCAAGCGCGCAGTATTGCGCGCCGGCCGGCAGGAAATTCAACTCGGGTCCGGAAGATTGCTCGCGCGCCGCGAAGGAACCAACACTCTGATGAGCTTCGATGGCGCCCGGCTCATGCTGTCCACTGCCGCCTGGCATCTGGATCTGTTTGCTACTCGCCCCGTTCTTATCAATCCAGGATTCTTCGACGACGCCCCCGACCACGCCCGCGGTTTCTGGGGTGTCTATGCGACGCGCCGCGTGCCGGGCGGCAATATCGACGTCTACTATTTGGGCCTCGATCGCAAGCGCGCCACGTTCGATCAGGGAACCGCTCGCGAGCTCCGTCACACTTTCGGCGCGCGCTTTTGGGGCGCTGCGAAAGCGTGGAGTTATGATGCCGAATCGATGTATCAGTCCGGACGATTTGGCGCCGGAACCATCTCCGCGTGGCGAATCGCCTCCGACACGTATTACGACTTCAAGCAAGTGCCGCTAAGCCCGCGCGCCGGCCTCAAATTCGACGTTTCGAGTGGCGACCGGAATCGCGCCAATCCGGACTTACAAACATTCAACGCTCTATTCCAGAGCGGTTTGTATACCGGCAAAGCCGGTCTGCTCGGTCCGGACAATACGATCGACCTCGAACCGTCATTCGGCCTCCGGCTCCGCCGTGATCTCAGCCTCAAGGGAGGATGGGGCTTCTATTGGCGGCAAAGCGCGCAGGACGGACTCTACACCGTCTCCGGAAATTTGTGGCGATCCGGCCGGCTAAACGAAAACAGATACGAAGGCAACCGCCCCATCGTCGAAATCCTCTGGCAAGTCAACAAACAACTAAGCGTCCAATCGCAATTCACTTACGTCTTCGTTGGCCCATTCGGGCACACGCCGCCTTACATTGCCGACGTCAGCTACGTAGCGGCGTGGGTCACATATAGATTCTGATTCTGAGACTACACTCGAAGAGTGCCAGCACCGGAAGCCAGACTCCAACAAGGCCGCGAAAGACGTAAGGCAGCGAGCAGGACCCAGCTCGGCGCGCTCGATGTGCACAAACGCCGCTTCAAGCCGATCGACGTTTTGCTCGCCGCCGCCGGCCGCGTCCCCAAGCTCCTCCCGATCAAGTACGGCCGCATGTCCAAGTCGGCCTTTGCATTTTTCCGTGGCGCCGTGTCCATCATGGCCGCCGACTTGGCGAGCGGGCCGCATACCGGCATCCTTGTCCAGCTTTGCGGCGACGCCCACGTCCAGAATCTAGGCTGCTACGAAGCCCCCGACGGCCGGTTGGTATTCGACATTAACGATTTCGACGAGACCATTCCGGGCCCATGGGAATGGGACGTCAAGCGCATGGCGGCCAGCATCGTTCTGGCCGGATTGGAATCGAATCATCGGCGTTCCGAATGCAGTGGCGCGGTCGAAGCCTTCGCCGCGAGCTATCGCGCGACCATCGAGACCCTCGCCGCGCAGCCGGTGCTCGTCTATGCGCGCCACCAGATTCATCGCGCCAAGAAAACGCCCGCCGTTTTGGCCGCCATACAACAAGCCCAGCGCGCGAACCCTTACGATCTTCTCGCGAAGTACACCGATGGCGCCGGCCATTTCAAGAGGATCGAGCACGCCCTCTGGCGAGTCCGGGGCAAAGAAAAAACCGCTGTTCTGGATAGCCTCGACCCCTACCGCCAGTCGCTCGCCCCCGACCGCCTCCATCTATTCGAATTCTTCCGCCCTCTCGATGTCGGCTTCAAAGTGGTGGGCACCGGCAGCGTCGGACTGCGTGACTACGTCGTCCTCATGGAAGGCAACGGAGCCGGCGATCCGCTTTTTTTACAAATCAAGCAGGAAGTGGACTCCGCCTACGCCCCCTACCTGAAAGCCGGTCGCTACCCGAACCACGGCCGCCGTGTCGCCGAAGGGCAG
>Ga0193753_10002153_pt1 | contig 15955 bp, 17 predicted proteins | sample H1c2metaG_FD_144925 | JGI IMG/M metagenome (GOLD analysis project Ga0193753, IMG submission 144925) | Soil microbial communities from a riparian zone of the East river system, Colorado, United States - H1c2 | ecosystem: Environmental > Terrestrial > Soil > Riparian zone | place: USA: East... | reverse complement strand
AATCCCGCCTAATGGTTTTTCAAGAAAATGATGGTCGGGGCGGCGGTTTGAGGACCGTTTCGCGCAACCCGCGAACGAAATGGTCCAGTGGACCATTTCGAGGGTCGAACGCGTGTCGCGCAAGCGACACGCTGGGAATCCCGCCTAGTGGTGTGGCAAGGAAATGAATGGTCGGAGCGACAGGATTTGAACCTGCGACCCCTTGTCCCCCAGACAAGTGCGCTACCAGGCTGCGCCACGCTCCGACTTAGATAATTGGGACGAAAAACGCCCCAGGGGGTTCGAAAGGTCGCGGAACATAGCGGCGACGCCCCCTGCCAGCAAGCCCGTACGCAAAAGTGTTTTATGCCGCTATTTTCAGCGCTGCCGTGCCGCCCGCAACCGGACCTTGAGGCCCTGCAACTCGTCCAGCAACGCTTCCAGCCGCGCACGCTCTTGCGCGCCCGGGAACATCTCTTGCGGGTCTTCGCTCGCAAAAGCGGCTGCCAGTTCCTTGACGGCTTCGGCCACCGGCATCGGTGCGCTGTCCAGTACCGGAAATTCCCGCACCGGAGGCTGTTCGTCGAAGAAAGGCAATGATGGAGACACCGCGCGCAGATGGGTGGGACGCGGCTTCTTTGCCACCGGCACCGCTGGCTTTTCGACATAGACGATCTTTTCGATCACCACGGGCGCGGGCTGTACCGGCGCGGGCACGCCGCCACGGCCGACATCGGCGACATGGCGCAGCCCACGCACCTTCAGAACCTTCTGCACGCCCTTGATGGTGAAACCGTCGCTGTAAAGCAGCGCGCGGATGCCCTTGAGCAGGTCGACATCCTCGGGCCGGTAATAGCGGCGTCCGCCTGCCCGCTTGACGGGGCGTATCTGCGTGAAACGGCTTTCCCAGAAACGCAGCACATGCTGCGGCACGTCCAATTCAAGGGCGACTTCGCTGATGGTGCGGAAGGCTTCCGCCGACTTGTGCGGATAAGCAAAAGCCGCTGACGACATCAGTCTTCACCTTCCGGGGATGGGGTCTGGCCATTGATCACCGCCTTCAGCACATGGCTGGGGCGGAACACCAGCACGCGGCGCGGCGCGATCGGCACTTCGTCGCCGGTCTTGGGATTGCGGCCCATGCGCTGGGATTTCTGGCGCACCGCGAAGGTGCCGAAGGATGACAGTTTCACCGTCTCCCCCTTGGCCAGGGCGCCGCAGACTTCTTCCAGCATGTCCTCGACCATCTGAGCCGAGTCGGTGCGGGAAAGTCCCACGGACTGGAACACCGCTTCGGTCAGGTCCGCTCTGGTCAAAGTCCCCGTGGTCATGGTCGCGACTCTTTGGTTATCCCGGTCACGGTAGGCCCGGGGCGAATACCCGTCAAGATCAATGACTTGGGAAGAGGACTTTAAGTGTCCAGATTCGGGACTACCACCTGACCAAGGCGGCGCCCCAGGTGAAACCTCCACCCATGGCTTCCAGCAGCACCAGGTCGCCGCGTTTGATCCGGCCGTCCTCGACCGCAACCATTAGCGCCAGCGGCACCGAGGCGGCCGACGTGTTGCCATGCATGGCCACGGTCGAAATCACCTTGGCGGGGTCGATGTTCAGCTTGCGGGCCGTGCCGTCCAGGATGCGCTGGTTGGCCTGGTGCGGCACAAACCAGTCAATCTCCGCGACAGGAATATTGGAGGCTGCCGCCGAGGCTGTGATGGCCGCAGCGATGTTGGTGATGGCATGCTTGAAAACTTCCTTGCCCTGCATGCGCAGCTTGCCCGCGGTCTGGGTCGAGGAAACGCCACCATCGGCATAAAGCATGTCATGCAATCGGCCATCGGAAAACAGCCTGGTGTTCAGTACGCCCTGGTCGGCATTGGTGCCCAGGCCTTCATGGGCTTGCAGCACGACGGCGCCCGCGCCATCGCCGAACAGCACACAGGTGGCGCGATCCTCCCAGTCCAGCAGGCGCGACATGGTTTCCGCGCCGATCAGCAGAATGGTGCGGGCGGCACCGGTGCGGATCATGCTGTCGGCCACCGACAGGCCGTAGATGAATCCGGAACACACCGCCTGCAGGTCGAAAGCCGCGCCATGCGCCATGCCCAGCCGTGATTGCACGATGGTGGCCGTGGCGGGAAAACTTTCATCCGGCGTGGTGGTGGCGCAGATGATGATGTCCACCTCGCCGGCATCGATGCCGGCGTCGATCAGGGCGGCGCGGGCCGCACCCAGCGCCAGGTCCGAGGTCTTTTCGCCCGGCAAGGCGATATGGCGTTGGCGGATGCCGGTGCGCTCGCGAATCCATTCGTCGGACGTGTCCATACGCTTGGCCAGATCGTCATTGGTGACGATGTTGGACGGCAGGCAGGCGCCGCAGCCGATGACGCGAGCGCGAATCATAATTCGCCTGCCCTGACGCCGACGCTTTCTGCCGTGATGGCAGACCGGTCGGTGGTGATGCGAGCATTGATGTCGGCGCGGGCCATGTCGATTGCCATGTCCAGCGCGCTGGCAAAACCCACGGCATCGGCGCCGCCATGGCTTTTCACCACCACCCCGTTCAGCCCCAGGAATACGCCGCCATTCTGGGCCCGGGGATCCAGCTTGCGGCGCAAGGCCGTGAGCGCGCCCGACGCGATCACCGCCCCCAATCTGGAAAACAGCGAGCGCTTGAGTGCCTGGCGCAGATAGGAACTCACCAGCCGGGCGGTGCCTTCTGCGGTCTTGAGCGCGATATTTCCGGTGAACCCGTCGGTCACCACCACGTCCACCGTGCCCTTGGCGATATCGTCGCCCTCGACGAAACCTTGAAATGCCATGGGCAAATTGGAATGGCGCAGGATCTGTGCCGCGTCATTTTCGCCCTCATTGCCCTTCTGCTCCTCGGCTCCGACATTGAGGATGCCGACGGTTGGCTTGGCCAGGCCGAAAATGACATGGGCGAAGGCCTCGCCCATCACCGCGAAATCGACCAGCTGTTCCTCGGTGGCGCCAACATTGGCGCCAACGTCCAGCACCACGCACTGGCCTTTGAGGGTCGGCCAGATCACGGCGATGGCAGGACGCGAAATGCCTTCGATGATGCCGAGCCCGAACATCGACACCGCCATCAGCGCGCCGGTATTGCCGGCGCTGATGGCGACATCGGCCTCACCCGCTTTCACGCATTCTATGGTGTGCCACATGGAGGTGTTCTTGCCCCGGCGCAACACATGGCTGGGCTTGTCTTCCATCGCCACGCGGCCTGGCGCATGGCGAATGGTGGCGCGACCCTTGAGCTTGGGCTGGCGGGCGAGCAGCGGATTCAGCAGCGCCTCGTCGCCATGCAGGATGAAGTTCACATCGGTATGGCGCTGGATGGTCTTGAGCAGAGCACTCACGACGACGCTGGGGCCGGCATCGCCGCCCATAGCATCTATCGAGACGGTCAGGGCGCGGGTCACGGCCACCTTTCGCGTGGCGACTTTAGATCTTCGCCTTCACGACTTCGCGTTCGGCATAATGGCCGCAGGCACCGCACACATGATGAGGACGCTTGGGCTCGCCGCAATTGGGGCAGTCACCCGTGTTGGTGGCCGTCAAAGCGTGGTGCGAGCGGCGCATGTTGCGGCGCGACGGCGAGGTTTTTCGTTTCGGGACCGCCATGGCGGAAAAACTCCTAGAGACCGCCCGGTCATCCGGGTCGGTTAAAACAGGGGGCGTGGGTAGCAGGAAACAACTGCCCTTTTCAAGCCAAAAGCCGGGCAGATGAAAGGCTTAATGCCTCTATTTCAGGTCTTTCAATATGGCAAAAGGGCTTTCGGGCTGGTCGGACGCCCCGGTTTCCGGGGTAAATTCCACACCTGGGCGGCGTGGATATGGGTCCAGGGACAGGGCGAATTCCTCCAGCACGGGGGCAGCCAGGTCCACATGCAGGCTTTGAATCTCCTCCGGCCCGTCCTCTTCGGTCGTATCCACGACCAGGTCAGCCACCGAGTCGGGGGGCTGCTTGTGGCGCGAGGGGCCCACGAAAACCAGCTCGCGGCGGAAACTGTGCTCGATGTGGCCGACCACCGGCTCCAGGGTCACGACGCAGCTTTGGGTGACGTCAGCACTCAGCTGAAAGCTCAGGCCAAAATGGTTGAGCGCCAATTTCCGGATCTCAACCCGCGTTTCCAGTTTTTCCAGCGACAGGAGACCGGCCCATTTGGCGATGGCCGCACGCTCCTCGTCGCCCGCGGCGAAACGAACCTCGTCCCCGGCATTTGCCAGCCGGGCAAGATTGTAGGAATGGGCAAGCGGAAGACCTTCTGTCATGGCGTTCTATATGGTGGGAAACTTGAAATCGGGAAGTGGGCCGAAATCGGCAGCATCCGGCAGCGACTGCGCCAGGCTTTGGCGGGCCGCCATGGCATAGGCCGCAAGCCTGCGGGCGCGATCGTCCACCACGGCGCCGCGCCACAGATTCTTCGCCAGCGCCGCCGCCAGTTCGCTTTCGTCTGCGGCTGCGTCATAGGCGGCCATGCGGCCGTAAAATGCGTCGGCCATGGCCTTGAGCTTACGGCTGATGCCCATGTCTCCCGCGCCCTGCTCGCGCATTGCCTCGTCGAAGCCGGTGAAGAGGAGATCGGTCAGGCCTTGGGCCGCCGGCCGGCCCTTGAGTTCCGCCAGCAACAGCCAGGCGTGGAACGCCAGCAAATCGAAGCGGCCGTCGATGCTGTCGGCCACGCCGAAAGCGGTAAAAAACACCGGTTCCCGCGCCCGGCTTACAAGCCCGTCATAAAGACGGCGGCCTTCCTGCTTGCGCGCGGCCGATTTCCTGAGCAAATTCAGCATCGAAAAGTCCCTGTGTGCAGCCGGGTCTTGCAAGCCCGGCATCGGAAGGTTAGCACAACAGCGCTGTTGAAGGTTGAAGTCATGAAATCTGTTCTGCTCAAGGTCATTGGCGGGGTGGCAATCACTCTCCTGATCGCCTGCGCCCCGGTGATCAGCCAGCGCGGCTATCTGCCCGACCCGACCAACGAAAGCGCCATCAAGACCGGCGCCGACAGCAAGACAAGTGTTCAATCGCGCCTAGGCTACGCCTCCACCACCGCGACCTTTGGCAATGACACCTGGTATTATATCTCCGCCACCGAAAAGCAGGTCGCTTTCTTCACGCCCACGGTTCTGAAGCGGCAGATTCTGGCGGTGTATTTCGACAAAGACAACAAGGTGACGGGCATACGTCACTACGGCCTGAAGGACGGCCATGTGATTGCATTCGAAAGCAGGGAGACGCCGGCGCGCGGCCGCGAAACCACCTTCCTGCAGGAATTGCTGAAGGCTACGCCCGGAAGCTCCGCGACCAATATCCAGGAAACCAATCCGGGTAACGGCGGCGGACCGGTTCCCTGACGTCCTGCCATTTAAAAAGGAAAAGGCGCGGAGATCGCTCTCCGCGCCTTTCTGTTTGTCTTGATCATCGGATTGGCGGCCTGATTGAGGTCAGACAAACACACCATGGTCCGGCGCGGTGTTGACATAGCCGTAGCGCAGGTTGCTGGGGCGCGGTCCTTGCCTGTCATACGCGTCTTTCAGCGCCGCAAAGCGGTCCCCTTCCAGATCCAAACCTGCACGTTTCTGGTTGACGTTGTAGAGCCGCGCATTGTTGTCGCCGAAGATCGCGGTCTTGACCGCGCCCCGCGCCGCTCCAAGCGGCTTGAAACCGTGCGCCTTCTGCATGTCGTCGGGAATCTCCAGGCGGCGCAGGCCCTCGATCTGCCACTGCGGCGAGCCGGTCCATAACGCATCGCTGCCCCAGGTGACCCGGTCATGGCCAAGCCCGCGGATCAGAATTCCCATCAGCGCGGCGCAGACTTTCGGTTGCGCCACCAGGGTCACCGCGAAAATCTGGCCCAGATCGGCATAGACATTGTTGACGCCATACTTGCCAGGAATATCCGCGAGATCGCTGGTCCAGGCGATGCGCCCGGTTTTCTCGAATTCCGCCAGCGCGACCGCCGGATCGCCGCCGACATGGCGATAGGCGGAGTGGTAGATGATGAAATTGAGTTGCGGCCAATCCTTGGCCGCCTTGCCGACATCCGACACGTCGGCATAACCGACAAGATGGGGAAATTGCCGTTCGGTCGATGGCGGGAAAAGGCCCTTGTGGACGCAGACATTCTTGATGCCCGCCTTCACCATCTTCTCGTAACCCTTGTAGGTGGTCTTTTCGTCGTCCATCCGCCAGGGATACTTGCTTAGCTCCTTGTGGGTGTTGTCGCCGACGGTATAGCCCTTGCAGGATTCAGGCTTGAGGGCGAGACCCGCATCGAGCTCATCCAGCCAACCCGGCCGCCCAGGCGTGAAGATGCAATGGGCGAATAGCCGGCGGGAGCCCGCTTCCTTGTTCACCCGGGCGCGCGCGTCCGCCATTTGCCGGTTGGTGAGAAACCAGTCCTGCGGGATTTCCGAGGGGGCAGAGGAAATGAGCGCGATCTTGGTATCGCTGTCGAGGAACATCTCCTTCTTGTAGTTCTCGAACTTCAGATCCTCGATCGTCTGCTCCTTGTCGGCCAGCGCCTTGTTCCACCCCGACCGGCCGACCGCAGTGCGCATGGCGACAAAGCCGGTCAGCCGCGTGTCGTCGCGCAGGAAATGGGTATGCATGTCCATGATGAACTGGTCTTTCAGTCCATCGGCCCTCGCCTGTGCCTGTTCCGGCGTGGCGGCCTCGGCGGCAGAAGCATCGAACAGTCCGCCATAGACTTCGTTCATCGCCACAAAGGCCGCCGCCATGCCCGAGGCAGTCTGAAAGAAGCGCCGCCGGTTCAGGCCGCGTTTTGTGCCCAGTGCGTCGGCCATGGCCAGCAGCCGCGCCTCGACCTCGCGTTGGCGTTCATTCTGCGGCGCGGGATAGAATTCGTCGCTGGAGACATTCTGGGTGGGGATGGGCGTGCGATGCGGACAGAGTTCCGCCGGTGTCAATTGGGATAGTTCGTGATCGCTAAGCAATCCGGTCATGGCAGCTACTCCTTTTGGGGGTCAAGGATGCTTGCTGAACCGCCATGATAGAGCATTTCGCCAGCCCGCACTATCTGGCGCGAAGAAGGGTGGCGTGTTGCGAAACCGCTGACGCCGACCCGCGTCAGGATTGTCCGGGCCAGGCCTTGGCAATCGGCGTGGACGGATCGGCGCGGATGTGAAGGTCAGCGCAGTGATGATAGCTGTAGTCGCCATCCGGGTTGTGGCCGTGCTCGGCCATGAACTCGACGATCTGCAAGGTGCATTTGCCGCAATTGATATTGGGCAGCCGAACATCGGTTTCAAAGAATGTGTCCGGCCTTTCGGTGTGGACGAATAAGCCATCGGCCAGGACCGGCGGGGCCACCGGGCTCATGATTTTTGCCGATACGGAACGAGGCCCATTGGGCGTGTCGCGGGTCGTGACTTGCGGATCGGCGGGCAGCTCCGAACGTGAATTCACCGACAGCGCGACGCGGTAGTGACCGGGATGAAAGACCGTCTCGCGCAGCTTGATATGCAGCGAAGCGCCGCCCACAACCTCGGTGAGCGCGCCCGTCGGCGTGCCCGCATTTTGGCTGGTTCCGCCGCAAGGCGCCAGTTTCTGTGGATCGCCCAACTGGTTCACTTCCACAAGCCAGCTCGCGGGCTCAACAAGAGTAAAATGCGCCTGGGCGATTTCCGGAATCAGGAACATCGCCAACGCGCTGGCCGGCATCCAGAATAGTTTTTTCATCAAACACACCCGCGTTGCATGGAATCTAATCCGTCCGCCGGGCCAATGCAAAACCGCCAAAAGCAAAAAAGGCGCGGGGACAACCCCGCGCCTTTCGCATTCTTTACAATCGGATCAGCCGCGGGAGCATCGGCTGGCCAATGCGCCCCTTAAGATAAGTGCGCCAATGTGGCCAGCAACAAAAGCGCCACGATATTGGTGATCTTGATCATCGGATTGACGGCCGGACCGGCGGTGTCCTTGTAAGGATCGCCGACCGTATCGCCGGTTACCGCGGCCTTGTGGGCGTCGGAGCCCTTGCCGCCATAATGGCCGTCCTCGATATACTTCTTGGCATTGTCCCAGGCGCCGCCGCCGGAGGTCATCGAGATCGCCACGAACAGTCCGGTGACGATCACCCCCATCAGCATGGCGCCCAGGGCGTTGAAGGCCTGGGTCTTGCCGGCAATCGCGTTCACCAGTGCGAACAACACGATGGGCGAGAACACCGGCAGCATCGAGGGAACGACCATTTCCTTGATCGCGGCCTTGGTCAGCATGTCCACGGCGCGGGCATAGTTGGGCTTTTGCGTGCCCTGCATGATGCCCGGCATTTCGCGGAACTGCTTGCGCACTTCCTCGACCACCGCGCCTGCCGCGCGTCCCACCGCCATCATCGCCATGCCGCCGAACAGGTAGGGCAGCAGACCGCCGAAGAACAACCCAACCACCACCCAGGGCTCGGCAAGACTGAAGGTCGGCATCTCGAGCCCCGCGAAGAAGCCGGTGCCCTGATCCACAAAATGCTTCAGGTCTTGCGTATAGGCGGCGAACAACACCAGCGCGCCAAGACCGGCCGAACCGATGGCATAGCCCTTGGTGACGGCCTTGGTGGTATTGCCGACCGCGTCCAGTGCGTCAGTCGTCTTGCGCACGTCACCTTCCAGGCCCGCCATTTCGGCAATACCGCCGGCATTGTCTGTGACGGGGCCGAAGGCATCCAGCGCCACGACCATGCCCGCCAGCGACAGCATGGTGCTCACTGCGATGGCAATGCCGAACAGGCCTGCCAGGCTATAGGTCACGATGATGCCGACGCAGATCACCAGAGCGACAGGCGCCGTCGATTCCATGGAAACCGCCAGACCCTGAATCACATTGGTGCCGTGACCCGTGGCCGAGGATTTGGCGATCGACTGCACCGGACGGAAATTGGTGCCGGTATAATATTCCGTGATCACGATCAGAGCGCCGGTGACGGCCAGGCCGACCGCACCACACCAGAACAATGTCATGGCTGTGTAACTGGCGTCGCCACTGCTGATTGGCGTGTCCATACCGCCAAGCAAATAAGAGGTCAGCGGCCACAGCCCGATCAGCGACAGCACCATCGTGGCGATGACGCCTTTGTAAAGCGCCCCCATGATGTTCTTGGACGCGCCCAGGCGCACAAAGAAGGTGCCGATGATGGAGGTAATAATGCTCATGCCGGCAATCGCCAACGGATAGAGCATCAGCGCCGATTTCTGCTCGCCGGTGAAATACAGATAGGCCAGCACCATGGTGGCCACCGTGGTCACCGCGAAGGTTTCGAACAGATCGGCCGCCATGCCGGCGCAGTCGCCGACATTGTCGCCCACATTGTCGGCGATGGTGGCCGGGTTGCGCGGGTCATCTTCGGGAATACCCGCTTCTACCTTGCCGACCATGTCGCCGCCGACATCGGCGCCCTTGGTGAAGATACCGCCGCCCAGACGCGCGAAGATCGAGATCAGTGAAGCGCCGAAGGCAAGGCCGACCAGTGCATCCTTGATGACAATGCCTTGCTCTGCATCATCCAAGCTGAGCCCCAGACCTTGTGTCAGAAGCGCATAATATCCGGCCACGGCCAAAAGGCCGAAACCCACCACCAGCATGCCGGTCACGGCGCCGGAGCGAAACGCCACCGACAGACCTTGCGCCAGGCCGCTGCGCGAGGCTTCGGCAGTGCGCACATTGGCCCGCACCGAGACATACATGCCGACATAACCGGCGGCGCCCGAGGCGACCGCGCCGATCAGAAAGCCCAAGGCCATCTGCCAACCGAACACCGCGAAGGCGAGAATGAAGATCACCACGCCCACCATCGCGATGGTGGTGTATTGGCGATTGAGATAGGCACCCGCGCCTTCCTGAATGGCGGCGGCGATTTCCTGCATACGGGCATTGCCCGCCGGCAGGCTCAGCACGGACCTGATGGTCCAAAGGCCGTAGAGTAGCGCGAGCACGCCACAGGCCAGAACGATTTCCAATTGCATTTATGTCCCCTCGTTATGTGTCTTCAGCTGGGTCGGGGAGCATCCCTGTTGAAGAAGGGATTGGCTCTCGCCGATCCCCATGGCCGGTGTCGCGGCTGAAAATGCCGGACTCGCCGCTTCAAGGGCGGGCGGAGCTTGCCAAAAGCCTGTTTCCTAGGCAACCGGGCATATAGGCCCCGTCGCGCCTGATTTCAGCCGTCGCAGCGGGATTTTATGGGGTTTTTGGGCGTGGTGCCGGCGGGGATCATCTGCTCCGGGGGCACGTCCCGGGCGGGGGTCTGGACCGGATGCAGCGGCGAGATATGGACACTGCAGATCGTGATCAGCTTGACCCGGCCCGCGCCCATGACCTTGGTGGCGTCCGTCATCAGCCGTTTTTCCACGGCCGGCACGTCCACCTTTTCGAGATCGTCGGCGGTCGTGATAGCCGCACCGTTCACGTCGCGCACCATGGCGTCCTGGATGAAAGCCAGCTTGTCGCGCACGGCCAGGGAATTGGCTTCCGATGTCGCGGTCAGGCGTGTGGAGAGATAGGCATAGCCCGCCAGTTTGCCGTCGGCATTGGTCAGGGGCGCCATCAGGAATGGCATGTCCACATTGGTGCCCGGCTTGCCCTTTTGGGCCTCACCTTCCTTGTGGGCGCCTTCCTTCTTTTCTTCGGCCGCAGTCGCGGGAAGAATCAGGGCGGCCGCCAGCAAGGCCAGAATCGCCGCTTTTCTCATGCGGACAACCTGACAAAACGTAGTTAGGGAATGGTTAAAAATGACGGTAGCCGGGCTTGGAAACAGCGATTTCATCGCCGGCCAGCGTCAGACCGACGCCCTCGCCTTTTTCCACCCGGCCGATGCGGGCGAAAGGCCCGTTCAGGCCCGGCGGCGCGGTGAAGGCGATCTGGTAATCGTCGCCCGCCGTCACCGCGCGCAGCAGCGTGTCATCGCCCCACAAGGCGCGCAGCGGCGCCGACAGCGGCACGCGTTCGCCTTCCACGACAATGCGGACTCCGGAGGCCGACGCGACATGGCCGAGATCCGCGATCAGCCCATCGGAAACATCCACGCCGGCATGCGCGATGGCGCGCAATTGGGATGCGAATGCCACGGGCGGCTGGGGCACGCGGTAGCGTGCGGTGAGGTGATCGCGTTCGGCATCGGATAAGGTGTGTTTCTCGCGTTTGAAAATAGCAAGGCCGCCGCCCGAGTCGCCGATGGTGCCGGTGACGTAAACCGCATCTCCCACCTTCGCGCCGTTCCGCTTCACCATCCTGCCTTGCGGCACAAAGCCGAACGCCGTCACTGCAATGGATAACGGTCCATCGCCAGCGCCGGTGTCACCACCCAACAGCGAAATGTTGAACGTCTGCTGGTCGCGCGCCAGACCATCGGCGAATCCCGCCAGCCAGTCCGGTGTCACTGCATGCGGCAATGTCAGGTTCAGAAGATAATGCGACGGTTCCGCCCCCTTGGCGGCGAGATCGGAGAGATTCACCCGCAGCGCCTTTTGCGCGATCGAATCCGGCGGATCGAAAGCAAAGAAATCCACGCCTTCGCTGATCGTATCGGTGGTGACCATCAGGTCGTGACCTGCCCGCGCCGGCAACAAGGCCGCATCATCCTTCAACCCGAAGGCCCCCTCCCCTGTCAGGGGCGCGAAATAGCGGGCGATGATGTCGAACTCGTCCATGCGCCGGTTATAGCGCGTGAGCGGCTCAAAAGAAAAAGGGCGGCGGCGCCTTTCGACGCCACCGCCCTTATTCAGAATGTGCTGTTTAAACCGGCATTTTCCGCTTGGTATATTCCCGTCCTTTGATCGCTGCTTCCTCATCGGACTCGATCACCATCGCCCCGTCCTTGATCTGCTGGATCACGCTATCGACGCTGTTGTCGGCGGCACGCCCGGCATTGAGGAACTTGAGATTGTTCTTCTTGCACAGATCCACGACCTTCTGGCGCGCCCGGGCCATCTCGGGCCGCGCCGCCAGTTCGCCCAGGGAATGGCCGTCTTCGGGGAAGGCTTCCAGGCCATAGAGCGAATAGGCGTGATCGCCCGGGCCCCATTCCGCCATGGTGATGCCTTTCACCGCCATGGTCTGGTCTACGTTGCGATCGGCATGTACATCCTCGATCTTGATGCCAAAGATCAGCTCGCCATGCGGGTTCAATGGCCAGGTATCAGCCTTGTGCAGATAGGCGCCCTGGTTCAGGCCCCAGATGGCGGCAGCCCCACCTTGCGGCGAACCGCGCAGGCCTTCATGCGCCAGCTTCGGGACCCCCGGACGTTCGAACGGAAAGCGGATGCACGCAGAGGCGCAGACTTCCACCGCCTTGGGATCGCGCGCATGGCAGAGATGGATGCCCATGATGCCGGTGTCGAGCAACTGGCTGAACACCCAGCTGTTGGCCCACATATAAGCTTCATTCAATCCGATGATGGGGGTGGAGACGAACACCATCGGAAAGCGATGGCCCGATGCCGTGCCGCCGCCATCCACAATGCCCTTCATGAAAGCCTGCAACGACGTGTAGTCCAGCGGATTGTGCTCCATATCGTAGCAGATGGCGTCCGCCCAGGTCTTGGACATCTTCTTGCCCTGCTCATACGGATCGACACCGACCGCAATGCCGGGACCGGTGTAATAGATCGGCTGACCGTCTTCCCACAGTTCGATGCATTTGTTCAGGCGACGCGGCTTGTAGTTGCGGTCCACTGTCGAGGGTTGCGTGCCGCTATTGATCGGGTGCGGTGCGCGCGGCTGGGCGATGGCGTTGCTTGCCGCGATACCCGCTCCCAGGGCTGCGCCCGCCACGAGAAAATCGCGTTTCCTGATGTCCATGTTTACCTCCTTCGAAAATTGCAATTTTTCGCTTGCTGTTGCCGCCCCGGCAAAGCGCAACCTTGCATCCCGGCCGTCGCAGCAGCAAGGCTCAGACCGCGCTCGCAGGCGCGAAAGATGGGGTCGACGACACCTCGATACGAGATTACAGTTTGTTTAGCCCAGTGCGCCTTAGGCGTGTGCAAACCGAATTCCGGGCGCAGGTTTGCGTCGTAAGGGGAGACAGTGGGATGTCCTGGCAGCAGGGTACGCTCTCGCCGGGTGCAATATAGGCCGGTTCTTCATGCCAGAAGTGCTGCCAAAGCGGCTGCTCCATGTCGAGCCCTTACGCAGGCACGTTAGTCGGATGACATGGCTCGATTATTATCGGTGAACGTTGGCCTTCCGCGCGACATCGAATGGAAGGGCCGCATTGTGCATACCGGGATATGGAAGGATCCCGTGGCCGGCCGCTGCTGCGTCCGCCGCCTGAATCTTGACGGAGACGGTCAAGGCGATCTTGCCGGGCATGGGGGCGAGCAGCGCGCCGTCTTCGTCTACCAGATTGAATCGTATCGCCATTGGCAAGAGCAACTGGGCAGGACCGACTTCGTCTACGGACAATTCGGCGAGAACTTCACGACCGAAGGTTTACCCGACGATGCCGTGTGCGTCGGCGACCGCTATCAGATAGGCAGCGCGCTGTTCGAGGTCACGCAACCACGCGTGACCTGCTATCGCGTCGGCATCCGGATGAACGAGGCCCGGATGCCGGCATTGCTGACATCGAGCGGACGGCCGGGATTCTACTTCCGCGTCCTGCAGGAAGGTGAGATCGGGGCCGGCGACGCGATTTTGAAGGTGGGAGAAGCCAAGGAGCGCATGACCGTCGCAGAGATCAACGCACTCCTCTATTCGCCCAATCATGCGCGCGATCGACTGGAGCGCGCCTTGCGGATCGAGGCGCTTTCGTCCGGATGGCGCTCATCGTTTGAGGCGTTATTGCAGGGTCGCACGGGCGGTAATGCGGGGCTCATGCCGGAAGCGGCTTCACATCCGGCTGCACCAGGATTTCGGCCACTCGCGGTGACGGCGATGGATCGGGAGTCCGTGGACGTCCTCTCGCTGACGATGCAAAGCCCGGATGGCCAACCGCTACCAGGCGCCATGCCCGGTCAGTATGTGGTTGTGCGTTTTCAACCAGCCGCCGGCGGCCCGCCGTTTTTTCGCAGCTACTCGCTTTCGGGGCCCCTCTCGACGGAGCGTTATCGGATCAGCGTGAAGATCGAACCGAATGGAGTTGCCGGAACTTACTTGCGGGAACATCCACGTATCCACGATACGCTCGACGTCAGCTCGCCGCGCGGCAGCTTCATTCTGCAGCCCGCAGAGCGGCCGGTGGTTCTGCTCAGCGCGGGAATCGGAGCGACGCCTGTTCTGGCGATGCTGCACGCACTGTCGGCAACGCACTCGACACGGCAAGTCTTGTGGCTCCAGGCAGCCCGCGATGGGGAACATCGTCCCTTCCGCGACGAAGTTCACCGCCTCATGCTCACACTCACGCACGGCCGCAGCTATGTGTGTTTCAGCAGGCCCGCCTCGCGCGATAAAGCCGGCACGGATTTTGACGCGACCGGTCACCTGTCGCGATCGACGCTCGATGAGGTCGGCCTTTCGCGCGATGCGGATGTCTATCTCTGTGGGCCGAATCGCTTCATGGCGGACATGAAAGAGGCACTCGCAGCGCTTGGCATTGCACCGGAGCGAATTCATGTCGAGATCTTCAACGGCAGCGAGGCGATGACCCCGGGTATTGTCAGCGCGCCGATGCGAACTCCGCATCTGCCCTCGGACGACACCAACACCGGTCCGCTGGTTTCGTTCGCGCGCAGCGGCATCGCGGTGCACTGGAAGGCTTCGGCGTATCAAAGCATCCTGGAACTGGCCGAGGCCTGCGACGTCGCGGTCCGTTGGTCGTGTCGCGCCGGTGTTTGCCACAATTGTGAGAGCGGTCTGGTCTCGGGGCCGGTCGCCTACCGACCGGAGCCACTCGAGAAGCCCGCCGACGGCAACCTTCTCATTTGCTGTTCGCAGCCAGTGGGCGACATCGTCATCGATCTGTAAGCGTTCGCCCGATTAACCAGGCATAGGCTGCGCGACCATTAAAAGTCGAGCTCACCTTCCGGTGTGGGCAGTCCAAACTCGGCCGCCCGTTTGCGGCGAGCGATCGTGTCCAAAGCCCCATTGACGAAACCCGGCTCGTCGGCGCCGAAAAAGGCGCCCGCCACAGCGACATACTCATCAATCACCGCCCTGGCCGGCACGTCGCGGCGCGCCACCAGTTCGAACACGCCACAGCGCAAGATGGCGCGCAAGATGGAATCCACACGCTCCAGCTTCCAGTTCTGCGACAGCGAGGCGGCGATGGCGCGGTCGATCTCCACCTGGTGTTGCGGCACGCCGTTCACGATGGCGGTAAAAAATTCCGCATCGGGGGGTACCGGTAGATCCGCGAACCGATACTCGGCAAATTCCACCGCCACTTCCTCGGCGCCGGCGCCCGACATCTCCATCTGGTACAGCGCCTGTACCGCGCCCAGCCGCGCGGCATGGCGTGCATCGGCCTGAGCTGGTTGCTTGGTCATGGCATATAACCCAGCCGCTCGCTGAAGGTGCACAAACTCAGGCAGGCGCGCGCGGCATCGCCGCCGATATCATGGGTGATCGCCAGATCGAGCGCCGAACCTTCGTCGCCCGCCAGCACGATGCCCTGGCCCAGGGCCAGCCCCGTTACACCCAACGCCATAAGAGCGCGCATGGTTTCAGCATAGAATATATTGGCGGTCGGTCCCGTGACGCAGCCCAGTGCGACATAGCCATCAAACGGCCTGGACGAGCGCAAAGCGATTGCGATGGCGGCAGGAACTTCCAGCACGCCCGGCACCGACACACGCTCGAACCGCGCCCCGCCTTTTTCCAATGCGGCAGTGGCGCCGTCCACCAGCGCATTGGCGACGTCGGGATGATAACGGGCCTCGACAACAAGGATGTTCATGGCGAACCTGGAGCAGGCGCCCACTTCGTGCGAGGCACGGCGATCAAACCTTGTCCTCGTCGCCTTCCAGTTCGCCGATCAGCGCCTCGAAATCGCGGGTCTCGCGGAAG
>Ga0193753_10002152_pt1 | contig 15958 bp, 21 predicted proteins | sample H1c2metaG_FD_144925 | JGI IMG/M metagenome (GOLD analysis project Ga0193753, IMG submission 144925) | Soil microbial communities from a riparian zone of the East river system, Colorado, United States - H1c2 | ecosystem: Environmental > Terrestrial > Soil > Riparian zone | place: USA: East... | reverse complement strand
TAGCTCTCGAACAGTTCCGGCGAGCGTACCTGAGATGGCGAGGAGCCGCGGCTTCATCGAGAGCCTCCGATGTCGCGTAGTTTAGCTGATTCAGCATTCATACGGATATTCAGCTGTCCAGGAATCGATCGGATACCCCTGGGAACCAATCGGATACCGACGTAGCCTACGCGCGGCAGGCAGTCGTTGCATAGAGAACCGCTGCAGTTGTTCTATCTCGTTGCATCTACACGTGTGCTCTTGAGCGCGAAAGTCCAGAGGCCAGTTTGGCCATGCGCTTGCAATATTCCTGGGTGTAACAAGCTCCGGAAGAGAAAGCATTCCAGAGCCCTAGAGGGACTTGAGAGAAGCATCTCAAAAAGGAGATCATCATGAAACGCATCGCTGCAGTCACGCTCATCGTAGCCGCTAGTTTTATTTCTGCTGGTACCGCCTTGGCACAGGATCATAAAGTCACGGCAAACATTCCATTCAATTTCACTCTCAATGGCCGCTCGCTGCCCGCTGGACACTACACCATTGGATCCGATTCCAACAGTCCTAACGTATTGAGGATCGAAGACCGTGATGATTCGGTCTACATCATGACAATGGCGATGCCTGATTCAGGTGAACGGCAAACGAACAATACCATGCTATTCCACAGATACGGAAACCAGTACTTCCTTAGCTCGATACGTGCGAATAGCTCATTGATGAATTGCCACCTCACGACTTCGAAACAGGAAAAGTGGGCTAAAGCGCAGACCCGAGAGGCAGTACTTCGTGTCAATGACGATGTCATGATCGCGTTGAAATAAATATTCAGCGCTAAGGCTAAGGTAGAAGGCACGGAGATGATCATCTTCGTGCCTTCCTTTCATTCTGAGAATGATGGCCTATGATCGGTCAATTCGCTCCCAAGTAGTCGTAATCAGTAAGTTAGCACTTGGATGTATAGTCGGCATCTCGGACAAGAGCCTTCCCCAGTCAATTGTACATAAGATGGTATGCACTCATTGAGCGTGTGCCTCGAGATTCAGCCAGACAATAGTGTTGAGAACCACGTTCACCGATCCGATATACCGGATACTTTCAGGGTTATTCTCGGGTAGAGAGTTGTCCTCGCACCGTTCTTGCAGCGATCACGGAAGTTCAATGGCAGATTCGCTTCCTCAGGGTGGTCGTCGTGCAGAAAATCGACAATGGGTCGACCATTAGAATCCGCCGTCAGCAATCTTCTTGTTAGGAAAACAGCCTGAAAGATCACAGTTACTCCAAGATCTTAATCCCAGACTCTATTATTCTTGAGTTCATCAATAGCTTGAAGTCGATCCTAACAAGCTCGAGCTGAAGGTTTCTGAATGCAGTCGTCGGTGGCGCCGTCTTCGATATATTCTGGAGCGCCAGGAGACTCTGCGGACCGTCACTGTGTCCCTGCGGTTCGATACTGACGACTATTCCTATAATCATAATTGTTCACAGCCGGCTACTCACCTGGCAAGATAGTTGTTGCGAGAAGGCAAGATTGTTCGTGATGAGCGTTTCATTTAATTCGTGACCAAGGGTTCACGTCATCTTTAGAACATGTCATGACGAACTCCTTCGGCTTCGGCAGTATCAGCATCACTCGTTTTCAAACAACCCTAAGTCGATCAAAACGGTTGATACGATCATGACGCTATTTCCACCAAGAATAACCGAGGCTGAATTGAATCTTCTTGTCCTATCTCCGCTCTCGCCTGTATGACAATTCAGACGTTACTCCACAGGAGCAGCGCCTCCCTTGCGATATCTCAGGGAACTCTTCGGGGAAGAATAGTTTTCCCTCCGGCACGCTGCGAATACCACGGGCTGTGGGAACGTAGCATCGAGGTAGTTGGCGTCCGCCTGTGAGAAGATGTCGTCGCTGCTGCCCCACACCACCCCCATTGGAACCGTGCTGCGCTTGAGCGACGCTTCGATACCAGCCAGCGGATTGGATTCAAGCGCGACGTGAAACGCTTCGTACTGAGCCCTGCGCAACGGCGAACTCACAAGCGACATAACGTAGTATTCGAGGGTTTCGCCGGCGAAATGACCAGGATCGCGATACACAGCTACACCGAACGTCGAACGCGCCATCGCTTTGTCGGTGAGCCATTGGCGGTCGCATCCGCGAGTGTTCCAGCACGCGCCATCTCAATAGCCGGCTTGACCTTGGGCGGAGGACTGTCGGTTTCGACATCGCAGTTCGTCAGGAGCAGTGTCCGGACATGCTTGGGATAGCGAACCAGGAATAATTGTGCAACCGCACCGCCGCTATCGCTGGCGATGATATCGACCTTGGGGATTGTAAGTGCGTCGAGCAGAGCCGCGAGCATCGCGGCCTGAGCGCCGGGTGCTAGCGACTGGGGTCATCGGGCAATGCCACGGTTACATCCGTCCAAACAAATCCTGCGACGAACTCGGTTCAGATAGTACAGACGGTTCCTTCCGCGACTGCTGCAATACCGGCGACGCCAGCTTTACCGGCCACGCCAGTCGCACCATCAAACGTGGGACTCAGTCCTCTCGACGTACTTGCGCAGGAGGTCGAGCTCAACTCCGAACTCATGACCTATCAGCTGCTTTATGTGGGGACCATAAGCGACAGCCTCAGCATTCAAAATGGCTCGGTCACCAGCGTCCGGCACCAGGAGACTCTTGCCTTTCCTATTACTATTTCTGGTTTTCCCCCATACAAAAGCGCGCTTGCCGAAGTTCGGGTCATCATAGTTCCAGTTCCTAGCGCGAATATGGGAACTGACGACGGTGACAATTCGGCCCTGACTGTTCAGTCGATCGACGCAAGCGTACAGCAAGCCATCAACTCCCGCACGACGGCGGTGCTCGAAGGGTTTATCGCGCCTGTCGAAAACATGGGCCTACAAGGGCGCAATATCAAGCGTCTGGAAGCAATTCGGCGAAGTTCGGCAAAGTTGTTAGAGGAGATACTTGTAAGTGATTGATTTTATGGCTCCTGAGGTAGGACTCGAACCTACAACCCTTAGGTTAACAGCCGTCGAGGCTGATCTCTTGCCGGTTACTATCTGTCGCTATAAGCTGCTATTTATCCGATACTTACGGCCGTTTGTTGACGACGTTCTTTACTACTCATACTGCCTGTTTTACTACCAGTTTTGAAAGAGTAACGGCACAAATTCCACCACACTTTATGTCGCCGCAAAATTGCCCTGTCACACTTCAATGTTTACCAGCATAGCGCAACCTACATCGGCTTAATCCTGAGTTTGGCACAGGTGCCGCTTATCTCTTCAATGTTGCCGCTGTTGTTCCGCCAGAAATTCGCTCTGTGGCGCAGTCGCTCCGCTATGAAATCATGGCTCGTCCTCGCGGAGCGATCGTTAGATCTCTTCCCACACCAACCGCACACACTCGACGCTATCCTTTACCTCTTCGCGCATCCGGATTGTATTCGCGCTGAGAAACTGAGACTGTCGTAGCCGGAACGCCGCGATGGGGCACGCGTTCTCCAGCCACCAGTCCCTTATCTATTGCCGAAGGTCCAACTCAGTCCTGAACTGGTGCCATAGTCGCTCTTTGGGAGTGTTGGAGGAGGGCGACTGTCCCAGCTTCCGTAGAACGAAAAGTTCCACGAGAGATCGTTAGCGACCTTGATGTAATAGACCGCATTTGTATTGAAATGGACACGTCCCGGATTTGAGATTGCCGGAAAGAGAGAGGCTGATACATCCAGATTCGTCTTTTTGAATTTGAAGGCTTTGATTTCGGTGGCGACGAAACCAACCGCGGTGTTCTGTGTACTTTGATCAAGTGTGCTTTGTCCGTAGTTGGCATTCTGCCAACCCAGGCCCCCAATCACGGCTATGCTCGCCCGATTGGTGTTTTTCAGGTAGCGTCCAACTCCTCCACCGAGTGTCGTTTGCAGATTAATTTCCTGCACCGAGCTTTGTAGAAAGGAGGCGATACCAGCATAGAACCAGTTGTTCCAGCGCAAGAGCTTTAACGTGCGTAGGTCGGTCTGGTTTCGTGTTGTACTGTTGGCGCTGCTATTCGACGCAAATGAGGAGTTGAAGCCTAGCTGACTCGACCAGCGCTCCCTGGTATATGCCACCTGGGAACTGAGGTTGTACTGTGCCGATTCATTGCCTTTGGAATAAAGGAACCCAGTGTTGACCGCGCCATCGAATCGATGCCAAAACGTCTCAGAAGTCTGGCTCATTTTGATGATCTTCCGTTGTGCGACTTCCACTTCCTCCCTTGGTGCGGCGATTTCGATTTTTATCGGGGGATCGTTGGATGCGCCTGTCGTCGAGATCCTTCCCGTGTATACTTCGCCACTTTCAGTTTGTATTAGAAAGAGTCGGTTGCTATCTAAGTGAGCTATCTCCGACCACTGAACAGCGATGGTGCCGTCCACATAATTGAGGCTCACTGAGAGTACGCCGGCGCTGAGTCCTTTGATCTCGCCCGTAAAGCGATCGCCATTTTTCATCGCGATTACGTCGCTGTTTTCCTGCGCGGGTAGGGGCGCAGAGCAAAGGAAGATGCTGCAGAGAATGATGGCTCGAATAGTCATGGCACGTCCTGTCTCGATGTCGGCTTCACTCACAGCATTCCAGGCGACATCGTGGGTGAGTCACCCAGCAACGAATATCGTCAATTCCGTACCAATCCCCAAAAGAGAACAAGCAGAAAAGAGCGTACGCAGTAGAAGGAGCTGTTGGGCCTGAATAAGGATCGGCGCGACGTCTAATTCGGCCGGCCCAACCATGAATATTGCCATGCAACTGAGACGTTCTGGTAGTTGCCACCAAACCGGATATATGTGCCATTGCTATAGCTGGTTTTCAGAGATTGGTGCTTGGAGATTGGGAGCGACACCGTGACCCCGATGCGAGAGTTAGCCTGTTGTGTGAGTGAGTTTTCTACACCCGCCAGGCTTGTTATCCCACCAAACCAGTAGTTTCCATCCAACGAGGCCCAACACCGGGGCTTGAAATCGTAGCTAAGGTGTCCTTCAAACGCGGCAATTGGGTTTTGCGATTGCGACCTGGTTCCGGGATAAGTGAGGTTGCGCGACCAGAACTCGGGATTCTCCGTAAAGAGCCACACTCCCGAGTACGCATCGAGGGCCCATTTTCTCCAGGCTTGCGAGTAGCCGAGTTCAGGCTTGAAGGACCAGCGGTTGGTGCCCCAGTTAATTAACTTCGTGGGATCGTATTGGCCAGTCGGAGCGATCACCTTGAGGCTGACGCCCAGCAGCCTCTTCTGCTTCCACTTCACGAACCTCTCCACGGGCATCGCTGGACCGCCCAAAAGATTGACGGAAACGCGATACACCGAATCGAGAAGACCAGAACGGTACACTTGCATTTCGGTTCCCACTGTTCCCTTGAAATTTCCTACTCCGTAGGGCAACGAGGCGACGACGTTTGCCGAGCGACCAAAGATGCCGAACGAGTGGTAGTAGCTAAGCGTCGGTATATTGTAGGTTCCCGTGGCGTCGCTGATGGGGATTACGCCGTTGTAGTCAATGCTGCCGTCGAAGAAAGACCCGGTCAGGGTGATCGCATTGGAACGAAGCGGAGTAATGAAATAGGCGCGCGGCGCAAGGTCCTGTGCCCCGGAGGAATGGGTCAAGATCCCGGCGAAAATTATCACACACGACAGTCTTTGATGAACTGGCAACACCCCAAGGTCCTCACATTCCGGCAGACGCTGCGATTGATGGGCCAGTCGCCGGACGCACGGGTGACATCGGAGATGGCCCAGGAGCTTTGTCAGAGGGCTGATGGCTCGGGCGAGGTGGAAGGATCGATAGCGACGTTGGGCAACCAGTACCTTCTAGCCCTCAAAGCGGTGAATTGCCGGACCGGGGACAGCGTCAGGCGGGAACAGAGCACTTCCGACGACAAGAGTCAGGTGCTTGCTGCCCTGGGAAAGGCTGCCACTTCCCTCCGCGGCAAACTCGGTGAATCTCTCAGCACGGTTCAGAAGTATGACACGCCGGTGGAGCAAGCGACCACACCCTCACTTGAAGCCCTCCAAGCATACAGTCTGGGACTTAAGACAAAGGACGTGAAAGGTGATGAAGCTGCTATTCCTTTGTTCAACCGAGCCATTCAGCTGGACCCGAAGTTCGCCCTCGCCTACGCTTCACTGGGGACGAGCTATTCGAATCTGGGTGAGAGTAACCGAGCGGCGGAGAACCTGACGAAAGCCCACGAGCTTCGCGAGCGAGTCACTGAACGAGAGAAGTTTTCTATCGATTCTCTCTACAACGATCTTGTCATCGGCGATCTGGAAAAAGCACGCACGGGGTATGAACTCTGGGCGCAGGTTTATCCGCGAGATGATAGTCCCGTGGGAGACATGGGGCTGATAAACGGGTATCTCGGTCAGTATGAAAAGAGCCTCGTACACGCGCGCGATGCACTTAGCATTCAACCGGAAAGCGGCCTAAGGTATGCCAACCTCGTCCAGAGCAATCTTCATTTGGGCCGATTGAAAGAAGCTCGGTCCGTGGCCGGGGAGGCTCAGGCAAAGAACCTCGATTCTCCGTACCTGCGCTTGTATCTCTATCAGGTTGCCTCTGTGCAGAACGATGCAGCAGGGATGGCGCAACAGGTAGCCTGGGCTGCCGGCAAACCGGGAGTAGAAGACGTATTGCTGTCGGTGGAAGCCGACACGGCCGCCTACTCAGGTCAACTGGAGAAGGCCCGGAAATTTTCCCGGCAGGCGATCGCTTCCGCCAACCTAGCGGGAGAACGGGAGACGGCGTCAAGCTATGAAGCTGATGCTGCTCTGAGGGAAGCTCTCTTCGGCAATGCGGCCGAGGCACGGCAGCGTTCCGCTGCGGCGCTCGTGCTTTCTTCGGGCCGGCTTGCTAGGTTTGGAGCGGGGCTGGCCCTGGCTTTGGCCGGAGATGGTGATTCTGCGCAAAAGCTGGCTGAGGGATTAGCTAAGAGCTTCCCAAAGGACACAGTTGTAACGTTCCTCTACCTGCCTACGATTCGTGGTCAGGTCGCTCTAAACCGTCACGACTTTTTAGGGGCTATCGAAGAACTGAAGAGCTCCGCTCCTTTCGAGTTGGGTCAACCCGGCGATACTTCGTTCGCGCCGTCGCTATATCCGGTCTACGTTCGCGGACAAGCATATCTGGCAGCTCATCAATCGAGCGAAGCCATGGCGGAGTTCCAGAAAATTCTCGACCATCGCGGGATTGTGGTGAATGAACCCATCGGCGCACTCGCCCATCTCGGTATCGCCCGTGCCTATGCATTGCATGGCGATACGACAAAGGCCCGTGCCGCGTATCAGGAGTTTCTGACACTTTGGAAGGACGCCGATGCGGATGTCCCCGTCCTGAGGCAAGCCAAGGCCGAGTTCGCGAAATTACAGTAATGGCGTCACGTCAAGAAACGAAATTTTATGTACGTGAGCAGCGCATGGCTGGTGAATGTAAGGACTTCGTTCAAAGAGCATGCGTCTGGTGATTTGGCCCAAAAATTGAATCTGGTATTGAGAACGAGATTCAACTTGTGGTGAACGATGCCGGGGCAGGGTTCGACGTGGAAGAGGCGAAGAAGAATCGAGGATTAGGATTGCTGAGTATGCAGGAGCGGATCCATCTGGTACACGGGAAGTTTTCTGTCGATTCGAAGCCCGGGCAGGGGACAAGGATTCTCGCTGGCGTGCCGCTAGTCGTTCCAGATCGGACTCAGACAACGGATGAAATCCCTCATGGGTAATTCTGCCGAGATTCCAATCGCCTGGCAAAGCATCAAACCCTGCCGGGCCCCGCAAGGACGGCAATGGTGGATACGCCACCAACGGATTGGTGGGGCAAGCCGGGAAAATATCTCGTATTGCACGAATTCGACGCAACTCATTGTGACGTTGTCTGTTCGGTTCTGTCAGCTGCTGCGAAATCGCCAATGCACTTATCGAGAACAGGGGAGCTGCGATCCAAAGTCCGGGCGTATTACGGACTACCCGGAAGGAACTTGAATTGCTTGGCTGCCGCGCTTCACCACGTACCTACCAGCAGTTGAGCGTGGGCAGTCCGAAACCGTTTGCTGGCTATACCAACAGCGACTTTGCCTACATCGGCGTCGGAGCATCGCAGGAACTGCCCTATCCGGGAAATTGCGGTTGCGAGGAGACGTCGTCCAGCGTGATGCCGACACGAAACTGGCCGAGGTAGAAGTCACGAAGACCAGCATCGCCGACGTGATAAAAGCCGACTATCTCCAATTGGTCTATCCGCAACAGACATTCCTATCCCTGCTCTATAAGGTCCGTCGGACAATGTGAACTGAGGCACGGCCTCTGTTGAAGTTATGACGTAAGAGCATTCCCGCCGCAGCATGTTGCTACGGCGTATCCTCGACCGGATGGACCTGGAACTCCTTCGTCTCAGAGGTGAAGTAACGCCGCCTCATCCAGAACGCCACATTGACGAGCCCAATGAGTGCTGGAACTTCGATCAGCGGCCCGACGACACCGACGAAGGCCTCACCGGATTTCAATCCGAAGACGGCCACTGCTACCGCTATCGCCAGTTCGAAATTGTTGCCGGCGGCTGTGAAGGATAGCGTTGCGGATTGCGCATAGTCCGCGCCCAGCTTCTTGCCCATCCAAAAGCTGACCAGGAACATGATGAGGAAGTAGATGACGAGCGGGACTGCTATCTTGACCACATCCAGGGGGAGCCGCACGATCAGATCACCCTTCAGCGAGAACATGACGAGAATTGTGAACAGGAGCGCGACGAGGGTCCGCGGGCTGATGCGAGGAACAAAGCGAGTCCGATACCACTCCTCGCCTTTCGCGCGGATCAGCAGGTAACGAGTTATGAAGCCGGTGACGAATGGAACACCAGGTAAAGGCCGACGCTCTTCGCGATCTGGCCGGTCCCGATGGGGACAACACTTCCCTCAAGGCCGAACCATTTCGGCAGGACCGTCAGGAAGACCCAGGCATAGAGGCTGTAGAAGAGCACCTGAAATACGCTGTTGATGGCAACGAGCCCAGCCACGTAATCCGTGTCGCCTTCCGCGAGTTCATTCCAGACGAGCACCATTGCGATGCAGCGGGCTGTGCCGATCAGGATCAGTCCGCGCATATAGGCGGGCTCGCCCCGGAGGAAAACTATGGCTAGGAGGAACATCAACACCGGGCCAATAAGCCAGTTCTGGACGAGCGACAGCCCAAGAACGCGCTTGTTACGGAATACCTCTCCCAGCTTTTCGTATCGCACCTTCGCCAGAGGCGGGAACATCATGATGATGAGGCAGATAGCGATAGGGATGTTCGTTGTCCCGGTCTGAAAACGGTTGACCAAGCTCGCAGACGAAGGAATGAAGTGGCCGATGGCAACGCCTATCGCCATAGCAAGAAAAATCCAAATCGTCAGAAATCGGTCGAGAAACGAGAGCTTCTTTCGACCGGCAGGGGCACAGACGCGGCCTTGAGTAACGGGGGCGGTGGACACTAGCAGGCCTCGCAGGATGCTTCTTGGATGGTTGTGGGTAATGGAGCGCCTTCGAGTAGGGCATACTTCGTCGGAGAGCAGCAGGCTTTCGTGAGCCGTGCCCTATCTGCCTGCATTGCCTTCTCTTCTTTTAGCCACCCAAGCGTCTGCTGCAGGATTCGTGCCGCTCCGATATGAGGAGGCATGACGATCCGATAATGCATCCACTTCCCTTCCCGTCGCACCGCGACGATACCGGCGCTGCGGAGGTAAGCCAGATGACGTGAGATCTTCGGTTGAGGGCCGCCCAGGATTTCTACGAAGTAGCAAACGCAAATCTCCTGTTCTCCCATGAGGTTCAGGAGCCGGAGCCGAGTGTTGTCCCCGAGAGCCTGAAAGAATCGTTCCACGTTGAAAGTCTGCTTCGCTGCCATATTTTTATGTATACGCCTTGACGTATACGAAAGTAAAACATATAGTCGCCTAAGCAAATATAACTGCGGAGGCAATATGACAGAACAGCTATTGGATTCGGTGAAGTCGAAGTACAGAGCCGTTGCCGAGAGTACGCTATCGAACGAGGATGCAGGGGTGAAAGCCGTTGCAGAAGCCTTCGGTTATAGCCCTGAAGAGCTAACCTCGATCCCCGCGGGCGCCAATATGGGCCTCTCCTGCGGAAATCCCACAGCTACAGCCCACCTGAGAGTGGGAGAGGTTGTGGTCGATCTTGGCTCCGGCGGCGGTCTGGACGTATTCCTCGCGGCAAAGATGGTTGGGCCAGAAGGCCGCGCCATCGGTATCGACATGACCAAGGCGATGATCGAGCGCTCGCGTGAGAACGCGCAGCAGGGCGGCTACACCAACGTGGACTTCTACCAGTCCACCATCGACCAAATTCCGCTCCCGGATGCGTCAGTCGATTGCGTCATTTCGAACTGCGTCGTGAATCTTGCGCCGGACAAGCCTGCCGTTTTCCGCGAGATTGCGCGCGTCCTGAAGCCAGGTGGCCGAGTTGCCCTCAGTGATATTGCACTGAAACACGAGCTGCCGGAAGCCGTTGCTCAAAGCATGGCGGCCTACGTCGGCTGCATCGCAGGAGCCATTCTCATAGACGACTACCGTGCGGGACTGCTCGCAGCAGGATTTCATCACGTCGAGATCGTGGATAGTGGGTCAGACTTAAACGCATACGCCAAGGTCGAAAATCAGGCGGCCTGCTGCCCTCCCACCATGGAAGCGGACAGCCCGTTGCATGTGGTCGAGTCGGCTTGCTGCACCCCAACAACCAGCGGGTCATCGTCGCACGAAGAGTTGACTACCCTTCTCTCGCAGTATGACGTGAACGCTGCGGCAGCCAGCGTCAGGGTTTACGCGATCAAGCCAACCAGCAATCCCTTAACATCGGCAGCATGACGACGACCTCCCAAGTCGAAAGGATTTGCAGACTCAGCTGGAGCTGGCACGGCAGGTCCAGCTGCGCTTACTTCCGGAGCGGCGTTGCTGCCTCAGCGACTGGGAGGTGGCGTTTTCCTACGAATCTGCTGGATTTGTAAGCGGCGATTATGTCGATTTGATTCCGGCGGGAGACGACGCGTTCTATTTTGCTCTCGGCGATGTTTCGGGCAAAGGAGTGGCAGCGTCAATGTTGATGTCTCATTTGCATGCCACGCTGCGGACATTGCTCCCTTCAAACCGAACGATGGAAGAAGTAGTGGCCATCGCGAGCAGCACCTTTTGTCAAAGCGCACTTCCTGCTCAGTTTGCGACATTAGTGTTGGGCAAAGCAGATCGCAGCGGAACGGTGGAGTTGGTGAACGCCGGCCACAACCCAGTCCTACTTCTCGAAGGCGCTGAAGTTGAGGTCATTGCGGGTGCGAGCCTTCCTCTCGGGATGTTTTGCTCGACCGAGTTCGCGAGCGTAAAACGACGTGTCAACCCGGAAAGCACGCTGTTCCTGTATTCGGACGGGATTACAGAATCAACCGATGAAGCCGGAAATGAGTTTGACCAGAGCCGCCTTGCCGATGCGCTCCTTCAATCGAGAAACCTGCTCCCTTCTGCGATTGTGGAAACGATCCAACGCACCATCGTTCGTTACACCAATGGTGAGCAACCAAGCGATGACCGCACAATGCTTGCGCTTCGCTGGTCACGGAAAGGAATTTGAATAATGCCATCACATTACAATGTCTTGTTCCTCTGCACAGGAAATTCCGCTCGTTCGATCATGGCCGAGGCAATCATGAACAGGAAAGGGGCGCCGACCTTCACCCCCTACAGTGCCGGAAGTCACCCGTCGGGTTCGGTGCGGCCCGAGGCCATCGGGCAGATTGAGAACGCGGGTTTGAGCACTCAGAACTTCCGGAGCAAGTCCTGGGATGAGTTCTCTAAGCCGGATTCTCCCTCCCTTGATTTCGTCTTCACAGTCTGCGATAACGCAGCTAAAGAGGTCTGTCCTTTTTGGCCTGGGCAGCCCATGACGGCGAATTGGGTATCCCCGACCCCACCGCCATCCAAGGAACTCCAGAAGAGATCGAGCATGCTTTTAGTCAGGCTTTCACTATGCTCGACCGACGCATCAGCCTGTTTCTCTGTCTTCCGCTCGCGACGCTCGATACGTTCTCCTTGCAGAAGGAAATCGACAACATTGGGAAGCGGTAGACGCCGGCGATGCGATTTCACACACTCAACACGAGTACAACCTGGAGACACAATGCTTAAGGTAATTTTCGCCTGCGTACATAATGCTGGCCGCTCACAGATGGCCGCTGCTTTCTTCAACCAACTTGCTGACCTATCTAAGGCTGAAGCTGTCTCGGCAGGCACCGAGCCAGGATTGCGAGTGCATCCAGAGGTTCTTGCTGCCATGCAGGAGATTGGCATTGATCTCAGCGCCGCCAAGCCACAAAAGCTAACTCAGGAGCTTGCAAACGATGCGGCCGTGCTCATCACCATGGGTTGTGGCGACAAATGCCCCTACGTTCCGGGTCTTCGCCGGGATGACTGGCCATTGCCCGATCCAAAAGGCCGTCCCATGAATGAGGTTCGTGCAGTGCGCGACGATATCAAGGTTCGTGTTGCAAAACTCATTCAGGCTGAAGGACTAGAAAAGGAGCCAGCCTGACTGTTCGCCCCGCCAGTCGACAGCAATTCGAAAGGTCGTTCAGGCCATCTCTCTCTCAAAAAGCGGAACTACATGAGCCACTGGCCCGAGTGCCGTGAAATCGATCGTCGTTTGCTCGTGTCCATGGGGATGTTGCTCACGTCATAGCTCTAAAAGAAGCGGCGGCATCTCCGAGAGGACCGCCCTTGTGCGGCTCACTTTGGCGTGACAACCGGGACAAAGAGAAATCATCAAGTGCAATAACGATTTTCCAGGCACGCGGTGATGGACAACAATAGAGCGCTTGCGGCGTCCGGACGCTCCGCAGACTCTGCAGTAGTGATGGTCCCGCTCCAGAACTTGCTCGCGTAGTCCACCAAAATACTCATCGTCCCGGCGCTTGAGCGTATAGCAGGTCGCACATAAACCAAGAGCAAGAATCTTCTCGCGGCCGCATCGGCAATGCAGCGCTCTCTGTACTCCCGTCTTATGGTTCTACGTTTTCACAGCCAGCCATTGCTATATTGATATCTGCTGCGATCCATCCCTCTTTCCATGGCTGTGTTCGGCCTCCATCGAACGGAATACCATTTGCTCGGGCATCTCCTCCGGTGTCGAACAGCAGACCCCAGGTGTTTGCGTAATCGTCTTCCCCGCCCTCGGCCAGCACCCGTTTATTGCGATCCGATTCGAGCGCTTCCGTATCGGCGTCTTCCCAGCCACAACGCCAGCAGTGATGAGCCTCCTCCGAATCTGGGATTCCGGCTAGCCGCGCCCGGTATCCGGATGCATATTCGAGCGGTTGCCACTTCTCTAACGCGGTGAGTCCAGGGTGAATCATGCCGGTTCCTCCACTTGATCGGTACGGTCGTTACCTACAATAAACCTCTAGTGTTATCAGTTCTAGATTCATCTTGTAGGTACTAGACCCATTCAAGTATCTGGCTGCGCCCAACGCGCTATTTCAGTTCCTGACCAATTGATAGCCATTCGCTATCAGGCTTTCCGAAGGCGTTAGCGGCAGCCCATTGGGCAAGCTCGACCAGGTTATCGAAGCTGCGCCTCGTGCCGCTAAGGCCGGTCAATATAAAGGAGCATTCTCGCACACCTTCTGGCAAATTTGATTTGGTGACGAGTAACACCGCCCAAATGCAGAGACATCGTGGGTTACAGAGGTAAATGTCCCCCTCCGCGTCCGTGAGAGTGTAGGAGTGTGAAGGAACTGCCACCATATCGTAGGAGCAGACTTGTCTCTTCATAGTTGGTCTTTCTTAAACCTAAGACGCATGGTAGCGCGGCGCAGCTGCGCGCGGCTAAGACATTTCGCTCTGTGACGCAGTCGCTCCGCAGCGTAATCATGGCTCCTCCTCCCGAAGCGACCGTTCGATCTCTTCCCACACCCAGCCGCACTGAGCACCGTTCGGCAGGATTGTTTCTCCGAGTAGCCGGACAATCCACTGGAGCGTACCAAGAGCTTTATATTTTCGGCTCAATGAGTGACTCGGCCTGTTGGCAACAGTTGAAAGAGAGGGTGACTTGTCCGGAAAGCCGACTACACATCCACGTGACCTACTAGCACTTGTCGCTGAATGAGTTAGTGAGAATGCGTAAACGCAGACGATTGTGGGCCACATAGGCGTTTCCCAATACCTATCCTCTCGTAGGAGTCCAAGTCTACTTTAGTGAGCGATTTGCCCTCGATTGTCATACCTGAGCCCAGTTTCAGAATCCGTCATACAGAGAGCTGGGCGCCGCGCATTGACAAGGCGGTATACCTTGACCTTCTACAGCTGGCGGATGTATAGGTAGAAGCCATAGGCATGAAGAAAACAGACGACAGGTTCGACCTTCCGCAAGGCACGCTCGACCTTCTCATCATGAGGGTCGTTGCCCTTAGACCCATTCACGGCTATGCCATAGCTCAAAGAATCCAGCAGATCTCTCGCGACGCACTCCAGGTCCAGCAGGGATCCCTCTATCCCGCGCTCCATCGCCTCGAATATAAAAAGTTGCTCAGTTCTCGCTGGAAGCCCTCCGAGACTGGCCGGGAAGCCAAGTTCTACGAGCTCACTTCCAAGGGACGAACTCATCTCAAGGTTGAAACCGAAAACTGGACGCGTCTGACCGACGTGGTCAGCCTCATTCTCGAGGAAACACTGGAGGGAATCTGATGGGCTGGTTACGGAGACTTTTCTCTCGCGAACGATTGGAGGCCGATCTGGACAAAGAGCTGCGCTTCCACTTCGAATCTCAGGTCGCCGACAAGGTTCGTTCCGGTATACCAGAGAGCGAAGCCCGTCGGTACACACGAATCGAGTTCGGCGGGATCGAGCAGATTAAGGAAGACTGCCGCGAGCGACGCGGGACCATGTGGCTCGAGTCGCTACTGCAGGATGTTCGCTACGCCCTTCGCCAGTTGCGCAAAGCACCGGGCTTTACGCTGACGGCGCTGCTGACTCTGGCGCTGGGCATCGGCGCAACCACGGCGATCTTCACGCTCGTGCAGCAGGTGATGTTGCAATCGCTGCCGGTCACCAGGCCGGATCAGTTGTGGCGTATCGGAGATCAGCCCCACTGCTGCGACTGGGTAGGATACAGCCAGGACAGCGACGGCGAGGCGGGCAATTGGAGTCTTTTCTCGTGGGAAGCATACAAGCTATTCCGCGCAGACACGCCAGGATTCCAGGATCTGGCAGCGCTCCAGGCGGGTAGCATGCCGCTGGCAGTGCGGCGCTCCGGCGCGTCGGGACCACTGGATACAGCGAATGGCCAATATGTTTCCGGGAACTTTTTTCAGACTCTGGGCGTTTCCGCCTGGCGCGGAAGGCTGTTCGTCGACGCCGACGATCGGGAGGGCGCGTCCCCGGTCGCGGTGATGAGCTTCCATGCCTGGCAGGAGAAGTATGGCTCCGATTCTTCGGTCGTGGGATCCACATACCAAATCAATGGCCAGGCGTTCACCATCATCGGAGTGGCCCCGGCAGGTTTCCTTGGGGCGAAGATGACGAGTTGGGGCCTACCGGATATCTGGATGCCGCTGACGGCCGAGCCATTGATGTTGGGGAAAGCGGCGCGACTCAAAAACACCCGGGTCGATTGGCTGGACGTGATCGGACGTGTGCGCCCCGGAACCAATCCGAAAGCACTCCAGGCGCAGCTTCAGGGTGAATTGCAGGGCTGGCTGGCCAGCCACCTGTCGGATATGAGTCCGCAGGAAAAAGCTGTGTGGCAGAAGCAGACACTCAGCTTGTCGCCTGGCGGCGCAGGTTTCTCGTTTTTACGCAGGGATTACGGCGAGGGTCTGCTGCTGCTGATGGTCACGGCCTGTTGTGTGCTGCTGGTGGCCTGCGCCAACATCGCCAACCTGCTGCTGGCCCGCGGGCTTAAGAACCGGC
>Ga0193753_10002151_pt1 | contig 15961 bp, 6 predicted proteins | sample H1c2metaG_FD_144925 | JGI IMG/M metagenome (GOLD analysis project Ga0193753, IMG submission 144925) | Soil microbial communities from a riparian zone of the East river system, Colorado, United States - H1c2 | ecosystem: Environmental > Terrestrial > Soil > Riparian zone | place: USA: East River... | reverse complement strand
GGAACAGCAAAGGACACGTTGATCTCTCCTTTCAATGACCTTCAGGCTGTGGAACGACTCATAAACGAGAACAAAGGTGAGGTTGCTGCGCTTATTCTGGAGCCTGTGGTTGGCAATATGGGATGCGTCGCCCCGCTGCCCGGCTATCTGAAAGGTTTGCGAACGTTATGTGATAAGCATCAAATTGTTCTCATTTTCGATGAGGTGATGACGGGCTTCCGGTTGGCGCTAGGTGGAGCACAGGAACTCTTTGGTGTAGTGCCCGACATGACGACCCTGGGCAAGATCATCGGCGGCGGTCTTCCAGTAGGCGCCTATGGCGGAAAGCGGGAGATCATGGATGCTGTATCGCCACTTGGTCCGGTCTATCAGGCAGGTACCCTGTCTGGCAATCCCCTGGCGATGGCAGCAGGGTTGGCGATGGTGAAAACACTGAAGGAAAACCCAACAATTTACGCTGCCATCAATAAAACTACGTCGGTGCTGGTCGATGGTTTGCGAAAACAACTTGTTGAAAAAGGATTGAACTATAACGTCAATCAGGTTGGCTCCATGTTTACGCTCTTCTTTACGGATACACCTGTTATAGATTATCATACGGCAACAACTTCTGACACGAGACGTTTTGCAGCCTACTTTCAGTCGATGCTTCAGCAGGGCATCTATATGGCGCCATCTCAATATGAGGCCATGTTTATTTCACTTGCCATCGATGAATCCATCGTCGACAGAATACTTGGAGCGAGTAAAATTGCACTCGACGCGATCTAGTGTTGGGTGTCGGTCAAAGTATGCATACCCCCAGTCAAAATGTTGAAAATGCCCCATTTTCATACATTGGAATCGTTTGATTTTGAACGGCCCGTATGAGCCTCGATTCATTTTCATTTGATTATTACTTAACTTTTCGCCGGATCGTGCTGTACACAAACATCCCAATTAGATTAACATGAGGAATCGTGCCCTTACGCTTACCATCGGACTTGCTTTAGCGGGTCTGATCATTATCCTTTTGACCACGTATGTAGAGCGGGGAATATTGGGCACATACAACCAGAAGCTGCCATATCTCTCCATACTGAATAAGGTAAACAATGAGTCTACCTCAGCATACGCATCATTGGAAGAGCTCATGGCTGGCGACCAGCAGTTGAATTTTGAATCGGCGGTTCAGGCTCCGTTAAAAGCTCAACAGGAGAAACTCCAGGCGGTGTATGACAACGCGCCTTCGGGCGAGAACGACTACAGCGACTTGCAGGATGAGGATACGAAAGCGTTGCTCAAACAAACCATTTTCGATCTTGAAAAAGTAATTGCTAATGCAGATCTCCGGTGGCAAAGCCACGTCAAGAGCATTGTACCCGCCACAGACAGTACAGCAGCCGTTATCGGCAGCAAAGCCGGAGACCCACTGGACCAGCAGTTTGATGCGTCGTTCGATACCTATGCAGCTTCCATGCAAAAGCTTCAGGACCATGTAGAGGCGCGTTTATCTGCGGAAACTTCGTCTTTGAATATTATGTCGTGGATCTCCATTGTGCTGCTTGCAGCGGCCTTTGGAGGGGCCTGTTACTGGCTGTTCACCTTACATCGAAACTCACGGGATCTCGAACAGGAGCATGAAGCAAGGCTATCAGAGCAGGGAAGATCGGTCAAATCGCTGTCGGGGTTTATCGAGGCTATCTCGGCCGGAAACTATACAGCAGAGTTGGATCTCGAAGGTGACGGGGCAAACCTCGGTGGCACATTGCTCGCGATGCGGGATAAGCTAAAGATCAATGCGGAAGATGACCGCAAGAGAAACTGGTCTACCTCTGGTATGGCCCAAATAGGAGAGATACTTCGTGTCAACACCGGTACTACAGAAGAACTTTACGATAACATAGTAAAGTTTGTAGTGAAATACACGAAGAGCAATCAGGGCGGTCTATTCATACTCAACGAAGAAACTGAGGGTGAGAAATTCCTCGAACTCGTTGCCTGCTATGCATTTGAACGAAAGAAATATTTAACGAAAAAGATCACACCGGGAGAAGGCCTTGTGGGGCAGTGCTACCTGGAAGGTGAGCGGATCTATTTGCTGGAGGTACCGTCAGAATATGTTTCTATAACGTCTGGCCTGGGCGGCGCAGCACCTAACGCGCTTTTGCTTGTACCCCTCAAGATCAACGAAAAGATATTTGGGGTATTGGAAATGGCAACCTTTGGACAATATGAAGAACACGAAATAGAGCTGGTTGAAAAGCTGACAGAAAGCATCGCTTCCACAATTTCCGCCGTACGCATCAGTGAAAGCACTCGCATCTTATTAGAAAAGACGCAGCAGCAAGCCGAGGAAATGCGCGCTCAGGAAGAAGAGATGAGGCAGAACATGGAAGAGCTTGAGGCTACGCAGGAGGAGATGCGCCGGAAGGAGAAACACATCCAAAACATGCTTGACGGAGAAAAGCAGCGGAATGAGATCAGCCACAAGAACAGGCAGCTGATCATGGAGCTGACGAAGAACAAGGACATCCAGGATGGCAAGTGGAACGAATCGCTTGAAAAGATCTCCATGGGTATCGCCCGACAGATAAATGTCTCCCGCGCCAGCATTTGGGAGTATAATCACAAAGAGAACAAAATGACGTGCGCCAAGCTGTTCATCAGTGCTAAGGGCAGTTTCGAATCGGGTCAGGTCTTATCCGGCAGGGACTATCCAGGCTATTTTGAGGCCGTCACACGGGAAGAGATCATTGCTGCAAAGGATGCGCATGCCCACCCGGCCACGCGTGAATTTTCGCTCGACTATTTCCGTACCTACAGCATTCAATCTGTGCTGCACGTTCCTTTCTTCAACGAAGGTAAGATTGCCGGGATCATCAGCTGCGAACAGCAGCACGAACAGAAAGAGTGGACCGATGAAGACATCGAATTTCTTAAGTCATGCGCTGACCTGATAACGGTTGCCTACAACACCGCGAAGATCAACGCGATGCTTGATCAACTGAGCGATGATCAGGAAACGATGCAGACAATCATAGACAATATCCCAAGGGCTGTGTTCTGGAAGGATAAGGACCTTAGGTTCCAGGGCTGTAATAAAATATTTGCCAATGTCGCCGGTCTTAAATCTCATCGTGATCTCATTGGTAAGACTGACTATGAGATGCCATGGAAAGAGCACGGCGATGCGTATCGGGCTGACGACGCTGCGGTAATGAATAGCAGGAAATCACGGCTCGACCTGGAGGAGCGAAATGTGAATAGCGATGGGGTTGAGTCTTGGGTGCTTACCAGTAAAGTACCTGTACTGAACAAGCACGCGGAGGTTGTAGCGGTATTGGGAATGTTTGAAGATATAACGGAGCGCAAGCGCAAAGAAGCGCTCATGGACGCGAATAGTCGTGAGTTGGAAGAGCTCAGAAAGCTCGTTGGCAAACGGTCCAATTAGTTATTTTTTGATGAAAGTATTACCTGTGTGCGGTACGCCGTATTCAGGAATACTGATTTTGAGCAGGACTTTTCGTATTTTTACCTGTAAATACCTAACAAACTGGGTTATGAATTATCGCTTTTTAATCTCTATTGCTGCGTTTCTGGCAACTTCTGCCAGTCTTTTTGCGCAGGGCGAACGAAAGGACAAAACCGCGGTCACGTACGAGGAACTTTATGATGAGCCTTATTCAGTTAACAAGCTGTTTATAGGGTTCATTCCCCTGTATGCCGATATGTTTGTCACCAATATTAATGCGGGCTACGGTGCGGAGGCCGTCTATTACCACAAGGACAAGTTTGATTTGAAAGTGCATTTCCGAAAAACTTACAGCCAGCAGTTCTATGACTTCACGCGTGACCTTGCCGTGAAGAAGAGCGATGTTGACAACCGCGCTGAGATCTACAACTATTACGAATTTGGCGGAACCTATCACATCAAGGATTTTGAAGAAAGCTCAAAAACGAAAATGTTCCTCTACAAGAACAGCTACAAGGGGAACAAATGGGCCGCGCGCGTCCCACTAAACGCAGAGATACCTTGCAAGGTCCGCAAGATATACGGCGCCCGCCTGGGCGGTATTATCTGGGACAGCTCGACAGATATTGGCAGGGCCCTGGAAAAGCAAGGACTTACCAATGGAGACCTTAAAAATGAAGAAGGTGTGGGCTTACCCCAGACCATTGTGAAGAACGGTGATACGGAGTCGTTCGATGTGTTCAGCAACGTGTCCTCTAAAGGCCTTTATGTTGGCGGCTCGATGACCTGGATAAAAAATGTGGCTGTTAACTTCGATAAGTTCGAAGAAGGCATTGATGACCTGATCTTCACGGTCTATTTGGATGCCTTGGTTTCTCCAGCCCTCAAGGTGGACAACGTAGTCTATGTTGATGAGAACACTTCGAGTCCCACGGCAGGTACGCACACATATGATGTAGGCGTCCTGGATACAAAAAAGATTGGCTGGCGTGCAGGTATGGACGGACGATTCAACAGAATGTTCAGTTGGTCATATGGAGGTGAGGTTGGCTACAGGCCGACAATTGGTGGAAGGGGTTTGTACGTTATGTTTAAGATCGCCTTCCCAGTATTTGGAACGAACCTCGATTACAAGGTTGAGTCTTTCGGAAAATAATCCTTTTTAACCACCGCGATCGCGGCACCCCGCCATTTGGACATCCTGATCAAAAACATCAAGGGATTAGTACAGGTGCGGGAACAAACTCCAAACGTTCTGGCGGGCGTGGCCATGGGCAGTTTGCCTGTACTGGCAGATGCCTATCTCACAATTGCTGACGGACTAATTGCAGACTATGGACCCATGGCGGCGCTTCCCTCGGCTCCGGCTGACCATACGATAGACGCCAGTGGCGCATTTGTTTTCCCAAGCTTCGTTGATTCTCATACCCACCTGGTTTTTGCGGCCAGCAGGGAAGAAGAATTTGTCATGAAAATCAATGGCGCTTCTTATGCAGAGATAGCGGCGAAGGGAGGGGGAATTCTAAACTCTGCGCGAAAAGTTCAGCAGTCCACAGAGGAAGCATTATTCGAATCAGCACTTGGCAGAGTAACGGAGATAATTCGCAGTGGCACTGGCGCCGTCGAGATCAAGAGTGGATATGGTTTAACGGTAAAGGACGAGCTTAAAATGCTGCGTGTAGCCAGGAGGATTGGCAACGAAACGCCACTAACGGTTAAGACTACGTTCCTTGGCGCTCACGCTGTACCCCAGGGTGTCACAAAGGACGCATACATTAGATCCATTATCGATGAGATGATACCTGCAGTAGCCGGCGAAAAGCTCGCGGATTATATTGATGTGTTTTGTGAGGAAGGATTTTTTAATCCCGGTGAGACAGAACTGATCGTTGAAACTGGAAAACGCTTCGGTATGAGACCTCGTATTCACGCGAACCAGCTTCATCGCTCCGGAGGTGTTCAGGTAGGTGTCAAGACAAAAGCTGTCAGCGTTGATCACCTGGAAAGTACCGGTGACGAAGAAATTGCCGCGCTCGTTGGCAGTAACGTGATTCCTACTGCGCTGCCTGGCGCTGCGTTTTTCCTGGGATTGCCGTTCGCCCCTGCGCGAAAGATGATCGACGCGGGATTGCCTTTGGCTATTGCGTCGGACTATAACCCTGGAAGCGCCCCAAGTGGCAACATGCAACTTATGGTGGCCATGGCCTGCATTAGAATGAAAATGACGCCAGAGGAGGCTATTAATGCCTCAACTATCAATACCGCCTTCGCCTTGGAGTTAGGGGCATCCCACGGCTCGATAACGCGCGGAAAGGTCGCCAATGTATTTATAACAAAGCCAATCCCTTCGCTCGCGTATTTTCCATATGCGTTCGGATCCAATCTCGTGGAAAAGATAATCCTGAATGGCAGGATCATTTCATAGCGACTCTTCTTCCACGGATACAATTGAAGGAAATTCAAAAGTGCCAGTTTCAATGGCCGATCGAACAATGACTCCATTTACTTTCGCATGAGGAAAATGCTCTTCAACATTTTCAACAATAACGAGCACTCAATCTATCACGCATATGCCCTCATCCATTCTGCAGGCAACTTACAAACCTCCCGGTGATGGCGGGGGCTCTGGTAATACCCGGTAGGTGACGGGGCTAGAATCTAGCGTAAAGAAATAGGAAAGATAGCGGATGGGTATTACTACCCTATGGATATACTATGGATACAATAAGGATACCCTATGAGTGACATAAGAACCGTATATGATAACCATAGGTGAGGTATATGTCTGATGTAGGTGGGATATATGTGGGATATATGATGGATATATGATAGATATATGATAGATATATGATAGATATAGGAAAACTATAGGATAGACATAAGAAACATATAGAAAACACATAGGAGATTCTCATTTCGGATTTGGGATTTCGGAAAATACAACGATAGACGACTCGGTGAACGTTCAGTAACGGCCTTATGAAATCATAAATCAGAAATGAGTTGAGGTCATTTTTAGGGTGCTGGGGGTGCCGAGGTTGTGAGGGATGATTTACTTCTGGTGAAAGAAATATAATCATGCTGAGCCTGCTCGTTTACCAGGGCGTAAAGACAGAAGAGCTTGGTGAATGCAAAACAATTAAGAGCAAGCGTGATCGTAAAGTGGCTCAGAATGTACAATCTTAGAAAAGTGCAATACTTAGCCGGACACCGTTACATCAGTTCAACAGAAGCTTATCAACAAAGTGAAATGGAAGGACGGGCCGAGGAAGTAAACAAGTTCCATCCGTTGGGATAAACTTGAGGTGCCACACTGCATGGCACATGAGCGTCGCTACTTCAAAGAAGCGAAGACAACGACTAGAGTGAAGTGCATACAAGCAACTACGTAGTTTAACATTTCGTAGGTAAGAGGTTTTGGATATTGTTACCTGTTCTGTTGGGTATTTTTTCCATTACGTGATTGATCCATTTTGCTGGATCCACACCATTTGCTTTGCACGTGATCCATTATTAAATACGCCTTAGTCAAAAGATATTGCAACAGCAAATTTTACAACATCAAAGAAGGGTAATACCCAAAAAAATAATATAAGAGAATGCTGATGACCTTTTAGTCATTTTCAGGACTAACATATTGGAGGTAGCAGGACAGGAAATCGTCGAGTGTAAATGAATGGATGGAGCAAAAAGTAAGTTATAAAATGGTGATGACCTTTTAACTTTTTCGGTACTAACCATATAGCAATAACGTCTTATAGAGAGTTGCAGTTAAGAGTTATGATAAATTGATTGTGTTTTATTAAAAATAAACGTTTTATGATAGCGCGAAACGCATTAAAAAGCTTGAGTCACCTCCCAGGTTACATTTCACTAGCAGGGATAATCTTACTCGCCGCGTATATCTACTTAGTTCCGCCAAAATTGGCGTATGTGAATACGTCGAAGCTTTTGAACGAATATCGTGGTATGCAGGATGCAAGAGCTTCCTATCAAAAAAAGGCGGACGTGTGGAAGGCTAATATCGACACCCTGACCACCGAAATACACGATGATGTTATGACTCTGGACAAGGAAGTTCAGGGTCTTAGTGCGAAAGAAAAACAATTAACCGAGCATCTCATCCAAACCAAGCAAAAACAACTGTATGACTACCAACAGGCGCTCAGTAGTCAGGCACAGGAAGAAGACAAGAAGATGACAAGCGCTATACTAGAAGGGATCAATGACTATCTCAGAAAATATGGTCGGGCAAAAGGCTATAAGATAATTATGGCGGTAACAGAGTATGGAAACATTGCATACGCTGATGAAGGGCTTGATATTACCGACGAGGTGCTTAAGGGATTAAACGCATCCTATGCCCGTAAATAGCCGCTAACTGATTTTGTATGATAAGACTTAACATGTTTGTTGTATGCTCTATACTTCTTTCTGGTTGTATGAAAGACAAGATGTCTTTTGAAGAGCTTCAATCGTACGTAGTTGACAGTGATAACGGCCTATCAAAATCTGTCATGGCAAATGGAATCGACGTAACAGTCACATACAGGCCGCCTGATCTTTGGGTCCATCAGGATGTAGATGGTGTAGTTTCCAGTAATAGGACTATTGATTCCTTGCGTTATAAATATTCTCAATATTATTACTTCATTCTTAGTCTTTCCAGAGGCGATAAGGAGGCGTTGCAGGTGTCAAGCAGCTATGATTATGGAGAAATCGTTCAAACAATGGCTTTCCGAATGTCAGACTATGTTACACTTACCTCGTCTGAGAAAGATACAGTGTTGGTTGGCGATTTTGTCCTTAACCGTACTCAGGGCATTGCTTCCTCCACGGACATGCTATTCGCATTTGGAAAAGAAAAGATCGGGAATGATAAAAGTGTTCAGTTCAATCTGAAGGAATTTGGTCTTGGTACCGGGGACCAACAGTTCACATTTTTAATAAATGATTTACAGAGCACACCAAGAATTGATTTCGGAATTTTAGAAAAATAGTGTCTTAAAGTTAGCTATATGATAAGAAACAAGTTGTTACTCAAGGCATTTACTATTTTTCTTATTGTTGAAACATTGTCGAGCGCTATCGCTCCAGCCACTGCACTCGCCCTTACTGCGGGGCCGACTGCGCCAGAGGCCTCAAGTTTTGAGCCCGTGGATACGACAGATATGGTTAACCTTGCAACGGGTGACCTAGCCTATAATGTTCCTCTACTCGAGGTACCGGGGCCATCGGGCGGATATCCGCTATCGCTTTCCTATCATGCTGGTATTCAGCCTAATCTGGACGCTTCTTGGGTAGGCCTCGGCTTTACGCTAAACCCTGGGGCGATCAACAGAAGCGTAAGCGGTTTTGCTGATGATTTCAATGCCTCAACTGGTTCATTAAGGTCATTTTGGGAGGGTGGAGCGACAACAACTTATACCGTTGGTGTTAACGTCGGCTATGGCGGCATGTCTAGTGTTTCTGCTGGGCTTACTTTTTCAGATGATACATATAAAGGGTTTGGCGTTGGCCATTATGTTTCGGCAGGTCTAGGCGGAAATTATGGGCCCTTGTCAATAGGCGGTGGAATTACTTATGGCGTTGATCCTTACGGATCAAGCTATTCGAGCACTGGTCTTAGTGCGAATATTGGAATCTCAGCCCAGCGTTCCACTGGAATGGTGTCTGCAGGTGCATCGGCTGGATGGGGAGTATCAGTAAGCTCTACTAACGGCGGCGCGGCGAAATTCTCTTCCGGAATGAGTTATAGCTATAGCGTAAGCTACACAGGAAAGGGGGCCAGTGCCACTGATGGAAGTATGTCTTCGAATAAATCTAGCATGAGCATTGGTAGGTCCACCATTCAGGGATCAGTTCATAATGGCAAGGCTGGAAGCATCAGTACAAGTGGTTATAACCATACTGTTAACATTCCTACACCGTGGGCATTCAGTATAAGATTGGGTAAGTCTTATCAGCGATATTGGATGGATGAGACGGCCAACGTTGCAACTTTTGGATCGCTTTACTTTCCACTAGGCTCGCAACCTACAATTAATCAGCTGGAAAATCAAGCATACGATGTTTATGACCTGACGGGCGACAAGGGTGCTATTCCGGAACAAAGTTTAGTAGGATCATTTATCGACTATGACAATTATCAAGTCGTTGCGCAAGGTCTGTCTGGATCAATGAGGCCATTTCATTATAAATCCTACCTGTTGCGTCAGAACCAAAAGAATGGGAATGACGACTATATCGTGAAAGGCTATCCATTGGCTGCCAACAAAAAGGCTGTGTTTAGATTTGTGGACGATTTTTCAAACCGTTTTCTTCACGACGCAGAACAGGATGAATTTCAAACAAATCCTTCCTCAACTCCTATTTCATTTCAATTTGATGCTAATCAGATTACGGGCGAATCTGGCTCAGATGGTTTTGATCCTCAGAATAACAACCTGCCGGGCTCAAAAAAAATCGTGTGGTTCACCAATTCCAGCATTTTGGATAACGACCGAGAGGACGAGAATGGAAATCCCATTATTACAGCAGCGAAATACCGGGGATTTATTGCATGTAGTTCAAGAGGCTTCGAAAGATTGGATGATGGTCAGATTGGAGGCTACAAAATCACCAATGAATCGGGGGTAACATATCATTATTCTTTACCAGTCTATAGCAGAGAAGAGTATTCCTATTCAGGACGCTTAGACGATGAAAACAAGCATCAGTTTAACGCTCACCGCAGATATGCCCCATATGCATATACATGGTTGTTGACGGCAGTAACAGGATCAGACTATGTTGACAAAAATTCGAACGGTATGGCGGACCCCGCTGACTGGGGTTATTGGGTGACCTTTGAATATGGCAAGTGGAGTGATCATTACAGTTGGAGAAATCCAGGAACTGGATTCAATAAAGATATTGACCAGGAGTTCAATAATTATTCAAAGGGTAAGAAGGAGATTTATTATCTGGATGCTATCAAAACAAAAACGCATACAGCGGTCTTTGTCAAGAAGCTTCGCTGGGATGGAAAAGGTGTTGTGCATGAATTTGAAGAGGCAGTGCAGGTGGGGCAGGAACATGATGTTCAGAAAATAGATCATGGTGGTTTCTGGAAGAAAGACAAGGTAGCCAGTACCACACCTTATACAGAGTACCCGACAAGTACATTGGGTCTGCACTCTATCTACCTATTTCAAAACAAGGATTTCGCAAACAACGACCCAACTTTCGAGCTTGCACAGAAAGGAAGTATTTACTTTCATCCTGGTGGAAATACTTCTGATCTGGGAAAGCATACGTATTCCAAAAACGTAATTGATGTTCACGATCTCGCGGCAAGCACGAATCCCGGGGACTTCAGTGCGAAATCAGTAAGAAAAATCGAGTTGGTCACTGACTATTCATTATGTCCGGGAACGAGTAATAGTTATAAGTCAGAGCTTGATGTGTTAAACACCTCAGAGCAGGCTGTTGGAAATCCCATTGGAAAGCTAACCTTGAAGGCCTTGAGGTTTTTCGGAAAGTCAGAGACATCAATCATACCAGATACCAAATTCAATTACGGTAATGATGAGACGATGTTTGGTTCGATGTTTCAAACTTCCCAAGTTGACGAAAAGCAATACACTTTAAAGATATCGGGCTTCGACTACTTCAACTTCAAACCTGGTGAAGTGATTCATAAGGGAGGATTCAGGGATTCTTACGGATACATTTCCGAGGTTGATCCCCAATCAAAAGAGATCAAAGTGAGATTCTTTGTTGGGGAACAGTATCTGAGTGATTTGGCGGAAGCAGAATTCGATCGAACTAAGAATCCTCCCTATGACGAAGATTTTTATGATCTCTGGGGACTTTATAAAGTCGACCATGCAGATGACGATTTGTTGAGCGAAAATGAGAAGAGACGTGTTACGCTCATCTCTGCCCAGTCGTTGGATGCCTGGTGCCTGAGAATGATAACGTCAAGCCTCGGGGCAAAAGTTAAAATCGAATATGAGCCCGACAGATATCGCAGCGCTCTGAAGAGTCTTTCGAATGCACCAATCAAAAATCTCGAAGTCGTTGAAGGCAAAACCAAAATAACACTGTTTGAAGACGTGGAGATATACGGTTTAAAAGCCGGTGATAAAATAAAGTTCCGGCTCATGAATGCTGTCAGGTACGACGTAACAACCGGTCAGCGATTCGATTGTAATGATGATGACAAAGCTTTCATGTATCAATGGATTTACGATGATGGATTCAATGGAGCAGAATTTCCAATACAATCAGTTACGGGCAACAGTTTGAGCATCGCTTATAATTTCATGGATCGTATCCCCACTGCGCCTGGCACATGTATGACGATTGATCCTGACTATTCTAATCAGGAAGGGTTGCCGGGGAACGTATGTATTCCAATGAACTCTCTGAGCATCTCAGCACCGGAATTTCTTGGAGGTGAGATAATGCTTGCCAATAGCCAGTTCTCAACCCTTGGTGGTGGGCTGAGAGTAAAGAAGATCAGTGTCGATCAGATGGACAGGACTAGCGCAACGTTATATGAGTACACCAACGGAATTACTCCCTACGAGCCGTTGGGGTTTGCCGTTCCTGTCAGAAAATTGGCGAAGGAAATTTTATATCCTTGTCTCGAGAATATCCAGAACGAGCGCATCACAGAATATAGAGATGATTATATTGAAGACGTATATAAGAAATTTCAGTTCCTGTTTGCAAACTCCCGGGAATTGCCTGGCCCCGGAGTCCTGTATGAGCTTGTTACAGTTAAAGAGCAAATAGAGAGAAACTCGGGCATAACACAACTCAGCGGTAAGACCGAGTATCAATTCGAAGTGTTCTCTCCCAAAACCGTCGATGTTGATAATGAGAATCATCCATTGCTGGTAAGTCAATATAATAGTCAGGTTACTCAAGATCTTACTCCAATTCCATTGAGTCCAAATTACAGTGGCAGTGTCTCTGGACTGAACGTGACAAGAATAGAAACAAGAAACAGCACGCTACTTCAGGACTTTACTGCCATCATGGGTTGCCTGAAAAGAATCACGTTCCTTGACAATTCAAATATTAAGATCTCAGAAACAACAAACCATTATTTACATGACAACTTCCAATCGTTTAAGAGCGACCTGACTGCCAAGTATTCAAACCAGGGAACTGTTTCAGAAACCTTTGCCGATGCGCGACTGATTTACCTGAACACAGCTCAAGTAAGGAATTATGCCTTGGTGGGTATTATATCTCAGAAAATAAGGTACCCGTCAATACAGACAGGCCAAACTACGACGAATTACAAAACAGGTATCTCGTCAACAACAAATAACCTTGCGTTTGATTTTTATTCGGGAGCGACGATCAAAACAACATCAAGTGACAGCTATGGTAACAGCTACATAACAGAAGTTACACCTGCCTACCGAAAATATCCCGAATTAGGAACTGCGGGGAAAAATATGTTGACGCAAGAGGCAGGTTCTGAAACATATAAATATACTATTGGCAGCAATAATGCGATAACCAAAACAGGTCTGGTTGGTGCAATGGCCCAGAGCTGGAGGAAGAATATAACAGTCCTCGGTGAAGGGACAGGAACCGGCGTTTGGAGGAAAAGTAGCTCATATTCATTCATTGGCTCTGATAACATTTCCCTCCAAGCCGATGGACTTTATCCATACAACAATTTCACTTCATTCAATTCATGGAATGATGAAGAACAACCGACCGCGGGCTGGCAGCGTAACGGGGCAATAACGTTATACGATGTTTTCTCTCATGGTTTGGAAGTGAGGGACATCAACAATCATTTCGGTGCTACTAAAATGTCCCTTGATCAGACGCAAGTGTATAGCAATGTTACCAATGCCCGCTATGAGCAGTTTGCCTTTGCAGGCGCAGAGGATTATGATCCAGCCTCAATTGTATTTGGTGGTGGTATCGCAAAGGGTACAGGCAATGTGGTATCGAAATCGAGCGAGAACGACGTTACCACGGCTCACACCGGATCGAAAGCTGTGAGATTGAATATCGGTGAAACTGGATTCAACTTTAGTGTCAGTTCACTGGGCAATAGCAAGGCGTATCACGCAAGTGTCTGGACGAATGCCGCCGGTGGAAAAATCAAGTATAAACTCGATGGTGTTACCTCATCCAATCAAGGTGTCACGTCAAGTACAATGAAAGCGGGGGATTGGTATCTTATCAATCTCTCCATACCGGTGGAAGGTTCAAATAGCTTGGAAGTTTGGTGCGAAGGAGCAGGAACTTCAGCCAACTTCGATGATTTCCGTGTTCAGCCGCTTGAGGCTCAGGTGGTGAGCTATGTCTATAATCAGTGGGGCGAATTATCCTATATCCTCGATGGCAACAATTTATATACAAAGTTTGAATACGATGGTATGGGAAGATTGACCAACACTTATAAGGAAACATTCAATCATGGAACTGTGAGAACAAGTGAGGTCAAGTATCACTATGCTCTTCAACCAAACTAGACATCGCTATGAGAAACTCCGTAAACTCAATGCTATTGACACGGCTAAATATAATCTTGGTTAAGACCGTAATTGGTCTTACACAGAAGGCCTTGGTGCTACTGCTGCTGACGATAATACTGATCGTATCTAACCATGCTTTCGCGCAGAGCTGTGCGCCCGGAAGCTCTCAGATCAAAGTTGGCAGCACGGTGCTCACGCCCTATCAGGAGACTTGTCCCGGTACCTCCATAACTTATACTTACACCGGTGCTCCACTATCAATGCCAAGTTGGACGTTGATCCCGTCAAGCGCAGGCACATTCGCTAACGGAACAACCACGGGTTCGTCAGTCACCATTACTTGGAACGCGAACGGAAGACTCAAGCTTGACTATCCAGACGCCAATGGCAGCCAATGCGATGATGTGACGTATACCATCACGTCGTATAATCCTGGTACCATCTCCACAAGTCAAAATGTCGTTTGCTATAACGGTAATGTTTCGTTGTCTTTGAATGGTTCACAAAATGCCAGCGGTGCTATCTGGCAAAAATGCACTGAAAATTGCTCAAACGATGCTAATTGGTTTAACGTGGGTGCTGTAACTGGTTCCCCGCTACAGGCTACCAATCTGGTACTTCCGACAAATTTCCGAACCAAGCTGACTTATACGCCTTGTGGTGGCGGATCACAGGTAACTTCGTATTCACCCGTAAAGGAGATTGGGTTGAATACATCGCAGGAAATGGCAATTGTAATTCAAGATCCTGATGGTACGTGCCCCAACCAGATAGGTTCTCTTACGATAGGGTTGATTGTTTCCTCGTCAGTCATAGGGCAGAATCCTACGTTTGATTGGTATAGAAATAATAGTCTTGTAAACCACAACAGCAGTCTAGATCCTAAAATTTACGATCCAGCTTCCCCGAACTATGACTTCACTGAGAACGATCAAGTACAGCTCAAAGTGACATCGGGACCTAGTTGCGTTCAATGGTCTAACATAGCGACAATAGATGCGGGAACGGACCAAGTCCCGAGCCTGAATTCCATTGTGTCAACACCGCAGGTGATCTGCGAAGGTCAGCAAGTTATATTCACTGTGAACGCGGGGGGAAGTAATCTCTCTGGCGAATGGCATATTGGTTCTGGTGGGTTTTCGTTCTCAGGAACTAATTACCCATTGAACGCTGATGACGTTGATGGACTCGCTGTTCATTTTTCAACCCAACTATCAGGCGCATGCGGTATTAACCACCTGGTCTCAACATCTACCTCTCCGATATCTGTTGCATCTCTTCCTCACGTAAATGCTAGTGATGATGAATTGTGTACGGGGCAGTCAACCTCGATCGAGCTTTCAAGTGATATCGCTAATACTACTTTCAGTTGGACCGTTTCACACAATAATACATCGTCATCGGTCTCGTCGGGGATTGGCTCAACGATCAATCAGGTCTTGAATGTGGTTTCTGGCGATCTGGGTACAGCTACTTATACAGTGATTCCAACATCGTCGAATGGATGTATTGGGCCGGCATTTGATGTCCATGCCAACGTAACGCCTAGTGCTCCAAATCCCACCATACAGGCTATCCAGGTCTGCGACTTCGATATGGTGACTCTTTCTGCTGACCTGACGGCCTTAATTTCAGATTATAATTGGTATAACGCTCAGGACATTTTGATCGGCCAGGGTCCTAAACATATCATGGATGCCTTGCCTTCAGGTTCATACACGTTTAAAGTCCAGGCGATAAGTGTTATGGGATGCACGGGGAATACATCATCACCATTTACCGTGAATGTTGTTAGTTCTTGTGACAACCTGAATTGGATAGAGACAACCAATTATTCAGTTACAGGATCCGGCCCATTTACACCAGAAATTGTTAGTCATGGAAGACGTTACTTTGATCTCTCCGGTGCTCCTCTACAGACCCAGACAAAAAATATAACCAGAAATGAAATACTATCTGCTGTTACTGTTAACGATGAATTCGGGAGAACGGCCGTCAATTCGCTAGC
>Ga0193753_10002150_pt1 | contig 15965 bp, 11 predicted proteins | sample H1c2metaG_FD_144925 | JGI IMG/M metagenome (GOLD analysis project Ga0193753, IMG submission 144925) | Soil microbial communities from a riparian zone of the East river system, Colorado, United States - H1c2 | ecosystem: Environmental > Terrestrial > Soil > Riparian zone | place: USA: East... | reverse complement strand
GTCGCACTTGGCTGGTCAGCCCGGTCGCAATCATCGCGTCTACACCCAGTACATGACACAACCCGGCTTTCGCGGTTCCTTCGTTCGCCGGCGTTCGGCCGCGCGCTGCGGCAAGCTCATCACACCTATCGTGCGGCTGCAGTGGTTGTGGCCAAACGCGGATCGTTGAGTGTCGAGAAGCGCCGCCTCGAAGAACGCGGGTCTCTGTCTCTCGACACAAGCGTCTGCGACCAGTTCAACCCGCGCGATCGTAGACCCGCACGTAGTCGACCTTCATCGTTTGCGGGAACGTTGTCGTCCCATCCGGATTGCCTGGCCACTCTCCACCCACTGCTAGGTTCAACAGCAAGAAGAACGGATGGTCGTAGACCCACTTCGAGCCATTCGGTAGATCCGCCGGCATTCGCGTCTGATACAGCTTGCCGTCGACGTACCAACGAATCACGTCCTTCTCCCACTCGATCGCGAACACATGATACTCGTCCGCAAACCGCTGACCCGACATCAGCTTGGACGGCGATCCGATCCCGTTGCTTCCCGAATAGCCCGGCCCATGCAACGTGCCGTGGATCGTATCGGGCTCCCGACCGATGTTCTCCATGACGTCGATCTCGCCACGCGTAGGCCAACCCACGTTGTTCGGATCCGCACCCATCATCCAGAACGCAGGCCAAATGCCTTGCCCAAACGGAAGGCGCATCCGAATCTCGTAGCGACCGTAGAGGTGCTCGAACTTGCCCTGAGTCTTGAGGCGCACCGACGTATAGTTGCGCCCCATGTAGCTCTCTTTGATCGCCGTGATCGTGAGCTCACCGTTTCCGTCCAACGACGCGTTCTCAGCACGGTCGGTGTCGAACTCGAGTTGGTTGTTACCGAAACCACTGCCGCCCGTCTCGTAGACCCAACGGCTCGCTTCGAGCTTCGACCCCTTCGCGCCATCGAACTCGTCGTTCCACACGAGCTTCCAACCCGGGAGCTCGGCGCCAGCCCCCGCATCGACGGAACCAGCATCCGGCGTCGCCGTATCGCTCGGCCCAGCATCAGTCACTGCAGCATCGGGGACCGCCGCATCTCGCGTCCCAGCGTCAGTCGCAGTCGCAGCATCAGTCGCTGCACTACCAGCCGTAGAAGCATCGCGAGGCGCCGACGCAGCACTCCCTGCGACCGAGCGCTCACCGGCTGCGGCGCCAGCCGCCGATCCACTGGCTCCACTCGACCCGCCGGCACCGGCTTGAGTTTGCGGCAAGGCAGCATCCGAGGTTTGCCCACCGGAATCGTCTCCACACGCAATGCAAACCACGCAACCGAGCCACGCGACGTAACGCAGCCGAGCAAACGACAAGGTCATGCCAGAATCTCCTCGATCAATCGGTTCTGTGGCGAAGTCAGGCTCGTGCCGAAGCTCGTCACGTTCAAACCGAAGTAACCGTTCAAAATCGTGAAGTAGAGGTCGCGCAAGGGTCGGCCTGCCGCGATCGAGCTGAAGTCCACCAACTGATCGGTACGGATGCCCGCGCCCCCGCCGCCGAGCGTCACCACCGGCAGTGGCTGCCCATTGTGATCGCCCCCATGCATGCCGCTGCCGTAGAGCACGAGCGTGTGATCGAGCAGGGTTCCATCGCCGTCGGGGATCGCGTCGAGCTTCATGCCGAGCTGAGCCATCTGTGTGCTGAACCACCAGTTGATTGTCGCAAAGCCGTCGTTGCTCTCGCCCGCATGTTGCAGGCCGTGATAGCCGCCGACTTTGCCCGTGCCCTCGACCGATCCGTCGGCAGAGAACTTGCGCGTAGTCAGATGACTGTAGACGAAGTCGCTGCGCGCATCGTCCAACATGTAACTAATCACTCGAGTTACGTCACATTGCAGCGCCATCACGATCAAGTCCGTCATGACTGCGGAGTGCGAGCCGCGGTCGTACCCGTCTTTGATGTTCACGGCATAGGCCTTAGGCGGCCGCGCGCCGACCTTGCACATCGCGTTTGCACCTTGCGCATCCATCGACGTCGAGACCGCTGCGACGCGCTGCTCGAGCTCGCGCACCGAGCTCAGGAACCGATCGAGCTTCGGTTTGTCTTCGCGGCCGAGCTGTTTCGACAGGCTCGTGGCGCTCTCCAGCACGAAGTCGAGCGCCGACACCTTGAGCTGCTTACGCCGTTCGGCCGCGGCTGTGTCCGTCACCGGCGCAGCCCCAGTCCCGTCGCGTGCACCCGACGCGACCAACCGATCGAACACGGCTTGCGGATTGACTTCCTTGTACAGCGGTTGGGTCGTCGTAGCCCACGCGATGCTACGCGACAGCGAGGGATCGCGACCATCCTCGTAGCTGTTGAGCGTCGACAGTCCCAACTCGAGCGAGCGCAACGGCGTCGTCATCTTCTGTGCGATCAGTTGATCGAGCGACACGCCATTGGCGACTTGGACCTTCAGCTCCTTGCGGATCCGGTCCGAGTCGTCACAGGTCAAAAACGAGCCGCACAACCGCGAATGGCTCGGTTGAGGCCCCTTGTTCGTCTGCATCGAGCTGTAGTTCTCGAGGTTCGCATACGCGATCAGCTTGCTCTTGAGCGGAGCTAGCGGTGCCAAGATCGGCGAGAGCGACCAACTGTCACCGCTGCCTTTGCCGCGCGCCGGCCAGTGTGCCGCCGCAGCGCCGTTCGGAAAGTAACTCGCGATGAATCGCAGCGACGGCTTGGTCTGCGCCGAAGCGCGCGACGTCGGGCACAGGCTTTCCAGAAAAGGCAGGGCCAAACACACGCCGGCTCCGCGCAGCACATTGCGCCGTGAGACTGACAGTTGCGACTTGCGAGCGTTCACGGCGTGCCTCCGGCGCTGAGCTGTTGACGAAATGCTGCGCTCAACACCACGGACTCGATCAGCGCCCGCAACGTGCCTTTGTCGCGATAGCTCGCGAGCGTCGCGTCGATCATCTCGGATTCGTCTCCGAGCGTGCGGCCGAGCGCGTAGGTCAGCACCTTTTGCGTGACGCAGCGCAAAAACCGCGGGTCGTTTGCGATCACGTTCGAGAGCGCGACCGGGCCGTCGACAGCGGTGCCGTCCGGCAGAACGCCGTGGGTGTCGACCGCATCTCCGTTGTCATATTTCGTGCGGCTCTTGCCGATGCCATCGAAAGATTCGAGCGCGAGCCCGATGGGATCCATCAAGTTGTGACAACCAGAGCAGGCCGGGTCGCGTCGATGTTGCTCGAGGCGCGCGCGCACGTTGTCGACCGTCGTGTCCGAGTTCGTCGCGTCTTTGCCTTCGAGCGCAGCGATGACGTTGGCTGGCGGCGGCGGCACCGGGCTGCATAACAACTGCTCCAGGATCCACTTCGCGCGCAGCGTTGGAGACGTGCGCTGTGCGAAAGACGTCACTGTCAGAAACGATGCCAGTCCGAGAAACCCGCGGCGATCTCCAATCGGCTTCTCGATGCGCGCAAAGCCGGTTTGCGTAGGCGCCGCGATGCCGTAGTGCGCAGCCAAGCGTTTGTCGACGAAGTGGAACTCCGCGCGCAGGAACTCGTTCAGCGGTCGATCTTCGAACAAGAACTCGCCGAAGTACGAACGCGCCTCTTGAATCATCGCCGCCCGCAGCGGCGCATCGAAGTCGGGGTACACCTCGCTCAGCACTTCGTGTTGCGTGAGCGAGCGGATGCCGAGCCACTGCCCAGCAAAGTTGTCGACGAACGCCTGCGCGCGTGGATCATCGAGCATGCGGCCCAGCTGTTGCCGCAGCACCTCGGTCTGGGTCAACGAGCGATCTGCCGCGACGCGAAACAACTCGGCGTCGGGCAGCGTGCTCCACAGAAAGTACGACAACCGCGATGCGAGCTCGTAGCCGTCGAGCGCTCGCGCGAGCGTCGCGCCGGGCGTCGTGTCCGGCAGCTCGGTGCGATACAGGAACGGCGCCGACGCGAGCATCGCAACGAGCACGTGTTGCAGCGACGCCTGCTCGGTTTCGCCGAGCGCTCGCGCTCGACCATACGCGCGCTTGAGGCCATCCTGTTCGTCTGCGCGCAGCGCACGCCGGAACACGCGCGTGCCGAAGCTCTTCAAGAACGTATCGAGACACGCGCCGCCATCCGTTCCGCTCGGCGTGCAGGTTACGTTCGCATCGCGCTGCTTTGGAGTTGCAAAGAACTCGGTCGCGAGCGTATCCGCCGCGTTGAAGTACGACTCGTACTGGCTCGGCGTCACGTCGAGCGCGGATGCAATGTTGTCGAAGCCCTCTGCCTCTTCCGAGACGAAGCCTGCCGCGAGCTTCTGCTCGGTCCCGAGCAAGTCGTGCATCGTGTTGTCGAATTCGACGTTCGTGAGCCGGCGCGGACCGGTCCGGCCGAGCAGGGCGGCAGGAGCACTTGCTGGGGTGCTGCCGGTGCCGCCCGTGGCTGCGGGCGTGTTAGTGCTGCCTGGGAGGCCGGGGCGCGTCGGGTCAGCGCTCGTGAGCGGACCGTCGGGTTCGTTCGACCCAACCGGTTCGGCGATTTGCCCGCTGCACGCGGCGACCAGCGCCAAGCCCACGACGCACTTCCGCGCAACGCTTGCCATGTCGTCCAGAGAGGCCGATGGGTTCCAAACCGGTCCATGGAATCGTTCGATCGGCAGGGCGGCGGGGAGCCGGCCCGGGCTTACGGCAAGCTCAGCGACGGCCCTTGGAGCTCCCCGTCGATGCAGGTGTCGCCGCTGTTCCCGAACGGGGTTACGAACGCGTTTTCGATGCGGATTTCGGCCGTATCGAAGTCGGCGACTGCGTCGTCCGGCACCCAAGCTACGATCCACAGGCGCCCAGCAGCCATCGGCGGCAAGGCGCGCATCGACTTCGAGCGCAACGTGTCGTCGACCCAAAAGCTGACCGAGCTCATCGCGGTCGTGTACCAGTCGAAGCGCAGGATGTGCGACCCGCCGTCGTCGAGGCTGCTGCCGAGGGAGAACTGCAGATCGTTCGCCGTGCTCGCATTGCGCGTGCGCATGCGGACATAGCCGTAGCTGCGTTCGGCGCCGTTGCGCCCCGGTGTCGACAAATCGATCGCGCCGCCGCTGTCGTCGTCTCGCACGTACCAGATCGCGAATTCGACTGAGGGTCTGCCGCTCAGGAGACCTTGCACCTGATACGTGCCGGAGCCGAACTGATCGCGCGTCACGATCGCGGCAGCGCTGCGCTTTCCGCTCGCGAGCGGCTTGCCCGACGCATCGACCGAACGAACATCGCCTTCGTAGCGATCGCCGCGGACTCGCAGCCGTAACGATCCGTCGACGATTTGCACGTTTTCGCGTGCGAAGCCTCCGCGCGCGTTCGATTGCGCAAACGTGACTGGACCGTGCGCGACGAGCCAGCGCGTGGGATCGAGCCCAGCGTTGAAGTTCTCGTAGAAGCCGTCTTTACTGCCGCCGAGACGACACACCCCGAGCGTGTTGGGAACGCTCGCGTCGTCGCCGGGCATCGGAGCTCGAGCATCGGGGTTTCCCGCATCTGGATCAGCGGCATCGAGAACTGCGGCATCGAGAACCGCGGCATCGAGAACCGCTGCATCTAGCTCCGGGATCGAGCCACTATCCACCGGAGGCGGCACTTGTTTGGTGCGCGCGATCAACACGTTGCCTTCGGCTACGGCGCAGCCTTGCAGTGCAGCTAGCAGCAGCAGTGCACGAATCACCATGCGACGCCTGCTCCGAGCGCGCCGCTGCTGCGCCACGGTGAGAGTGTGCGAGCATCACCGCCTTCTACGTTCGCTCGCACTTCGCGCAGCGTGTGGTCGACCTCGAGCTCGAGCGCGATGAACACGTGTGAGGCCACGCGCCAGCTCACGCCACCAAATAGCGCCGGCCCGACGAACCACGTATCGAAGTGCGCGGCGGCGGTGTCTGCCGCATCGGAAGGCTCGCCGGTCAACTGCAGCCAGCCACCACGCATGCCCGCACCTACGTGCAATGAAGCGCGTGAGCTTTCCAGTAAGAGCGCGAGGCCGGTGCGCAGCGACACGGACAGCACGCGCAGCTTGCCTCGGTCGATGTCGGCGCGCGCTTGTCCGATGCTGGCTGCGCTCGACCATGCGAGCAACTCCTGCACTTTCACGCGCAGCAGCACCGAGCCGCCCAGACCGAGCAACGGCGTGGCCTGACCCTCTGCCGCAGCCCACAGCGCGTAGCTCGCCGGCCGAGTGAACCTGTCGTCTGGAGCCTCCGCCTCAGCTTCGACGTCCGGCTCAGGCTCTTCGGGCTCGGTCACGACCTCGGCCGGCGGCGGGGGCGGCGCAGCTATCGGCTGCGGTCGCGCGAGCTCGGCGATCGAGAGCGCGAGCACCCGTGCGCGCAGCCCCGCCGGCACGCTCGCGAGTGCGACGACCCGATGTGATGCCGTCTCGCGCACGCTGAGCTCGGCCTCGGCCTGCGTGCAACGCACCTCGACCGTCTGGGCATCCCCCGGGACCAAGTCATCCTCGCCGAGCAGCTGTTCATGCAGCTCCACGCCAAGCAGCGCGCGCACTTCACTCGGCGCCGGCTCCTCACAGCCGCTCATGTCCAGCGCCACGGGCTGTGCGCGTGCACGTTCTGAAAAGCACAGCCCCGCGCACAGCATCGCCAACCCCACGCCGCAGCATCGAAGCCACGCATCACGGCGCGGCGTACCGAGCCATTTCTTTGCGTCGCGCGCCGTGGCGGAAGCGCTCGAGATAACGCTCCGCAGCGCTCTTGCTTCGCTCTGCATCTCCAGCCTGATGATACGCCTCCGCTTCGCGGGCGAGCGCATCTTCAGCCATCGGGCCCTTCGGGTCGAGCGTGTATGCGCGCGCGAAGCTCCCGGCTGCAAGCGCGGGTTGCTTCAGCTCATAGAGCGAGAGCCGGCCCAAGGTGAACGCCGCCAGTGGTGCCGAGGGGCTCTCGGGATAGCGCTGGACCAGGTGCTCGAGGTACCGCGCCGCCTCACGCGGATGACCGGAGAGACGCGCCGCATCCGCTGCGAGCAGGAGACCGGCGAGATCCTCGACCGGTTGCTTGCCGAGCGAACCGAATGCCTCTTTGTGTTTGCCGGCTCGCGCCAGCGCGCGCCACTGCTCGCGCTGCAGAGGCTTTGTGGGTTGTGCTTCGGGCTCCGCCGTAGCGACTTCGCGAGTGGCTTGGCTCGCAGTCTCCGGCGGAAAAACACCGGACTCGCCTGCACGCAGCGTCGCCGAATCTCGCCCGAAGCGAACGCGGACCACGCCATGCTCCACGTGCACGCGCGCGCTGCCAGGACGCCGCTCGACTTCGAACGCGGTTCCGAGAACTTCGACTTCCACCGGCCCTGCGGCCACGCGGTAGCGGCGCTTCGAGTTTGGTGTGACTTCGAAGTGGGCCTGACCGCTCAGAAGCTCGAACGAGACATCGTTTGGAGCGTCGGATAGCAGCTGGAGGTGTGCCTGCGCATCGAGCGGAGTGGCGACCGAGCCATCGCGAGTCGTCAGCGGTTGTTGCACGGAAGCCGCCGGCGTTCGAACGTTCGAAGGCGCAGCCGCAAGCGGCTGCGTTTCGCGCGCACGCCATTGGATCGACAGCAGCACCGCTGCCGTGACTGCAGCAGCCGCGATCGCGCCCTGCTTCGCGCGACGCCGCACGACGATGCGTTTTTCGAGTGACGCAAGCCCGCGCTCCACGTCGTTCGGGTCGAAACCGGCGTCGATGTGCCGACTGGCGTGTGCCAGCCTGTCTGCGAGCTTTTCAGACATAGCCCACCCCCAGTCGCTCGAGCGCGAGCTCGGCGTTCGCGACGCGCCGTTTCGCGGTGGAGAGGGAGCAGTCACACAAGGCTTCAACGCGCACCATCGTCTCGCCTTCGATATAGCGCAGCGCCCACGCCACGCGATCATCGGGTGGTAACGCATCGAGCATACGAAACACGTGGGCGAGGAGCGTGCGTTGTTCTGGCGAGGATGCAGCATCCGCGATGTCGACGTAGTCGGGCAGCGCATCGAGGCCGAACCAGCGCCGCAGCCGATGCCGCTTGAGCCGCCGCGTCGCTTCGTGCACCGCGAGCTTCGCGAGCCAGCTCTTGATCGCTCCGGGCTCGCGCAGCGAGCCGAGGTTGCGATGCACACTCAAGAACACGTCTTGCACGAAGTCGTCGATCTCGTCGCGCCGGCCCAAGATCCGCATCCCGATCTTCGCCACATATGGGGCGTAGCGCCGGTACGCGCCCGCGGTGTCGAGCGACTGCGGAGGCGCGACGCTTTCGGTCGGTGCCTGCGCCGCGGCCTCGGTATGAAACGGCTCGATCGGAGTCGGTGCGCGCGCGGACACTGCACTCGAGCCTACTTCAGACTGCGCGCTCAGACCATGTGCCGCTTGCAGCGGCATGTAAATGGCTCGATTCACAACGATTCTACGAAGCGAATCAACGCTTCGCGGTCCTCGCGAGGGAGTTGAGTGAGGCGCTCGCGCACTTGGGTCGCCTCACCCCCGTGCCAGAGTGCCGCTTCGAGCACGCTCTTCGCGCGGCCGTCGTGTAGAAGCGCGACGTAGCCTTGGACTTGATTCGAGAGGCCTACACCCCACAACGGGGCGGTGCGCCATTCCGAAGCGGTTGCAGGCTCTTCGCCCATTCCGTCGCGCGCCTCTTCGCCCGCATCTGCGAGATCCGGGCCGAGGTTGTGCAACAACAAATCGGTATACGGATGGATCTGTTGGCCGCGCAGCTCCACGTATGGATGCGTCTCGCCAGTCGTCACCGAAGGCACGTGACAGTTCGCGCAACCGACGGTGTGGAACAGGGTTTCGCCTTTCGCGACCATCGCGTCTTCTGCATCGCGTCGCGGTGGAACGCCGAGCAGGCGCATGTACGCGCTCACGCGATCGAGGTCGGCGTCATTCAGCTCGACTTCGCCGTTCGGCCCGGGGATCACCCGACTCTGCACGCCGATGTCTGCTGCGAGAGCATCGGCGACTTGGTGCTCCACGCTGACCTTTTCGGCGCGCCAGCCGAAGCGGCCGAAGCGCATGCCGGCGCCGCTCGGATCCATCACGACGTGCGGTCGGCCGGAGATGCCGTCGTTATCGCAGTCGTTCGGATCGGCTTGGGCGAGGATCGACTGTTCGTCGATCGCTTCGAGTAAGCCGAGACCGACGAGGCGACGAGCGATGCGCGCGGAGTACACGGGCGTCGCCCCGCTGTTCGGACGCACTTCGAACCGAGGTCGCGACAGCTTCACGACGGTGCCGTCTGCGAGCGTCACGCTCTTTTCTTCGCTGTCGAGCAACCGTGCGGTGCCTTCTTGAAGTTGCAGCTGGCTGCCGCGGGGCTCGTTCGCGCCGTACAGTTTGAACACGATCGAGCTCTTTTGATCGAGCATACCCGCGAGCGTCTGTCCGCCGCCGTTAGATGCATGACAACTCTCGCAGCTCGTGGTGACGAGCATCGGGCCAGCCTTGTTGGCTTGTTCCATCAGCGCGGGATTGCCCGACTCGCTGTGCGCGCCCGTCGCGAAGTCGGTATGGAACAATCGGCGGCCTTCGACGAAGCGCTGGACGTGTTCGTGCTGAATGTTCAGCGCCATTTGCGAAAAATACAGCTCGGGCTCGACGAACAGCCACGCGAGTGTGGTGGCGCCACCGAGATACGCGACCGACGTCGGGCCCATCTTCGCGCTGGTGTCGGAGTTTTCGGGTGTCAGGCCGCCGTCCCCGATCCGATAGCGAAACGTGTCGGTGTAATACGCGGTGCGGCCGTTCGCGGCGACTTCGGCCGCTTCGATGAACACGCCGAACTCGAACTCGAACATGTCGCCGTCTTTGAGCGCCGCGTTCGTGCGGGCGTTGCGCGTCACTTCATGCGACTGCACGCGCGCGTAGGCTGCGATCTGCTTCGTGTAGTCGGTCGCGGCGTCTTTGCCGGCGAGTGCGAGCGAGGGAAGCGCGGTGTCGGAGTCCATTCCCGTGTTTGCCGAGAAGACGTTGCCGTTGCCGTAGATCTTGAAGCAGCGAAAGTTCGTCTTGTCTTCAGGGCGCGCGACCGGCAGGTACGACACCCGGATGAGGCTCTCGCCGCGCGGCGTGTAGTCTTCGATCACGAAGCCGTACGTGCGGTCTTCGAAGTAGAGCGGCCCGAACGGCGCGTAGGTTTCTTCGAGCTCGTGGCGACCGCGCACGCGTCCGGCGCCGCGCGTGATCAGTACCCCGTCGTCGCGCATGAACGAGACGGGCGTTACGGGGTCGGCCTTCTCGAACAGTGGCTTCGCACGTCCGAGTGCGATTGGCGCGCGGACACCCGCGCGATTGCGCAGCGCTTCGTAGACGTCGCGTAGGGCTGCGTCGCTGATTTGCGTCGCGTCGAACGCTGGCATGCCTTGGCCGCCTTGGCGTACGCGTTCGACCAGTTGCGCTTCGGTGCCCGCAAACTGGGCGAGGTTCGGGAAGCGTGGATCGCTCGACGCGAGGTTGTGGCAACCCGCGCACTGCGCCGCAAACACGGCCGGTGGCCGGTCGTCGCAGCTGAGGGGCGTGGGGGCGCCTGCCGCTGAGGGCGGCATGGCCACGGCTGTGCTTCCGGCTTGGCTTGCGGGTGGCTTTGGCGCGGTCGCACCGGCTTGGGCCGCCGGGGTTCGCGAAGGTCCGCCGGACCCGGAGCTCCCAGAGCCGCCGGGGCCTTCGGCTCCGGGTGGGTCGGAGCGCATCGGAGCGGGCTGCTCCGAGCAGGCAGCGAGCATCGCAACGGCCCAGAGAGCCGCGGGCATTGGAGTTTTGGCACTGGATAGCCGCACGGTTTCAAGAGAGACCGCCGGTCCCAAAAACGGTCCAAACCGGTCGCGATCAGCGGATTCGTGGGCGGCGTGGACCGTTTCGCGGGCTCCGGCACTCCTGTGCGGAAGTAGGCAGGAGACCCGAACCTGATGCGTGATTTAGTCAGTACCTGGTCACTCGCGAACGCGGTCCTCGTGGTGGTGGCGTGTTCCGGCGAACTTCGAGAGCAGGCGCCGGTCGATGCCGCCGTCAGCAGCACGATGCAGGCGGGAGCTTCCGGAAGCCTGGCTCCACACCCGGCCGGCTCGGGCGCTGGGACTGAACCGCTCGACGCTCGACCCGATGCTGCAGTGAGCGCGGGACGCTCCGGAGGTGCGAGCATCCCGGACGCTTCGACCGCGGTTCCAGATGCTTCGACGCAAGACGCTTCGATGCCGGACGCTGGTGCCGGCACCACACCGCGAGGCGCTAGTGGTCCGACCGGCCCGAGCGCAGGCTGCGGCACTGCCGCTCCTAGCGGCGAATCCGCCAGTGGTTGGACCAAACACGACTTGATGGTGAAAGGCGTAGCCGCGAAGTTCCTCGAGGGCGGCGACGAGTACGGCAACCAGCACGGCTACGACTTCAGCCGGCGCAACTACTTCGTGCGTCTGCCGGCCGACTACGACTCGAAGAAGAGCTACGCCCTCGTGATCTCGGGTGGAGGGTGCGGCGCAACCGATGGCATCAGTGGCAACGGCGGAGGTTCGAACCCACTCGCCGATCGCCAAGACGTCGCCGTGCAGGTCGGGCTCAGCTACGTCTATCCGATGGGTGCCGGCGCGTGTTTTGCCGATGGCAGCTCGGACACGCCGGACCTGCCTTACTTCGACGCTGTCCTGGCTGAAGTCGACAAGGCCTACTGCTTCGATCGATCGCAGGTCTTCGTCAGTGGCTTCAGTAGCGGCGCTTGGGAGACGTACATGCTGGCGTGCGCGCGCGGTGGAGTCGTCCGAGGGATCGGCACCCAGGCGGGCGGGCTTCGCAAGGAACGGCCGCCGTGCACGAACGTTCCGGTTGCAGCGTTTCTCACCGCGGGTGTCAACGACGCCAATCCGATCGAGAACATCGACAAGACCGGCTTCGACACGGGGTCGCAAGCTGCGCGAGACGTCATCCTCGAAACCAACGGCTGCGCCACTAAAGAAACCGCTCCGTACCTAACAGCGGACGCTCCTGAAGACTGGCATTGCGTCACGTACACAGCCTGCCCGAAAGAGTATCCAGTCGTGTGGTGTGCAATCACAGCAAACGGGGGAGGGCACGGTGCGGGCTCGAACAAAGCGTTCTGGCCCTTCTGGCGTGCACTCCCCGTTCGCTAATTTGTCAGTTCACTCGGGCCCGAGCTGGCACGCCTCCGGGTCCTCACTGCACTCGATGCACAGGCCTTCTACGCACGCGCCCGGCGCACTCGCGACCGTGCAGCTCACGCCATCCGAGACCGGCTCGTGGCTCACGCCCGAGATCGAGTCACATGCATCCGCGGTGCAGACGTTCGCGTCATCGACACTCAACGGATTGCTGCCGGCAGTGCAAGCGAGCCCCTCTGCCTGCATCTTCATCGTCAGGCTACCTGCGTTGTCGCCGTAGTAGCTGTCGAAGTTGCTGATGAACACGTACTGCGCTCCAGCCGGGATCTGAACGACGACCTCGTTGTTGTCGACCCGGAAGTCTTCAGCGATATCCGTCGTCTGGTTGTCGAAGAACGTGTTGGCGCTGAAACTCGAAGGCCCATTGCTTTGAATGGCACCCGTCACGCGATGCAGCTCGGTGCGCGGCAGCAGATTCGAGTCGCTGCTGAAGATCACGCTCGCTTTCGGAATCATCGGCGAGTCGTACGTGCCCACGGTGTAGATATGAAGCTGCAGGCCAGGCCGGAGCCCGACATCCGCGAGCTTGATGATCGTCGGCGGTCGAACGTCGTCGCCGTTGTCTGCACGGTAGAATGTGGTATGCGCTTCGACCGTGAACTCGCGGACTGGATAGAGCTCGCACGTGTCGTCGCCGTTGCACACGTCGCCGTCCGAGCAGCTCGCGCCGGCGGGAACGATCGTATGAGTCACATTTCCAGTTGCGGGGTCGCACGCATCCGCGGTGCAAGGATCGTCATCGGCGACGTCCGGTCGCGGCGCGCCTTCGCACATACCCGCCGCAGTGCAAACGTCGTTTTCACTGCAGAGGTTTGCGTCATCACAGCTCGCGCCGACGTCCGCAACGTGGCTCATGCCCGTGCTGGGGTCACACGCATCGACCGTGCAGGGATTGCCGTCGTCGGGGTCGACCGGGGTGCCCGCGCTGCAGCTACCCGAAGCAGTGCAGGCGTCTCCGCTCGTGCACGCGTCGCCGTCGTCACACGCCGTGTTCAACGCCGGCTCGAAGGTGCAAGCACCAGACGGGTTGCACTGGTCGACCGTGCACGGGTTGTCATCGTTGCACACGATCGCAACGTGGTGACAGCCGCGAACATCGCAGCTATCGACGGTACAGGGGTCTCCGTCGTCACATGATTGGTTGACGATCTGACCGCCGACGCACACGAGTGCGACGCGACCGAACACGCAGCGCGCGGCGACGTCTTCGTCGAACCGACCATCGCAATCATCGTCGAGTGCATCGCACGTCGCGTCGCGAGGAACGCACACGGGCGCCGCCGCGTCGGCTTCTCCGCCGCCACCGCTATCGACGGAACTCCCCGCGTCCCCCTCGAGGGCAAGCACTTGAGCTTGAACCGCCGAGTCCGGACCAGACTCATTCGAACAACTGAGAAGACTCAGGGAAACCAACGCGAGCGATAACACGCTCGACCCTGCGCCCGTGACTTGGAACATCTTTTACTCCGGCTGCGTTCGGACTGAAGAACGCTGCAACGTTGATACTAAAGTGCCTCAATTCGCCTACGCACGTCAACTAGTGTTGGCTATGTGTTTGCATTTAAGACTCAGATAGCAGCGTCGAGCTCACTGCTAACAGGACACTTACAGCAGGTTGCACGCATATGAATACGACCTGAATCGACTAGGCCTTGGAGCTATGGCTGGGCGGCTTTTTTTGCCTGGTTTTTGGCCGAGATGAGAAGCGAAGTTCAATCGAACATGAGCCCAGCTTCGATCCGAAGCAAAGGGTTTCGCTGACAACTAACAGTAAGTTGTGTCACCTCACTGGTTTGAACGGCCATCAAAAATAGCCGTCACGCGCGTTGGTCGCACTCGTTCGCACATGCGTGTATCCCGGTTTACTCGCGACCACGTTTGCGCTGCTCGTGCCGCTGGCGATTCGACTCCGAAGGGCCTCGCGCGCGCGGTAATCTGTGGCCTTCACGTGTCGCTGATAGCCGCTTGCACTCCCAGACCCAGCGCGGCTGTTCTGAGCCCAGAGGCGTCTCGCCGCCGTCTCTCCACGACCTCGCTCGTGTACGCGTTCGCTGGGGTGATGTTCGCGGCGATTCCTTTCTTCGCCGTCGACTACGTACCAGCGATGGATCTGCCGCAGCACATCGCGCAGATCCGGCTGTTGCGTGAGCTCTGGGGACTCGACCCGGCGACGATCGACACGACGCAGCTCGTCGCACGTCCGTTCGGTGCAAACACGCTGTGTTATTGGCCGCTCCTGGCGCTGAGCACGCTGATGCCTGCGCTCGACACGGCTCGGCTCGGCCTCTTCGCCTGGATCGCGTGCGCCGTGGTGTCGCTGCACGCGCTCGCGTGGCGACGCAATCGGCCGCCGGCGCACGCGCTACTCGCGGGCATGTTGTTGTTCGGGATCCCGCTGTACTGGGGGTTCCTGAACTTCGTCTGCGGAATTGGGCCGTTCCTGTGGTTTTGCGAGCGCGCGCTTCGCGACCGAACCGTGGCTCGAAACCGAGTGGACGTCGCGATCGACGCCGCTCTCCTGCTCGTCCTCTACCTCGCCCACGTCCTGTGGTTTGGCTGTGCCGCAGTACTCGTGTGCGTCGTCGCGACTCGCGGTGTGATCAAGCATCGCAACGTTCGCGACGCTGCACTGTGGCTCGTGTGCTTCGCGCCCCTCGCGATCGTGATCGCGGTGTGGCTGGGTGGGTTGAGCCAGGAACGTGCCGCCTCCGGAGTGGAGCTCTCTGCAAAGTATCTCGCTCCGATCAGCGAGCGACTGTCGCTTCGCTGGTTTGCCGCCACGTTGTTCGGCGGGCTGAAAGGGCCGTTCGAGCCGATCGCGATCCTCTGCATGATCGGATACGCCCTGACCGTGTTGCTGATGTCCCGTCGCGCGCAGCAGGGCGGAGTCGATCGAGGCCTGGCCGCGATCGGCTTCGGATTTCTCGTGTTCGCTTTCATCGCCCCAGACAAGTATTTGAACACGCTCGCGTTCAACGATCGCTTTTTGGGCTGCGGCGTCATGTTCGTCTTATTGGCGCTTCCCGCGATCGAGCACCGCGCTCTCACGATCTTTGCGATGGTGGTGGCGTTCGGTTTTTCGCTCGTGACGACCGCAGCGTGGGTCGTGTTCGATCAAGACGACTTGAGAGGTTTACCCGAGTCACTCGCCACGCTGGAAACGATCGAAAAGATCGACAAGCCACGCCGTCTCCTCGAGCTCGACTATCGCAAGCACTCGGACATCGTTCGCGAACGGCCGTTCATGCACCTCGCGGCCTACGCGCAAGCGGAACACGGGGGCGAGCTGTCCTTCAGCTTTGCCGAACATCGAAGTAGCATCGTGGCGTATCGCGGTGTTCACAGCGTGCCGTGGCCGAGCGGACTGGAGTTGTCGCCCGAGTTGGCACAACCACGAGACATTCAAGCGTTCGATTGTGTGCTCGTAAACGGCACCCCCGCCCAACACTCGGAGTTCACGGCACGCTTTGCGCTTCGAAGCGCGAGCCACGAAGGCTACTTTCGGCTGTACTGGCGCTCGGAGTCTTACCGCGCGAAGTAGCTGCCGCCGATGATCTCGCGAATCGCCGCCCCCGTGTAAAACGAATCGGAGACCCAGCTCGGATCGACGTCCACGGACAACACGAGGCGGCCGGCGCCCCCGATCGCGCGCAGCGTGTGCGGGCCGCGCGTGAGCACGATCGTTTCGTGGTCGTGCAGAGTCAGACTGTCGACCTGCAGCTGTGAGCGGCGCGCTTGGTCGAGCGCCTGCCAGCGATACTTTCCCGGAGCGAACACATCGTAGGTCAGCGTTCCCGCGTCCGGCAACGTGCGGCCGACGACGTAGACCGGACCGAAGTAGAGTTGATAG
>Ga0193753_10002149_pt1 | contig 15966 bp, 17 predicted proteins | sample H1c2metaG_FD_144925 | JGI IMG/M metagenome (GOLD analysis project Ga0193753, IMG submission 144925) | Soil microbial communities from a riparian zone of the East river system, Colorado, United States - H1c2 | ecosystem: Environmental > Terrestrial > Soil > Riparian zone | place: USA: East... | reverse complement strand
TTGTAGAATAAACATAAATACTTTTACCGTTCCCCGCTATACTGGCATTTGTATTAAAGGGGAATAAATTTCCAGATGCAATTAGTTTATTTTCAGTTTTTTTTCCATCTGCGCCAATGCACATAAGCTTTGTATCCTGCTCACTATTCAACACCAGGCACTCAACGTTATCATTTGTTAACACGGCCGAGCCAATGTCAAAACCTTCACCGGTACGCAGGGAAGTCTGTTTAACTATATTTAATTGATTGTCCAGCACAAATGTGAGGATAGTATTTGCCGAGGTTTTGCAGGCAACGAATGCTTTTGCGCCATCAGCGGAATGGGTCAAATACACCTGGTTACTGTTTAAAATAGATTCCATTTTAAAAACACCTACGTTTTCCTGCTGAATGGTGCAAATCTTTTTTGGTTCTTTCAGGGTTAAATTGTCTTCGTCTATTATTGACAAATACAAATCGAAAGATGTTTTGGTGTCGGTTTTAAAATAAACAAGGCACAATTTGTTGTTCAATAAAATCAGTTCAGGAGCAAGAGGGCCAAATATCCGCCCGCCATTTTCCAGTTCAATGTCCTTTATTTTTTGTTCATTTTTATCGAACTTTGAAATAGAAACAATATACTTCAAATCATATAATTTGGTAAATGCCCATTTATAGTTGCCGCCAATCCCTGAATTGGTAGCAGTATAAAAACAATTATTGTGATAGATGGAATGCGTAACTGTCTGGTCGGTATATCCCTTTTCTGAAGTTTTAAAATCATCTGAAACAGTCATCTTTGAATGCTGGCAAAAAGCGCCTGACGAAATGGAAACAAACAGGCAAATGGTAAAGAATCTTGGCATGGGGTTGTTTTATGGATTTTAAAAAGAGGGCTAAATATAATCTGGTTAACATTCTATGTAAATAGGTGTAAATACTTATTTATGGCATTATTAAACTTCCCTTCTGAAGATTGCAGGTTTGGGGGACTTTAAATATGATCCTGCAGGTTCAATATCGGGAGGACTATATTGTTAATGCAGAAATAGTTACCAGGGACATTGGACTACCTGAGAGGCTTTATTACGATTTTATCAGGCATGTAAAGCGTTTACTGTCTGATTTAATATCGATAATTTCTTTGCAGTTTAAGATAGTTGCTTCAAAAGAGAATTTGACAATCATTTGACACGCGGAGAGCAGCCTTTTAAATGTATGGCCTGTCATGCCAACTATGAATTCTTTCCAACACCTGCTTTTTATAGCGTTGCTATTCTGTTTGTTTTTCGCCTCCTGCATTCAAAGAACCTATTACCAGAGTCCCCTGCTGGGCAGCGTGCCCGCTTACCGGACCATGCCGGTGGCGTCGGATTCGCTAAAGTCAGCCACGTATGTAAATGCGGCCATTTCGTTTGGCGGCATGAACCAAAACCTGCACGACGATGTATTTTCTTTTCAGTCCGGGCTGTACCGCAGTCATGTGCTGGGTAATTTCAGGATGAACTACGGTGCTGCTGTTGCCGCGGGCACCTATCATGTGGATGCATATCCCGCCTTTTACCCCGATACGGTTTCACGCATCAAAAACCCGGGTACGAAATCCTTTGGAGCGGTGGGTGGGTATGGCGGTATCAGCGTTGCCAGGCCCATGGGCAGGCGGGGGGAGTGGCGGTATATTGGGCTGGAAGGGAGCCTGTTCAATGAGTGGGGTGATTATTATTCTTTTCGCAGAGGCCTGCCTGATTCAGCAGCAAACACCATCGACAAAAAGAATTACCTGGGTTCACTGGGCGTCAGTACGGAATTCGTTTTCAAGCGCCGTTCGCAAAATAAGTTTGGAATGAAATTTACCCTGGGGTCTTACCTCAGGAGCCTGGCCTATCATAATAACAATAATTATTATGATAACCGCTCACACGATAACCTGCTGTATTTTTCAGCCGTGTATCACGCTACGGTTAAAAAATCAACGGGCTTTGTACAGCTGAATATTGCTACACACGCCACCAATGTGCAGTTTGGGTTTAATTACCGGCTGTGACCGGACATCTGGGTTAAAGGGAAAGCGGGACAAGGATGCCACCGGGGGCTGGCCGGTTATACAAACAACCGATCGCCGGCGTCCATATGCCGGTTGGGAACCGGGCTATAGGTAACCATTTGTGTATTTGCAATAGTGTATCTGCTTGCTGGTAAATAGTCAACCGCTCACCATGACCCAATTTGCTGCAAACCCCATGCTGGTGATAGTTTATTCTAGCAAATAGGTTTGCGTCCAATGAACTTTTTTGTCTACGAATTCATATAACCTGTTGATTTCCTTTTTTGGCTTTTGTCCTTCGCTCACAGCCTTTCCTTTTTCTGTTTCCTTTTCAAAATCAATGAAGAAGCTTTTCTTATTACGATTGTCAACAAAATAACCACAATATTTGAATTCCTCTTTGTTACCAATAGGCTGAACATTTACCTTGTTGAGAATCGTATACAATGTATCTAATTGCCTGCTATTAATTATGGAGTAAGCCTTGTAGGTAAACCTCGCATGTCTGAAATAACTTCTTGTAATAAGAAAACAGCATCCTATTTTTTTAATTACAAAAATATGATAGGCCCATAAGTCCATATTGGGTCCAAATTGAAAGGCTAATTCAATATCTTTCCTATTGTCATAGAATTTTACAAAGTCGAGCTGGGATGCATGATAATTAGATGGTAGATAATCATTCCAAAGATTTGTGAATTTGGTTGTATCAATATTTTCAATATCTCTGTACCAAAGACTTCTGTTAATTCCCGAATCAAGCTTATAAAAATCAGATTTGGCAAAGCTTATTGTATCGTACCGTGGAATGCGGTTGAAAATAATATTAGAAATTATCTCCTTTATTTTTACAGTGTCACATTCGCAAGCTGGTGATTTTAAGTTAGGATTGCCTGTCATTGAGCAGGCAACCATAAGTACAAATGATATAGTAAAGCATGTTAAAATAAGTCGGGTCATCATGTTGTGATGCAAATGAAATTAGATTCCACAGCAGGGTAATAAATTATCACCATCAGTGTTTCGTCGCATACACGAAAGTAACAGGATTTGTCATAAAAAATATACAATTTGATCCTCAGCCGAACTGTAATGGATTTCCGGGCTTATTTTACTTTTGGAAAACTTGTGGCAATAGTTACGATTGCATGTCACGGTTCTGCGTGCTGGCCTACTGACATCCAGGAACTGCAGCATAACGTTACAGCAAGACGCAACCTCAGGCCAGGGAGGAGCTTCCGAACCAGTGTCCCGTCCAAAGTCTCCACTCTATTGAAAACAATATATTAAGATAAAAATAAAGAGTGCTCTTTTTTAACGGTTGTATTGCCGTCCAATAAAGCTGTTTTGGCAAATTATTTAATAATTTCTGGAAGCCTTAGTCAGCTGTTGCGTGCTGTATATTAGCAGAGACCAGAAAGTGTCCTGATTCCATAGATCATAACCATTGACGCTCTTCCAGTCTCAATAAAAAATGGAACAATCTTTCCGTCAGCAAAATGGAGAAAACCCTTTGTGTAGCTTTGTTCCGAATAACCTTTAAAATCGCCGAAGTCCCACTCTTTTATATTTTTTATCAAATGCTGCTGTATACCAACCCCTTCAAACGAAACTATTCGCCTTGTCGTTAAAATTGTCCAAATTTTATCAGAAATAATTGTCGAGCAAACAAGCCGTTCCTCACTTTCAAGGTTTAATTCGACGTTTATTTTTTCGTTGTCAATTGTGTCCTCAAACTCATGTATCCTTGCATAGGAAAAGTCGAAAGGCGGAATAGTAGTCCGTTTTATTGAGGCAATGCAAATATTCTTAAGTGATTGATCTGATTTGTTCATTTAATTTCTTTCAAAATCTGATACGTTGACAAAACGGGTTCTTTCATTTCAAACAAATATTAGCAAATAGGTCAGGGAAGAAAGAGAAAGTATAAGTAGCGCTTTACCGGTTAGTTTTTGTTGAAATAAGTTTAATTATCTAATAACAATGGTCAAAGGCGGAAACTCCCTGAGTTTCATTCCTGGTGCTCCTACGATGATGTTATGGAAAAGAACGCGGCTGCTTCGCGTCAGCAGTTTAATTATTGCTTGTTGCTCTTTAGAAATCCTGTTTCCGTCAGCAGTTATTGTCATTGAGAGCGTGTCCAGATTCTGATTTAGGAACGAAGTCTTGAAGTGAAATACCCTGAGTTTAAAATCATAGAGTTGTTTGTTTGTTACAAATCTGAGCCCCTGATTTGCTAAAATTTCATTTACCGAAGCCGTATCATTTTGTATATTCCCTAATCTTATGGTTGGTATTGAAACTGTATCGATTAAGAAGAGTCTTTCCAACAATAACTTTTTCCCGGAATATACTTTGAGAATATCAGGTTGTGTAGTTTTAGGAATGATTATGAAGTCATTGTTGTAAGTTGATGTTATTTTGTTGTCATTTTTGGAAATTAAATGCATTTCCTTTAGAACAGCAGATGATATTTTTAGTCGGTTTTCGACGTCTTTGAACAGTATGTTTGAGTCAGGAGAAATGGAACTTGTGTTTTTTATTGAGATTTGTCCGGGTACTGGATAATAGCATAGTATCAGTAAGTATCCAATTGTCCATTTTAAAAGCATCAGCCTATTTTTTTAAGTGAAGGTAGTCTCTTTACTATTGGATCTAAAGAACAGGGCTTGCTGCTGTGGTGGTATTCATTGTTCTTCCAGCTCCCAAATCAAGAAGTTCAGCATGAGCAGCAAATGTGTACTACGCTGCATGTTCGCTATTGTAAGAGATAAAATAACAAAACGGAGTGATTATGAATAGGGAAAAAAATACTTGAGAAATATCGTAAGACTTTTGGTTCTGATTCTAAAAAGGCACGGGAAATAATCAAAAAACTGGTTAGGCATCGTAAAATCAAAAACCGCAGTGGAGGCTGCGGTTTTTGATTTTATTGCACTTTCAATTTAGTCAGCAGCTTAGTTTAGAAGAAATTTTTTTAACGGCTTATATATTGTTTTTATGCCATTTTCTAGACCTTTTCTATATAATGAAACAATTTGGCGTGATACTGATCATACACTGCCTGAAAGGCTGTATGTTCCCCATTCTTTATTGCAGTTATTATGGTCAATACCCAGGTAGTTTAGAAAGTGTGGTTGCTGCTGCAATACCCGGAACGTGGAATTGCCCTGGAAATATTTAATCTCTGATGGCATATAAAATAATGATGAGCATTAAAAAGAATCTTGTTTTTCTGGAATGATTTTCTAACTTTATCGTCCGGATACCCAAAAAACAATTATTTTTTTAATCCTTCCATTTATTAATTGTTTTTGAAAGCGGCACTTTTTCTCCTGGCATAGCTACAATCTTCAACGGCATTGACCTTATTTACTGAACAGTTGTTTTAAGAAACCGGATACTATTTGGACATCATTTTTAGATTCATGCAAATGAAAAGGTTTTGAAACCACTCTGGTAACAGGAGCAGCTTCCTGTACTTTTATTTTCAATATGCATTGGTTATCCATACGCTCATTTAAAATGCATTCTGCTGGCTGGTTCTGATTGTGCAAACAATATACGCATCCCCCTGGAAAAATAACCTGAATGGAGGTATGATTAATTATCTGATTAAAATCATATGGATCAATCAATACTACTCACGTCTTTAGGTGCAGCTTATCTTATCTGTCAGCCCCAACCGTTGAAGTTCGAGAACCTTCCTGTTTTTCTTCACTACTAAATTTTTTTATTATGCAACTGCCATTACTAAAGAACACCCGAAGTTCAAAACTCTTTATGGTAATCATGCTATTGATGTTGCTGAATGGTTGTGTGAAAGATCCTCCTCAGCCAATTGCTAACGAAGAAAGTGCCGATGTGGTGTATGACTGGTATAAATTGATAGCCCGGATTCAGCTGCGTTCGAATCCGCAACCTGTTGTATTACAAAACTACAGAAACTTTGGTTTTATAGGTGTAGGCCTCTATGAAGCGGTACAACCGGGCATTAACGGAGCGGTGAGTTTATCTTCCAAACTTTACCAGATGCCGGATATGCCGGATGCAGAAAAAAACAAACATTATTTGTGGAGCGCCAGTGTAAATGCTGCCATGCCCAGTATGTTCAAGCAGCTATTATCCGGCTTGACCGATGCTGATAACGCCAGTATCGATTCTCTTGAAAAGGTTTACAATGACCGGTTCAGGGCGCTTATACCAGATGCTGTTATTGACCGCTCCCGGGCGTTTGGACGATCTATTGCCGATGCTATTTACAAGTGGTCTTTAACAGATAACTTTAATCTGAGCAGCGTGGGTTATGTGCTGCCTGTCTGTGCCAGTTGCTGGGTGTTGGTTCCTCCTGCACCAAGCCCGTTGGGACCTTTTTTGGGAAAGTCGAGACCATTCCTGGCGTATAGCCTTATAGCCGCTCCACCTCCGCTTCCTTTTCCTTATTCAGAAGATCCGGGCTCTGCATTCTATAAAGCGGCAAAAGAAGTGTATGATATAGGAAAAGCATTAACGCCCGAGCAAAAATTAATTCCTAACTGGTGGGCTGATGTGGGTGGTCCGGGAGTAGGCGTTGCGGGAGGTGCACATGCCCTTTCTGTTATAACATGGGTATTGGAAAAGAAAAAAGCCAAGCTGGGACAAGCAGTCCAGATTTATGCCAAAACCGCGATCGCTTTTAAAGATGCTGCTGTTATTATATGGAGAGGGAAATACGATGTAAACCTTCTCCGGCCTGTTACCTATATTAACCGGCATATTGATGCAAGCTGGACGACTTTTTTACCCACGCCGCCTTACCCTGATTATCCGTCCGGACTTGTAGCTTTCTACGCTTCTTCCATGCAGGTATTGAAAAGAACGTTTGGTGATATACCGATTAGTGACAACACCTATGCGTTCAGGGGTTCGGCTGTCCGCGAGTATGCTTCTATTACCGATTTGGTGAACGAGGCTGGTCTTTCCAGAATTTATGCAGGTATACACTACCGGTTTACGCAGGAAATAACAGTGGACCTGATGAAGAAATTGGGCAATGAAATAGCCGATATCAACTTAGTGAGATCATCATGGGATCACTAAAAGTTTTCGGATAAATTGTCGTAAGTCAGACATGGGATATAAATGCAGGAGGGGTTCACTAATTTCATATTTGTTTTTGATAAGATAGTTCTGAAACATGGTTTGAGCAGATATTAATAGCCGCATCATAAAAGTTGCTGAATAGGTAAGGGTTGTACAACCAGCGTTTACCTTCAGCAACTTTTTTAGTTTTTTGCAGGCGCTTTTTAAAGACCGACTGCTTTAGCATTGTTTCAGTATATTTTATTGCCCGGTAATTATTACTTTTAGTATGCATGCTAACAAACGAATTTTGCGAATTTCTTGAAGGAAAGCTATCAAAAGCATTTGCCAACGCCGACACTATAAAAGGTTTTTGGTGTATGCCCTGGTACCTGTAAGTTTTCAGGCAGTGAAAACTGCATTGGCAAACCCAGTGAAGTCATTGCGAACAGCGTAAATCAATTGCCATCCCGTGGGTATTGATCCCAGCCGGTGTTATGATCATTACCCCGAACAATCGAAGGATTGCAAACTAATGTATGGGTGATTGAAGCCTGATCCTGCTATGATAAAAAATATTGGATCCTCCCCGATAGTTTGCTCAAAGACTAAAAATAAGTTGCGATAAAAATGCCGTTTATAACCCGGCATGCATTTGTATCTGATAAATCGATAATTTTAATATGCTAACTTTATTTCCTATTTTTGCTAAAATAAGCAATTATAAGAAACAATTTGTCATATTTGGAATTTCGGAAGGCTCTACTGCCTTTCAAGGTCTTTTCTGTCAATGACATCCGAAAAATATTTCCTGGCTTTGACAGCAAACGGTTAAATGAATGGCAGCACAAGGGATATGTACAAAAGCTAATCAACAAATGGTGGATGTTCACCGAAACCCCTGTGAACGAACTCCTGCTCTACAGGGTGAGCAACCTGTTACTGCAGCCTTCTTATGTTTCCCTGGAATCAGCTTTATCTTATTACCATTTTATACCTGAAGGGGTATACAGCATGCAAGCCATTTCCACCGTAAAAACGATTTCCTACACGACTCCTGCGGGAAACTTTAATTACCATTCCGTAAAACCGGCGTATTTTTTCGGGTATGCCGTTGTTTATGCAGACTGGTTGCCTGTGCGCATTGCCCAGCCGGAAAAAGCCATCCTTGATTACCTGTATTTAAACAGTAAATTGAACAGGTTGGAAGATTTTGCAGCACTGCGCTTTAATACCAGTGCAATCAACGAAACCATTAACTGGGAGAAGCTGGACCTGTATCTAAAGGTCTTTGACAGCAACACACTCAGTAAAAGAACGCGACTATTTAAAAAAATGCAATTGCATGCTGCCCTTAAGTGAAATAGAAAAACAATATCCCGCCAGTCTGCAGCCCTTTAAACGTTTTATGCTGCGCGAATACCTGCAGCATAAGATCCTGCAGATTGTATACGACAGTGAATTCGGTAAAAAGCTTGCCTTTATTGGTGGCACCTGCCTGCGTATCGTGCATGGCAATACGCGGTTTTCTGAAGACATTGATTTTGATAATTTCGATATCGATCAAAATTCATTTGAAAAAGTTGCCGGCATCATCAGCAAAGCGCTGTCAAAAGAAGGCTATGAGGTAGAAATAAAAACAGTTTATCATGGCGCCTTTCATTGTTATATCCGGTTCCCCGGCTTATTGTACCAGGAAGGTTTATCCGGTTATACGGAAGAAAAAATATTAATTCAGCTGGATACCGAGCCGCAGCATTTTTCTTTCCGGCCGGAACGGTTTTTATTGAACCGTTTTGATGTCTTTACGGAAATATTCACCACACCCAAAAGCATCCTGCTGGCACAAAAATTTTATACCATCCTCAACCGTGCGCGCAATAAAGGCCGTGATTTTTTTGATGTGGTATTCCTGCTTGCAACCATTGATCGCCCCAACTATGATTTCCTGGAAATGAAAACCGGCATCACGAATGCTGGTCAGTTGAAGGACCGTATACTTGCCCGTTGTGCTGAACTGGATATGAAAGCAATGGCCGATGATGTGCAACCCTTTTTGTTCAATCCTGCGGATGCGAAAAAGGTTTTGCTATTTGCTGATTATCTGAAACAGGTGGAGCTGAAATAATGCCTGCTTTTGTTAGTTGCTCATGAATGGTGGTTCCACAAAAACCAGCTTCGTAAGTACTGTGAAACGCACCACCCGGATATTTGGTTTGTAAATGTTTTATTAACATCTTGCTACAGGCTGGTTGGGTAAAATGTTCCAGACACAAATTAGAAGAACGAATGATTACTGACCATGGCTTTTTGTGAACATCTAATCTAATAAAAAATTTCTCTCCGGAGAAATCAATAGCTTTTTAGATATTTGCAGTGCGCATAGTGTAGTGCGGTGTAACAGTTTATTTTTACTTCAATAATATGAAGCCTGCGTATAGAAATTTTGAGAGCGTGGAGAACTATAAAAAGCAGCGTGACAGGTTTATTGACGAATACACCAAATACCTGGCAACGTGCAAAGAAAAATAGGTACGGTGCAAAACTGTTCATTGTTATGACGCGCAAGGTCAGGCCAATAGCCGCGCTTAAAAGCCTCCTGCAATATGTTTTTAATGGCGTGCCGGGCGATGGGGTGATCGCCTGCAAGCAGGATTTTCTCCGTGATAGTAGCGGTGGTTACCAGTTCTGTCAACCGGGAAGGCTGATGGTACTATTGCTGTAATGAATTAGGGATCCCGCCTTTAAATCACGTGTTATTGGCTGTTCATCGGGAGATGTATCAGTCTGACATTATTTAAATATTGCTGTTTTGTATTGTAAGAGGCGGACAAAGTCGATGACGGGTTTCATTGTATAATAGCTAATGTTGATGGCTTGCTGCCTGTAATTTTATTTTGCGGGATTGTCCAAATGCCGGGAGGCATAAAAAACCTGTACCAGGTGCATCATGTCTGAATAATTTTATTCCCATTTTTAAAAAAGATTCTTGGACCACCTTCAAATTGCCATGACTTTGTTGGGGTTGGATGAGTGGTTGTCCAATTGTCAATTTGATTTATGTCGAACGTCCATTGGTAAGTATGTGCACCAACCAATTCTGTGTCTAAGTGAATAGTTGCACTTGTCCAGTAAAGCTGTCTGAGAATTGCTTCAAATTTGTTCAGCCATTCATCCCATTCGTGCTCTACGGCTTTATACGATGCGCCAAACACTATTACCTGATCGCGATATATTCTGTTTTTGTCAGGATCCGGTACAAGGAACATCGATTTAGTTATCCACGGAAAAATGCCGTCTGTAACTGGCAAACTTTCAATAATATTTTTATTAAGTCTTTGCAATTTATGAAAGTCATCTGTTTGTCCGGTTGCTCCAATTATGTTTCCATAAACAATTGAAATATGTCCCATGGTGATATGTGTTGACTGTTTATAACGGTTGCCCGGTGATTAAATGATCTGGTGCTGAATGCAACAATGTCGACCTGGCCTGTGAGCAAACCGGATGTGTGCTCTATACTTAAGTCTGCGGTTCAGTTAATTTTAATGAATTTGCCATAGCTGAATGATAACCCAAAAAATAAAATGCAATTAACGGAATGCCAATTATACTTTCTGTGACAAATATATAGTTGGTTTCCGATAGTGGGATAAGAATTAAATCGTACACATGGTTTCGGGTCCATAAAAAAGACTCATATGCGAACTCGTTAAAAAGCCAGAGAGATACATACAGAAAAGCTAACCTTTTCAGGGTAAATTTATATTTCCGGGAATTTTTTAAAAAATAGATCGAAATGGAAAATAGCAGTAACGGAATATATATTCTCAAATGAAATATAGTCAAATGAAGATATTGGTCAAGTGCTTTGTTTTGAATCCTGTGTAAAGAAAATGTGTCCAGCGTGAACAGGGAAAAGTCAATGGCAGCTGATACCATTAAAATAAATAACAATAGAACCAGTTCTTTGGGCTTAGTGCATTTCGCAAAAATGGTTAATGAAAGTTCGGCTGCTGAACTGAGCTGATTTGTCCATCTGTCAATTGCAATTGAAAATAATGATATTAAAAAGATGAAAATCAGCTTGACAAAATCGACGATACTGTAAGTATCCATTTTGCTATAGCTATTGAACAAATAGCTAAGCAAACTCAATTGTTTCGTGGTGCTTGCTTTATCAAAAACACTGAACTTAAATAAAACTGCCGCAGTCAAAAGACAAATGAAAGCAAGGGATATACTTACCCTGAAAGTTTTTCTGTAATATAGTTCGTAACAATCGACAAAGTCAGTTAGTTGTTTTCTGAGGTAGGTTGCAATTTTCATTAGCTGTCTTTTTTTTGCAGAAAGCAGTTTTCGATTGCCGAAAGAATTTCGGAATTGCCGCCTGATACATATTGAAATGCTATAACCAATGGGGTGCCATAAAAGATATCTTCTATGTAGCAAAGTGGCTTCTGAATAAAATTCAGCTGGTCTGTCAGCTCGGTTTTGTCAAACAATTCGATTGCAACGCCTGATGATTTCCCGAATCTCACTTTTCTTATGGCTTTTACATTTTTCCATGTAACGGCCCGGTTGTTAACGTGGTCAATAATCTTGTCTTTTGTCAACTCAAGGATTGTTTGGCCGGATAAGGCTGGCAGAAGGTATTTGTATAAAAAATACGCCAGCCCAAGACCCGCAGCAAAATCATAGAAAATCAGTGTTCTTTCGTTTTGTATGTCAGCAATTGTTGAAGTTTTGTAAACGAAGAAAATGAATAGCAGGCATAAACCCATTCCTGCTATGAATGCGGACAGTAAGTCGAACTTGAATTTTGTTGAGTAGTTGTCAGTCATGGGTAAAAAGATCAATGTGACCAAATTGTGCCCTGTGGATTTATATTCCAGTGATATTTCTGTGCTTCACCAAACGTCGCAAAGTTCATTTTTTGTTCAAGTATAATTTCTTTATATGCCTGAAACATTTGGCGGGCGGCGATCATTGGTTGCATCCGCCCAACACCGGTACAGAGTCCTGGTATAGCAACAGTTGAAATTCTTTGATCAGCTGTTGCTTTTATTAAAATGGCCTTCATTGCCAGGTATGCATTCACAGAGGTATCAATATTGAAGTTGGTCGGGATACGCATCGTCGGAGCGGAAATCAGAAAAGGGATTGTTTTGTCCCCCGTTTCCAGTATCAGGGCTTGTCCAACTAAAAGTTCTCCTTCCGGAAGCGCTTTGATTATTTGTTGGAGTCTTTTTTCCAGATCCCAGCCAAGTCTTTCCGACAGGGCATGGTCAAGCCCACCGTCCATGAATCCGAATGAGTTAGCCGGACTGACTATCGCATCACATTCAATTTGGGTAATATCGCCCTCAAGAATTGTCACGTTTTCTTCTTTGCTAAAAAAATCTGCCCAGGCGTCAAGAAGTTTTGGCGATAAGCCAGCCAGAATTATTTTCATTTGATGATTATTATTTAAAGGGCCCAAAAATAAATGTAAGCAATAGATGCGAAAAGTCATTTAGGATTTATAGACTTTGTCCAGCCATAGTGTTTATCAAGTTGTCGCATTCTTTCTTTATCAAATCTATTGTATAATAAATCTCTTAATTCGAAATAGACACTTTTTTTAATCCACCTGGTAAATTGAGAGAACACTGGTTCATTGTCACCAAGATGTTCATAAAAAGAGACGCCTGCAGAATTCCATAGCTTCTGGTCTTTTTGTAGGGAACACCATTCTGCATAGTCGTAAATACTCTTAAGCTTCGACGTGTCATTGTCAATATGGGCTTGTTCTAACAGAGATAAAAACTCACTGAAAACTATATATGGTGACAAGTCCGGGTCCTGAAACACTTTTTTTAATTCGGGTGCCACTTCAATTGCTTTTTGTCGCCAAACACTCATGTGTAAAATTTCTTACTAGTTTTAACGAAAAATAATATTCATTTTCTGTATAATCCTCAAAAATTGGAATCTTTTTTAATATTCCCGGGTTCCTGGTATAAATCGCGTGTATGGACCAAGTAAAATGACCAAACCGGTAATGTGTGCCGCTTAATGCGTTATCTGACCGGGGTCCTATCCAAGTCGCTGTATGGGTAAAAGCCATTTTGTTTCAATAGTGCGATTAAGTTACTGCCTCCATTTTGTCTGGCAAATTCCATTTCACTTCTAAATATTTCTAAACATAACAACAGGTGATGTTTTCTGTCGCCAATATTAAAATCTACAGTTGATGGCTCATAATTATCAAATATTATGCACCTGTTTTCTTCATCGTCTCTGGGTATTTCGCAAGTGTCGTTTGGATTTAAAACTGCATCAAATGAATAATTTCCAATTGCTGTAAATGTCCCGCACGTGCGTCTTTCAATTAAATCAAATGGCGTTTCTCTGCCCTCAGCGGTGTCATATGGCAACTTTGTGAACGCGACGAGTTCATATGTTCCGATACGGTTTGGTTTTGGCCCTTTGCCGTCAGGATCTAAAAGTTCCATTGTCGCAAAGCCAGTGCCCGGGATGTGGTTTGGAAAATAATACATGTCGACAGTCCCGCCAACCTGAAAAGATATTATCGCATGTCCAACCATACCATACATTTTTCCCAAAACTGCTTGTAGTGCCTGTTCCTTCAGTTGGTAGTCATTGACAAATTGTTCTTGCGAAAATTCTTGTTCGGGAATAATTTTGTCTTTATTTTGCCCACCGAATAATTTCTTAAAGAAATCCATTTTTTATGTCAATTAAATTAAATAAAATAAGGGGCTATGATAGTTGCTTACGATCTGCATCTTTATTTAATCCAAACCGGCAGCAGGAAGTTCAACGTTAGCTGCAACCTTAATATGCGGGAAGTAAAAATTATCTCTAACTTACACTTTTATTACTTCAAATACAAATCATGAAGACCCGATCGCTATCCCTTTCCGTTTCGCCTGAAATCGGGAAAGTTTCTGCAGCGTTGATTACACCTGATAAACCAATTTGTGTTTTGACTTTGGCGCATGGAGCCGGGGCCGGAATGAATCATGATTTTATGGTTGCCATTTCAAAAACACTTGCCGCAAAAGATATAGCTACGCTGCGGTTCAATTTTCCCTTCATGGAGAATAAAAAGGGAAGGCCTGACGCTCCCGCGGTAGCGCACAAAACAATCGAAGTGGCAATAAGTAAAGCTCATGAACTGTTTCCCTCTCTCCCGTTGTTTGCGTCTGGCAAATCATTTGGGGGAAGGATGAGTTCACAATACCTGGCGACGCAACCAATGGTTGATGTAAAAGGAATTGTTTTTTTCGGATTTCCGCTTCATCAATCCGGAAAACCATCGGTAGAAAGAGCCGTACATCTTAAAAGTGTAATGGTACCCATGCTTTTTCTGCAAGGAACCAGAGATGAGCTGGCATCCTTTGATCTGATAGAAAAAGTATGTGCTTCACTTCCGTTAGCTACACTTATAACGATTGAAGGAGCAAATCATGCATTTAAGGCAGGAAAAAAAGATATTATACCGGTACTTACTGATGCTACCAGGTCCTGGATAGACAAGAAAGTAAAGCGTTTTATCTCACTCTAATGGACGGCGCCATCCGGTATTTGATTCAGGTGCCAGCTCATCAATTTGTTCTGCTTGTTTTTGAAGGAATGCTTTATTTTCAAATGGCACAATCTCAACCTGGCAATAATCGTTTTCCCAAAATGCAGGAACGTATTCATCAGGTTTAACAACTGGCGTTATGAATTTGCCGGGTTTAAAATATTTAAGAAAAGAGAACGGTCCCATTTATAATAATGAATTGAAAGTTGTTTGAAAATATGGCAACAAACGATATCATTCCTTCAATTTGCCGGTAAAGTTTTTTTCTAGGTTTGTGTCCCCATTGCCACTATAGACCGCCACTTTCGGAAAAGGAAAGACAGGCCTGGTCATTATCGTTTTTCCATTTTCTTTTTTTGACATCACTACCCGTTCGGGTGCCTTATTTTTTTCCACCCAATCCCGCACCAGTTCAATCCAGTCAACATCGCCGGGGCCTGGTCCTTCACCGCAATGTAATACGCCCGGCAACAGGAAAAGGCGGATATGCGATTGTATGTCTTTATCTTTCATTTCCGCGTCCTGGTAATGTTTGATTGTTTCAAATGCAGAAAGTGCTGGATCGTTCCAGCCATGAAACAGGATCATTTTATGGTCTTGTTTTTTGAATTCAGTATAATCTGTCTGCGTTGCGTCGAGGAAGGCCGAGGCATAACGTGTTTCCTCAAAAAAATGCGAGAAATCGTATTGACTATAATCCCAGTCAGGGTTATTAAATATCAGGTATTTAAACACGTTAGTGCCAAAAAGAAAATGGAGACTTGGCATTTTCAAATTGGGAATATTTCCGGCAATCCATGCATCCCAACTGCCCGGTTCATTTTCTGCACCAAATGGAAAACCGGGATAGATAGTATCTTGCTTAACAGTGACTGCTGCATAAACAGTCCTGATTGCTGCGAGCTGTTGCGCAGTAAAACAATTTGCACTGGCTGCACTATCAGCACAAACAGGCAAGGTGGATAAATCAAATTTGCATGCCCGCGGATCATTTATGATATTGTCAGTTATTCCATCAAGGTCATCACATTGTTTAAGAACCAGCTGCTGCAGTAACTTCAGGTTATCTTTTGTGATGACGGGGTTGTCAGGATCTTTTGGATTGGGATAATTTTTTTGACTGTTTTGTATAAACTTAGCACCGATAGCGGGCCAGGCGAATGCCGGCGCTCCTGCAACGATGCCATCAAAATCTGCCGGGTATTGCTGTGCTTCCATCATTGCCTGGCCACCGCCCCTGGAACAACCACTGAAATAAGAATAAGCAGGATATTTGCAATAGTATG
>Ga0193753_10002148_pt1 | contig 15972 bp, 12 predicted proteins | sample H1c2metaG_FD_144925 | JGI IMG/M metagenome (GOLD analysis project Ga0193753, IMG submission 144925) | Soil microbial communities from a riparian zone of the East river system, Colorado, United States - H1c2 | ecosystem: Environmental > Terrestrial > Soil > Riparian zone | place: USA: East... | reverse complement strand
ATGTTCGTCCTTCCTATATGGATAGGCGCTCATGCCGTGAAATGGCAGCGGCAGGACACTTTGACTAAATGCGGTATTCGCATCCGAGTCTTTGGCCCAGCCATCGACGAGAAGCAAAAAATCTCGGGACCAGCCGGTGGGCAGCGCGGGTAGCGAGGCGGCGGAGAATTCGAGCGATAGCTCATCGCCCGAACCCATCACAACCATGCGATCGTCCGGCTTAGTCACCAGCGGTGTAACATCGCCATAGCGCGTATAGAAACCCGAGGTCGGGTTCCAATTGGAGACCGGCCGCACGTCGTCATAGAGAAATTTTTCCGGATGGCGGCGGGCGGGATCGATCACCGGGAACGAGAAACCGCGAAAGTGTACTTCGGCTGATTGCGCATCGAGGGGCGTCAGCCGCGTGGGCGGCGCGCCCGAATCGGGAATCAGAAAAATATCGTCCCAATACACGCACAGGTTGGTCACGATGCGCATCTGCCGCGAAGTGGAAAGAAATTTTCCGGCGAGATCCACGACGATCGTTTTCGGTTTGCCCGAAGGGATGCCCATATCGGCGACAACCGTCTGCCAGTTGCCCGCCGCGTCTTTGACCTGTAGATACGGAAAGATCAGACCCGTACCGCTTTGCGAAGCGCCGAGAAACGTGCTGCCATCCGCCCAATCGACCCAGCCATTGAGCACGAGGGCGGCGCGATTATCCGCGGCCGCCGCGCCGAAATCGAGGTCCAGTGTGTGCAAATCGGCCACGCCGGCTGCGTTGCGCGCGAAGGATTGTGCGGCCGGCGGATGTAGCGGACGAATTTTTTCGCTGGCGCCGAAGAGGCGGAATTCGGGATACGGAGGCGACTTGAACTTGTCGTTGGTGTAGATCGCCGTGGACGCCGGATGATCGAGCGCGATGAGCTGAACCTGATCGAGGTAGGAGACTTCGTGCAGCTCTTCGGTGATGTGGATGCGGTAGCGACCGTCCGTGGCCTGGAGAGCCGAGCCCGGAATTTGAATGTATTCGTCGTGATCGACCGGGAAATAGCTTCCATCGCCGGAACTTGCTCCGAGCGGCGCAACCCCCAGAACGTCCGTAATGAACTCGAACTTCTTGCCGTTCCACGTGAAGATCATGGGGCAGGAGCCGGAGAGACGCTGCGCTTCGGGAATCAGCAGCGCCACCGGTTTTTGATGCGGCTCGTTTTGAATTAGGCCATTCGGCCACGTGATGCGGATCGAATCGGCATCGGCGCGGCCGTCAAGGGCGAAGGCCAGCGGAACGCCAGCGTAAATTCGCTTTTCGTAGTACGGTCCTGATTTCATTTCGACAGTCGCGCCGGCGGCCGTTTTCAAGTTCTTGACTCCTTGAATACGAACCGTCATCCAGCGCCCGGCGGCTGTGACGTTCAACGAAAGATGCACCGATCCGTCCTCGGCAATGCGCGCGAAATCTTCGCGCCGATCGTCGTTGAAGTCGGCGCGGACAGGCGAGGAAGCGATCTCTGCATCGGCCTGGCGCACGAAGCTGCCCGCGGTGTTACGCAAGGCGAGCCGCTCGGGCTGGTAACTCACCAGATCAAGCAAGCCATCGCGATCGAAATCCTGAGCGCTCAATTCCGTCGCACCGGGCACGAGAGCGGGCAGATCCGTCGCCGTGAAAACGCCATTGAGCTGGTCACGGTACAGGACTCCGGGCCGGTCCGCGTAGGAGACCACCACGTCGCGCGCCGCGGTATCGCCGCGAATGGCGGTCACAACCGCGTCGAGCGCTTGTCCTTTGACAAACGGAAACGCCGGCGTCTTGTCCTCGAATTTACCGTTGCCGTTGTTGCGCAGCAGCACGGGATTCGCGCCCAAAAGCAGGACGTCGAGATCGTTGTCGTGATCGAAATCGAGCCATAGCGCTTTGGTCGCGCCGGCGGAGCCAGGCAAATCGGCGACCTTGGCGAAAACGCCTTTGTTGTTGCGGAAAATGGCCGCGCCCGCGCCGGTGACAACGCAGAGATCCGTCAAGCCATCGTTATCGAAGTCGCCGGCTGCGATGCTGCGCACATCGCTGAGATTCTCTAGTCCACTGGACTTGTGTTTCAAAATCTCGACGTGGTCACGCGACCAGACCAGAAGATCGGTATGGCCGGCACCTTCGGGATCGATCGCAAGAATACCGGAAGCGCCAGAGCTGACAATCTTGTCGTCGTAGCGCGCCGCTTCTTTTGCGGCGGATGGGCGCGGCTCGGGCGGATCGTACAACTCCGCGTAGAAGCACCATTCCATATCTTCGGGAACGGCGGCTCCTTCCGCTCGCTTCTTTGCTTCTTCAAACGCTTGCCGCTCGCGTGCGGACGCTTCCTTATCACCGGCACGCTGGTAGAGGCTGAACAGTTGAAAATGCGGCCCGGCCAGATCCGGGTTCAGCCGCTCCGCTTCGAGAAATTCAGGCAGCGCGGCTTGCGTATTTCCCTGGGAACGCAGCACCGAGCCCAGGTTATAGTGCGGCACGGGCTCGCTGGGCACGAGACGAATCATGCCCCGAAATTGTTCGATCGCTTTGTCGTAATCGCCCGCATGTTTATAGGCGATCCCGAGGTTAAACCAAGTGTGCGGAAGGCTGGGATCTTGCTTTTGCGCGCGCACCAGCTCGGCGATGCCCGTCTCGGCCTGGCCCGCATGCAGCAGCGCCAGCGCATAGTTGATGCGCTCGCGGACCGAATCCGGCTTCAGCCGCAGCGCCTCGCGCAGCTCGGTAATCGCTTGCAGATGTGTGTCCGGATTTTCGTAGAAAGCTTTGCCGAGATTACGGTGCTGCCAGAGAAGATCCTCGGTGGGGGGGTTGTCCGCGGCTGTCAGGAACAAAGCGCACGCGACCATGCCGAGGACTCGAAGACACCTAAATGACACCACTGAATTTTCCCATTCTATAGATGATTTCAGACCGGCGTATCCAACTTTCGGTTGAGTCGCCGGGAGCGCTGGTAGATTGATAGCTTGCTCAGGCAGAGCGCGGTCGCGATGGCGCGGATGGTCGGCGCGGGAGAAATCTCGGCGGCAGAGCTTATCGCGGCGCACCTCGAACAGATCCGGAAGATCAATCCGCGATTGAACGCAGTGGTGGAACTGGTGGCCGGCTCCGCGGGCGTTCCATTCTCGGTTAAAGATTCGATCGATGTGCGGGGCGTGAAAACGACAGCCGGCACTTTTGGAAGACGCAATGCCGCGCCTGCGCAAGAGGACGCCACGCTAGTCCGGCGGCTGCGCGCGGCGGGCTGCGTTCCAATCGCCAAAACCAATCTGCCGGACTTGTTGTTTTCTTTCGAGAGCGACAACCTGATTTATGGGCGCACGAACAATCCCTACGATCTGACGCGCACTCCGGGCGGCAGCAGCGGTGGAGAAGCGGCGTTGATTGCGGCTTGCGGGTCGCCCATGGGCTTAGGAAGCGACTGCCTGGGAAGCGTGCGCGTGCCGGCGGCTTTTTGCGGTATTGCCAGTATCAAGCCCACTAGCGGACGTCTACCTCGAACCGGTCACGTGCCGCCGGCGGGCGGCTGGGCGGAGGCATTGTGGCAAATCGGCCCGATGGCGCGGCGGGTCGAAGATCTGGTTTGGGCGATGAAGCTGCTGGCGGCCGAAGATAGCGACGATTTCACGTCGCCGCCTATGCCGCTGGTTGAATCTAAGAAGGGGAAGAATTTGCGATTGGCGTTTTTTGTGGACAACGGATTCGCGCGCTGTCGACCAGAGATAGAAGCCGCGGTCAGGCAATGCGCCGAATTTTTCTCACAAAGCGAGATAGCGGTTGAGGAACGGCGCCCGCCGGGCGTCGACGAGGCCTATGAGCTGGAGCTCGCGCTGCTGGGAGCGGACGGCGCGGAGGGCATCGACAACTATCTTAAGGATGCAGGCAGCACCGAAGTGCATCCTTTTCTCACGCATTTTGTGGATCAAATGCGGCCATACCGCGCGACCGCCGGCGAGTTCGCCAAGCGCTGGACGCAATGGGACGAGTATCGCGCCAATCTGCGCCGATTCTTCCGCGAGTATGACGCGATTCTTTGTCCCGTATACACCGGCGTTGCGTTGAAACACGGCGAATCGGTAATTGAAGAAAATTTTCACGGCTTCAGTTATACGATGGCCTGGAGCGTGGCGGGCGCGCCGGCCGCTACCGTGCGTTGCGCCTCGCACGACGGCCTGCCGGTCAATGTGCAGGTGGTAACCAAACCTTGGGACGATATGCTGGCACTCGAGATCTGCCGCTCGATAGAGGACCAGTTTGGAGGATGGCAACCCGCGTGAGAGTATGTATCGTTTTGGGCCTGCTACCGGTCTTGTTCGCGACCGGCGCGGATTTCCCGCAAGCCGAAATTTCGAACCGCTTCATCCGTGCCAAGCTTCTCCTGCCGAACGAAGACACCGGCTATTACCGCGGAATGCGTTTCGATTGGTCGGGCGTAATCGCAAGCCTCACTTACAAAGGCCATACCTATTTCGGCCAATGGTTCCCGCGCTACAGTCCCACACAGCACGACGCGATCATGGGCCCGGTCGAAGAATTTCGCAGCGAAGACGGCGCGCTTGGTTATGGCGAAGCGAAGCCGGGCGGCATGTTCATGAAGATCGGCGTCGGAATTCTACGCAAGTCCGACGACGCGAAATACAGTTTCGCGCGCCCCTATCAAATTGTGACGCGCGGCAAGCGCGTGGTCCGGCCGGAAGCCGATCGGGTCGTATTCGTTCATGAGCTAAGCGACGGCGACGGCTATTCGTACACGTATCAAAAAACCGTGCGGCTCGCGGGCAACAAGCCGGAGCTGATTTTGGAGCACAGCCTCAAGAACACCGGCAGGCGCGTAATCGATACCAGCGTCTACGATCACAATTTCTTCATGCTCGATAACGAGCCAACCGGGCCAAACATCCGCGTCCGCTTTCCATTCCGCCCCAAAGCCGAAACCGATTTCAAAGACAAGGCCGAGTGGCGCGGCAACGAATTGATTTACAAACGTGAGTTAGCGCCGCGCGGGGATTCGGTAGCGAGCTGGTTGACCGGCTTTGGCGCGACCGCCAAAGACAACGACTTCGTGGTGGAAAACACCAAGACCGGAGCCGGCGTACGACAGATTGGCGATCGACCGCTCTCGCAACTGAACTTCTGGTCGATTCACACAACCGTGTGCCCCGAAGCATACATCCACATGCGCATCGAGCCTGGCCGCACATTCAAATGGAAAATTGTCTATAAGTTCTACGTAGCCGGAACGAAGTAGAACGCAACCGGCGTTGGCAGCTCGTAGCTGTGGCCGGTGAGCGTAAGCTTGCCGCTCGAAGGATCGATCGTAAAGGTAACAAAGCGATTTCCCTTTTGATCGCCGGCAAACAGTAGCTTGCCGCCCGGATCGATTTCGACTCCACGAGGAGTGCTTCCTCCCACGTCGGCGACTTGCACCTGGGTCAGCTTTCCAGTTGCGGAATCGATAGACAAAACCGCGATGCTGCCGGCTCCACGATTCGATGCATAAATATGTTTGCCCGCGCGATCGATCAAAATTTCGGCCGGCGCGTTTTCACCGGAGTAGCCTTCGGGCAGCGTGGGGGCCTTTTGAATGGCCTCGAGCGCGCCGTTTGAAGCGTTTCGCGAAAACACCGTGACAAACGATTTCAGCTCATTCACGACGTAAACGAATTTGCCGTCCGGGCTGAGAACCATGTGACGCGGCCCATAACCCGCTTCTTCTTTCGCGAACGGCGGATCGTTGGGGGTGACCTTAAGGGCGGCCGGATCGAGCCGGTAGATTCGTATCCGATCGAGCCCCAGGTCCGGCACATACAAGAATTTGTTGTCGGCGGAAATCACGGTTTGATGGGCGTGCGGACCCTGCTGCCGCTCGTGGTTGACGCTCGATCCTTCGGCAGTCAGTAACTTGGACATCGCACCGAGTTTGCCGTCTGTACCGAGCGGAAACACCGGAACACTGCCGCTACCGTAGTTAGCCGCCATCAGCAGCTTGCCGGTATGGTCCACCGCCAGATGGCAGGGCAATGTGCCGGCGGACGAAAGGCTGTTGATGGCCGTGAGCGCGCCGGTTTCGCGATTGATCGCAAAGCTAGCGACTGCTCCGTCGCCCTGCTCCGCTTCACTGACTGCGTACAAGTGGCGATACTCATGGTCCGAGGCCAGGAACGATGGAGAGGCTATCTTCGCCACCACGCCCATCGGATCGAGCGCGCCTGTGTCCGCATTGAAGCGATAACCATAGATGCCTTTGTCATAAGTGCCAACGTAGAGGAAATAAGTAGACATAGATTTGCCGGAAACTAAAAAAGCGGATGTAAGTAGAGCCGATGCCGCGGCCCATCGAAACAATCTTGATCGCATACACGGTCAGTATGTCACTCGCGCGGTTTGCGGTTCTTGAGCAACAGTTCCATGTGTACCTGCGGCATGCGCAGCGACAGAGATGTCTCGTCGGCATCGATCGCGACCGTGTACGGCCCGTCTTTGGTGCCGAACTCGTCAAAAAATGCGAGTTGATCGCCAGCGAGTTCGTACGTTCCGTGGCGCGCCACGCTTTGATGATGCACGGTAACCTTCTGCACGAATGTATTGCCGGAAGAAAGAGTAAGCGTGCCGCTGCACACATCCGGATGCGGCGTGCCATCGAAGCAGGTGTGCTCGGTTTGAATGCCCGCGTCGGTATCTTCGATCTTGACGTATTCCCAGCCGCCCGGATCTTTGAGCATCTTGAGCTGGTCGTCGTTCAGATCGTCATGCGCGCCAAGGCGCGCCGTCGCAACACATAGAAGAGCGAAACACAGAATTTTCGACATGAGCGTTAGTGAGTCATGGAATAGACGATATAGTTCACACCAATGCGAACACCCAAGGCCGAATACTCTTCCGGATACTCGGAATCATCGGCCCATTCCCAAGAGTCTCCCAGATCGGAGTTGAACGTCATCGCGACCATCAGCCGGCCCCGATCGTCGTAGATACCGCGCCAGTGCGCCGCATAGCCATCATTTCGATAATGTACGCCGGTCCGCACCGACCACTCTCCGGGAACCTGGTAGCGCTCATCCAAATCGTAGACCGTGTGAAAAATTGCATCGCTATTCGCGATCTCGACCACGGGCCGATCCGGGAAAACGCGCTGGATGCTTTTCTTGAAAACTTCCCAATCGCGAGTACCCCAGAAATCGTCGCACATCAGAAAGCCGCCACGCAGCAGATATTCGCGCAGGGTTTTCGCTTGCCTGTCGGTCAGATTCCACTCGCCTACAAAAACGGCGTAGAGCCAGGGATAGTTGTAGACATCGTCACGATCGTCCAGGCTGACCGGTTGTTCTACCGAGCGGACGTTGAGCCGCAGCAATCGTTTGATGGCCAGCAAAAAATGCCGGTCGGCGCGCGGATAGTCGTTGGTCCAGCTCGAATGGCCTTTGGTCCAATCCCAGCCGGCATGCCGGAAGCGCGCATCGGGAATGGAAGGATACATCAAGCGGGCGAAAATCCATTCCGTTTTTTCGTCGAAATCGGGCGGCAGCGGGATCTGGCCGTCGTGATACTCATCGCCCGGATATTGCCGGAACGGTTGTGGGAGATTGCGCTGTGCGCCTAGAATGAGGAGTCCGCATCCGGCAAGAGCTGCAAGCTTGGGAAAGGCGAACGGCACACTGCCTCGCCCCGAGCATAGCAGCTACGCCGCGAACAGCTTGACTATGAATACTGTTTGGAACGACATTCGCTACGCCATTCGCGGCTTCCGCCGGGCCCCGCTGTTCACGTCGGTTGCGGTCCTGTCCTTAGCATTTGGTATCGGTGCGAACACGGCCATCTTCAGTTTGCTCGATCAGGTGCTGCTGCGGCTGTTGCCGGTAAAAGATCCGCAACAGTTGGTTCTGTTGACCACGCGCGGCAGCCACTACGGCAGCAATTGGGGCGGCAACGCGATCTCCTATCCGATGTATAGCGATTTCAGCAGCCACAATGAGGTCTTCTCGGGGATGTTCTGCCGCTTCCCGATCGACACGAGCCTTGGCTTCGGCAATCGGACTGAGCGGGTGAGCGCCGAACTGGTTTCCGGCTCGTACTTTCCAGTTCTGGGAGTCAAGGCCGCGGTCGGCCGTATGCTCGCGCCCGATGACGATCGCCTTCCCGGCGGCCATCCATTGGCTGTGCTCAGCTACAGTTTCTGGCAGACGCGTTTTGCTTCCAATCGATCCATCGTCGGCAAGACCCTCGTGATCAACGGCCGCAACATGACGGTTGTGGGCGTAGCCGAGCCGGGGTTCGATGGCGTCGAACTGGGGCGCGCCGCCAAAGTTTTCATCCCGGTGATGATGAAGGCGCAAATGACGCCGTTTTGGGATGGCTTGAAAGACCGGCGGCAGCGTTGGGTGAATGCGTTCGGACGTTTGAAGCCCGGCGTCACCGCCGACCGTGCTAAAGCCTCGCTGCAGCCATTCATGCACAGCATGCTCGAGATGGAAGTGAAAGAACCAGCCTTTCGCAACGCTTCGAGCTATACGCGTGCCCAATTTTTGAAGTCTTGGATCGATGTTTTGCCCGGATCGCAAGGGCGCTCTTCCTTGCGCGGCCGGCTCGCGACGCCGCTTTGGGTATTGATGGGGCTGACGGGCGCGGTACTGTTGTTGGCCTGCGCCAATATCGCGAATCTTTTGCTCGCGCGCGCCACCATGCGCGAGCGCGAAATGGCCATACGTCTCGCGATTGGCGCGGGCCGGCGCCGTATTGTCCGGCAATTGCTGACGGAAAGTCTGCTGCTCTCGGCGCTGGGAGCCATGGCCGGTCTCGCACTCGCTTTTTGGGCGGATCAAATCCTATTGACAGCCTTCCTGCCCGCCGAATCCATCGGCTCGCTCGCTGTGAGCGCGACGCCGAATTGGCGCATTCTCGCCTTCACGCTTATCGTGATGTGTGTCACGGCCTTGGTATTCGGGCTGATACCGGCCATTCAAAGTTCGCGCGCCGATGTCGCCCCCACGTTGAAAGATCAAGCGGGCGCGGTAGTCAGCGGCGGCAACGTGGTTTTGCGCAAAGCTCTGGTCGCCGCACAGGTGACGCTTTCACTGCTGCTACTGATCGGCGCTGGATTATTTTTGCGCACGCTCACAAATCTGCGCGGCCTTGGTCCCGGTTTCAATCCCGAGAGGCTGGTCGGCTTCAACCTCGATCCTTCACTCAACGGCTACACGGCGGAACGCACGAAAATTTTCTATCGGCGTCTGGCTGAAGAACTCGCCGCCACGCCGGGCATTCGGTCGGTCGGCTTGGCTTCGATGCGCATTTTGGAAGACGACGAATGGGACAGCTCGATGACGGTCGAAGGCTACAAGGCGACGCCCGGACAGAGTCCGGAGCCGTACATGAACTCGGTGAGCCCTAACTATTTCGCGACGATGGGAATCCCCGTCGTCAGCGGACGCGACTTCACGATCAAAGACACGCAGGAAGTGAAACACAGCGCGGAGCCGGACGACTTCAATCCGGTAAGCGTAATCGTCAACGAGAAATTCGTCCGGAAATACTTTGCGGGCCGCAATCCGGTGGGCTTGCATGTAGGATTCGGTTCCGATCCCGGCACCAAAACGGACATGGAAGTGATCGGCGTTGTGAAAGACGTCAAGTACACGAACCTGCGGGATGAAATTCCCGAGCAAGCTTTTATTCCCTATCTGGCCGGCCGCAATGTAGGAGGCATGACGATCTATACACGGACCAATTTGGATCCGAAACAGGTAATGGCAACCGTTCGCCGCAAGGTCGAGCAGCTTGACGCAAACGTTCCGGTCTATGCGATGCGCACGACCGAAGAGCAGATCGATCTATCGCTGAGAACAGAGCGGCTGGTGGCGAGCCTTTCCACGGTATTTGGCGGCCTGGCAACGCTGCTCGCCGTGATCGGGCTTTACGGAGTGATGGCCTATACAGTTGCGCGGCGCACGCGTGAGATTGGTATTCGCATGGCGCTCGGAGCTATGGGCGGCAACGTGATCTGGATGGTGATGAGGGAAGTGCTGCTACTTATTGGCGTGGGCGTGGTCGTTGGAGTTCCACTCAGCCTTGGTCTCAGCGGTTTGATACGAAGCCAACTATACGGACTCGCCGCACACGATCCGATGACACTAACCACGGCTGCGATGCTACTCGCCGGCGTGGCCTGTCTGGCCGGTTTCGTTCCCGCGCTGCGCGCCAGCCGTATCGATCCGACGCAGGCCCTCCGTTACGAATAATCGCCCCCTCGGCTAGCGTGAAAGTGGAAAGCCCCTTCCCTTGGGTACTCACATCGCAATCCGCGTAGGCGTTCCAGACGAATTCCGCAAGAGCTTGGAGCGCATGATCTTCTCCAGAAACTGCTCTGCACATCAACGGGTAGCAATGATAAGCCATCAGTGCGTGGCTTCCACACCTAAGAAGCGAGGTCGGCGCGTGTGTTGCTCAGGAGCCTCTGCCTTAAGCACCAGACCGATAGGCTGTTTGTATAGCAGAAAATCTGGAATGCTCGGAGGGCGTACTCCCAGCCATTCCTCAGGGGACACATGACGGATCTTTTCACGAAGCTCCATCAGAAGACGGCCGAGTACATTGCAGCCCGTGAGAATGCCAGAATCCTCCTTCGTTGCGACGGCACCCCAGAAATCATCCCGCCTTGAATCCTCAACAATCGGCCGTTCTTCAGTCATGAGAAGCATCGACATGAACTTTTCCCAGTTCTGAACTAGCTTGACGCGAAGAGACCACCGCATGGCGGCCACGCGCACCGCATCCCAATCCGGCCTCGATTGCTCGCGGTAGGGTTTGCTGCGCATCTTGGCTGTCATGGGGCTGGTTTGGCTGATGATTAAACGCTGCACGTCGGGAAGATGTGGAAACCGACATGCCTGATACATGGCTTCGCTGGTCCCGATGAACACGCCGTTCACGCACAGAGGATAGCCAGGCGCCATGTTCGAGAGCCCACCAAACCGCTCATCCGTTTTGCGAAAAACGGCGCAATCGTTGCGGCGATATGTTCTGAGCTCCGCGGGTGCCGGCATCAGTTCGTTTCCCTTCTAAACAAGGGGTACCACGGATCTCCGGCCCAAAGCGCCAGCGGACAATTGTTCGGGCAGTTGCGATACGTCACAACCGTCGCGCCGAATCCGAGAGTCTTAGAAGGGAGAACCCCAATGGACGGGCACTCTCTTTCAGGTTGGGACAGATCGCACGTATTCTGACGCCTGCCTTGAGAAATACGCGCTCTAAAGCAGCGCGGCCGTCTTCGCCGGAAAATACTCCATTCTTGGGCGTGCCACCTTGCCCCCGCTTTTCCGGTGGATAACCCGCGTCTGTAAGCATCTTGACGTATACGGATATGTGATTATCCCCTTCTGGAAATTCCGAGGGCCACAACACCTCAGATTGGTTTCGGTAGTACTTTCGATTCTCGACGGACCGGGCATTCCACCAGGTGATTGTTATATCCTTGCCGGCTTTTTTGGATGCTTTATCTAGCTGCTGGGCTGCATAATAACTGCCCGCATGAAGAGCGTTCACTATAACATGAATCGTCGCTTTTTGTGGAGCGTCGCCTTCGATCCACGGCTCCAGGTCACGCCTGACCCGGTTGCCGGTAAAGATCGCGTCATCCACGTACACGAACGCCCCGGACGATGCCTTACAATCGGCACGTGTGATGCCGAACTGCTTGCTCAGAACTGAATCAAAGCGCTCCAGCATTTCAGTCTGGCTGTTACCACCCTGCTGGATGTCCAGTATTCCGGCGGCCTTCCAAAAGGCAGGCGGATCGGGTCCAACAAGTTTTGGTTCTGTGGCCAAGCTCTGCAAAAAGTCCGTTACAGCGATTTCTGAAAAGTAGGTTTTCTTTAGAACATGGTCGAGTTCGGATAAGACAGCAATCCGCTCATCAGCGGCCAATTGCCCCACCCATCGGATAACGTGGTCAGCAGTCAGCGGACCGAGCTCATCTTTACGATAGTCTGCTGTTGTCGTTTTTACGATAGTCTGCTGTTGTCGTTGCGATCGACATTGCGAGTTCGGAAATAGCGCTCATAGGGGCCCAGACTATCAAGGCCGCGCGATTTCCCACTCGAAGCTGATCCTCAGGAACGAGCCGGTGACCTCCCGTAAGGCTCGAGGCTGCGGCCCGGAGGGTTTGCTCACTATCGCGTTATCGGATAGCCTTTCTCGACCCAATCGGTATGTAGATTTGTTTCGATCCCAAGCACTCGGACGTTCGAAAATCCCAAACTCGCCGCCGCCTGATAGGCGGGCCGGATATTGGGACATTTTTGAAACGGGCAGCAGCCGCAGTACAACACAATCTCGCGATTGCGCGGCAATGGGCGAAGCGCTTTGGTCAATAATTCCAAGCCTTCGGCTTTCGAACAGGGACCCACCAGCACGGCTCCGGGAATGTGCGCGGCGCGGTAGAGCACTGGGAAACCTACGTAGAAGATGGCCGGCTGCGGTTTCATAGCAACCAAGTCGGCAGGCTGCATCAAAACGCGTTCCGGCCACGGATCCGAGGCCGCGAACATCGCCGCGGCCAGCAATAACATGACAAAGTTTCTTTTCATGGGCTACATTTATCTAATCGGGAGAAGCTAATTTGCGCCAACTCGCCATCGTCCTTCTGGTTTCCAGTCTGGCTACCGCCGCCGATGAGACGCCGGATCTCACCATTGTGAACCGCATCAAAGCGGAAGCATTCCAAAATTCGCAGGTGATGGACCACTTATTTTACTTGTCCGACGTATATGGTCCGCGGCTTACCAATTCTCCGGGCCACCGCGCGGCCGCCGACTGGGTGGTCAAACGGCTGCGCGGCTATGAAATGCAAAATGTCAAAGAAGAAAAATGGGGTCCATTTGGCCAGAGCTGGAAGCTCACGCGTTTTTCCGGCCACATGCTCGAGCCGCAATATCAACCGCTGATCGGCATGCCTCTAGCATGGAGCGCCAGTACCAAGGGTGTGGTCAGCGGAGCGCCGGTGCTCGCGCCGCTGGCTACCGAAGCCGATTTCGCGACTTTCAAAGGCAAGTTGAAAGACAAGATCGTGCTGATCATGAATGAAAAAAATATCGCGATGTTGAACGAGCCGCTGGCGCGCCGCTTCACCGCGGAGGAGCTTCTTTCGCGTGAACAATCCCCCGATCCGGCGCGCTTGGCCGCGCCCGGCCCCGCCGCTCGCGAGCAGCGCGAAGCCGTCGCCGCGTTTCGCAAAAAGAGAAATCAATTTCTTCGCGACGAAGGTGCGCTCGTGGTCTTGCAGTATTCTCCGAATGGCGATGGCGGCACCGTGTTTGCGGCGGCGGCCGGTTCGCGCGACGTGAATGATCCGATTCCGCCGCCCACCGTAGCCCTCACGCCCGAACACTACAATCGCATCGCGCGTTTGATCGCGCACCAAATTCCCGTCAAGCTGGAGTTTGATATCGAAAGCGAGATGCTCGCCGACGCTACGGATTCGTTCAACGTCGTCGGTGAAATTCCCGGCAACACGAAAAAGGATGAGCTCGTCATGCTCGGAGGCCACCTCGATTCCTGGCACGGAGCAACGGGGGCGACCGATAACGGCACCGGCAGCGCCGTAGCGATTGAAGCCGTCCGCATATTGCAGGCGCTGCACGTTCCTCTGAACCGCACCGTGCGCATCGCGCTGTGGGGCGGCGAAGAACAAGGGTTACTGGGTTCGAAAGCCTATGTACAGGAACATTTCGCACGGCGCGACAGCATGCAGCTCGGCCCGGAATACAACAAGCTTTCCGCTTATTACAACGACGACAACGGCACTGGGCGTTTTCGCGGTATCGGCGTCGGCGGCAACGACATGGCGAAGCCGATCTTCGAATCCTGGCTCGCGCCCTTCCATGACTTGGGCGCGACCGTCGTCACAGGCACAACGGCGGCACCGACGCGCGAGCCCGGCGGCACCGACCATACATCGTTCACTTGGATTGGCCTGCCCGGCTTCGGCTTCGTCCAGGATCCGATCGAATACGACACGCGGACCCATCACTCGAACATGGATTTCTACGATCGCGCGCTGCCCGGCGATCTAATGCAGGCCGCCGCCATCGAAGCCTGGTTCGTCTACAATACGGCGATGCGCAAAGACATGATGCCGCGGCTTCCCATGCCGAAACCCACCAAGTAGCTTCACTCGATGGTTTGCGCGCTCACCGCCCAACTGACGGCGGTGACACCGGCCTCGAGCGACAACCGCGCCACAAGCTGTTCGAGCGACTCATCCTGCCGGCCCATTCCACGGATTTGCGCCGTCACTTTCAACTTGGGTGTGCCTTCCATGTCTTCGCTCCGTAACGAGCTCAACAGGAGCGGCGTACGCGCCATACCTTGCAGCAACAGGGCGCGCATATGCGCTTCATCTTCCGCGCGGCAAACCAATTCGAAGGCATAGACAATTTCCTGCTCACCGCTAGATTGCGGGATCGGATGGAGCTTGTAGGCGAGCGGCCGCAATCCCACATTTGCCAGTAGAACCACGCCGGCCACCGCTGCCGCATAGGCAATTGGGCCCAATCCGCAAATCGCTCCGATGGCCGCCGAGCACCAGATCGTCGCAGCCGTATTCAGCCCGCGCACGCTTCCCGCGTCCTTAAAGATGACGCCCGCGCCCAGGAAACCAACTCCCGACACGACATAGGAAACGATCTGCGCTTCGCCGCGCGAATTGTCACGCGTCAGAAATGCGCACATGACAAACGCGGAAGCGCCGGCCGCGACCAATGCATTCGTTCGCGTGCCGGCCATTCGCTGGCGCCATTGACGCTCGAGCCCCACGATGGTGCCCAACAGCGCCGCCATAGCGAGACGAAGCAGGAAATGTGGGAAATCCAAAAACATGGCATTGTTTCTCTTGCCCACCATATACCCGCCGGGGTATTGTTGTAAAGGCTCGCCGGAACATTTATGGCACACACAACCGACGAAAAAAGAAAATTGTTAAACCGCGTCCGCCGAATTCGCGGCCAAGTGGATTCGATCGAAAGAGCTCTGGACGAAGAGGCCGACTGTTCGGCTGTTTTGCACAATATCGCAACCTGCCGCGGAGCGATGGATGCGTTGATGGCGGAAGTCATTGAAGGACACATTCGATTCCATATCATCGATCCGTCCAAGCACCCGAGCGATGAACAGAAACAAGCCGGCGACGATCTAATAGACGCATTAAGGGCGTATCTGAAATAGATATGAAAGTTACATTCTTGTTACTCGCTCTTGGTATTTCGGGCACACTAGCTGGACAGCAGCTCACCGTCGAGCAGGCCGTATCGGAAGCGATCGCGCATAACCTCGACTACTTGGCCAGGAAATACGATCTCTCGATTGCGGACGCGCAGATTATTACAGCGGGGTTACGGCCGAACCCCGTACTTACGCTAGACGCGGATCACCTAGACCTCTTGGGTACTGGCTTCAACACGCAGACGAACAATGGCGGCCCCACCGAATACAGCGTGCGCGGAGACTATCTGTTCGAGCGCGGGCACAAGCGTCAGGCGCGAGTGGCTCTGGCCAGCGGCATTCGCGATGTAACCAGGCTCTCGCTGGTAGATGCGGTACGCGGCCTTATCCAGACGGTACAGGATGCCTATGTCGACGCGATTGCGGCCAAGGATGGATTAAGCCTGGCGCAAGAAAATCTCCAGATCTTTCAGAACATTGTGTCCATCAACGAGCTTCGATTGAAAGATGGCGACGTCGCAAGAGTAGAGCTGTTGCGTACGGAGGTAGCTGAGCTGGACTTCGCGAATGCCGTGCGCCGGGCAGAACTGCAAGTATCCTCCAACAAAGAGAAACTGAGACTACTGCTCGGCCGGCCGCAATTGCAGGCCTTTGAGGTCACCGGCGGTCTCCGGCACGACGCGCCCGCGCTGGATCAGCCGGAAATCCTGCAACGCGCCTTCGCGCAGCGGCCCGATCTTCAGGCTCTT
>Ga0193753_10002147_pt1 | contig 15984 bp, 17 predicted proteins | sample H1c2metaG_FD_144925 | JGI IMG/M metagenome (GOLD analysis project Ga0193753, IMG submission 144925) | Soil microbial communities from a riparian zone of the East river system, Colorado, United States - H1c2 | ecosystem: Environmental > Terrestrial > Soil > Riparian zone | place: USA: East... | reverse complement strand
TCATTTGCCGGAGTTTGGCCCTGCGCTGCTTCCGCTGTCTGGGCGGCAGCATCCAGACCTTCGCGAATCTTCTGCTGAGCGGCGACGCTGACCCGGCTGAGAATCGTCACGCCCAGGCTGACCCCCGCTTCCGCCAGGTCGAGGCCTTTGGCGAGAATCGTACCCATCTGGTCCAGCCGGCCTTTCAAATCGGCGGCTGGCGCGTCGCTGGTCTGTTCGCGCGGTTTTTCCTGAGTCTGCTGCGCTCCGGCGGGCGCCTCCGCCGTGCTTCCATTCTTCGCGGCGCCCGATTGCTTGGCTTGTGTCATTCCCATCCCCGGCACCGGTAGACCGGCGGTTCGTAGCAACAGCGATAATGATGGCGGACGCCGCAGGAACATGCGCTCTGCGGTTCTTCCGTCAGTCCGGTCATCCGCAAAACCATTCGCGGCACCGCCAGTCCGACGGTCGCCAAGGCCAGCGCGGCTCTGGCGCCTGCGCCGGCAAGATGGACCATGTTGTCGCCCATCTCCTCCAGGCCGGACTGCGAAGCATGGTGATGCGGTTGGGTCATGGATATCAGCCTCCGGAGTTGACGCCGCTTTGGGTCGCGGGTGCGGCGGTGGTCGCGCCTGGGCGTAGCGAATAATCGAAGCGCGGCGTTCCGGCATGAACGGTAGGCGCGTTCCGCCTGTGGCCTTGCGGAGCGCAGTGGCGGCTGACCGTCTCGGTGCATGTTTCGATGGCGCGGCTGGGAATCGCCGGGTTCCCGGCGGCGGCGACATCGGGAAAGCTGCGCTCATGGCTGCGTGACTGTTCGGGGCGGGCGCAATCGCGCGGCGTGATTTTCGTCTTGCCCTGCAGCGACATCCGCAGCAGCGGCACCCCGAGCAGGCGCGCCACGATCATGTAGTTCGAGTTCATCTCGAACTGCTGCTGAATCGAGATCGCCACCGGCGGCACCCGCCGTACATTGAGGTCCAGCCCCGGAAGCTGGCTCAAGGTGATGTTGACCGAGGGCAGGCGGGTGATATCGAGTTGTTCGATGCGCAGCGGATCGACATGGCGCACATGATCGACCCGGAGCGATTCCACCGAAAGCGGCGCGACCTGGTTGAATTCCTTGATGTGAATCCCGAGCGGCGCGACCTTTTGGACCGCGGTGATGGTCACCGGCTCCAGCGTCACCGGGTTCAGCGTGAGATTATTGCTGAAATGCAGTGAGTCGATGTCGATGCTTGGCATATCCGTCTCCGAAAAAATTCGCCGCCGGCGTTACAGGCCCGGCCAGTTATAGTTGCGCAACAGGATTTTCGCTTCGTCGAATATGCCCGGCTGCGCCTGAAGCCGCGCCCGCAGCGTCACGACCTGCGGGCTGCCCGAACTGGGCGCCTGATAGAAGAACCACGGCCCCACGGTGCCCTGCAACGCGCCATTCACCAGCCACTGCACCTGGGAGGTGCTGTCATAGGCGGTGGCGCTGAATTGGCGTTCCTTGTTGCAGTCGTCGATGAAATTGTTGTTGGCGCCATTGATGTAATAAAGCTCCAGCCGCTTGGGCCAGATCGCAACTTTGGGCACGGCGGCCGGCTTCGGCCCGACTCCCACCAGGGTTACCCAGGCAAACGCCTTGCGCAGCCTGTCCTGCCGCGCCGTGGCCACAACGATCTCGGTGGTGCCGCTGGCCAGCGCGCCCTTCGGCGGCGCGTGGTAGACGCCGGCGGCATCGATGGTCCCCAGACCCGGATTGCCGTTGATGTCGCGGACTTCCCACAGATAGCCCTGGTCGGAATTGTAGACCTTGGCCTCGAAACGCACCTGGGTATCGATCGGATTGGCGGTCCATTCGTCCCGGAAATTGACTTCGGCGCGGGGCGGCCACACCTCGATCTCCACCTGATGGCGGCAGACGATATGGTGATACACGTCTGTCGTATGTCCCGCCTGTGTTCCGGGATGGTGTCCTGGCCGATGCCGATGCCCGTGTCTCACGACGATCTCCGTTCGGAAGCTATTCCTCGATCACACCGTTACCGCTTCTTTTTGACGAATTGCTCCGGGAGTTTCCCGGAAACTTCGATCTCTGCCTTGCAGGCGCCGGTGCCATGCAGGTCGAATTCGGCGCCGTCGCGGCCGAACACGCCGCGCGTTTCCATGCCCAGCGCGCGGATCTGTGCCTCGAAGGGTTTGATATGAAGGCCGAACGGCCCCACCGATCCAGCCAGCACGCGCCGCCGCAGGAAGGGCACCCTCAGGTGCAGGGGAATTTCGTCGAAATGCATCCGCACATCGCCGATGACGAGCGTGAATGCGCCCTGAGAGGCGACTTCGAAATCCAGCGGCTTCATCCGCACCTTGAGCTTGAGGTCGGGATGGCCGGCGAATTCGATCGTAGTCTTGTCGGTCACGGCGCTTCCCTCTCATGCGGCTTTGGACCGTCTTCCGTTTCGGGAAACACCCGCTTTGCAAGATCGCTGAACATGTCGTCCATCGTCCTGTTCAACTTGTCGAAGTCCTGCAGGGCCTCGGTGATTTCGCGGCAATTGCTGCCTTCGATGTTGATCTTCACCATCGGTCCGAGTTGAAGCGACATGGATATTCTCGGCATACGATACCTCGCTTCCCCTGACTTAAGACGTTTCGCGGCCGGGCGGCTGCCCGGCGTCGGCGGATGCTTTCCCGGAGTCCGGCGCGGAGTCCTTGCCGGCGTTCAGCCCATCATCAAGTTCGCGGATCGCCACCGCAAGCGTGTTCAGCGAAGATGCCATCACATCCAGGATGTTCTTCTCGCGCTCGTTGACCGTGCTGTACATTTTCTCGATCTGGGCGCCCAGCATGGTCCCTGCGCGGCTGTTGCGATATTCCTGCCCGCGCTCGCGCAGCACCCCGCCAAACTGGCCGATCACCGACAGCACGCCATACAGAAGATCGAGGGGCGATTCGGCTTCGTTCGGTTTTTCACCGGGTTTGTCAGCGGGCTTTTCGCCAAGTTTTTCTTCAGGTCGCAGCATCGGGTTGCATCGCGGGCAGGCGAGCCCTTCTTCCTCCTCGACGATCCGCCAGACGCCATAGAGCGCCGACATGGAACCTTTCGGGATGGACCGGCAACCCGTACGATGAAGCTGGCCCATGGCCGCGTCGAACTGGAAGGGCGCCTGCCGGGCCTTGTCGCGGTTGTCGATCCTGAGCAGCGCCTGGCTTCCGCGCAGCCGTCCCTTTGCGTGAAGCTCCTGGATATGGAGCCCTATCGCATCGGCGATCCGGGATGGCGAAGTCGGGGCGCTCTCACTCATATACCGCCCAAGCGGAGCCTCCTTTCGCTTTCTGCTGCCGGTGCTTCTCGACGCGGGTGAGATAATATCGTGTAAGGAACGCGATCAGCAAATCACGGCCTTCGCCCGGAGGCAAGCCGAGCGCGAGTTCCCGGATGTGCGCGTGAAACAGCGTCTTCAAGGCGCGCTCGGGCCGCCGGACCTGATTCATGAAGGTTAAGCGACGGCTGGCGCGGTCGGAATAGCAGTCGCCATGATCGTCGATATACATGATCAGGGCGCCCGCACCGAACATGCGGGTCAGATAGGCCAGTGGCAGGTCGGGCAGCAGGAAAGCCGACAGCACCAGGATGGCGTGTCCACTGCGGTTGCGGGCGCAACGCTTGAGCCTGTTGAGTTGCTCGCGGTGCGGACCGGCGCCGGACGGCCCGCTTGTATTGCGCAATTCCACGTCCTGGCGCTGCGCGATGTAAAGCTGCAGCACCGCTTGGCGCACCGTGGGGTGCAGGATGTCGCGCTCCGCAAACAGCCGCGAGACGATAACGAAGAATAGTTTCTCGCGGTCGGTGCGCGGCTCGAACCAGCCTTCCGTCAACAGCACTTCCAGCCGGTCGAGGTAATCGCGCGTCGCCGCTTCGCCGAAATCGTCGATGAAGCTGTCGGCCAAGAAACAGCAGGCGCCAAACAGGCTGCCGATCATCTGGCGGCGCTCGTCATATTCACGGCCGGAAATTTCGGTGCAGGCATGGCCGACGACATTCATCTTGGCGCTGAGTTCGAGCATCTTGCGGTATTCGTCCTGCGCCCGGGTGGTCATCGTGGGATCGTATTGGCGCACCAGCGGTCCGAGCTGCGCGCTGACCGCCGAACGATAGCGCTGGATGAGACGTTCGAGACGCTCCTGCGCCAGTGGGCCGGGATCCCATGCCGTGCTGGAAGCGAATGCTCTTCTGGGTTCCATTGGCGCCCTATCGACGGCGGACCTGCTTGGCAGCCGCTGACAAACCAGCAGCGGAGCAGGAAAAGCTCGCGTTCATAGCACAATTCCCGGTGGATTGGCCATCGCGCGCGGCGAAAAAGGCGCCAGGTATCAAAGCGGGTGTCGACCTGAACCGGATATTGCGCGGAGGGGAAGTAACCCCGCTATGCATATCGGCCCTACGCGCCGAGAGAGTGTCGGATACGGCCGCCAATACTTAACCTGGCACTTCAGATCTTAAGACAGCCTCGTAGCTCTTCCGAGCTTTCAGCCACCGTATTCAGATTTTCTACCAGATTGAGCCTAGCCTGAAGTTAACCCGGTTTCGCTCTCAAACCTCAGTTACTGCTACCTATTGTTTGACCACATTCACAGGTGTGTTCTCGCTGTGTTGATCAGCCTTCAAACCAACACAACCAAATCCGGAACAGCCCAGCGGGCCGCCCGTTAGACCAGCATGGAAAATTCCAGGTTTAAGAATCTGTCGGCAATACAAATCTGCAATAGGATGGCAGCGATCTGTCAAAGGTCGGCTGACCAAACTCTTCCGGGTCCCGAGCAAGAACGCCTCCAGCTCGCTTCCGACAAATTCAGGGATGAAGCAGATACACTTGCGCTGGCCGATTTGCAGCAATCGTCGCATTGGCACATCAACTGCTCTAGGGCGAAGAGCGCGGACAACAGTGCATCCAGCCTTGATCACAGAATGAAGGAAGGTGGCCTTCAGGTCGTCAAAGCCCCCCTGGAGGCGCACGATCCCAAATAGCACTCGGTCATTTAGACAACGAGGACCGTAAATGCCCGTAACTTGGGCACCCATCAAATCTATTCTGACCCCCATGCCTCCAATATTTCAAGGCTTCGGGTCTAGCCGTCGAATTCGACCTTCTTCTTGGGAAGGCTTATGCAGGATTCCAAAGCGACAAGGAGTTCTTCGACGATTTTCTCCGCATCGCCCATCGCAATCGCGCCGCTCAAACTGTCGTTGAGGAAAATATTTCCTGACGTATAACCAGGCTCGCCGCGAACGGACAGGAAGACAGGAACGCTATCTGCGATCAACCCACAGATGAGATGCAGAAAGGGATGCCAAGTCACCTGGTTCAGCGACCCGATCAACTCAAACGTAAGTCCTTCGGGGGGATATCCGGGAGGGATATGTGTGGTGGCGGCAGTGATGAGCATTTCGGAGCGGTCAGGTCTCCAACTATCGTCAAGCTGGGGCATTTGTCGCCAGCCGCAGAACCACACTCTGCATACCGGAGGCCGCGTTTCGTAAATACCGCATCCCGTTCCTGGTACACAGTGAACGCAGGGTATGCCCGGCGCCTTCTTCAATTCTGGTGAGTCTACCGTCAAATCCTTGCAGCAGGATGTGCATTCGCCGCAGTCCCGGTTTGGAACCAGATGTAGGGTTTTTGTGGCGCTACCGGTATTGCTCATTGGCCTTCATGGTCCTGTCAACGAAGCGGGGAGCGGACCCGTTACGATTTGATACCCAATATCGCGCGAAGCTCGCGGGCGGTAAGCGTGTGATAGGCCGGCGTTCCGGGATCGAAACGTTTGGCGGTTGAAAGCCCGCCCACCACCACCGGTTCGAATCCGGCGTCGCTGACCAGCTGTTTGGCGACATCCAGCGCCGCCTTGTCGTCGCCCGCCAGTGGCACGCCGATCCGTTCGCCGGACCGGTGCGCTTCCGAAGCCAGTGCGCTGGCGTTGATCTGGTTGAAGGCGCGCACCAGTTTTGTGCCCGGCAGGTAGGTCGGATCGACCACGCCGGTTCCTTTCTCCAGCGCTTCCCTGGCCATCTCGCCGTCGCGGTTCAGGTACGGGTTGCAGGTATCCAGAACGATCTTGCCCTTGAGCTGGGCGGCGTTGTCCTTGCCCACCTGCGGCAGTGCCCCGAAGGGCACAGAAACCAGCACCACGTCGCCGAAGGCCGCTGCCTGTTGCGGGGTGCCGGCACTGACATTTGCCCCGATCTGCGCCGCGAGTTTCTGCACTTCGTCCAGATTGCGGGCCGATATCATCACCGCGTAACCGGCATTCGCCCACAGCTTGGCGAGGGTCCCGCCGATACGGCCTGCGCCGATCACACCGATCTTGAGGCGCTTGGTGGGCGCGGCGACGGCCGGCAGTACGGCCAACAGCGTGATGCCGCACAGCAGATGTCGGCGGGCGATACTCCTGTGATGTGCCATGACCGTCTCCTTGCCTGATATTCGAGGAACGATGACCAAAGGCGGACACGCTGCCAAGAGAAAGTCTCAAGCGTCGCGGCTATCGGTAGCCGCCGAAGTCCCGGGAACACAACATATAACGGAATAAGTGGTTTTTGCTCAAGAAAGCGGCAGCCCGGCGACTGTATTAGCGCGCGTAGTGGCTGCAAAGGGCGGATGAGCGAAGAGGCCGAATTGCTTGTTCTGACATCGATCTTTCATGGAACGAACGCGGCCGGAGGCCGTTTGCGCTGCAGGTAAGGGGGACTATCGCTGGCCGAGTCTGCCGATAGCCGTTCTGAGTTTTCACACACTCCGACATTGGTTTTCACATGCGATGAGCCGGGAAGGCTCTCGGCCTTGGCTATTGGGGGCATGTTATGTCGCGCATTTCCACCAACCGTTTGCTGGCCATAGGGATAAGTGCGGCGCTTCTCGCCGCCCTGGGCAGCATAGCCCTTGCTCAGCAAGACAAATACGCCGTGCAAGTGCCGAATGGGCTCTCCTTCTCCGACTTCAGGGGGTACGAAGGCTGGCAGGTCGTCTCGCTGGCCCAGACCGACGAAGTGCTCAAAGTCATTGTCGCCAATCCCGCCATGATCGCCGCCTACCGCGCCGGCGTCCCCGGCAACGGCAAGCGTTTCCCCGACGGCTCCAAGATCGCGAAAATCCAGTGGAAGCCGAAGAAGAGTACCGAGGCTCCTTTTTCCGTGAATGTGCCGGACACTTTGCAGGATCTTTTTTTCATCGAAAAGGACAGCAAGAGATTTCCGAAAACCGGCGGATGGGGATACGCCAAGTTCAACTATGCCGTCGCGTCCGACACCTTCACGCCCGACGGCAGCGGCACCGCCTGCGGATATGCGTGCCACACGCCGGTGGCGGCAAAGGATTATATTTTTCACCCCTACCAGAAACGGTGAACCTGGCGGGCATTTATGGCCCGAAAGCTGCCGCGACTTTCCGGCTGCAGCGAATCGAATTCGAAGAACTGCTCTTCAATAACAACGAAGGAGATCACAGAAGGACATACAAACCACCGAAGGAGAACGCCATGACCCAAACCAGTGCGGTACGAAAAGACGGACGGCGGACAACTGACAAGGATGCCATTTATCCGTTTCATGTGGATACGCCACAGGCGGAACTCGACGAATTGCGCAGGCGCATAACCGCGACAAGGTGGCCTGAACGCGAAACGGTCATGGATACATCCCAAGGCGTTCAGCTTGCGACGACACAGGCGCTGGCGCGCTATTGGGCGACAGATTATGACTGGCGCAAGATCGAGGCAAAAATGCAGGCCCTGCCGCAGTTTATGACCGAGATCGATGGACTGGACATTCATTTCATTCACGTGCGTTCAAAACACGAAAATGCGTTACCGATGATCGTTACGCACGGATGGCCCGGCTCAATCATCGAGCAGATGAAGATCATCGATCCGCTCACCAATCCCACGGCGCATGGCGGCAGCGCATCCGATGCGTTCCATCTGGTCATTCCGTCGATGCCAGGTTACGGATACTCAGGCAAACCGGCTACTACAGGCTGGGATGTATCCCACATCGCGCGTGCCTGGGTCGTGCTGATGAAGCGCCTTGGATACACGAAATTCGTGGCGCAAGGCGGCGATTGGGGCGCGCTCGTCGTCGACCAGATGGGCGTGCAGGCGGCTCCGGAATTGCTTGCCATTCACACCAACCTGCCTGGAATCTTTCCAGCCGACATCGACGCGGCGGCTCTTTCGGGAGCGCCGGCGCCATCGAGCCTCTCGGCCGATGAGAAGCTCGCTTACGAGCGTTTGCAGTTCGTCTATCAAAAGGGAATCGCCTACGGGTACCAATTGGGATTGCGCCCGCAGACGATGTACGCAATCGCGGATTCACCGGTCGGCCTGGCGGCCTATTTCCTTGATCATGACGCGCGCAGCTACGATCTGATCTCGCGTGTCTTTGAGGGAAAAGCTGAAGGCCTCACGCGCGATGACATCCTCGACAACATCACGCTCACCTGGCTGACGAACACCGCGCTTTCTGGCGCCCGTCTCTATTGGGAGATTTGGGGCAAGCTCGGCTATTTCACTGCCAAAGGCGTCTCCATCCCGGTTGCCGTAAGCGTCTTCCCTGACGAACTCTATCCAGCCCCGCGGAGCTGGGCAGAGCAGGCGTATCCCAAACTGATCCATTACAACAGGCTCGAAAAGGGCGGCCACTTTGCGGCCTGGGAACAGCCGGCACTCTTCACGTCCGAGCTCCGTGCCGGGTTCCACTCCCTGCATTGATCAAGCGTCTCTCTGCAAGACGGGCGCAGTTTGTGCCCGTCTTGCAGACCAGGACGCCAGGAATCAGCATAGAGATTTCGATCAGCTTGGAATGTTCGGCTCGACCAGTTGCGCAAGCTGCAAAAGCGATTGCTGCCAGCCGAGATAACAGGCTTCAAGCGGGATCACCGCGGGCACGCCTGCCTGCTCTATATTGATCTCCGTGCCCACCGAGACCGGTTTGAGGCTGACGGTCACATGCATGGTGCCGGGCAGGTTCGGGTCGTCGAAGCGGTCCGTGTAACGGATGCGTTCATGCGGAACGAGTTCGAGATATTCGCCGCCGAAGGAATGGCTCTGTCCCGTGGTGAAATTCCTGAACGACATCTTGAATGTGCCGCCCACCTTGGGGTCCAGATGCTCGACCGTGCAGGTGAAGCCGTTGGGAGGCAGCCACTTGGCCATGGCATCTGCTTCGAGGAATGCCCGGTAGAACCTTCTCGGGCCTGGTGGCAAGCACGCGGTGCAGCCGGACGGTGTTGGTTTGCGTGGCGGTCATCTTCAGTTTTTCCTTCTCGTTACTGTGGGCAGGCGGTGTTCTCATGACAGTTCCGCTCTCTCCCTCTAGGACGCCCGACCTTGGCTTCGTCCGACACGGGCCCCAAGAACTTTCTTTGGCCCCTGTCACAATTTCTTCTCCAGGTCCGGTGCTATACTTGGCACCAAATTCCCTTCCCGCCATTGTCGGAAGGCGAGGGCGCCGGACGTCCTTCGGACGTCGATCAGCGATAGGAGACAACAATGCCCAACAACTTCTTCTGGTATGACCTGGCCACCAGCGACCTCGAGGCCGCCCGGAAATTCTATTGCGACGTGGTGGGTTGGACCTATCAGGACAACAGCCAGGGCGGCCAGACCTATGGCATCTTCAAGGTCGGCGACGCCGGTGTCGCCGGCCTGATGCCCTTTCCGGAAGAGATGAAAGGCGGCCATCCGGTCTGGAACGGCTATATCGCCGTCGACGACGTCGATGCCGTGGCTGCCAGGATCAAGGAGGCGGGCGGCACCATCTATCGTGGTCCTATGGAAGTGTCCGGCGTCATTCGTTTCGCCGTGGTCGCTGATCCGCAAGGGGCGGTGTTCCTGATCGCCAAGGGACTTGCTGCCGCGCCGATGCCGCAATTGCCAGCCGGCACGCCCGGCACCATCGGTTGGCGGGAGCTGTTTGCCACCGACTGGGAAAAGGATTTCGCCTTCTATGAAAAGCTGTTCGGCTGGACCAAGGCCGAAAGCCATGACATGGGCCCGATGGGCGTCTATCAACTGTTCGCGGCGGGCGGCCTGCCAACCGGCGGCATGATGAACAAGCAAGCCGAGATGCCGCAATCCTGGTGGAATTATTATATCAATGTGGACGGCATCGACGCCGCTAGGCAACGCGTCGAAAAAGCGGGCGGCACGGTGAAGATGGGGCCGATGGAGGTGCCGGGCGGTCAATGGGTCCTGCAGGCCCAGGACCCGCAGGGCGCTTATTTCGCCCTGGTCGCTCTCAAGCGTTAGGTCTTGCGAAGTGATCTGACTCCGCATTGGTCAGACGTCACGCCAGGCCGCGTCAGTGACAGAACGTCAACGCCACGGCGCTACCTGCATTGCGCTCACTGGAAAATATCCGCATCATGACCGCTGGCGCGGATCGTCAAATGCAATTGGAACGGGCAGACTCCACTCCAACGCAAGAGTCTTCATCAGGGCGAGGGATATTGCGCCTCTGGATGTAGGCCGCGGCCGCGCTGGCGCTTCTGGTCTGTTGTTATTTGTGGGCGGGTTTCACGCTCGTTCCTCGCCTGATCCGTTCACAGGCCACGGCGTGGGTGAAGACAAACCTGGACAAGTCGATTTCGCTGGGCGAAATCCGTTTCAACCCGATCGCTTTCACGGTCGATGTCAGCGACATCGCGATTCCCGAGCCCACGCGGCCGATGGTTGCTATCGGCCACCTGCGTATCGGTTTTTCGATCCTGTCGCTGTTCCAGCATGCCTATCGTTTTGACGAAGTGCGCCTGGACAGGCCGTTCGTGCGCGCCCTGGTCCGGCCCGACCGGTCTCTGAACCTGATCGAACTGATGCCGAAATCGCAGTCGAAAGAGCCGAACCCGGCGGTGCGGATCGATACCTTCTCGGTCGACCAGGGCAGGATCGCCTATGCCGACCAGAGCCTGCCCGCGCGGCCCGAAAAGACCCTGGCGCCCATCACCTTCACACTCAAGGATTTCCACACCAACCAGGCTGACGGCGGCGCCTTCACTCTGGACGCCAAAAGCGAACGGGGAGAAGCTTTCGTCTGGGCGGGAAATCTCTCTATCGCGCCCATCGCCTCTCGCGGCCGGCTCACCGTCTCCAGCCTGCAAAGCGATACGATCCAGAAATTCCTCAGCGAAGAACTGCCGGTCGTGCTGACCGGCGGCCAAATCGGCTTCACCGCGGACTACAATTTCGCTTATGCCCGGAGCGGTTTACGGCTCATGACTTTCGTGCCGAGTGTATTGCTTTCCGGCCTGTCGTTCGACGGCAAGAAAAACCTGTTCCACGGCACGGTGAAGCTCGATCGCCTGAGCGCCAGTATCGGTCCTGTTGCGCTGGCGGGCGGCGCCGGCGGCATCGCCAAGCTGAGCGCGGCAATGCCGCGCATGGAACTCCACGGCGTCACTGTCTCTCCAAGCGCGACGGAGAAGGGGATCACACTGGCGGGTGTGGCGCTGAAGGATGCAAGCCTGGATTATGGCGCGCGCAAAGTCGATCTGGGCAATCTTACACTGGATGGGGCCGACCTTTTCGTCCGCAGGGAGCAGGGCGGCAAGATCAACCTCATGACGATGCTGCCCGAAACACCGGCGGCGCCTGTCGCGGACGGCCCGGTGCAATCGCCCTGGAATTTCCGCCTCGGAGGGTTCTCCCTCAATGCCGCCACGCTTGAATTTGAGGATCATGCGGTGTCACCGGCGGCACGGTTCACCATCGCCGCGGCCAACGCCTCTGCGACGGGAATGGGCAGTGATCTCTCCCAGCCGGTGAATATCCGATTCGAGGCCAAGGTCAACGGAAAGGCAAGCGTCGGCGGCGAGGGCGCGGTGACGCCTGCGGACGGAGCGGGGGATGCCAAATTCACGCTCGCAAACCTGCCTTTGCGCGTCTTCACTGCATACATGCCGCGCACGCCGGGACTGGAAATCCGATCCGGTAATGCCGCGGCTTCGGGCCAGCTGCACTTCCAGGGCCGCGATATTTCCGCACTGCGCTTCCTGGGCGATGCGGGCATCGACAACTTCAGCATGCGGGAAACAACCACCAACAGTCCGTTGTTCGCCTGGCGGTGCTTCTCGTTCAAGACCATCGACTATCGAAAACGGCGCGTGGAAATAGGCCGCGCCCGTTTGGTCCGTCCCCTTGGCCGGGTTGCTGTCCTTGCCGACCGCCGCTTCAACTTCACGTCCTTGATCGTGGCGCCGGCGGCTTCTGGAGCCGCCATACCGATCCAGGCCACGGCCCCAATCGCAGCGCAGCCTTCAAAACCGGCGCTGGCGTTCCAGATGAAACGGCTGGACATCAGCCGCGGGACGATGGGCTTTGCGGACTATTCGATCCAGCCGAACTTCGAAGCACGCATCGACGAGATGCAGGGCTCCATTTTGAACATCTCCAACGTTCCAGGCGAGGTTGCCGCGATCGATCTCACGGGGCAGGTGATAGACCGGTTCTCACCCGTCACTATAAAAGGGAGCATGGACCTGCTGGGCTACGACCGGCGGACGGACATGCACCTGGCGTTCCGCAATATCGAACTGCCGGTGTTCAATCCTTACTCCGGCCGCTATGCCGGTTATGCCATCGCCAAGGGCAAGCTGACGACGGAGCTCGCCTACAAGATCGACAATCGGGCGCTCAAGGCCGACCATCATGTCATCATCGACCAGCTGGAATGGGGCGAGGCGACCGACAGCCAGGAAAAGGTCCCGCTGCCGGTCAGGCTGGCGACGGCGCTGCTGAAGGACAAGGACGGCGTCATCGATCTGGACGTGCCTGTGACCGGATCGCTGGACGATCCGAAATTCCGCATCGGCCCGATCATCTGGCAGATCATCGGCAACATCCTGGAAAAGGCTATCACCGCGCCCTTCCGGCTTATCGGTTCGCTGTTCGCCGGCGCGGAGAAGGCCCAGTATGTCGATTTTGCGCCCGGTTCGGCGAGCCTGCCGGCCGGATCGGCGGACTCGCTCAGCGCGCTCGCCAAGGCGCTTACCCAACGTCCGGAATTGCAGCTCGACATTCCGGCGGGACCAGGAATTCGCGAAGACGCGACCAGGCTCGCCGACGGCCAGATCGATGCATTGCTGATGGCGAAGGAAAGCAGGAATGGCGCGCCAGTCGATGTGGCGACACTGGATATAGACGAGCAGCACGACCGGCTCGAGGATCTCTATCGGGCGCGGTCGGGGAAGAAGGCGGTGTTTCCGGAGTTTCCGCCGGAGGCGCTGAAGACGGTGGCGGGGGCAAAGCCGGATCTCAGTGACGACGACCGCCGCACCATGCTGGAGGCGCAATGGTTGCGATCCCAGCTGCGGACGGTCTTTGCCCCGTCGCCTGCGCAACTCACGGCGCTCGGTTCAGCGCGCGCTATTGCGGTTCGCGATGCCTTGCTGATGGGTAGCGCCGTCGATCCGGCACGGGTTTTCATGGCGACCGCAATGACCGTGACGCCAACGGACGGTTCTTCCCGCCTGGAGCTCAAGCTCAAATAGGCAAGCGCTTGCGGCCGCAATTTGCAATCGGCATTGCGGGTGAATTCGTGTCGGCTGTCTCGCTTGCGCGCTAGACTCTTTGCCCAAAACGGCTTCTGCTTCGCTTCCCCAATATTCCAGGAGGATCGCATGCTTCGTTTCCGCTCCCTGCTGATCGGCGCCGTGCTGCTGGCGGCCGGCCCCGCCTTGGCCCAGGCGCCTGCCGCCCCGACCGCACCGCCGCCTACCCCCATGGGCCTGACCAGTTCATCTTTCGCCGACGGCGCCATCATTCCTGACAAATATACCCAGGCAGTTCCGGCGGCCGTCTCACCCGCGCTCGCCTGGACCAATGCCCCGGCCGGCACCCAGAGCTTTGCGCTGATCGTGGACGACCCCGATACGGCGCTGCAGCGCACCACGAATGAAGTGCTGCATTGGGCTGCCTTCAATATTCCCGCGACCGCCACGTCGCTGCCGGAAGGCGTGCCCAATGAAGCGACGTTGCCGGACGGCACCATCCAGCCGCTCAACACCGGCAAGAAGGCCGGCTTCATGGGCCCAGGCGCGCGAGGCAATGTCTATCATCACTACACTTTTCAACTCTATGCGCTGGATACCAAGCTGGCGCTGGGACCCGACGCGACCCGCGCGCAGATCATGGCGGCAATGGACGGCCACGTTCTTGCCAAGGCGGTGCTGGTGGGACGCTTCCACCGTCCCCTGATGTAACGCCGCCTTGGCACTGCCTGTTTGTGGCGCAGCTTTGACGCAACTGCGCCACAATAAGGCCACCGACGCAGCCGTTCATTGCCCTCCTCAAGCCCCTTCAACGCGAGCGGGCGCAAACGGGAGACCAACAATGAAACTCACTGCAGGTAAGGTGGCCATTGCGATGGTTGCCATCGGGGTGACGCTGGGTGGCTGCGCCACGCGGGAGTCGGTGCGCAATGCGCAGAGTGCCGCCGATTCGGCGGATCGTCATGCCGGCGTGGCCCAGGCTCGCGCGGAAGAGGCCTATGGCGTTGGCAACAACGCGCTCACGGTGGGCAACAACGCGCTGGGCGTCGGCAACGACGCCAGGACCTCGGCGCAGATGGCCAATCAGAAGGCCGATATGAGCGTCGCGGACGTGCAGCGTCTCAAGAAGCGGGTCGCCTATCTGGAATACAAGGTGCTGCCGCACCACAAGAAGCGCGTTCGCCATCATCACAAGCCTGTGCAAACCGACCAGGCCAAGCCCACCAACAGCTAGTCATGAAAAAACCCCGCGATTTTCATCGCGGGGTTTTTCTTTTCGTGCCGGCCCTTCGCTTGCGCTTCGAGCGTTAAGCGGGTGGGGGCCCACTCTTCAGAGATGCCATGTCGATCACGAAGCGATACTTCACATCGCTTTTCAGCATACGGGCATAAGCTGTTTCAATATCCTGCATCTTGATCATCTCGATATCCGAGGTGATGCCGTGTTTGGCGCAAAAATCCAGCATCTCCTGGGTCTCGGTGATGCCCCCGATCAGCGAACCGGCAATGGCGCGGCGCTTGAACACCAGATTGAACACCGCAGGCGAAGGGTGCGGGGTGGAAGGAGCCCCCACCAGCGCCATGGTGCCGTCGCGTTTCAACAGCGCGGTGAAAGCGTCGAGATTGTGCGGCGCCGCCACCGTATTGAGGATCATGTCGAAGCTGTTGAGGTGTTTTTTCATCTGGGCTTCGTCTTTCGACACCACCACTTCATCGGCGCCCAGCGCCTTGGCATCCGCCACCTTGTCGGGCGATGTGGTGAAGGCCACAGTATGGGCGCCCAGCGCATGGCTGAGCTTCACGCCCATATGACCCAGTCCGCCAATGCCGACGATGCCGACTTTCTTGCCCGGGCCCGCGCCCCAATGTTTCAGCGGCGACCAGGTGGTGATGCCGGCGCACAGCAGCGGCGCCGTGGCCGCCAAATCCTTTTCGCCATGACTGATAGCGAGCACAAAATGCTCGTCCACCGTGATGGCGGCGCTGTAGCCGCCATAGGTGTTGGCGCCGCCGCCGACGGGTCCGTTATAGGTGCTAGTGAAGCCGACGGGGCCGTCGCAATATTGTTCCAGCCCGTCATGACACTGGGCACAGGTGCGACAGCTGTCGATCATGCAGCCCACACCGACGACCTGGCCGGGCTTGAAGCGGCTGACTTCTTTGCCGACCGCCATCACCTTGCCGACGATCTCGTGGCCCGGCACGCAAGGATATTGGGTGCCCGGCCATTCACCGCGGGCCGTGTGCAGGTCGCTGTGACAGACGCCGCAAAACAGAATCTCGATGGCGACATCCCTGGGCCCTGGCGCGCGCCGGTCGATGGTATGGGGTGCGAAGGGCGTGGTGGCTGACTGGACGGCATAGGCTTTGGTCTGCATGAAAACTCCTGCAAATGACGGGGGAATATCGGTTCCAAGATATGGTGGAAACCGGTAACCGGAAGGGACTTGCGGCGTTTCGTCCAGATCGGGCGGCA
>Ga0193753_10002146_pt1 | contig 15987 bp, 2 predicted proteins | sample H1c2metaG_FD_144925 | JGI IMG/M metagenome (GOLD analysis project Ga0193753, IMG submission 144925) | Soil microbial communities from a riparian zone of the East river system, Colorado, United States - H1c2 | ecosystem: Environmental > Terrestrial > Soil > Riparian zone | place: USA: East River... | reverse complement strand
TGACCGCCGCTGATATATCCCCTGTGCAGTATAACTATTTATCTGCGGCATTTAATATTGACAGGAGCCCGGACGGCTTTCTGCCTTTTGGAAATTACAAAGCCTGTTATTCTGTTTATAAAACCGATCATGATTTATATGTTCCACTGGCAGAAGATTGTATCCCGGTTGAGGTACAGCCTTTAAGTCCACCTTTATTAAATACGCCTGCGGATGCAGATACCATTGAAACCGTTTATCCCCAGTTTACCTGGTTGCCGGCTATTCCAATGAATCTTTTCAGCAACCTGAATTATGACCTGCTGCTGGTAGAAGTATTACCAGGCCAGACCAAAGGCGATGCTATTCAGAAAAACCTGCCGGTCTATAATACCAGTTATTGCAAAACGCCATTCAATAATTACCCGGCTTCCAATAAAAGCCTTGATACCGGGCGGGTATATGCCTGGAAAGTGGTGGCGAAAAATGAAGATGAGCCGGTAGCCCAAAGTGAAACATGGACATTTAAAGTAAGTGGTAACAAGCAACCTGCAACGGTTCTTCAAAACGGCCACTATATTTTGCTGCAGGATGATCTGCAGGGTGTGTACATGGTAAAAGAAGATTCATTGCATGTTAAATATTTTTCTTTTGATAAAGCGCGTGTAGCGGCCGTTTCATTCACCGATGAAACCGGGCGGGTTGTTTACCAGGAAAACAAGCAAACCGTACAGGGCGACAATTACCTGGACTTTAAACTGGGTAACCGGTTCCAGGCAGATAAGATATATCAAATCATTGTCACTGGTTCAGATGGTAAAAAACATACTGTAAGATTTAGTATTTCAAAAATTCAATAGTACCCTATTATGGTTCAATCATTATCGGCCAAATATAAAAAACAGGTGGCTTATTTCCTGTTCGCTATTTTTTACCTTCAGTTACTGGCGCCCCTGTATGCTGCCGCAAACAGCAATGCGTTTACAATTGCCCGTTATGAAAATTCAGGCAGGCGTTTACAGTCTCACGGGACGAATGGTAATAAAAGGGATGTTGCAAGGCCAGGTTGGGGCTACAATAGATCATATGCCGCAATAGCACCATTCCATGCAGCCAGGAACATGTCCCCGGATAGTGCAGCTATGGGAGGGCCTTCTTCTCCTGAAGCAAGTTCATTTAAAGCCGTGGGATCAAACAACCTGGTGAATCTTTTCACCGGCGATTTTTCTTACAGTATTCCTTTACTTGATGTAGGTGGTTACCCGGTAAACCTATTTTACAGTGGTGGTGTTACGATGGAGCAGGAAGCAAGTTGGGTAGGCACGGGATGGAATATTAACCCCGGCTCGGTGAGCAGGAATATGCGGGGTGTGCCGGATGATTTTGATGGCACCGATTCTTTGACACAAACACAGAATGTAAAACCAAACAGGACCTGGGGTGGAGAGGTGGGGATTGATGGAGAAGTTATTGGTATTAAGGAACCCAAGCTCGGGCTTTCGCTGGGCTATTCATATAATAATTACCTGGGACCAGCTGTAGAAATTGGTGCAACGGTATCTGTATCTATCCCAATTATTGAAAATATAAAAGGTGAGAAATCTGCCCAGCCCGATACCACCAGCGGTAGTATTGGCGCATCACTGGGCGTTAAATTGAATTCCCGTTCCGGACTTACTTTCAGCCCTTCATTGAATGCCGGCATACCCCTGCTTACCAATAAAGTCAATTTGGGTATTGGATTGAGCACCAGTTATAATTCCAGGTCAGGCATATCCAGTCTGAATCTTCATAGTGAACTTAATGTATATGCCAATCAGGAAAGGGATAAGTATGACAAAAATAATAATATAACATCACAGAGCTGGACTTCCAGGATGGGCCCAATGGCGGGTATCGGCAGCAGCACGATTAGTTTCGCGAGACCCAGCTATATGCCTTCTATGCGTATGCCAATGCAAAATAGTTATACTTCCGGCCAGGTTGAGCTCGGCGCCGGCGCATTTGGTTTGCGTGGTTCCGCAACCCTCAATGGATATTATTCATCATCCAAAGTTCCTGATGAATTACAGAAAGTAAAAAAACCATTGATTGGTTTTATGTATTCAGAAAAGGCCAAAAACAATACGGATGCTGTAATGGATTTTAACCGGGTGAATGATGCCGAGGTTACACCAAATACCCCCCTTATTTCTGCCCCTATGTATACCTATGATATTTTTTCCATACAGGGAGAAGGTACGGGTGGTTCTATCAGGGCCTATCGCGGCGATCTGGGTTTTATGCGTGATAATGTAACGGTTTCCAAAGATGCCAACCTGGCAATAGGCGCAGATATTGCACCCCCCGGGCACTATGGCGTAAACGTAAATACAGTAAATGCACCAACACGTGTTGGTGGATGGGAAGATAATAACAATACATTACGGCAGACCATGAATTTTACTGCCGCAATACCCGGCAACTCTTTTGAAAATGTTTATTTCAGAAACCCCGGTGAAGCTACAGTTACCAACCAGCAAGTAGTGGACAGGATTGGTGGTGATAACCTGGTAAGGTTTAAGCTGGGCGGTTCGTCAGCGGTTCCAAGAATAGAATCTCAGCTGGAGATGTTTGGTAAAAAAACAGGCACATTTAACAGCATAAAGACAATTGCAGGCAATACTATATTACCGGACCGCGAAAAACGCACGCAGGTAACTACCATGCTTACGGCAGAAGATGCTGCAAAAATAGGATTGGAAAAAGTAATAAGAAACTACAGGAGCGGTACGGCTTTGTTTGATGCTTCAGATAACCATATTGTTTGTGATACCATACAAAGAATAAGTGATTACAGGAAGAAAAATCATATTTCAGAAATTGATGTCCTTGAACAAAACGGAATGCGCTATGTGTATGGAATTCCTGTTTATAGTGTGAGCCAGAATGATTTTACCTTTTCCGTTGACAATCTGCCAGACCCGGAAAATAACCTGTCTGCTTATGATTCTACCAATGAGCCAACTGCCAAATCCAGGTTTATGGAAAACAAATCTAAAATTGATGGTTATGTAGAAATAAAAGAAACGCCTGCCTTTGCTTCTTCTTTTTTAATTACCGGGTTATTATCGCCGGACTATGTAGATGTAACCGGCAATGGCATTACAGAAGATGATTTGGGGGGAGCTGTAAAATTTAATTATACTAAATCCGCGGATAACCACAAATGGAGAACGCCCCGGAATAATAATGCAGGCAAAGAGCAAACCGCTCATTTTAATGAAGGCAAAAGATCAGAAAAAAGAGATGATAAAGCCACTATCAGCTATGGTGAAAGGGAAGCCTGGTATTTGAATTCCATTGAATCAAAATCTATGGTGGCTATTTTTAAAACTGATCCGCGTAATGATGCAAAAGGGGTTATAAGCGCTTTGAATGGAAAAGTAAACGGAGGTGAAAATGCCAATAAAAAACTCACCCGTATTGATTTATACACAAAGGCAGATATAAAAGCCAATGGCATTACAGGTGCCAGGGCGGTAAAATCGGTGTTGTTTGATTATAACTACTCATTGTGCAAAGGAACGCCGGACAACAATAACCCAGATAGCGGCAAGCTGACCCTGGCCTCCATTTCATTTTCATATAACGGGCAGCCAAGAATAAATAAAGAAAGATATGTTTTTAATTATGGGAGTATTAATGCAAAAAAAGACAACCCGGATTATGGGTACAATGCTTCCGATAGATGGGGAACTTATAAACCTGCAAAGGACAGCGCAGGTACTGCCGTTAATCCAAATGGTTTAAACAATATTGACTACCCTTATACTTCCGGTAATAAATTGGCGAACGACCAATTTGCGGGCGCGTGGAGTTTGAAAAAAATATTGCTTCCTTCCGGCGGGCAAATGGAAGTACAGTATGAAGCTGACGACTATGCGTATGTACAGGACAGAAGGGCCTGTAATATGTATTCCATTTATGGGTTGGGTACCACGCCTGCTGCAACTACCGATAATGGTCTATACAATAAAAGCGGCGGTGATAATTTATACGTCTATATCAAACTGCCCCAGCAATTGCAGAACACAGATCCTGTAAAAAGAAAAGCGGAGATATATGCAAAATACCTGGCAACGCTTAACCAGTTTGCTTTTAAACTGCAGATAAATATGCCTAAAGGTGTGGAACCTTTAACTGTATATGCTACCAGTTTTGACGATTGGGGGTTAAGCAGCAGCATTCATGGTGAAGATATTATTTATATTAAGCTCGGCGCACTGGATGGCAGGAGCCCGCTTGCGAAAAGTTCAACCGGGTTTCTTATCGAAAACCTTACCGGGCAGGCTTTCCCGGGGTATGATGCATCTGAGGTAGACAATCTTTCTGATTTTCTGAGCATGATGGGTGAAATGTTCAAATCCATTTCTGATGCTTTTACCAATGCGGAAAATCAGGTAAGGGGCGATGGTAAGGCCAGGACGATTGTATTGGCGAAATCGTTTGTAAGACTTGGCAGCCCAACTATGATAAAATATGGGGGTGGCAGCAGGGTGAAGAAAGTTTTGGTGCGTGACAACTGGGACAGGATGACGGGTCAGTATGTATCTACCTACGGGCAGGATTATGATTATACTACTACGGAAAAAATCAACGGGCAGGAAACAACTATTAGCAGTGGTGTAGCTTCCTATGAGCCTGGTATTGGCAGCGAAGAAAATCCTTTCCGGGAGATATTGAATTACAGTAACAAACTTCCGCTTGCATCTGCACAATACGGTGCCATTGAAATGCCCATGCTGGAATCATTGTACCCATCTCCCAATGTAGGTTACAGCAAGGTAACGGTAAGATCCATTCACCGCAAAGGCACGCATGGCGACTCTACATTGCGCTCCGCCATTGGCAAACAGGTTACGGAATTTTATACATCAAAAGATTACCCTTCTTTTTCTTCCTATACGGATATGGCTTCCATGGATTATAGAAAAGATCCTTTCTTTTCTTTTTTCAATAAGGAAGTTATCAACCGCCGCATCGTATCGCAGGGTTTTTTGGTAGAAACAAATGACATGCACGGGAAAATGAAAACACAGGCGGCCTATAGTGAAAGCGATGAAAAAACACCCATCTCTGCTTCTTACCATACGTATAAAAACACCGGGAAAAATGGACTGAATGACAAAGTTGATTTTGTATACAATAAGGAAAGCGGTACAGTGCATTCCGGCAATATGGGTGTTGACATGGAATTGATGACAGATGTACGGGAATTCAGTATAGAAAGCCGTGGCACCAATGTAATGGGGCAGGTAGACATTTTCTTTTTCGCTTTTGTTACCATTCCACTACCTACCTTATACCGAACACGCGCATATATAGAAAACAAATACCGGGCGGTAACCACTACCAAACTCATCAATTACCATGCAATAGAAGACAGTGTTATTGTAATGGATAAAGGAAGTGTTGTCAGTACAAAGGCCATTGCCTTCGATGCAGAAACAGGTTCTTCCCTGGTTACACAGACAGCCAATGAATTTAATGATCCGATATACAATTCCAGTTACCCGGCATACTGGGCTTACAGCGGTGTGGCGCCGGCGTATCAAAATACGGGACTTAAATATGAGGGTGTAACATTCAATGATGGAAGAATAACTGCAGGTGTAACGGATATGAGTGTTTTTGAAAGCGGTGATGAGTTGTATGTAACGGGTCAGTCACCGGTGGGTGTCAGTTGCCCTTCTCCTTCTGCAGATGTGTATAAGCTCTGGGCCTTTGATAAAAACAAAAATACTACGGCGCTTACTGTGCCGGTAAAGGATCTGGTATTCATGGATTCCATTGGAAATCTATTTACAAAAACACATGTGAATTTCAGGATATTAAGAAGTGGGCACCGTAATAACCTGGGCCTGACCGTTAGCGGAGCTACTGCTATGAAGAACCCCATTCAGAATACAGGTGGGATTAGAAAATTAGTGATAGAAGGTACGGATAATATTGTAGCTGCTTCTGCTGTCAGCTTTAAAGAAAAATGGCAGACAGATAATGATGTTATAGTAAAGAAAGCCTATTATACGCCTGCCTGCAGCAATACGGAACTGGACAGTACCAGCTGTAACGGCATATTAGAGAAAAAAATTAACCCTTATCTGAAAGGGTTGGTGGGTAATTTAAAACCTTACCGCAGTTATACCTATTACGGTAGCCGAAATGAAGATCTTTCTCAAGGCACTACCATCCGAAAGAATGGATATATCGCCGGATTCAGCAATTTCTGGGGCTTTAATACAGATAACAATTTAGTACCGGATATTAGCAACAGCAAATGGATATGGAACAGTGAACTCACCAAAGTAAACGGCAAAGGCCAGGAACTGGAAACAAAGGATGCCCTTAACCGTTATACAGCCGCGCAATATGGTTTTAATAAAAACATGCCTGTGGCGATGGCGCAAAACGCCAGGTATGGCGAGGCCATGAATGAGGGATTTGAAGATTATAACTATGCGGAAAGAATAAATAAAGGGAAAGAACTGAATTGCCTGCTAAACCGGTATGCCAATCTCAGTGACCTGGGTCAAATCCTTAACCCTTCAGCTTTATCTATAGCAGCACATACTGGTCAGTACGTGTTGGCAGCAACTACCGGTCAGCACAATTTAATCCTGCCTGTACTCGGCACGGTAAACGATAGTTTCAATATCGTGTTTCAAAAAGATACTGTTCGTTCTCTTGCAAATCCCGGAGTCGTTCTGAACAACATTACCACATTTCCTCTTACACTGAGCTATCAGTTGACCTCTGGAAGCACAAGTGCCAATACAATGTTTTTTAATATGACCACTACCAGTGACACAACAGCAATCCCGCTTACGTTTGAAACAGGCTATACAAGATCCGTTGGCTTCGATATTGATAAGAAGTTTTACATTGAAATCACAACCCCCGGCACTTACAATTTGTATAAACATTACGATGACAAAACCAACCATAATTATGCCGGTTCATCCCTTCAGGTAGATATGGATTTAAATTTCGATTTCACATTGTCTACTACAGAAGGTGTCTTTGTCCCTTATAATCTTGTAAGTGTGGTAGATCATCAGAGTGATCATGAGTATACCTACCAGGTCTGCCTGGCAAAAGGAATATACGAGGTTCGCGCTTATGCCGGTGCTCACTATAGCTACCAATGTGAAACAAGTTCTTGTCAGGATCCTTACGATCGTCCGGCAGTCGATTTTACACTGAATGTCACACCGCAAAGCGGGGGAAGCCCTCTTACGGCGTATGAAACACTCACAACGTTAAATGGTTGCATTAGCACCAAAGCAATCGGGTCTGCAGACTCTATGCTTAACCCGGGTTTTAGGCTGGTTCCCGGTAAACGTATGCAGTTCAGCGCCTGGGTAAGGGAAAAGTGTGACAGTGTTGTTTGCTACAAACCAACCTATGACAATAATCATATTGAATTGCAATTCCCCGGCTCCGGTGTAACCAATATCAGCTTTAAAGCAAAGGGAAACATTATAGAAGGCTGGCAAAAAATAGATACCATTTTTACTGTGCCCGTTGGTGCTACTACCGCCAATTTGGTGCTCAGTAACGATGGCAGCCAGCCTGTTTATTTTGATGATATCCGTATACATCCTTTTAATGCCAATATGAAAAGCTATGTATATGATCCGAGAACATTAAGGTTAAGTGCAGAACTTGATGAAAACAACTATGCAAGTTTTTATGAATACGATGAAGAAGGACAATTAATCAGGGCCAAAAAAGAAACCATCCAGGGGATAAAAACTATTAAAGAAACAAGAAATTCCAAGCAGAGGAAGATTACGGAGTTGGTTGATTAGTTGGAAGGTTACATGAATGAGAAAATACAAAGCCGGATATGTTTTAAATAATAATGAATGATCGCCTGAAAGAAACCAGAAATCAGAAATTTCGAAGATGACTTTGAAAGATAATAAAATTAAATAATGAAAAGTAAACACTCTTTTTTGATTCTTCTACTGGTTTTTTGCCAACCTTGTTTTTGCCAGGAGAAAACGGATACTGCAGCTATGATAAAAGAATTTAAAAAAGTAATGGAATTTACAAGGCAGCCATTTGTTTATGTAACAACTACCACTACCGTACAGTCGCAGCCAGTGCTGGATGCACAGGATACCCTGCGCACGCAAGGGGTATTTTATAAGAATGAAACTGATCTGTATTATAGCACTGGTCAGGAAGAAATGTATCTGCAGGATAGTTTACTGGTACAGGTAAACCACGACCGTAAAACCATTTGGATAAGCCGGGTGGATAAAGGAAGTAAAGAGAAACTGGGAGAAATGCCAACCGGTAACAGGCAATTACAGGAAATGATGCGAAAAAACTATAGCATGAAAAGAACTGAAACGGACCATCACCTGGCAAAACTTAGTTTTGAAACAAAAGAAGTGACCGGCCGGTCAGCCGTGATTAGCACCCGTGGTGATCTGTTGTTTACAGAAAAAGATCATCTTCCCCGGCAAATGGATATAGAAATGCGTATGCAGCAACCAGCCAGTGCTGAAATGATTGAACAAATAAAAAGCCAGGGCGTGGATGAAAGAAAACTGGTACAACTGGTAAACGGACAGCAATGCCTGGTGAGAATGCAAAGAATGACCGTACTGTATAACAGCATTGACAATACAAAGCAAAAGGCCATGCAGATGCCGCTATGGCAAACCATACTTGATTTTGATGCGGTCAGCCAAAACTATTCCGGCAAAGGGGTATATGCTGAATACGCGATAACGAAAACGTACTGAACAGAAAAGCTTCAAATGTGCTGAAGACGCACAACGGCACTGATAAAATAGTTATAACATTTATTCTTATATAATGATAAAACGTTTTTTTTCTACCCTTGTTTTTTTGCTGTTTGGCCTTTTGGCATTGCAGCAAACGGTGCTTGCCCAGTTTGAGGAAGGGATTAGTGTGACGAACAATGCGCATATTCTTGGCACCAATATTACAGTGGGGGCCGCCGATTCTGTTACCTATAGTAGCCAGGGCGAACTCAAGCCTAAGATTAAGAATGTTATCAGCTTTAAGATAAATGAACAATCAACTGTTTTTCCTGCATCCGGTTTTACAGCGCAGGTTGATCTTACCATAGAAACATGGGAAACCCTGACCGGCGGTTCACAGACCCAGACACAAACCCTCACAGTAACTTATGATACCGCCACGGGTGCCAAATACAATACCAGGTCTACTATTGCACTGAATGGTTATGAAAAGGTAAAAATTACAGTAGACCATATTACTATAAGTGGTAATTCAGGAACCTGGGATCCAAAAGCTTTATTGGATATTGACAACGAGCTTATAATAACGCGTTATTATAAGCTATCAGGTGATGCCGGCACATTAACGCCATCCTCTTTGCAAAGTGCGCTAGATAATACGGATGCGCTGGCGGTATCATGGGCATGGATTGATACGGCGCATAATAATATGACGCAATTAGAATGGGCCTGGTTAGAGAATGATATGGTGGGATTTTATAAGCGGAATGATATATTAGATACGGCTTTTTTATTTCAGAACAACAGTACCAGGGTGGATCTGGATTATGGGCAAAGCGGTTTCAAAATACCGTTGCTTTACCCCGATAAGGGCAATTTGTATTTCCGTGTTCGTGCAACTTTCCGGAAAAATGACGGCAATGTAATCAGCGGCCCATGGTCTGCTGTAGACAGTTTTGCTTTTAATGGGCATGAACCGGACCTTAACTGGCAAAGCAGTACCAGCTTTGCAGAAAACGGTAAATATAAAACGGTAATCCAGTATTTTGATGGCAGCATGCGTGGCCGGCAAACCGTAACCAAGGACAATGAAACCGGCAATGCCATTGTGGGAGAAACCATTTATGATTTGCAAGGCAGGCCCAATGTGCAGATACTGCCTACCCCAACCATTGACAATGCCATTCAATATTTTACGGATTTTAACCGGTTTGCGGGGCAATCAAATGCCCAGGATGATCCTGCCAGGTTCTTTGATCTAACACCGGCAGCACTGCAATGCAGCGCTGCGCCACCGCTGGATACAACGTATGGCAATGGACGGTATTATTCTGCGAATAATGACTGGCTGAATGCGCCGCATGCAGAAAGTAAATCCAAATATATCCCAAAAGCTTTCGGTTATGCCTATACGGAAACTCGTTTTATGGACGATGCCACAGAAAGGATTAGCGCCCAGGGTGGTGTGGGGCCCAATCACCAGATTGGCAGCGGTCATGAAACCAAATATTTTTATGGAAAACCCAACCAGCAGGAATTGGATGCACTGTTTGCAACCGAGGCAGGCGATGCCAGCCATTACAGCAAGAACATGGTGCAGGATGCCAACGGGCAAATGAGTGTAAGCTATGTGGATATGCATGGTCGCACCATTGCTACTGCGTTGGCAGGTGCTTCACCCACCAACCTGGTTTCCATTGAGAACAATACCGATTATCCGCAGGCTGCGGGTTTATTGACCAACCAGTTATTAACCCCCGCTACCAATATTGTAAAAGATAACAGGATAGAATCTGTCAGTACTATACTGGCACCGGCTTCAACGGCTTATAACTTCACTTACCAATTAGATCCTGCAATTTTCAGCAAGTTTGGTTATGCCATTAACCAGCAGGTATGTTTCGATTGTAAATACGACCTGGAAATATCCATCCGGCCCGAGGATTGCAGTAATACAGCACCCATCATAAAAAAATACAGCAATTTACAAATAGTACCTGCCGACCAGGCTTGCGGTACGCCGATGGGTTTTATTGGCGAAGGTATAACGGTACCCACCAACCAGATTAGTTTTTCACAAACACTTGCTACCGGTTCCTGGGTAGTGCGCAAAACCCTTTTTGTCAATGATTCCATGTTTGCAATAAGAAAAGACAGCGCATTAAAAGTATTCCTGGTTACAACACAGCAGCATATATATGATTCTGTGCTGGCTGTGCAAACAACTGCTTCCGGTTGCGGATTACCGTCCGGCAATACATCTGCCTGCGACAGTTGCAATGCGCACCTGGGTAGTTATGGCCAGTATAAGACCAATTACCTCAACGCGATGGGTAACCCTTCCAGCTTTGATACGACTATCATTCATCCACAGTATACAAAAGATTCACTGGCCTGTGCAGATGCCTGCGGTTACAGTTCCCGGCTTTCTACACTTGCCAATTTGCGCAACCAAATGCTTGCCGATATGATGCCTTTTACGGGACAGTATGCCTTCGACCCCGCGGGTATTGTTGCCGGCAGTGAACAGGAGAAATACAATATTTTCACCAGTAGTCCTGCGATTAGCGGCAAAACGAAACCATTTTACAAAAATCCGCATACGGAAGGAACCGCAACATCTATTTATTATACTTCAGATAACAGCACAGACCCCGCTTTGTATGATGGAGATAATAATTACCTGTTGCCCAATATAGCGGTTGCTGATTTTGCCAACCGTTTTCAACCATCATGGGCAAATAGTTTAATTTATTATCACCCGGAGTTCAGCAACCTGAAATTTGCGGAAGCCAACTTGTCATCTTCCTACGCATGGTTAGATAAAGTGCAGTTTACAGAGAGTTACGCCCAGGCGCAAACCGCAGGCTATCTTAACCCAACCAGTGTTGATCCTTATTTTGCCATTGCCACTTCCCCGGTGCCGGCTAATAAGGGTACCATGGATGGGTATATTACAGTTCATGTACCCGGCAGTGGAACAACACCCGCTATCTGGCAAATAGCCAACAGTGCTGTACTATGTGCCGGCAAACCGGATGGAGAAAAATACACTTGTATGATGGGGCTCAGTAATACGGGCCTGGATGCACAGATAACCAGCACGGCAGACAAAGACAAAGTATGGCAGCAGTTTAAGGCTGTTTATTTAAGCTACCGCAATGAGATGCTTGTAAAATACATCAATAGCCAGTCGGGTATATTATCTGCAACGGCTATCAGTAACCTGCAGGCAGAAGGAAAACAATTGGTATTTGGCACCATGCAGGATGTGGCCAACCAAAGTGGTGCGGGCAACTGGTGGTCAATTGCAGCCAATACAAACAGCCCATCGGATACTGCGGGCCTGGGCAATGCGGTAAATACTTATATTAACAACAACAATCTTAATGGCGATAAATGTACTGCGCAAAGGCCTTTCTGGGCGGCCAAACTGATGCAATGCGAACAACTGACCAGTCTTATTAACAGTAACATTGCAGCAAACAAGGATACGGTAGATGCCATAATCAACAGCATATTAGATGGTGTGGTAATGGTTTGCCACAATTCGCAAACCGCCCTGCAGCCCTATGGTGCTTCCACGGTAAACCCGGCTTATGCAGGAAGCCCGCAAAGTTTTGAAGAAGTGGTTAACCAGGTATTTCATGACCATGGGATAGAAACCAGAGGAGACAGCAATTATTTCTGTAACCCTTTTAGTATAGACGCGCCAAAACCTTTTGGTAAGAACTCGCCTTTGTTTGTGAACTATAGCAATACTCTTGATTCCTGCGGTTGCAGCAGGTTTGCGACACTTAAAGACGAGGCGACCGGACTTGGATTCAACGCAACTACGATGACGGGCATGAACCAGTTCTTGTCCGCCAATTACCACGATACGCTTACACTTCCGGTATGGCAGGGGCTGCAAAACTGTGGTTCACTGTATACAGATACCTGTGGCGGCCATCATTTTCTGCCTTCTCCCTGCCTTGTTTATGCTCCCATAGCGTTTAGTTCTTTTGTGGCCACCCCTGCATTTTTAAACTGCGGGTACCAGAAGCCTTGTATGAGTTGCGATCAGTTGGCAGCACTTACAGCTGAATTTACAGGATTAGATTCTTCTTTTATTGGTGTACCCTATACAAGCGATACAGCTTCCGATGCCCAAACGCAACGAAACAGTTTATGGGCCAGGTTCCTTAACTACCGTACCGGTTTTTCATTGGGTGTACTGGAATATATAGCCGCTAAACAAAACTGCAGTACCGGTGGTGGCGGCACGGTATATTCCGTTATTGGCAATGGCATGGATTGCGGTCCCGGGACTTCTGTGGATACGCTCAATGTAAATACACGCCTGTCACCTTATTTTAACCAGTACCTGGCACGTAAAACAATTATTTTCCAGGACGGGTTTACCAGTTCTGATACCGATGAATTTACCACCGGGGTAGACAGCAGCTATGGCAATTGCAGCAATACCGGGATAGCTGGCAATACCGGTTCACCCATTAGTACAGGCGATAGCAGCAACAGCGCTTATGCATATTGTGCTTTTAATAAACCACTGAATGATATTTCAAGGCTGGAACCTGCGGATACAGTCCCCTGCGGGCAGGCGAAAAATAAGTCGCTGTTTATTGCGCAATTGTTGTTTACAAAGGTAAAAGATTCGCTTACGGCTAATTTTGACAGCCTGTACTTAGCAAAATGTCTGGGCGTACAAAGCACCGAACAGTTCTATGCTACTTACCAGCCCAAAGAATACCATTATACATTGTATTATTATGACCAGGCGGGTAACCTGGTGAAAACGCTGCCGCCTGCAGCTGTAAAACCCAATTATGATGCTACGTATCTTGCCAATGTAATAACCCAACGGAATGCGGCTGCAGATTTGGCTACAAGTAACAATGAATTACTGGCTACCCAATACCGTTATAATACACTCAACCAGGTAATAGCGCAAAAAACGCCGGATGCGGGCATCAGTCAATTCTGGTACGATCGCCTTGGGAGACTGGCCATCAGCCAGAACGCCAAACAAATCACCGGTAACCAGTACAGTTATACGCTTTATGATGTACTTGGAAGAATAACCGAAGTAGGCCAGCGCCCGCAAGGCACGGCCATGACGCAAATCATCAGCCAGGATACTACGGCTTTGAAAAACTGGATAGCCAGTAATACTGCAGGCAGTAAAGAACAGATAACGCTTACAGTATATGATATACCTTATACTTCGGTTGCGGTATCCGGAACTGGGGTTGCCGGTTTATACCAGCAGAACCTGCGCAACCGGGTAAGTTATTCCATATTGTTTGACAATGAGCACCAGCGGCAAAGTTTGACTGACGGTACTTTTAAAGGTGGCAATACGGCTACCTATTACAGTTATGATATACATGGCAATGTGGATACGCTGCTGCAGGATTATGGAAGCAGCACCGATGTGCCCAATGCAATGAACAGCAGCGCGGGTGGAAACCGGTTTAAGAAGATGGTGTACAACTATGATCTTATCAGTGGCAAGGTAAATCTTGTAGCCTACCAGCCGGGACAGAAAGATCAGTTTTATCACCATTACGAGTATGATGCAGAGAACAGGTTAACCACGGTGTTCACCAGCAAAGACAGTCTGTTCTGGGAGCGGGACGCCAAATATGATTATTACCGTCATGGCCCGCTGGCGAGAACGGAGCTGGGGCAAAACCAGGTGCAGGGGATTGATTATGCGTATACCATACAGGGTTGGCTGAAAGGGGTCAATGCACAGGTAATACATTATTACAATGATGGTATAGATCCTAATGCCTCATATTCATTAGTAACAAATGTGGCAGCAGATGCGGTGGGATATAGTCTTGGTTACTTTAAAGGAGATTATTCACCGGTAGGTGGCTACGACGCGCAGGCATTTTACAATAGCTATGTATCACATACCATAATGACGTTTCCGGATCAACCCCCATCTTATGAACCAGGTTCGGATTTGTTTAATGGAAATATTTCCTGGGCAACCTATGCAATTAACGGTATTGACAATGGCGCTACTGCGGGTTATACATACGGTTACGATCAGCTAAACCGGCTATATATAATGAACCGGCATGCATATCCGCAGGGAACGGTTTACCTTGAATGGAATATCAATACACTGCTCCAGGATTACCACGAACAAATCAGCTATGATCCCAATGGCAATATCAGAACCTATTTTCGGAACGGGGCAGCCAGTCAGCTTTCTATGGATAACCTTACTTACCAATATGAAAAAAATGCATCCGGACAGCTGGTAAGTAACAAACTGCGATACATACATGACCAGGCAGCCGATGCCAGTTATACAACAGATATAGACAACCAGACCAGTAATACACTGGCGCAGGTGCAGGCGGAAAACAGCACTTCAATAGCATCTGACAATTACCAGTACGACGGCATTGGTAACCTGGTAAAAGATACCAAAGAAGGCATCAGTGCTGTCACCTGGAGTGTTTATGGTAAAATAAAAACCATAACCAAAACAGATGGCACGGTAATTAATTATACTTATGATGCCAGTGGTAACCGTATCAGTAAAACAGTTACTATCTCCGGTGTTACAAAAGGAACGTTCTATGTAAGGGATGCCAGCGGTAATACCATGAGCGTGTATACAAGTGGGAATACAGCTATCAACAGCAGCCACCTTACGCAATCTGAAATACACCTGTACGGCAGTAGCCGCCTGGGAGTATATAATACAAATTTGGATGTTGAAGGAACAGTTTCCAGTTCAATTACTATCTTTACGCGCGGCAATAAGTTCTTTGAATTAAGCAACCACCTGGGTAATGTGCTGGCAACGATATCTGATAAGAAGATCGGTCTCGACCGCGACAGTGATGGAATAATAGATTATTACAATGCAGATGTGGTTACGGCCAGTGATTATTATCCTTTTGGGATGCAAATGCCGGGAAGGACGTATGCTCAGGCGAATAGTGGTTACCGGTATGGGTTTAACGGACAGGAAAAATCCGACGAAATCAAAGGGGAAGGAAACAGTTATACGGCTGAGTTTTGGGAATATGATTCGAGGATAGGTAGGAGGTGGAATTTGGATCCGAGGCCGACTACTGGCGTAAGTGAATACTCTGCATTTAGTAATAATCCCGTTTTTAATACTGATATTAAAGGTGATTCTTCCAATCCAGGTTCCAAGACGCCAATTGTCAGCCTTAGAATAGGATCGACT